>ERZ1026968.61-NODE-61-length-68849-cov-6.796276_pt1 | contig 68849 bp, 55 predicted proteins | sample MGYA00519295_ERZ1026968 | MGnify/ENA primary metagenome ERZ1026968 (study PRJEB26926, sample SAMN06164480) | human gut metagenome | biome: ENVO:00009003; feature: ENVO:2100002; material: ENVO:00002003 | host: Homo sapiens | place: USA | collected 2012 ...
TCACGTCATGAGCGTATGCCGAAAAACAACCCGCTGCCGTCACAAGCAGCAGCGTCAGAATTTTCTGCAATCTGTGTTTCATGAAAAGTTAAGTTTTATGGTATTTTATGTTGTTTATATTCCGTCCGAATGTTGATATCGCAAAATTAGCCATGCGCCTGATTCTGACAAGCGCATTAAATCAAAATTAAGATGTTATCAGGAATTTACAAACTGATTATCAGCCCTGTGCAATCACGGCCCGGATGTATTTATTAAGACCGGGAATAGTTATTTTAAGACCGATTTAACCCCGTAATCTAAGGCTTGGGTATGCGCATCACGCATTTGTCGAAATCATCTTTCGACACGATGGATTTTGATTTCAGTTTGGTCTTGTAGACGTAGACCGTATTTACGGACAGATTCAGATAATTCGCCACTTCGGCGGCATTGTCGATACCGAGTCGCATCAGGGCGTATATCCTGACCTCGGTCGGAAGCCCCTTGCGCTCGTCTATTTCCATGCGTTCATCTTCGGGGAACAGGGCGTTGAATTCTTCGGGGAAGTTGGGGAACAATTTCAGAAACGCGCTGTCGAATGATGAATACATGCGCTCGCGCTCGTTCTTGGTGCCGGTTTCGTGCAGAATCCTTGACACTTCGTCGTATTGACGCGCCTTTAGTTTGGCCAAAGCCCGCTTTACGCTCCCCTCCACTTCGCCGACAAAGTCAGTGTTGCCGATCAAGGACTGGATGATGTATTGGTCCTTGATCTCGCCTGTCTCTTTAAGACGCCGGTTAAGGTCCTGCAGCGCCTTGTTGCTGATTTCCAATTCTTCGGTCTTGCGGCGTATCACCTCGTGCGATTCGGCCAACACGCGGTTCCTGCGCCTCAGCTTGAAGAACAGCCACAGCGACAGGATGAACAGTCCGACCACCACTATCACCACAATCACAAGCTGGTACACACGCGCCGTGATATGGCCGTAGCGCGTCGTCTCTATTGTAGGCAGCACGCTGTTTATCTCTATCAGACGTATTCTGGAATTGAACGCACGCGCATCTTCAAGCGCATGGTGTATGTAACTGTTGGCCCGGTCCAGCTGGCCCTCCGTATGCATTATGGTTGCCAGATCCTTGGCTGCGGTAGTCTCGCGCGTGCAACTACGTATGTCGTGGATGGCAGACAGGGCAAGATGCTTCACCGCTAAGTCCATCTTCCCGGCTCCGATATATGCGCGGCCCGCCTGCGAATGTATCACTGCCAGTTCATGATCGTCTATCTTGAACCGGTCGGGCAACGAGGCATACATGTCAGCGAGTTCCAACCAGGGTACATCGGCAAGATCACGCTTCGTGATCAGCGCAGACGCATAGTCATAACTGTCAGGTGGAGATATGGCAAGTATCTTATCGTTGTAGCTTGCCAACGAGTCGAGATATTTGTGACCTAACGGCGACTCGGGGCCGGCGTATGAATTCATGTTGCTGTAATACCGAGTGCAGATTTTATAGAAATCCGCGAGGCTCTCCTTAGGTATGTTTTTTCCCTCGATATTACGCAGCATCTCGTCCGCCTCCTTGAACAGCCCTACCGAATTGTAGCACTCCATCAAGGCAATCCTGGCAGTCTCGAGTTTCCAGCTGTCCGAATTGCCGCTTACAGCTATGTCATACATTCTGTTGGCATAACTGAAAGCCGAATCGTACTGGAAATTCTTGTATTCCTGATAGAGTTCGTGACACAGGGAGAAACGCGTTACGATATCCGTTGCGTTGATGTATCTGTTGCGGAGACCGGAGATATACCGTTCCTTATTGTTCTGTAATGTTTTGTATTGGGTCAGTTCCCGATCCAGCACTTTCAGCAAAGAATCGCGGTCGGATGCCCGGACACTGACTATGGCGACCAACAGACACGACATCAAGACCAATATCCTCAATGGTATCGGTCTTTCCATCCTCGTGTCACGCATAAATCCTGCCATTGTCACGCTATTGTTGCCGGTTTAAAGAATTTGCTGATCTAAATCATTGCGGTCAACGCGACGCAAAATTAACGCATTTTTAGTTTCTCCACAACTTTTTTAACAGTTTTTCCACGAAATAATTTGCAGTTATATTTCATGCACAGTCTTGCCATTCTTGTATTATCCATAAATTTATTATAACTTTGTCGGGATAAGAGATATAGCCATATTTACTATGAAATATGAGATTCGCGACATATTTGAATATATCATCGCCTTGGTGAATGAGTTTGGCCGCAAGTTCGGACTTTCGGACAAGCAGGCGTATAACTATATTCGGCATCATAAGGGAATATCTTTTATAGAGAAAAATTATGGAATAATCCATACGCTTGATTTCAATGAAGCCGTTGACAGCGTGGCGACATATTGTCGCAGATCCGGAGGTGAATTATGATTCTGTATCACGGTTCAAATATAGTTAACGCTGTTAATGGGAAACTTGATAGCAAGTAAAGAGCAACTGGAGGGGGCGGCGCTTCGTTTCGGAATGCTCCCTTTCTTTGCCAACGGAATACCGGGATTCTCCATACAGGAAATGGCGGCTCCCGGCATGCTGTTCGGCGAGACGCGCGACGATTACGGGTGCTGGGAATGGAAGGGTCCCGTGATTCAGGAACAGACCACTGCCTACGGCAAATTCTTCAACCGCAAGGCCGGCTTCGTGTCGTTGGATCTGCTGCCCGACTTTCTGAATTACCGGAGAGCGGCCTATCCTGTCAAGCCTGACTCGACAGAGCAAATAATCCTTGACATAATCCGCGAAAACGAAGGACTGTCATCAACCGAACTCAAACGTATCATTTTCGGCACCCCCTCGCACAAACGAAAACCCGAAGACCTTGTGGAAGCGATGGAATACGTCAAACCCAAACGCCATAGCATCGAGGGACCCTTGCAACGTCTGCAGATGGGAGGATGGCTGTTGATTGCCGATTTCGAATACAAACTGACGGCGCGAGGAGACCGTTACGGCTGGGGCGTCGCCGTTTATTCCACGCCCGAAATCTGGTTCGAACGCTCATTCCGTGAGACGGACCGAACGCCCTCCGAATCCTTCGATTTCCTTGTTGACACCCTCTCCGCCAAACTCCCCGACGTACCCCGCAACCAGCTAACCGCCCTCCTCAAATAAGGCCATAACGACACCATTGCATTGAAAATCTACTGCTTATCCATTGTGTCCTAAATTTTAGGACACTTTTTGCCGTTTCTGTCCCCAAATTTAGGACACCCCTAAACAGGCGACTGGAATGGCGACGACCTCGCCATCAACATATTCGATTATTTTTAATCAAAGCCTTGACTCCATTGATGTTGTCACCCGTACTCAACAGGTGATTGAATACAAAATCCTGGTAATCCGCATTGAAACCACAATACTTTTTAGCCAGCGGTTTCGCGCTGCGTATAAATGGTGTCGTTGCTATTACTTCCATCAGAATACGATATCATCCGCACGCGGCAAGTCTATTCTTCCTTCAATATGAGCCTGGACCTCGGCGTATGCTTCCCGCATATCTCTTTCCACTATATGGTCTTCTGAAGATACCGGAACGATTTTAAAATTGCCATAGCGGGATGTAAGCAAAACCGATTGCCCGTTCCGTGCGGCCGTCAGAAATTTCCCCTGATTGGCTCTAAACTCTCTTGCTGTTACTACTTCCATAATTCAGTCTGATTAACCAGATACAAAAATAACGCTCTGTAACCGTTTGGTATCCATTTTAAGATTATTTAATAATTTCAAGATGTTCTACAATTATAACCGATATATATGTATTCGGCTTAGCCGGGCATATCCTTGAGTACCTTTGCGCAAAATTTGCGAAATTCAAATTATTATACCTAATATTATAATGTTGAATATGCCGGCATTATGAAATTTTTGACTATCTTTGTAATTGAAACCTAAGCCTTCAAATCGTATGGCAAAAATCATCGTTCAGAATACGAATATTACTATTATATCGGTTAATGGAGATGACTATATCTCACTGACAGATCTGGCTCGTCATAAAAGTGACGAACCAAATGCAGTGATTGCAAACTGGATGCGAAACCGAAATACCATCGAATATCTCGGAATATGGGAACAGCTATACAATCCCAATTTTAAACCCATCGAATTCGAGGGGTTTAGAATGCAAGCAGGTCTTAATGCATTTACTCTATCTCCTAAGAAATGGATTGAAGCTACTAATGCTGTCGGGTTAATAGCAAAATCCGGTCGTTACGGCGGCACTTACGCACACAAAGATATCGCCTTCAAATTTGCAAGTTGGATTTCGGTAGAGTTTGAACTGTATATAGTCAAGGAGTTTCAGCGACTTAAAACCGAAGAACAACGACAGCTCGGTTGGTCGGCCAAACGCGAGCTTTCGAAAATAAACTATCGAATCCACACCGATGCCATCAAACATAACCTGATTCCCGCCGAAGTTACCAAGGCGCAGGCAAACATCATCTATGCAAACGAGGCCGACGTGCTGAATGTGGCGATGTTCGGCATGACAGCCAAGCAATGGCGCGATGCCAATCCCACTCTCAAAGGGAATATACGTGACTATGCCACAATAAACGAGCTTATTTGCCTGTCGAATATGGAGAATCTTAATGCCGTATTCATTGAACAAGGAATATCGCAGCCTGAACGATTGCTAAAACTAAATCAGATTGCCATCCACCAGATGAGCGTATTGGAAAACGAAACCTCCGACAGAAAATTTATAAAATAAGAATGCAAAAAATTAGCATTCTATATAATAATCTATACAGGGTGTGTCTGGCTGAGCCGGACACACCCTGTATCATTTCAGTGAGATAAGTTCTGTTTACTTGCCGAGGAAGGCGCGGATCTTGGCGAGGACGGCAGGAACGGTGTAGCCGAACTTCTCCTCCAGCACCTTGGCGGGGGCGGAGGCGCCGAAACGCTCCATGCCGACTACGTCGAACTTGTCGTGCAGCACGGGCCACAAGGTGATGGGCAGTCCGCTGGTGAGTCCGAACTGAGGCACACCCTCGGGAATCACACTGTCGCGGTACGATTTGTCCTGATCCAGGAACAGTCCGATCGACGGTACGGATACCACCTGTGCCTTCACGCCGTCATTGGCCAGTTCTTCGGCTGCGTGTACCAGCAGGGCCACGTCGCTGCCGTTGGCAACCAGCGTAACGTCGGGCTTGCCGTCCACTCCCTTAACGACATATCCACCCTTTGAGGCCTTCTTGGCCTCGTCGCGGCGATTCTCGCCGGGCAGGTCCTCCAGATTCTGACGCGAGAAGATCAGCACCGACGGACGGTCCTTGGTCTCCATAGCCAGTTTGTAGCTCTCTACGGTCTCGGCAGAGTCGCAGGGACGGAGCACCAGTACCGAACGCTTGCCGGCAAAGTTGTGAACCAGCTCCATCAGACGGATCTGAGCCTCCTGCTCGATGGGCTCGTGCGTCGGGCCATCCTCGCCTACACGGAACGAGTCGTGAGTGTAGATGAATTTGACGGGGAGCTTCATCAGCGCAGCCATACGGATGGCGGGCTTCATATAGTCGCTGAACACGAAGAATGTGCCGCAGGCAGCGAAGATGCCGCCGTGCAGGGCGATACCGTTCATGATGCAGGCCATGGTCAGCTCCGACACGCCGCTCTGCAGGAACGCGCCGCTGAAATCACCCTTGGCGAAGGCGTGCGTCTTCTTCAGGAAGCCGTCGGTCTTGTCGCTGTTGGCCAGGTCGGCGCTCGACACTATCATGTTGCCTACATGTTCTGCCAGGAAGCTGAGAACCGTGGCCGATGCGGCACGCGACGCCATGTTGGGCTTGAACTCGATGGAATCCCAGTCCAGAGCGGGCAGTTCCAATGCCTTGTAGTCTTCCAGAGTCTTGGCCAGTTCAGGATTGGCCTTGGCCCATTCGTTGTATTCCTCGCGACGTGCGGCCACGATTTTCTTCAGTTCTTCGGCACGCTTTGCGTACAGCTCCTTGACTTCCTCGCGGATCACCCAGGGATTCTCGGGATCGCCGCCGTAGTTTCTTACTGTTGCGGCCACATCGGCGCCGGCAGCCGAGATGGGCTGTCCGTGAGTGTTGATGGCACCTTCCAGCGATTCGCCGTCACCCTTCACGACACCCTTGGCCATTGTGGTGTGGCCGATGATGATGGTGGGACGTTCCTTCTCCTCCTGAGCCTTGGTCAGTACCTCTGCCATCGCTACAGGATCGCTGCCGTCCACCTCGAGAACGTTCCAGTTCCATGCGCGATACTTGGCGGCCACATCCTCCTGGTCCACATCCTTCACCAGAGTGGACAGCTGAACCTTGTTCGAATCGTAGAACATGATGAGGTTGTGCAGTCCCAATGTGCCGGCTATGCGGCCCGCGCCCTGCGAAATCTCCTCCTGTACGCCGCCGTCGGAAATGAAGGCGTATGTCTTGTGGGCCACTACCTTGCCGAAACGGGCCTCGAGGAACTGCTCGGCTATGGCGCTTCCGACAGCCATGACATGACCCTGGCCCAACGGACCCGACGTATTCTCTACGCCACGGGCCACATCCACCTCGGGATGGCCGGGAGTCTCGCTGCCCCACTGACGGAACTGCTGCAGGTCTTCCATCGAATACTTGCCGGTCAGGGCCAGGATGCTGTACAGCATCGGCGACATGTGGCCCGGGTCGAGGAAGAACCGGTCGCGGGCGAACCATGACGGATCCTCGGGATCATATACCAGGAACGACGAATAAAGCACGTTCACGAAATCGGCCGCGCCCAGAGCGCCTCCGGGATGTCCCGACTTCGATTTCTCTACCATCTCTGCAATCAGCACGCGCAGGTTGTTGCCGGCCGACCGCATCACTTTCTCATCCATATCTTTTTTGTATTTATTTCTATAATATATTACGAAAAAATCCGGGCTAATCCCCAAAGGACACCCGGATTTTTTGCTATAAGTTTATATTAGAGGTCACGGGCATCGAACGGTTCCTCGCTTACGGGTATGTCCTTGTTCACGTTCTTGGAACCAATCAGCGAGTAGAACAGGATGTAAGCCAGCATGGCTATTACCAGCCAGTAACTGTTTACATAACCGACTCCGCTACGGGCAATCATATCCTGGATGTAAGGCATGACGCCACCGCCGACAACCATCATCATGAACAGACCGGAAGCCTTGGCCGTGTACTTGCCCAGGCCCTCGGTGGCGAGGTTGAAGATACCGCCCCACATCACCGACGTACAGAGACCGCACAGGAAAAGGAACAGACACTTGATGGGCACTTCGCCGCTGGTGATGTTCAGGGCCTTGATCTCAGGCGATTTGAATGTAACCGATTCGGGGATGAAGATAGCCAGCAGTATCAGGATGATAGCCACGGTGGACACGGTCACCATCTGGGTACGTGTCGACACCTTGCCGCTGATGATTGAGCTGAGGAAACGTCCGATAAGCATCATCAGCCAGTAGAGTGCTGCCAGCGAACCGGCCACTGCGGCGGCGCCTTCGAAGTTCTCGCGGCTAATCCATGCGTTCATCTCGCCCGGGATACCGATCTCGATACCCACATAGAAGAAGATGGCGATGATGCCGAGGGTGCAATGGCGGAACGCCAGGGGGCTGTGCTCATACTTCACCTTGCTCAGATTCTGCTGAGGCTCGGGGATCTTGACGAACGAGATTACGACGAACGAAAGGGCGAAGATAACGATACCTGTGATTACCAGCGGAGCAACCGACGCCATGGTGGTCTGCTTCGTGAGCGTACCTACAAGCATACCGACTAACAGGGGGGTCAGCGTACCGGACAGCGAGTTCAGCGTGCCGCCGGTCTGAATCAGCTGGTTACCCTTGTTGCCGCCGCCACCCAACAGGTTAAGCATCGGGTTTACCACGGTGTTCAGCATACATACGCAGAAACCGCAGACCAGGGCGCCGAGCAGATAGATGAACAGATTAAGGTAAGTGGGGTTCTCGCCGCCGATCACAACGACATTGCCGCCCACCACACTCGAGAGGAGCTGGATGCCCAGACCGATGGCGCCGACTGCCAGCGCGATCAGCGCGGTCTTCTTATAGCCGTACTTGATCAGCATGTTACCCGCCGGGATACCCATGAACAGGTAGGCGGTGAAGTTCATAAGGTTACCTGCCATTCCGGCCCATTCGTACTTGAAACTCCAGATGTTTCCGAACGGAGCCGCCATATTGGTCACGAAAGAGATCATCGCGAACATGAAGAACATCGTGATGATCGCCACGGTGCGGCCATTAGATTTCGGTGCGGCCGCTGCTGCTTTTGTTGAGCTCATGTTATTTGTTATTGTTGTTTATTAAATTTCAGGTTAACACATCAGTGCGTCAATATCGATTTCAGGGTTACACACATTCCGGTCAGTATTCCCTTTCACCGAATATTGCCGTTCCGATTCTTACCATATTGCTGCCATGCTCCACGGCCAGCGGCCAGTCGCCGCTCATGCCCATCGACAGCGTGTCGAATCCGCGCAGGTCCGGACAAAGCCTCAGTATTTCCTTATATACGCCAGCTATGGCGGCGAAATCCTGACTTACACGCTCCGCGTCATCGGTATTTGAGGCCATCCCCATCACGCCGCAAATATGCGTGTTGGTCAGGTTCTCGAACTTGCGGGCGCGGAAATAGTCGAGCAGTTCCTCGGGCCAGAAACCGAACTTGGTTTCCTCGCGGGCCACATGCACCTGCATCAGAACGCGGGTCGTCACTCCGGCCTTGCGCGATTCCTGATCGACCATGTCCAGCAGTCGCTCAGAATCTATGCTTTCTATCAGTGATGCCTTGCCTATCAGCTGCTTCACCTTGTTGGTCTGCAGATGCCCTATGAAGTGCCACTCCACGTCAGCGGGCATCTGCGGCTCCTTGGCCAAGAGTTCCTGCACACGGCTCTCGCCGAAACGACGCTGGCCGGCTTCGTAAGCCGCCATCAGCTTCTCTACCGGATGAAACTTCGATACGGCCACAAGCCTGACGCCATTAGGCATTTCACTCAGCACACGCTCTATGTTGGCTCGGACATCAACCATCGCTCAGTGATTATTCGGCTGTTTTGGCGCCTAAGTTGGCGGGATATACGTCCATGATAAGGGTCTCGGCCACGGAACCGATCTCGTAATCGGCCATCGTGCCCTGCATTCCCTCCTTGAAATTGCTTACGGCACTGTCGAAATCCGATGCCTGTACCAGTATCTGGCTTGTGGTCTTCTTTTCCACGCCGGTCTTCTCGTCAAGAGTTATGAAATTCACTTTCACCAGATACCAGCGGTCGCCCCCTTCCTTGAAAAACACTTCCGAGATCTTGGTCTTCTTCTCCGACGCCAGCGAGTACTCGCCGCTGATGAAGGGGGTCATCTCCTCGATGATGCGGGCCTCGGCCTCCGTAAATGTCAATGCGTCTACAAGATACGGCTCGTTCACCTTCTTCACCTGGCCGTTTTCCGTCATCTTGTCATATCTTACCTTGCATTCAAACCACAATGCCATTGTATTATTATCCTTTCCTTAAATTTATACCTTAAAAATTCGGGTTTCATGCGGCTTGCAGGTGTTGTCCCCGCACCGCATTACGCCCTCGCATTGCAAAATTAATCATTTATTTCCACTTCACAAACCATTATTCAAAAAACAATCCCGTTCATGTTGGGTATTTTTCTAAATAATTGTTAACTTTGCTCTGTTTAATAGACCATAAAACCAAAACCGGAAACTATAAACTCTAAACACCATACACGACTATGGAAGACCTTAGCACTCTTGTTGACTGGTCGCGACTGCAGTTCGCACTGACAGCCATCTATCACTGGCTGTTCGTGCCGCTGACACTCGGTCTGTCGGTCATCGTGGCCATCATGGAATCGGCCTATCTGAAAACCAAGAACGAAAAGTGGCTGCCGATCACTAAGTTCTGGATGACCCTGTTCGGCATCAACTTCGCCATCGGCGTAGCCACCGGCCTGATTCTGGAATTTGAATTCGGCACCAACTGGAGCAACTACTCTTGGTTCGTGGGCGACATATTCGGCGCTCCCCTCGCCATCGAGGGTCTGCTGGCATTCTTCCTTGAGGCCACTTTCGGCGCCGTCATGTTCTTCGGATGGAACAAGGTCAGCCCCAAGTTCCACCTTGCCTCCACATGGCTCACTGCCATCGGCGCCTCCATTTCCGCGCTCTGGATCCTCGTGGCCAACGCCTGGATGCAGTACCCCGTCGGCATGGAATTCGACCCCGACCAGATGCGCAACGTCATGACCGATTTCTGGGCGCTGTTCTCTGGCATAGCGGTCAACAAGTTCTTCCATGCGGTGTTCAGCGGCTGGGCGCTTGCCGGCGTGTTCGTAATCGCCGTAAGCTGCTTCCTCCTTCTTAAGAAACACAATCGCGAGTTCGCCATCATCTCGATCAAGGTAGGCGGCTGGGTCGGATTGGCCGGTCTGCTGCTTACCATGTACACGGGCGACGGCTCGGCAGTGCAGGTTGCCAGGCATCAGCCCATGAAGCTCGCTGCGATGGAGGGTCTGTATCATGGCTCCGAGGGCCAGGGACTCACCCTTATAGGCATCGTGAACCCCGACAAGACATGGGACAACGACGAGCCGGAATACTTAGGCCACATCGCCATGCCTCACGCCCTCTCCGTGCTGGCCACCCACACGTGGAATGCTTTCGTGCCCGGAATCTCCGACATCATCAAAGGATATACCATCAATGAAAACGGCGACACCGTCAATACCGTTTCCTATCAGGAACGCATAGAACGTGGTCTTGCGGCCCGTCAGGCTCTGGCCGACTACGACGCCGCCCGCAAGGCCAACGACAAGCAGGCAATGGCGCTGGCCAAAGCCGAACTTGACAAGAACTATGAGTTCTTCGGTTATTCATATTTCAAGAGCGTGGACGAGGCCATTCCGCCCGTTGGACTTACGTTCACTATGTTCCGCGTCATGGTCTATCTCGGATCGTTCTTCCTGCTGTTCTATGTAGTGGCTCTGTTCCTGGTCTACCGCAAGAACCTGATGGACCGCGCCAAGTGGTTCTGGTGGGTGGCCATGATCTCAACCCCGTTCATGTGGCTGTGCTCGGAGGCCGGATGGTGCGTGGCCGAAGTGGGACGCCAGCCCTGGACCATCCAGGATCTGCTGCCTACCGTAGCGGCCATCTCCGACATCCCCGCCTCATCGGTTGTCGTCACGTTCTGGGCATTCGCAGCGGTGTTCACGCTTCTGCTCGTGGCCGAAGTCGGCATCATGGTGAAATATGTCGAGAAAAAATCAGCATCCAACATTCTCTCCGACAATCAGAAATAATCACCCTCTAATACATCTACAATTATGACACTGGAATATCTTCAGAATTATTGGTGGGTGCTTATCTCCGTTCTCGGCGGCATCCTCGTGTTCCTACTGTTCGTACAGGGCGGACAATCCATGATATACACCTTCGGCCGCAAGCCGGAGCAGCGCGACGTCCTGCTGCAGGGCATGGGCTCGAAGTGGGAACTTACATATACCACTCTGGTTGTGTTCGGCGGCGCGTTCTTCGCCAGCTTCCCGCTGTTCTACTCCACATGCTTCGGCGGCGCGTACTGGCTCTGGATCCTGATACTGTTCAGCTTCGTGCTTCAGGCCGTCAGCTACGAATACCGCAAGAAGAAAGGGAATGTCTACGGCCACAACACCTACGACGCCTTCCTGTTCGTCAATGGCCTGGTCGGTTGCGTGCTGTTAGGCGTGGCTGTCTCGATGTTCTTCTTCGGCGCAGACTTCACGGTACGCCGCGGCAACCTGCTGACCACGGGCACTCCTGTAATCTCGCAGTGGGGCAACGCTCACGGATTCGAGGCGATATTCAACGCACGCAACCTCGTGCTCGGAGTGGCCGTGTTCTTCCTGGCACGTATGCAGGCTTCATTCTATATGATAAACCGTCTGAAGGACGACACACGCTACGACGCTCAGCTACGCAGGGCAGCTTTCATCAACGGCGGCATCTTCCTGGTGTTCTTCGTGCTGTTCGTCACGTTGGTTTGCCTCGCCACCGGTTACACCATCACCGAGGCAGACGGCCTGACTACCGACATCCAGGAAGTACCCTACAAGTATTTCCACAACTTCATCGAGGACTGGTGGATCGGTCTGACGCTCGTAGTGGGCGCGGTGTTGGTTATCTACGGATGGTTCCGCGGATGTTTCGACAAGAAATTCCGTGGCGCCGTATGGTTCACCGGCATCGGCACGTTCTTGGCTGTCGTAGCACTGTTCTGGTGCGCAGGATTCAACAACACGCCGTTCCTCCCCTCGCTGGTCGATCCGGCAAGCTCGCTGACCATCCGCAACGCATCGTCTTCGGAATATACGCTGAAGGCCATGAGCTACGTTTCCGTCGTAATTCCTTTCGTGCTGGCATACATTGCCTACGTCTGGCGAAAGATGGATAAATGACAATCATTTATGAGGGTCCCTTCGCGGGGCCCTCGTTTTAATATATGTACTGGACACTCTTTATAACCTTCTTTAAAATCGGCGCCTTCACCTTCGGGGGAGGCTGGGCCATGATCTCCATAATAGAGCGCGAGATCGTGGACCGACACCATTGGATAGAACGTGACGAATTCCTGGATCTGCTGGCCGTGGCCCAGTCGCTTCCGGGAATTCTTGCCGTCAACATCGCCGTGGCGGTGGGCGACAAAATTCTGCGCACCCGTGGGTCGGTGGTAGCGGCATTAGGCACAATCCTGCCGTCGTTCATCATCATCCTGTGCTTCGCCATATTCCTGACACCGGAGACCATCAAGAACAACCGGGTGATATCGGCCATATTCATGGGTATACGCCCGTGTGTGGTGGCCCTGATCATCGCGCCGGTACTGTCGTCGGCCAAGGCCGCCAAACTGAAATGGAAGACGGTGTGGATTCCCTGCGTCGTGGCGCTGATGATTTCGCTGGACCTCGGTGCAGTCTCCTCCCCTATTCTGTACATCGTGCTCGGGGGCCTGTTCGGTTTCCTCATCTGGTGGTATCCCCACCGCAAACAGCTTAAGAAGTCATGAGCATATACTGGAAATTGATATGGGCCTACATCAAGATAGGCATCTTCGGCTTCGGCGGCGGCTACGCCATGCTGTCATTAGTAGAACAGTCTGTGGTTAATCCCGGATGGATTTCCGAACAGATGTTCACCGACATTGTGGCAATCTCGCAGATGACCCCCGGTCCCATCGGCATCAATTCCGCCACATACATAGGCTATGTGGCGCCCGGCACAGTCAATCCTGAGCTGACCGGCTTTATGTGGGGCATACTCGGCTCGGTGCTGTGTACGCTGGCCGTGACGCTACCATCCTATTTCCTCGTGCTGTATGCCGAGCACTTCATCCGCAGGCATCAGGAATCGGGTGCTGTCAAGGCGGTGTTCTCGGGGCTGCGTCCTGTCGTGGTCGGGCTGATTGCCTCGGCGGCAATCATGCTGATGAACGCCCCGAACTTCAACCCCAACGGCATCGACTGGCAGCTATGGGTCAACATAGCCATCTGTGCCGGGGCTTTCTGCCTCGCATGGTTCCCAATTCCCTGGAAAGGCAAGAAAATCAAAATACACCCGATACTTATCATAATTCTGGCCGGGATCCTCGGATTAATCCTTTACTATTAATCTTTCCGACCGACATCAATCAGATATGAGCTACGAAGAAAAACTTGACTGGCTGTTCCGTCAGCTGCCCATGTTTTCGCGTGTGGGGCAGGCCGCCTACAAGCCGGGACTGGAACGGTCCTGGGCGTTGGCCCGTCATTTCGGCAATCCGCAGGACAAATGGCCGTCGATACATATAGCCGGCACCAACGGCAAAGGTTCGGTATCGCATCTTATCGCATCCACGCTCCAGAGTCAGGGCTATAAGGTCGGTCTCTACACCTCCCCGCATTTAGTCGATTTCCGCGAGCGTATGCGCGTCAACGGCGCCATGATTCCCAAGGATGCGGTGGAGCGTTTCATAGACCAATGGCGCGCCATGGCCGACGAATATCCCGACAAACCTTCGTTCTTTGAACTGACCATGATGATGACCTTCACATGGTTTGCCGACGAGCAGGTAGACTATGCGGTGATCGAGACCGGAATGGGCGGCCGTCTGGACTCCACCAACATCATTACGCCCCTGCTGAGTGTCATCACCAACATATCGTGGGATCACGCGCAATTCTTAGGCGATACCTTGCCGAAAATCGCGGGAGAGAAGGCCGGCATCATGAAGCCGGGCGTACCGGTTGTCATCGGCGAGGCCGAAAGCGAAGTGGAGCAGGTGTTCCGCACTCATGCTGCCGAAACAGGGTCTCCCATCATCGAAGCATACAATCAGATAGACACGAAAGCCAACGCCAAGTTAGAGAGTGTATGCCCGCTGCATGGCGACTATCAGCACAAGAACATCAACACTGCACGGGTAGCATCGCGGGAACTGCGCAATCGCGGCGTGGAGATTTCAGACAGCAGCATCCTTGACGGTTTTGCCCGCGTCATGTCTCAGACCGGACTGCGGGGCCGCTGGGAAGTGATTTCAGACACTCCCCTTACCATCTGCGACACGGGCCACAACGAAGCCGGCATCCGCAGCAATGTAGCTCAATTGGAGCGCCTTCTATCAGAGCGTGCACGGAAAGGCGACGGCACACCTCGCCTGCGCATAGTCATGGGATTCGTGGCCGACAAGGATCTGGACCACATCCTGCCTTTATTTCCTAAAGACGCCATCTATTATCTGACCCAGGCGCAGATACCCCGTGCCCTCGATTACCGGGAACTGCACAAGCGCGTTACGGAACTGGGCTACGACGCCACCGCATGGCCCACAGTCCGCGAGGCATACGAAGCCTCACTTGCCAATGCCGATCCCGACGACATCCTGTTCATCGGAGGCTCCACCTTCATCGTGGCGGACTTCCTGGAGCATATTCCCAGACACCATTAAGGTCTTTAAAGACCTTAATGTACTTAATGTCCTTAAGAGAGAGTGTGTGTAAAAAGGGCGGGCAGACTGAATCTGCTCGCCCTTTGTCTTACTCCGGTTGCTGTGTAGGGGCCGTTGGTTCTATGACCATTAGTCCCGTTTCCGTCACAGCTGCCTTTTCTTCATTATCTTTTTTGGGTTGTGGTTTCCTGCGCGGCTTTGGTGCCGGCTTGGGTTTCTGTTCCTGTTGAGGCTGCTGAGCCTCCTTAGGCTTTTGTTCCTGAGGCTGAGGAGCCTCCTTCGGTTTCTGTTCCTGCTGAGGTTTCCGTGCCTCCTTCGGTTTCTGTTCCTGCTTGGGCTGAGGCTGTTGCTGAGCCTGCTTCTGCTTGTTCTTCTTGGCCTTGGTCTTGGCAGGCTGGGCGTCCGCGGTCTCGTCGGCGGTGTTCACGTCGTTGCGGGTGTTCACTTTCTGGCCGTTCTTGGTCTGGCTCGAATTCATGTCGCTTTCTTCCTGCAGGTCTATCTCGACCTTGTTCTGGTCCAGTACCTTGTACTGCAGGAATGCCAATGACTCGTCGGCCACCACCTTCACTCCGCGCCCGTAGCGGCGACGCCACCTGGAATAGAGCGAGAACAGTCCCTTCTTGATGTACGATTCAACGTATGGATGAACGTACATTATGAATTTCTTCACCTTAAGGTGCTCGGTGAGGTATTCTATCTTCTCCTCGAGTTTGTCGGTGAACAGCAGCGAGCTCTGCACATAGCCCTTTCCGAAGCACGAGGGACAGGTTTCGGCGGTGGCGATGTCCAGGGCCGGACGCACGCGCTGGCGTGTGATCTGCATCAGGCCGAACTTGGACAGCGGCAGGATGTTGTGGCGCGCGCGGTCGTTGGCCATGATCTCGCGCATGTGGTCGTACAGTTCCTGACGGTGCTCCTGCTTGGCCATGTCTATGAAATCCACCACTATGATGCCGCCCATGTCGCGCAGACGCAGCTGGCGCGCTATCTCGTCGGCGGCCTTGAGGTTCACGTCCAGGGCGTTCGATTCCTGGTCGGGCGTCGACTTGCTGCGGTTGCCCGAGTTCACGTCTATTACGTGCAGCGCCTCGGTGTGCTCTATGATCAAGTATGCCCCGCTGCGGAACGATACCGTCTTGCCGAAGCTGCTCTTGATCTGACGGGTGATATTGTAATGGTCGAAGATAGGCACTTCGCTGTCGTACAGCTGCACGATGCTGTCCTTTTCCGGTGCGATCAGGGACACATACTTGCGTATTTGCTCGTACGACTCCTTGTCGTTGACATGGATATTCTCGAACGTGGGTGCGAACAGGTCGCGTATCATGCTCAGCGTACGCGAGTCCTCCTGATACACAAGTGCCGGGGCCTTGGCGCGCTGCATCTTGGCTATGGAGTCCTCCCAGCTCTTGAGCAGTGTGCGCATCTCGTTGTTAAGCTCCGCGACGCGCTTGTTTTCGGCCGACGTGCGTACTATCACGCTGAATCCCTTGGGCTTGATGCTGCCTATCAGCTGACGCAGACGTATCTTCTCCTCCGTGCTTTTGATTTTCTGCGATATGGAGATCTTGTCGCCGAACGGCATCAACACCATAAACCGTCCCGTAAAGGATATCTCGGTGGTGAGTCGGGGACCCTTGGTCGATATCGGCTCCTTGGCCACCTGCACCAGCAGCTGGTCGCCGGGCTTCAGCACGTCCTGGATGGTGCCCTGTTTCGGAATGTCCTGGTCGAATTTCAGTTTCGACACACTGGGAACCTTTCGCTTGTCGTCCAACGCCTCGCGCACATAGCGTATGTAGGTGTTGAACTGAGGTCCCAAATCAAGATAATGAAGAAAAGCGTCCTTTTCGTAGCCGACATCAACAAATGCGGCGTTCAGTCCCGGCATCAGCTTCTTGACCTTGGCCAGATAGAGGTCGCCCACGGCATACGCTATGTTGCGGCTCTCCTTCTGAAGCGACACCAGACGCGAATCCTCGAGAAGCGCTATCGACACTTCCTCGCGGCTTACATCTACTACTAATTCGCTTTTCATTTCTACATTAAAATGCGCAATATGGTACGCGCTTAAATAAAAAAGAACAAAACGAAGCCCCATCCCGAGGGGCGGGGTCCCGTTTGTCCTTTATTTCGCAAGATTGTCGTATGCGAAGCTCCCTTGCGGGTCACAAATCCCGCAGGACCTGCTTACTTCTTCTTATGACGATTCTTTCTCAGTCTTTTCTTGCGCTTGTGAGTGGCCATCTTGTGGCCTTTTCTCTTTTTTCCGCTTGGCATCGTTGTTTGGTTTTAGTATTACTAATATTTTCAGGATCCCGTCCGGAATCCGTATCTCTCCTGACTCGTCCGATTAGTGGATCTCCTCCAGGAACACCTTCGAGGGCTTGAAAGTCGGAACCTTGTGCTCCGGAATCTTGATTGCCGTGTTCTTCGAGATGTTGCGTGCGGTCTTCTCCTTGCGGGTCTTAACCACGAAGCTGCCGAAGCCTCTCAGATAAACGTTATTGCCGGCGCCCATGCTCTCCTTTACTGTAGTCATGAACTCTTCAACAACGGTCAGCACTGCTGCCTTCTCCAGTCCGGTCTTGCGCGAGATCTCTGTTACTATATCTGCTTTTGTCATTGTGTATGAGTTATTATATTTCGTTATGAAATTTCTATTCTCTTTAGTTTATGCGCGAAAAGCATCCCCGGGACACTCAATTATCTGAGATCCACCGTTTTGAACGTCATTTTAGACGTCATTCAAGGGGTGCTTGTTTTTTCGCACTGCAAATATCGTAATTTTTTTTCATTCGGCAATCATTTAAAGCGTTTTTTCTTAGATTTTTACGCTTTTTTCTTAAATATGCCGTTATTCGAGAATCCTGCACTCGTCCGCGCTTCCCAGCCGTCCGCGCAGTTCACTTTCCATATCCAGCGGGAATTCTATCTCCAGTCCGCACTGGTTGTCGAATGTCTGATTCACTATTCTTATATCGGGTTGTTTCACTATCCTCATCACCCCCTCGGCCTTGGCATACGGCACTTCCAGACGCAGCCTCACCATCTGCCGCATCTCCTTCACGCCCGCATCCTCCAGCGCCTCGCGCGCCGCCTCGCGGTAGGCCTGTATCAGTCCCGACGTCCCGAGCTTGATGCCGCCGAAATAGCGCACCACTATCACCAGCACGTCCGTAAGTTCCATGCTGTTGATCTGCCCCAATATAGGCTTACCCGCCGTGCCCGACGGCTCGCCGTTGTCCGACAGCTGCCATTCCCTGCGCTCCGGACCCAACATATAAGCCCAGCATACATGCCGCGCGTCGTGGTATCTGTTCTGATATTCCTTTACCAGTTCCTTGCATTCCTCGGCCGTATACGCCGGCAACGCAAATGAAAGGAACCGACTCATCTTCTCCTTGTATTGAGACGAGCCGGCTCCCTGTATCGTATAGTATCTGTCCATTCAGTGTATTAGAGTTCCGGAATTATCCGAAAAAGTTCTCCAGCGTCTGCTGCCCGTTGGGATACAGCAGCATGGCGTTGGCGGTTGAACTCATCTTCTCCTCGCCGGCCCATGCCGTCACAATGGCCAGCGCCCACAGCAAAGCGCTGCTGGGTCCGTTGCCGAGCACGAACTTCTCGTCCACCGTCACGCGGCGGTCCTGATAGTCGGCGCCTTCCATGTATTTCTGGAATCCCGGATAGCATGTGGCCTTGCGTCCCTTCAGCAGTCCGAGCTGGCCTAACACCACGCCAGGCGACGCGCAGATGGCGGCGATACGTCCGTCTGCGCTCTCGTACTGCGCCTTCAGCAACTCGCGCAGTGCCTTGCAGCCATACAGGTTCGTGGCTCCGGGAAGTCCGCCGGGCAATATCAGCCATGATGCTCCATTGAAATCAGTGTCGCCCAGCAGTACGTCCGCACGGACCGGGATGCCATGCGCACCCGTCACCTCATGATTCTCGGTAATCGACACCGTCTTAACCGGAAGTCCCGCGCGACGCAGCACGTCTACCGGCGTTAATGCTTCTACTTCTTCAAACCCCTCTGCCAAAAATACGTATGCCTCTTTCATAGTTATATAAGTTTTAGGTTCTTTGTTTGTTTGTAAAGCTGTTTTATGAACGTTAATGTTATTGTATCTCTGTGTATATTGTTATTATGCAAACTTAATAAATATTTCTGTAATAAACAAATCAAGAACTAAGAGTGTGTTTACTTTTAAACCGTTTTAACAAATGAATAGAGTGATTATTTAAACTTCAAATTAATATTGAGGTCTTTTTTGACTGATTTTGCCAAGCCTCGTCAGTCACGGTGCCCGCACCGCTCCCTCCTTGGCTTGCAAAATCATCTCAAAAAATCATCTCAATCTTAATTTGATTTAAAAGTAAACACACTCTAAGTGCGTTAACGAACCATTAATTTTTCAAATTGGCCTGAGCACCACACCGTCGAATCGGCCAAAACGAGCATAACGGGGAGTCGCGTGGACTTGTTGAGGCGTTTCACATCATCGGCTCCCATGGCCATGAACGCCGTGGCCAGCGCATCCGACTCCATGGCTGTGCGTCCTATCACCGTGGCGCTTATCACGTCCGTGCGCGCCGGCCGTCCCGTCCGCGCCGAAATGGTGTGTCCGTAATACCGTCCCTTGTCGTCACTCTGCAGATTGCGGTAATTGCCCGACGTGGCGATTCCGGCGTCCGACACCTCCACCACGCATTGCGAGTCGTGAAGTATGCGGTCCTTCTGCATCACCGGACGGTCTATCGATACCCGCCATTTGCCTCCATCGGGGCTCTTGCCACGACACGAAATTTCGCCTCCTATCTCTATCAGCCAGTCTTCCACGCCGTTGCGCTTCAGCATCTCGCCCACGCAGTCGCAGCCGTAGCCCTTGGCGATGGCCGAGAAATTGAACCGAATACGACTGTCGTCCTTAACCAGCGTGTCCATGGTGAGACGCGTCTTGTCGATGCCCACGAATTTCATCAATGAATCTATACGGGCTGTGTCGGCCGTAGCCTTATGCCCCTTGCCGAAGCCCCATGCCTCGATCAGCGGACCCAATGTCGGGTCAAAGGCACCCTCCGTGAGCCGGTTCACCTTCACCGACTCCACGTATACCCTGATGAAATCGGTGTCTACGGCCGTACTGTCGCTGACGTTGACCCGGCTCACAAGCGATTTCTCGTCAAACACGTTAAGTGACGCTCCCACCTTGTTCAGCACCTGCATTATCGAGTCTTTCAGCTCGGGGGCTCCGTTATACGTGACGTGATACGTGGTGTTCCATATCATTCCCTCGGCGTTCTGATATTCCCGCGAATCTCCGTTACCGGAGCGACCGCATCCTCCTGAAAGAATGGATATGACACCTGCAGCAGCGGCTAATATTCCGATTATATTCCTATGCATCAATGAATCAGTTTTGGGGCTTGGAAGAACAAGCCGAAGTTTATACCGAAATTCCAGTTATTCTTGGGCGAGCTGAGATAGTTGACATACAGGCTGAGGCTGGCGAACGGGAAATTATAGACAGCCGCCACCTCTCCGATGAACTCCACCTTGGGGAACCATTTGCCATACTCGGTCACAGAAGGTCCGAGATTCTTGAGTCCGCGCACCTTTGAGTATCCGTAGAAGTCGCCCCTGATCTGGAATCCGCGCGACGGAGTCCACACGGGTATCAGTCCGGCCGCGACATAATTGTCCGAGCGAAACGCCTCGTTGAAGTAGTTCTGGGTCGATGGCGTGGGCGCGAACTCCGCAGAATGCACCAATGTCGAAGTGTAGTTCTGTTTCAGCTTCTTGTAATTGCCCATGGCGTTGCCCATCACACCGAGCTTAATATTCCGGTGCACCGGGAAGAAATGTTTGTAGTATGCCCATAACGCGGCGTTCCAGTTGTCGCGCTGGGTGGTCTTCATCACGTTTTCCGGATAGAACGAACTCTTTTCGAACGCACCCCGGAATTCAAAGTTCCAATGCACTCCCTCGCTGGGATACAGTTTGTTGTTCAGCGTGTTCTTTTCAAATCCCACTCTCAGCACCCCGAGCCAATATTTGGTGCGGTCGCGCGAACGGTCGTGATACGAGCCTTCACTGTCGGGGAAGTACCTGTCGTTCATGTATCCCCATGCGGCCGACACCCATCCCTTTACCTTGCGGCTGGCCGCCCAGATGTAGCTGCCGCGCAGATAATTCTCGTCCTCGGTGATGAAAGCCGGCGAACCGGTCTGATAGAACAGCACCTCCGAGTCGTAATACTTCTGTCGGCTCATCAGTCCGTCCAGCTGCACCAGCGAGGGACGGGCACTCGGGAAAGTAAACCTTGCCGACAGCAATCCGGCATAGTAACTCTGTCCTACCCAGCCGCTGACCGACACGTCCAGCGAGTTGAAGCTCATGGAGTGATAGCCTAACTTAAGATACAGCATGGAATTGGTCGACGATGATATCCATCCTCCCACTCCGATGTTCCACGGACGTTTCTGACTGGCCTGCAGCAACAACGTATTGTGGCCGTCCTTGCCGAACTCAGCGTTGGGCACCAGATTGTTAAGCGTACCGTCGGTTACGGCTCGGTAATAGGAATTGATCACGCCAGGCATTCCGATGGAGTGTGAACGCCCTCCGAAAAAGAGGAAACGCAGGTATCGCGCCTGATCGGGCGTAGCGCCCGTCACTGATATCGAGTCGAACTCCAGGGCCGGCGTCTTTGCCGCGAATCTGGCGCGGCTTGCATTCAGATCCTCCGGCGTCCGCCGGGCCGTGACGCGCTTCTTGATGCTGTCTATCATCGCCAGTCCCGATTTATACCCAATCTCGTATATTTCCTTGGCCTTGTCGAACTGCAGGACGGCAAAATTCGACACCGGGACCTTTATCTTGATTCCGTCGGCGCTCGGCATGGAGTAGTCGTTGTTCTGGATTATCATGTCCTCTAACTGCGAGTAGAGGTCTCCGCGCATCGGGGCCTTGTCGGCTCCGGCCACCTGCACCCCTATCATGAAATCGGGATGGAAATCCTTCTCCATCACGTTCACAGGGAAATTGTCGTATATGCCGCCGTCATATACCAGCACTCCGTCCAGCTTGATGGGTCGGAACACGAGCGGGAAACTCATCGACGCGCGCACGGCGTCGCCGAGCGACCCGTGCGACAGCACTATCTTATGCTTGTGGTAGACATCCGATGTGACGCATCTGAAGGGCACGAACAGATTGTTGAAGTTTTCGCCGCATTGCTCGCTGTATGGCCCGTACAGGTTCAGGAACTCGATGTTCATGGGCAACGGGCTGATCAGCGAGGTGGGAAGCACCTCGTTCAGCATCTTCTTGCCGCCGGACTTGAAGTTGATGTTCACTTCAAGCCATTTCGGCGTGGGAGTGGGCTGAATGTAGTAATAGATTCGTTCGGGCGGAATCGTGCCTGTGCTCCAGTATCCGAAATCGGAACTGGTGAAGAACTCCAGCATCCGGTCCGGACTCCATCCGCATGAATAAAGCGAGCCGACGATGGCGCCCATAGATGTGCCGGTCACATAATCTATCGGGATATTGTTTTCCTCCAGAGCCTTGATTACTCCCACATGGGCTATGCCCTTGGCGCCGCCGCCGCTCAGCACCAGTCCTACCGTCTGCCGGTCAGGTCTGGCTATGCTGTCGTTGTGCGGCGTGCGTATCACCGAATCAGGCATGGCCGACGAGCCTGTGGCGTTCACACCCAAGGCAGCGGATATGACACATACCGCCGCGCATAACCTTTTCGCAATATTCCTTGTCCCGCTCATCATGTTTGCGGCTCAAAGCCGACTGAGATATGCGGCCGAAGCCGCGCGTTTATAGCTTCATGTAGGAGTCCTTGAATCCCAGGAAGTAGAGCACCCCGTCAAGACCTATGGTCGAAATGCTCTGCGAGGCTTCGGCTTTCACCTTGGGCTTCGCGTGGAACGCTATGCCCAGGCCGGCCTCCGAAAGCATCGGCAGGTCGTTGGCTCCGTCGCCTACGGCTATGGTCTGCGCTATGTCGATGTTCTCCACCTGCGCCAACAGCTTCAGCAACTCGCGCTTGCGCTTGCCGTCGACTATGTCGCCTACGTAGCGCCCTGTCAACTTTCCGTCAGGACCAATCTCCAGTTCATTAGCATAAACGTAATCGAAGCCGAATCGGTTCTTAAGACTCTGTCCGAAATAAGTAAAACCGCCCGACAATATGGCTGTCTTATATCCCGAACGCTTCAGCACGGACATCAGCTTCTCCACGCCCTCGGTAATGGGGAGGTTGTCGGCTATTTCCTTCATCACCGACACGTCCAGCCCCTTGAGCAAGGCTACCCTTCGCGTAAAACTTTCACAGAAGTCTATCTCGCCGCGCATCGCACTTTCGGTTATGGCGCGCACTTCCGGTCCGACTCCGGCACGGTCTGCCAGCTCGTCTATCACCTCGGTACGTATCAGAGTGGAATCCATGTCGAAACATATCAGCCGGCGGCAGCGGCGGTACATGGTGTCCTCCTGCATCGAGACGTCGAAGTTCAGTTCCGACGTAAGGCGCAGTATGTCACTCTGCATCTTGGTCTTATCTTTCGGATTGCCACGCACCGAGAACTCGATGCATGCCTTGGTGGCCATCTCCGTGTTGGCGTCTAAGGGCATACGTCCGGTCAGACGCGTAATAGTGTCGATATTCAGGCCCTGGTTGGCTATTATCTTCGATATCTCCGATATATGCCGCGCCGTGATGTGCCGTCCCAACAGCGTCAGGATGTAACGGTTCTTGCCCTGGGCGGCTACCCACGACTGGTATTCATCCTCGGGCACGATGCTGAACTGCACCTGCACGTGCATCTCGTTGGTGGCGAACAGCAGTTCCTTCAGTATGTCGCCGCTGCGCGTGCTGTCGGTCATCACCAGCATACCCATCGCAAGGGTGTGGTGGATGTCGGCCTGCCCTATGTCCAGTATCGTGGCGTCGTGGTCGGCCAGTATGCCTGTCAGCTGGGCCGTGATGCCGGCCCGGTCCGGACCGGATATGTTTATCAGTATCAGCTCGCGGTGCGCTTCCTTTTCGTTTTTACTCACGGTGTTTTCAGTTTATAGTGTGTTTCCGGTGTGGATCCGTTATCTTCTTTTCGACTTGTGTCCGGATTTAGCAGCAGCGGCCTTGTGGTTACGGCTCTTGGACGATGCCGTCACACCCGTCTTCTTTCTGACCGCGCCCGTTTTGGTCGGGCGCAGCTTCACTCCGTTGGACTGAAGCATGCTCACCTGTCCGGCAGCGTCGGAATATGAACTTTCGGCCGCCTGCATGAAATATTTCAGTGCGCGGGGCAGGTCCTGCTGCACGCCGACACCGTCACGCAGCATGATGGCGAAGTTGTAGGCACCCTGCGCGCTTCCGCGTTCGGCCGCACGCCAGTAGTTTTCGGCGGCCACACGCTTATCCTGCAGCACACCGCGGCCCAGCTCGAATTCCTTGGCCGTGGCTAATAATGCCTCCACATGGCCGTTGCGCGCGGCGCGGCGATACCAGTATGCCGCCTCCTTGTCGCTGCGGCTCACGCCGATGCCGGCGTCGTACATCTTGCCTATCTGGAACTGGGCGTTCTCATTGCCCTGTTCGGCCGAACGCGCCAGCCATTTCCATGCCTCGCTGACGTTTTGTTCCACGCCGGCGCCGGCAAGGTAGCACATGCCTATCACATATTGTGCCACGGCATCGCCCTGACGGGCCTGGGCCATATTGGCGGTGTAATCACCGGCCGTGACACTGCTTTTGTCGGATTCAGATATTGCATATACCGGAGCCTTGCCTGCCGATTCGGCTTCATCCTCCGGTCGATAGGATTTCCGGGGTTTAGCACCTTTGGCCACGGTAGCGCCCGATGCGGGAACGCCCGCTTTGGCCTTGGCTACGGAGGTTGCGGGAACTTCCACCTTTACTGTCTGTTCGGCCGCTTCGGCCAGACTGTCGCGCCGCTCCACATATTTCAGCACCGTCGGACTCTTGATGATGATGTCGTCGCCCGGATTGTGCGTCGTGTCGTTCTGCTCGTACCGCTCGGGGTACAACGCATTGGTTATGTCCACATATTGTGCCTGCAATCCAAATGCCGCCATACCTGCCATGGCGGCCACTATCATAGTTACGGTTACTTTCATCTATATTTGTAAAGAATACGGCGCCCATAATTGAGTGCCGTATTCATGTATGTCTCGGTTAATGATTAATCTTCTGTTTTTTCCTCAGCCTTGGCTTCTTCCTTTACTTCGGCCTTCTCCTCGGTCACGGCGGGTTTGGCCGCCTCGGGATTGTCAACCATGCGGATCTTCTGCTTGATTTCCTCTATCTCCTCCTTCAGGCGGGCTATCTTGCGTTCCATTTCCTTCAGCATCGAGTTGCCGGCCGACGACTTGACGTTGAAGAATCCAAGATTGTTCTCGTATGTCAGCAGGTCGCTCTTGCGGGCTTCCAGTGCGCGGACCAGCTTTTCGCGTTCGCTGCTCACCTTGCTGCCGTCGCCACGCATCTTGCCCATCTTCTCCTGCCAGTTGTTCATGCGGCGGTTGCTTTCACGCTCCGTGTAGGTGTTGTACAGTGTGTCGCAGATCTCGCGGTATTCCTTGAAGATGCTGTCCTTTACCTTGAAGGGGACAAATCCGATCTTGTTCCATTCGGCCTGCAGGTCTTTCACCTGGCCTATCACCTCGCGGCGGTCGCCGTCCAGCGGCAGTTCCTTCAGTCTGGCTATGATGGCCTTCTTGGCATCCAGGTTCTCGTTCTCCTCCTTACGACGCTCGCGGGTCTGACGCTTGCGCTCGTCGAAGAAATAATTGCATGCGTCGGTAAAGCGCTTCCAGACCTCGTCGCTCTGCTTGCGCGGAACGGCCCCGATTGTCTTCCATTCGGCCTGCAGACGTACTATCTCGTCCGTAGGATTCTTCACGTCCGGATTCTCCTTCAGTTTCTCGGCCTTCTCGCACAGGGCTATCTTCTTCGCTAAGTTCTCGTTGAATCCTTCGCGGGTGCGGCGGAAATATTCCGTCTTGGCCTCGAAGAAGTTGTCGCAGGCGCGGCGGAAACGGGTGTACAGCGCGGTATTGGCTTTCTTCGACGCGTAGCCGTATTCCTTCCACTTCTTCTGCAGGTTGATGATCTGGTCGGTCATAGTGTTCCACTGCGCGAAGGTGGTGTTCTCGCTGGGATTCAGCTCCTCTATCTGCTTGCAGAGTTCCTCTTTGGCGGCCTCGTTGATCTGCTCGGAAGCCTTGCGCTGCTCGAAATATTCCTGATGACGCTTGTTCACCACCGTCGAAGCCTCGCGGAATTCCTCCCACAACGACTCACGCAGTTCCTTGGCGACCGGGCCTATGTTGCGCCATTCCTCGTGCAGTTCCTGCAACTTGCGGAACGCCTGAACCGGATCGTTCACCTCGCTGAGCTTGCGGGCCTCGTCCACTAATGCGCGTTTGGCCTCAAGGTTCTTGCGGAAATCAAGGTCGCGGAGCTCCTTGTTCATTTTCAGATGGTCGTAGAACTGCTCGCCTACGGTCTGGAAATTCTTCCATATCTCGCTTTCGGCGGCCGGCGGCACATCCTTGATGGCGCGGAAGTCGGCCTGAAGCTGCTGGAATTCCTGGAACTTGACGTTCACAGTGTCGATGTCCGACGCTATGGCGTTCATCTTCTCCAGCAACTCGAGCTTCTGCTCCAGATTGGCCTGGCGGCGCGCCTCGTCGGCCGCTATGTATTCCTGACGTTTTTCCTTGAATGTAGCGTAGAGCGTATTGAATTCATTCTCAAGCTCGTCGGGCTTGGCCGCAAAGGCGGCCGGTTCGTTGCCGGCTTCCACGAAAGCGTTCAGTTCCTCCAGCCGTTCGCGGCTGCGCAGACTGAAAAACGCCTGCTTCATCGCCGTCACTTCCCGATGGCTTTCCATCTTGTCATTCTCCAGAATCTCCTTCATCGCGGCCACGAGTTCTTCTTTGCTCATGGCGTGTACGTTGCGGGCCGGAGCCTCTTCTGTCTCTGCTACACATGCGCCTTCAGTGGGCTCGCTGACCGCTACCTCGACTTCCGGAGTCTCGACTTCCGTAGCCTTCACCTCCGTCACTTCCACTTCAGGTACCTTCTTTTCAAGTTCGTCCATTGTCTGTTTGTTCTCGATCCCTCCGACTCTTTGTTGATTGGAATTCGGACCGAATTTCATATTTCGCTGTAAATTTAATGGTTTTATCCGTTTTGGCAAAATTTACAGCTCATTATTTTATCTGTAAGTTTATTTCTCCACGATTTTTGCGCTTATTATGCGAATGTCCTCCTTGGGACGGTCGCGAGCGTCGGTTTCAGTTTTCTGAATCTTCTCCACGGTTTCCATGCCCGACACCACCTCGCCGAACACGGTGTACTGTCCGTCAAGATGAGGCGTACCTCCGATGGTTGTGTAATCGTTCACAAGATTTTCAGGCAGTGAAGTCTCTGGATGCCATTTAAGCACGTCTCTTTCCATGTGGGAATAAATTGTGTCCATCAAGGCTCGCGCCTCGTCGTTGTCGATCTCCTTAAGCTTCCTGATACTCTCGGCATTCATATTTTCCAACGCCTTGTACATGGTCTGACGCTTACGCATCAGCATGGCGCGGTTCATCTTCTCGAGCTGTTCGCGGCTGTATTTCTGACCCGTCACTATGTAGAACTGACTGCCGCTGCTGCGTCGCTGCGGATTGAACTGGTCGCCCGTGCGTGCCGCAGCCAGTGCTCCGTATTTGTGATAGTGCTCGGGATACTTTATCTCGGCCGGCAATGTATAGCTCGGATCTCCTGCGCCAAGAGCCTCGCCTGCCGCCGCATTCTTTGAATTCGGATCCCCAGTCTGTACCATGAATTCGTCTATGACGCGATGGAACAGCATCCCGTTGTAATAACCATCCTTCACCAGCTTCTCGAAATTGTCGCGATGCTCGGGAGTGTCGTCATAGAGCTTGATACGAATCGGACCCATCGTGGTCACGAAGTCCACCATTATGTTCTTTTCCACTATCGGTTTCTCCTGGTCCTGCACTTTAGTTTTTACTTTCAGCAATTCGGTTCCGGGGCGAATGTCCTGTGTGGCTTTCGACTGGCCCTGGCGTGCAGTCGCGGTTCCTTTTGCCTTATTGGTAGTTTTTTTCTTAGCGGCACTTGTGGTTGCGGACTTCTGGGTGGTCCTGGCCTTTGGGGTGGTCCGTACCTGTGTTCCGCTTTTATTTACAGCGGCCTCACCGCCGGCTATCATTCCGACTGTCAACAACAGTACCGCCAATATGTTACATCGCATCTTCTTCAGGGTGTATGCGCCGGTATATCCGGCGGAAATTATTATCTGTTTCTTTCAGTTCCGCCACATGCTCTTCGTAGTCGCTGCCCCACAGAGCCTCGAGCAACGAACCTATGTAACGGCGTTCGCGATCCTTTTCGATAGCTCCTTCCACCAACGGACTCAGCCAGCATTCAAACCGCTCGCGGTCTATGGCCGCAAGATAACGAGCCGTGCTCGCCAGAAACTGTCCCGTCTGGTCGGCAGCCCTCAACTTATCCACTGTTTCTTTAGGATCGCTCCCCAGTTCGTCCACATGGTCAACTATATATTCATATAGCTCCATACCTTTGCTTTCGTTCTGTTCGCTCATATCGTTCTTGTTGTCTTTTTCTTAATCAATTGTCAAAATCCGTTTCAAAAACAGACGTTTGAAATTGCAAAAATACCTAATTATTTATAATTTTGAGCCAATTTCTGAAATATTTTTATCCGGACATCCATCGATCAATCCGGATTATCTACAATATTAAATTAATTATCAGAGCGTTATGTCTCAACAAAAGCCAGTCGTAAAAGACACGTCGAACACTCCGTTTATCATAGCCATAGGTCGCCAGTTCGGATGCGGCGGAAGGGAAATAGGTAAAATGATAGCGCGAAGCCTTGGTGCCGACTATTACGACAAAACGCTTCTGAGCCGTGCCGCCGAAGCCTTGGGATTCGACAAGCGCCTGTTTGACGGAGCTGACGAAAAACGTCCCTCGTGGATACGCAGCATGCTGCAGTTCAATTATGGCGTGGAGAACGCCATGGCCGAGTTCTCTGACATCGACAACGAGGGACTGTACAGCATCCAGTCGCGCGTCATCAACCAGCTGGCCGACAAAGGCCCGTGCGTGATAGTGGGCCGCACCGCCGACTATATCCTGCGCGACCGTCCGGGACTCATCAGCATCTTCCTGCATGCTCCTGCGGAATACCGCATCCGCAAGATCATGGAACGCCGGGACACCGACACCGAGTCGGCGGCCCGCTCGCTGGCCCGCAAGATGGACAACGCACGCGAATCGTACTATACCTATTACACCAACCACAAGTGGGGACACGCCGAAACATACCATATCTGTCTCGACACCTCCCGTTTCTCCGCTGAAGAAATAGTCGACATCTGCCGCGCGCGCATCAAGGCTTTGTCGCAGAATCGCTGACCACTGGCTCACCAGTCACCATGGCGTGCACCTGCTCGGGCAGCGGCACCGGTACGTCTATGAGTTTAATTCGTGAAAAGGCATCGTAACTCCTCTGCTCCGGACCCGACAGCATCTCGAACACAGGCTCGTATATCCTGCGGAAATCGGGCGAGACCTCACTGTCGCCGGCATTGGTGAATGTCTTGAGCACATCACCCACAGTCATGTCATGCACATCCCGGCTCGGGCCTATGCCCAGTTCATCCTCCTTGATGGATACGGGATATATCAACCCTCCATCCTTCAGCCTCTCCAATATGCGGCCCAGCACCCGAACGGGCAGATTATATTCCGCGGCGAACTGAGTGCGGGTCAGCGGAGTCTCCCCTTTTTCGAAACGGCGTGCCACCACAGCCATCACTATCACGGCCACTGCTGCCCGCGATTGGTACGACAAGGTCTCCTCGCTGCCCAGGAAGTTGAACGTAAACACATTCTGTAGCGAATATGTCAGCACGCATCCGCTCAGCAATATCAGCCATGAGATCTGCAGCCACACCAACAGCAGCGGCAGGAAGGCGAACGACCCGTAGATGGCGTTATAGCGCGACACATATATCTGACCGTTGATGAAAAGCCACTGCACCACGTAGAAGCCGATGGCTGCCATCAGTCCCGAAATGGCGGCGAACTTGAAGTTGACTTTCGTATTGGGTATCAGCCAGTACGAGATGGTGAACGCCAGCCATGACAATGCCAGTGGCGTCAGTTCAAGCATCAGGTTCACCACCGGTGTCAGGAATGAGAAATATACCATTCCCTGCACCGTGTCAGACATGAATATCGACACTCCCGACGAACATATCAGCAATATCGGCACCATAAGGCAGATAGTGATATAGTCGGTAAACTTGCGGAACAGGGTGCGCTCGCTCCGCACGTCCCAGATGGAATTGAAAGCGTCGTCGATGCCCGACAGCAGCATTATCACCGTCCACAACAGCACTATGATGCCCACGCCCACAAACAGGCCCTGCGTGGTGCTTGACAGATACGAGTCAACGAATTTCATAAATGTCGTTATGGCCTTGTGCTGGGCCAGGAACAGCATGTACAGCTCGTTCTGCACCGAATCCTGCAGGCCGAATCCCCGGCCGATGGCCACCATCAGCGCGAATGCCGGCACTATCGACAGCACCGTATTGTAGGTCAGCGCCATCGACTTGATCTGAAGACCGCGGTCAAAAAAGGATTTCACCGACAGATTGACAGTCTTCACGAACCTGACGCCCACAGTGTTGCGCCCGTCGCTCCACACCCCGGTGGAACAATATTCCCACCATCGCATTATCCTGTCCACCAGTCTTGTGATGAAATTATCCTTTTTCTTCTTCATACCTCAGTCTATTTAGAAACAGGCCGGTTACCCGGCGTTTTTTGTTTTAATAACAAACAAAATGGGTCTTCAGCCTTGGCCAAAGACCCATTATGATGCACAGAGGCGCTGTAAGCCGGGTTATGTACGGAACAATTTTCTTTCCGCGTCTGTCATTTATCTTTGTCGGCAGTTGCCTGCCGGCTATAGCAGCCTACCCCCCGGCAATGGACGGACCATCCTTGACTGCCGGTGTATTTGGCCTTGCAACCCGCAGGATGTGCGGCGCCGCATGTCGCCATGCGGCCCGGTGGTCTCTTACACTCGCCTTTTCACCCTTACCCGGCGGCTTGCGCCGCCGGGCGGTCGTTCTCTGTCACTTATCCCTGACATCGCTGCCAGCTTTCCGTTAGAAAATGCGGCGTCCTGTGTTGCCCGGACTTTCCTCTACGGCCCCATAGGCCGGAGCGACAGACCACGCCTCTGTGTGGTGTCGATTAATTTCGGTACAAAATTATCATTTTTTCCTCATTTTCACAACTTCCTTGGCGATATCCGCATTTTTGACTACCTTTATCGAAATTATTCATCTATGAAAAATATTCTAGTCCCCCTCGTGATAATCGGTGCCGGCGTACTGACTTATTCGGCATCTGTGTCGTCGCGCACGCGCATCAATATCGACCCGGACTGGGCATTCGCTTTCGGGCATACCGACCCCGCCAAAGATTTCGGACGGGGCACAGAGTATTTCAACTATCTCACCAAGGCCAATTCCATCCACAATGCCGGACCCTATTCTCCTAAATTCAACGATTCGCTATGGCATCGCGTCAATCTGCCGTTCGATTTTGTGGTAGACCTCCCTTACGATTCGCTTGCTTCGCACAGTCACGGCTACAAGACCGTGGGCTATAAATACCCCGCGACATCCGTAGGATGGTACCGCAAGACGTTCACCCTGCAGCCCGAGGACTCGACGGCCCACTACGACCTGATGTTTGATGGCATATTCCGCGACTCGCAGGTATGGGTCAACGGCTTCTACCTCGGAGGCGAGCCTTCGGGATATACGCGTCAGCGTTACGACATCACTCCCTATCTGAATTACGGTCCCGGTTCCGAGAATGTCATCGCCGTCCGCTCTGACGCCACTTTCGAGGAGGGCTGGTTCTACGAGGGCGGCGGTATCTACCGCCATGCATGGCTTGAAAAGTCGCCGTTGGTGCGCCTGGTGCCCGACAAGACACGTGTGCAGTATAGCACCGAGGGCTCTGACCGTAGCGGTGGCGGCACCGTGACGGTAAGCGGCATAATCGAGAATCTCTCCCATGCAGATGTTCGGGGGCTTCAGATAAACGTCAACATAACTTCTCTGTCGGGCCAGGCCGTTCAGGGCGGGGCTTCTTCTGTGACTGTACCTGCCGTCATAAAGCCTCGCGGCGAGGCCAAGTGGCAGATCGACCTTAAGCCTCAGGACCTGAAGCTGTGGAGTCCCGACACCCCCGAACGCTACGACGTGACGGTAACGCTGCAGGCCAATGGCCGCGACATCGAATCCGAACGTATCCGCACAGGATTCCGCACCCTGACGTTCGATCCCGACAAAGGACTGTTCGTCAACGGCCGGCATTATAAGATACATGGCGTCGACCAGCATCAGGACCATCCGGGCGTAGGCGCCGGTATCCCCGATGCCGTCAACGTCTACCGCCTGAAGGAGCTTAAGAAATACGGCATCAACACCGTTCGCACCTCGCACAATCCATTCACCCCCGAAGCCATCGCGGCTGCCGACTCGCTCGGCATCATGTTGGTGGAGGAAAACCGCCTGCTCGGCATCAACGACTACCACACCGGCCAGCTGGAGAAGATGATAGACCGCGACTTCAATCATCCGTCGGTGATACTATGGAGCGTCGGCAACGAGGAATGGGGCGTGGAATGGGACAAGCGCGGCGACCGCATAGTGAAGGACCTGCGCGACATCTCGCACAGCCTCGATTCCACCCGCCTTATGACGGTAGCCACGTCCAGTGGCCCTACAGTCGTGATCAGCCCTGACGTAGCGGGATACAACTACATCATGCAGAATCCCGTTGAGGAACACCGCCGCAACTATCCCGGCCGTATCGCATTCGGCTCGGAGGAGACCACGGGCAGCGGTACGCGAGGCGTTTATTTCGACGACAAGGCCAACGGTCACATGGCGTCGCTGAACCGTACGCCTGACAAAGACGGCACGCTGAACCGCATTGCCCGCGGATGGACGTTCTACCGCGACCGTCCCTGGCTGCTCGGCCTCTGCTACTGGACCGGCTTCGACTATCGCGGCGAACCGAATCCCCTGGTATTCCCGGCCACAGGCAGCGAGTTCGGAATCCTGGACTATGCCGGATTCCCCAAGGACGAGGCGTTATATCTGCAGTCGCAGTGGACCGATCAGCCCGTGCTCCATATCCTCCCGCATTGGAATCTCGAAGGACATGAGGGCGAGACAATCGACATCTGGGTATATTCCAACATGGATGAGGTGGAACTGAACGTGAACGGCAAGAACTTAGGCCGCAAGAAAGTGACGCCCGGTCAGCACGTATCGTTCCCGGCTGTCTACAAACCGGGCAAGGTCACAGCCAAGGGATATAAGAACGGGAAGCCGGTCAAGACCTCGGTTGTGGAGACTTCCGGCCCCGCCGAGAAGTTGGACATCGAGACAGCTCACGAACAGGACGGCATCCGCGTCATCAACGTCACCCTGCGTGACAGGAAGGGGCGTTTCGCACCCACGGCCTGCAATCCGTTGACCATTCACTTGTCAGAGGGTCAGACCCTGTTGGGCAGCGGCAACGGCGACCCGGCATTCCGCATCAAAGAGCGACCCGCGCCCGGCGAGCATCCCGACGCGTTCACCCTCCCCGCCTTCAACGGCCACGCCCAGTTCATAGTCAAAGGCACAGGACCCGTAAACATCACTCTGGACAGATAATATCATTATAATTTATGTAAGCACAGTAAGTATTTGTGTTTTACCTATAAAATAGTGTTACAGCTAAACGCCAATATTGATATCAGAAAATTCCGATATTGGCTTCAATCCATTTCCGGCAACTACTGACTTATGCGATGCATTGCATCCATTGATAAGATGATATTTTAACCGTTCGTTGATTCCAGCATTACGTTCGATACTTCTTCTTACAATTCCTGCGCATCCAGCCGGCGATAGATAATATTTTTCTTCTGCCTCAGTGTCCACGATGTCAAGCATATGAGTTAGCTTGTAATCATAAGGATAAATCGAGGCATTTATCCAGTATTGATTGCACGCAACGAAATTGTCAAAGAAATAGAGGTCATAGCTGTCACATTTTTTTTTGCTTAAAGACCTGGGTGGAAATGACTCGGATGAGTGTTGATTAATTATTCTATCTATAACCCATGACACTACCGGTACTGCCCATGAATTACCAATGGCCTGATACCGATTGGTTACCCGGATAGATGGAGAAATATTCGTATAATCATCCGGAAAGCCCATTAATCTTTCGCATTCCTTAGGAGTAAGACGTCTAACCCTACCGTCTTGGCAAACAAATAAGGAACCATTAAAAGATGCTGCATTACCATTCCATTTTGTGCCATATGCGGCATATAAGCAGTCTGAATATTGCCTAAAGACTTCAATTTCATGCCCTCCAATGGTTTCAGATAAAGAACGTTCTTCTTCTCCAAAATCATCAAACAAAGACGGCCCGGTTCCTTTTTTAGGATTTGATTGCAATGGGTCTTGAAGGTTATCTCCTAACTCAAAGAGAACTGAGAAAGGATTAAAATCTTTTCCACCACCAACAACGTAAAGGCGTTTACGTTGCTGAGGTACACCGAAATATTTAGCATCAAGTACTCGCCAAGCAATATTTCTATCTTTGCCAAAAATGCAGCCTGCATTTGGCCATTTAGGAAATACTATTGGCTCATCTAGATTTAATAGACCAGCTAGAAAAAATCCGAAAGCATTGGTTTTATCTTTCAAAACACCTTCGACGTTTTCCCACATAAAAACGGCTCTTGATATGTTTGAAGCAAGACGTTTTTTATCAATAGCATTTAAAATATCGATGTATTTGAGCGTCAATTGTCCTCTGTCATCATTGAGACCGTTTTTCCAACCAGCAAGAGAAAAGGCCTGACATGGAGTGCCTCCACATAATAAGTCGGGACATCCTATTAATTCATCTTCAATCATTTTGGGTATATCATTCATATCCCCAAGGTTTTTAATATGACTGTAAGAATGCGCAAGAAATTTTTTAGGAAAATCAGCAATCTCTGATAGCCACAATGGTTTTAAGCCAAGAGGTTCAAGCACATAGGATGCTGCCTCTATGCCTGAACACACACTTCCATATGTTTTAATTTTATTTGTCATGGAGTTTCTTAATCAATTCTTTACGCCATCTTTCTATGTCATACCAAGCGCATCCTATACAACCTCTTTCAGCAGCTTTACCTACAGTGGGTACATCATCAGGCCAATCAATGGTGCCTGAGTAAAAGAATGGTATACCGTATAATACTCCTCTTTTACCATTCTGAAAACAGCTGCGACACACTTCTCTCTTTTGTTGATTACGTTGATTATCCAATAGCTGGAACTTTTCAATGACTTCATCGTCTGTCATTTCCATTGAGTTCTCAGCCTTAGTTTCTTCGTCCCACCTAACTTCCGAAAACTTATGGTCTGGTATTAGACCTTTAACGGTTGTCGGACGAGCTTCAAACGCATTAATACCTTTAAGGAGCCTGATAACACGAGCTTTAAACTGCGGGGTAAACGTTTCGTATCCCATTTCGCTATTTAGTGGAATGGGGAGTAAAATTCTTTTGGTTTTCTTTTTCGTACCGCCAGGAATACTTGCGACCGTATAGCCAGCATCCTTAATCTCTTGTATTCTTCGAGCGGGATTATTGTTTGCAGGGAACTCGGTTTCTTCCTTAAATGATAAGAGCACAAAAAAGAATCCCTTGGTAACATATGCATTTGACTGAACCCATTTTGCTCGTTCGGTCTGCTCCCATTTCTTCATTGATTGACGTGTGAAGAAAGGCTTGATTTTTACAAGATAATCTGCGAGATCTTCTTCTGTCTTAATGAAAAGGCCTGACCTTCGTATATAATACGGTACCAAGGTTTCCCATTTAAATCCATTTTCTTGGACAAATGTGGTACGTACATAACTTTCGCTGGATTTGCCATTATGGACTTCTTCCAAGACAAAAATATTATTGTCATGGAGCAGTTGATTTAATTTATTTAGATTCATATCCATCTTTTGATTTGATTAAATCTAAAATGTCCTGTTCTGTTATGCGGTATTTTTTACCGTTAACTTGGGCAAATAATTCAATACTGTCCTTCGGAGGAAACAAGTCTTGAATCTCAACATTGAGTGCTTTAGCAATTTTTTCCAAGGTGTCCAAAGTAGGAGATATGTTCCCATTAATATAATTGCTAAGGTTGGGCTGACTAATTCCCGACATTTCAGAGAATGCCTTCAAAGTCAGTCCTCGTTCCTTGAGAATATCACGCAATCTATCCAACATATCTTTTTTTTGGAATTCAAAGGTACAAAATATATTAGAAATAATATATCTCAGAAAAGAAAAAAGTGAAAACATTTTGTCATATATATTTTATTTACTAATTTTACAGGGTGTATTATAGTTGTTATGATATGAAGTTAGAGCAGACTTTAAATTCTTTCCTACGATATTCCTTGAACTGTCAGGTCATAATGACATCTTGGGGCATATCAAATATATTGATAGAAGAAAAGCAGGTGTCTTTCTCAGTGACCGGGTTCAATTATTGCGGAAAGATTTTAATAAGAGTAGAAGAAGAAGATTTGATTATAAGTTCGTCAAAAGAACTTATTGGCAAGTTTAGTGATCCCGTTAAAGCCCTCTATGTATTAGATAAATACATAGAGGCTAATGCTGAACAATATAAAAAGTTGTTCAGTATGCTTTAATAAGGGACTCGGCAAATGCATCATAGGTAAAACACAAAATATTAATGCATTTTAGAATTACTCTAAATCATTGAACATTATGGCAGATAACCGTTTTACGGAAAATCTTAAGATGCACAAATACTTACTGCGCTTACTATAATACTGACAAAGGCCCCATACGCGTTATGGTGCCTTTGTCTTTTATATTAGTTCTTGTGTTTACGACACTTTCTTACGGATGTCCACGCGGCGAATCTTGCCGCTGATGGTTTTGGGAAGCTCGTCAACAAACTCTATGACACGAGGATACTTGTACGGCGCTGTCTGATGCTTCACATAGTTCTGCAGCTCCTTCACCAGCTCGTCGCCGGCCTTTTCCTTATATGCCTCGCTCAGCACTATCGTGGCCTTGACCAACTGGCCGCGTATCGGGTCGGGTACACCGGTGATGGCGCATTCCACCACCGCCTCGTGGCTCATCAGCGCATTCTCCACCTCGAACGGTCCGATACGGTAGCCCGACGATTTGATTACGTCGTCGGCGCGACCTACGAACCAGAAATAACCGTCCTCGTCGCGCGTGGCCATGTCGCCGGTGTAATACACGCCGTTGCGGTGCGCGGCCTTGGTCAGCTCCGGGTCGTACAGATATTCGCGGAACAATCCCAACGGCCTGTCCGGCTCGGTGTATATCACTATCTGACCCTGCTCCCCGGGCTTGCAGCTCTCGCCGGCATCGTTCAGCAGATCGATGTGATAGCCGGGACTCGGGATGCCCATTGAACCCGGCTTCGGAGTCATCCACGGGAAGGTGCCGATGGTCAGCGTGGTCTCGGTCTGGCCGAAGGCTTCATGAATGGAAAGGCCTGTAAGCTCCTCCCATTTCTCAAACACGCTCGGATTCATGGCCTCGCCCGCAGTGGTACAGTAACGCAACGCACTCAGGTCATAGCTCTTGACATCCTCCAGTATCAGAAAGCGGTAGACGGTCGGCGGCGCGCAGAACGAGGTGATATGGTATTTCTGGAACATGTTCAGCAGTTCCTTCGGCTTGAATTTGTCGAAATCATATACGAACACGTTGGCTCCGGAAAACCACTGTCCGTACAGCTTCCCCCATACGGCTTTGCCCCATCCCGTATCGGCCAAGGTGAGATGCAGCGAGTTTTCATCGAGGTTGTGCCAGTATTTGCCGGTTATGATGTGGCCCAACGGATAGAGGAAATCGTGCGCCACCATCTTCGGTTCGCCTGTTGTACCGGAGGTGAAGTATAGCAGCGACAGGTCTTCGTTGCGGTTCTTCAGTGCGGGGCGTCTGAATTCCGGAGCCTCCGCTATCCCCTTGTTGAAGTCCTCCCAACCTTCCGGCACGATAGGTCCGGTAGAGATTACACGACGCACCGTAGGACACTTGGGCAACGCCTTTTCTATGTTTTCTGTCACGACCTCGTCACCAACGGCCACTATCGCCTTGATTTTCGCGGCATTGCAGCGATACACAATGTCTTTGGGCATCAGCAGGTGCGTAGCCGGTATCGCTACGGCACCCAATTTGTGCAGGGCAAGGATGGAGAACCAGAACTGGTATCTGCGCTTCAATATCAGCATTACCATGTCCCCGCGACCTATTCCGAGGCTTTGGAAAAATGATGCCGTACGGTCGGAGTATTCCTTCATCTCTCGGAACGTGAACTGCCGTTCCTCGCCCGCTTCGTTGGTCCACAGCAACGCCGGTTTGTCGGGCTGTTCCTCGGCCCACCGGTCCACCACATCGTATGCGAAATTGAAGTGCTCCGGCACTTTTATCTTGAAATTACGCTGGAAATCCTCCAGCGAATCGAATTCCGTCTTTTCCAAATACCGCTCTAACATAATGCAAACAGTTTAGGGTAATTATCATCTTCATAATGCAGCTACGTTGCCGGCACAATGCTGCCGCGTCTCAGGTTCGTCACGCCTGATTTTTCATAGCTGCTCAACACTGTTTTCCAACAGCTTTTCTATTCTGAATGCAAATGTCAACAAATTGTTTTAAAATTCCAACAATTTGCTACCTAAATCATCATATATTGCACACTTATCCACCCATAGTGCAGCCCAAATTGCACATTGCCAATCCATGAGTGCATTCTCACGCCAATTTACCGGACTAAAAAAAGAGAGGGATGGAACCTGAGTTCCACCCTCCCTAATTATTACAGAGATTTTCATTTTCCATGTCTCCCGGACACTCCCTCCGGTTGTGTGGGTTGGTTCGGGCGCAGGCCTTTAGGTCTGCCTTACTTATTTCTCCGCCTTCTTCGCAGTCTTCTTGGCCGGAGCCTTCTTGGCCGGAGCTTTCTTTGCGGCTGGCTTCTTTTCAGTTGCCTTCTTTGCAGCGGGCTTGCGGCCGGGCTTCTTGGCGGGAGCCTCTACGTCAGCCTTCTCAACGGGGACAACCTGCTCCACGGATAGGTCTTCGCTGTCCTGGGCGGCACGCAGCGACTTCACTTCCTTGTTGAGCGAAGCGATTTCCGACGCCTGGTTTCGGATGGTGAGCAGCAGCGAGTTCAGCTCCTCGTTATCGATGCTCTCCGGATACTGCTCCTCTACGCGCACCAGGAAGTCGGCCAGCACATTCATGTAGTTGGTGAATGCCGAGAACGGCGAATCGTACGGCGAGAATGCCGCGTGGCTTGCGCCGTCTGCCATATTCTTGGTACTCATGTAATAGAAGTGGTCTGAGCTCTGCAGATACTCCCAGTCCTGCTTCAGCTGACGGTCGGAGCAGAGGCTTACGCGCTCGGCCACGGCATACAGCTTGTTGAGGGCTTCGTTCTGCAGGTCGTTACCCTTCCATGCCGATACGTCGCGGGCCTCGTCAATGTCCGAGATAGGATACGGTACGCTCATCATGCCCACGGGCTTGAGCTGGGCAGTCACCTCGCTCGGTGTGGCGAAGCGGATGCCACGTTCGGCGGCAAACTGCGGCAGGGCCTTCATGAACATGAAGATACCGGTGTTGGCGGGCAGGAACGATCCGAACACGTCCATCGAGAACCACAGGTTCACCACCTGCTCCTGCTCGGGCAGTGCGGCGATCCAGTCCATGTACTTGTCGGCTGTCAGAGGATAAGCCGGCCATTCGGGATTGGCGAAATTGCGGGCCACGTCGTCGGCCAGTTTGTCGTTGCTGAGCAGCAGCTTCAGATCGGGAGCCGTCTCGGCCTGATATACGTAGTTAGGCGACTTCCATCCCAGGATATGCTTGGCGCCGACGGTCACGCAGGTGTTGAAGCCCATGCGGCCCACCTCGGCTGCGATGTCATCGTCATAGATCAGCTCGGTGTTGGCGAATGTGGTCGGTTTCTTGCCGAACAGATCCTTGATCATGGCGTCGTGACGCTTCACGTCGCGCATGAATTCCTCTGTGTCCTCCAGACTCGACAGCGAGTGTGCGTATGTGCCCGACAGGAACTCCACGCAGCCTGTGTCGGCCAGAGCCTTGAGTTTGTCGATCATCTCGGGCACATAGAGCTGCAGCTGCTCGATGGCCGTGCCGCTCACGCTCAGGGCGCATTTGAACGCTCCGTTGGTGCTCTTGATCATATCCAGCAGAGTGTCGCACATCGGCATATACGAATTCTCTGCCAGGCGGGTGATGATGTCGTCGTCCGAGAAATCATCGAAATAGTAGTGGTCGTTACCTATGTCGAAGAAACGGTAACGTTTCAGCCGGAACGGCTGATGTATGTGGAAATAAAAACAAACTGATTTCATATCTTTGATGTGCGGTATTTTACTTGTTGATGACCTGGTTGTAGATGTCTATTACCTTCTGGCCGGCCTTCTCCCATGTGATGCCGTGAATCTCCTCTATGCCTTTGATGCGGAGATAGTCGTGCATGGCGGGATAGGACACCAGTGCGTGCATGGCGTCGGCCATGGCGTCGATGTCCCAGTAGTCGGTCTTGATTACGTTGGTCAGGATTTCTGCGCATCCCGACTGCTTGGATATGATGGAGGGAACGCCCATTTCCATGGCCTCAAGCGGAGAGATACCGAAAGGCTCGGACACCGACGGCATCACGTACACGTCGGAATCGGCCAGCATCTCGTACACCTGCTTGCCGCGCAGGAAGCCCGTGAAGTGGAATCTGTCGGCGATGTTGCGCTGGGCGGCCAGACGTATCATGGCGTCCATCATGTCGCCGCTGCCGGCCATCACGAAGCGTACGTTCTTGGTTTTCTGCAACACCTTGGCGGCTGCCTCCACGAAGTACTCCGGGCCTTTCTGCATCGTGATGCGGCCCAGGAACGTTATCACCTTGTCTTTCTTTTCGTGGCGCGGCAGGTTCAGCAGGTCGTCGTTCAAAGGTATCACGGCGTTGTGCACCGTCGTCACCTTGTCGGGATTGATGCCGTATTTCTCGATGACCGTGCGGCGTGTCAGGTCAGACACCGTGATTATATGGTCGGCGTTGTTCATTCCGTCCTTCTCGATGGAGAATACGGTGGGATTCACGTTGCCGCGGCTACGGTCGAAGTCGGTGGCGTGTACGTGAATTACCAGAGGTTTGCCGGTCACGTTCTTGGCGTGGATGCCGGCCGGATATGTCAGCCAGTCGTGCGAGTGTATCACGTCGCAAGGCACCGTGCGCGCTATCACGCCCGCTACTATCGAGTAATTGTTTATCTCCTCCAGGATGTTGTCGGGATACCGGCCGGAGAACTCGATGCAGCCCAGGTCGTTGAGCCGCATATAGTTGAAGTCGGCATAGATGTGGTCGCGCAGCTGGAAGTACAGCTGTGGATCCATCACCTTTCCAAGACGGTTGGCCACGTAGTCATAGTCCACATCGCGCCAAGCCACCGGGGTGCTGTTGGCGCCTATGATGTTGGCAAAGCCCTTCTCCTCGTCGCCATACGGCTTCGGTATCACGAACGTGATGTCCATGTTGCCGCAATTGTGCATTCCCTTGGTCAGTCCGTAGCTCGCCGTTCCCAATCCCCCGAGAATGTGGGGAGGAAACTCCCATCCGAACATTAATGCTCTCATTTCTCTTATGTTTAGGGGTTATTTCTGTAATTTGATCATCTGGTTCACTGTCTTGATCACGGTCAGTATGCCGCCCACGTTCTTGGCCGTAGACACGGCGCCACGGCCGGTGTACGGCGGGTTGGCGTCATACATCTCGCTCAGCGATCCTATACAGCCCGTCGACATCTCGTCCTCGTAGCCGATCAGCATACGCTCTATGAACGAAAGGCCGGACAGTCCGAACACCTTGAAATAGGCGTCGGCATAGAATCCGAACAGCCAGGGACGCGCGGGACCCTGATGCACGGCGTATTCGCGCTCTATCGGGTTGCCCACGTATGTAGGATGATAGTTCTGGCTCTTGGGGCTGAGCGAACGGAGTCCCTTGGGCGTCAGCAGCTCACGCGTGCAGAAGTCAAGCACGGTCTTACGCTGGCGGCGGTTCAGCGGGCTGTATTCCAGACCGATGGCTATCGCCATGTTGGGACGCACCTCAAGGTCTGTGTAAGTGCCGTTCACATAGTCGTACAGATAACCGTAGCCGTTCAGGAACGTGTTGATAAACGATTCGCCGCACTTCGTGGCCAGCTCGTCGAGTTCCTTTACATATTCCTGCTCGCCCGGTTCGTTCTCCAACAGGGACTGCAGGAAGCGCAGGCTGTTGTACCACAGGGCGTTGAATTCCAGGATGTATCCTGTGCGCGGTATGATGGGCTTGCCGTTGATGGAAGCCGACAGCCAGGTCACCGGCTTGTCTCGGCCTTCGGTCGAAACCAGGCCGTTGTCGTTGACACGCAGATTGGCGATACGGCCGTTGCGGATATCTTCTACCAGACGGCGCACCTCGTCGCCGTATTTTTCAAGACACTGCTTCTGGTCCGTAGCCTTGCGGTAGGCCTGGATGGCCCAGATGGTCCATAACGGAATGTCGGGCAGGTCTATCTCGTGTATTACCGGATCTGTCTCCTTGGTGTCGATATAATGATTCAGGGCATTGATGAAGGTGCCCATTATCTTGTGATAGTCATCCTCGTGGCCTACTGACAGCGTACAGCCGGGCAGCGCGATAAGTTCGTCGCGGCTGCGTACGTTGTACCAGGGATAGCCGGCCATGATGTAGTCGCCGTGTTCGTTCTTCAGATAGAACTGCTTGGCGGCGTTCTTAAGGCAGTTGTAGAAACTGGTGCGGCATGTGCGTGTCTTCAGCTCTTCGTCGTACACCTTCTCGAACTGTGCCGGATCGGTTTCGGCCGTCGAAGCGGAGAAGATTATGGACTCTCCTTTCTTGATAGGGACCTCGAAATAACCGGGTACCCACAGGTCTTCTTTGTAGGGGATGCCTCGGTCGCGGTCCTTGTAATACTCTATTCCCTTGTACCAATGGCCGTCGTCCACCCATTTCACTTCCTTGTTGAACTGCATGTACAGTTCGGGATATCCCTGATACAGACAGGTGGACACTCCGTTGGGAACATGATTGATGGTTTTGTTGATGGCAGAGTTTTCCATCACCAGCGCGTTGGCGTTGCGGAACGCCAGGAAGGGACGGAACTTGAGCGTGGTCTCCGAATGCGCGTCTATGAGCGTATAGCGGATCAGAATGCGGTTCTGATGGGAGATGAACACTTTCTCCTTCGACAATATCACGCCGCCCACGCGGTACAATATGCTCGGAACCACCTCGCAGCTGTATTCCCTGATGTACTTGTGACCGTTCGGACTGAACGTCGTCGGTCCGTACTGGTGCAGTCCTAAGTTGAACTCCGCGCCGTGCTGCACCACTGTCTCGTCGAGCGATGACAGCAGAACATGGGCCTGATCGTCCATCTCAGGTATCGGTATCACCAGCAATCCATGCTGTTTGCGTGTGTTGCATCCCACAATCGTCGTACAATGATAGGCCCCCGACCGATTCGTCCGGAGCATTTCTTTCGGCAGACTCTGCTCCAAATTTATCATCAGGTTCTTGTCAAATTTCAGATAACTCATGAGGAATTATAAAATTTTGGGTAAGTTTTTCATTTCATGCGAAGGGGTCGTAAGGCTCTGGTCATAGAATCTCAGGCTCGCTTCTTTTATTATTACAAATTTAGTTACTTTTTAATCAATTGACAAACAAATATGTTGCAAAACAACATTTTTGATAGATTATTGTCAATTACTTATACTTGGTACGCATATACAGGCCCCTACACTCAGAGAGCGCGCCCTTTCGGACACGCTCTCCGTATTGATGATCAGGTCTCCGTAGCGACCGTTATGTTAACTTCTTATAGATCGTTCACTGTCGCGACCTTCGGGCTTTACTGTCCCAGTCCGGGAATCAAAGCGGCGTTGTAGCAGTATTCATAGATGTAAGGTACGAGACCGAACAGTACGATACCGGCCACACAGATCCAGAGTGCGGCACGCTCGCCAGGGTTGCTCTTGAACGCCTCCACCTTGGCCTCGCCGGGATTGATCCAGATGGCCTTTACCACCAGCAGATAGTAGTACAGCGAGATGATGGTATTGATCAGCGCGATGAGCACCAGGATGTACAGAGGCATCGAACCCGTGGAGGTTGCCGACGTGAAGATCAGGAACTTCGAGAAGAATCCTGCGAACGGCGGAATACCTGCCAGCGAGAACATGGCCAGTGTCATTGCGAACGACAGCCAGGGGTTGGTCTTGTGCAGTCCGTCGTAATCGTCCATGCTGACCTTGCCTGTCTTGTTCTCTATGCTCGTGATCACGGCAAATGCGCCGAGGTTGCTGACGATGTACACGAAAATGTAGTACATCATCGAACCCAGTCCGATTGTGGAGCTTGTCATGGCGCCCAGCATGATGTATCCTGCCTGCGAGATGGATGAGAAGGCCATGAACCGCTTCAGGTTCTTCTGACGGATGGCGAACAGGTTACCTACCGTGATGGTGGCGATGATCACAGCATATAGCATCCATTCCCAGCAGTCGGGATAGATCTGGCCGAATGCCTGTACAAAGATGATGAAGAATGCGAATGCCGTGGCGCCCTTGGAGATTACCGACAGATACGATGTGATGGCCGTGGGGGCACCCTGGTATACGTCGGCGGTCCACAGATGGAACGGAACAAGGCTCAGCTTGAAACCGATACCGGCGATCATGAATGCCATTGCCACTATCAGCAGGCCCGACATCTGTCCGCTCGTGATGTTGCTGTAGATGTCGCTGTAATAGAGCGAGCCACCCGAGAAAGCGTACACGAAACTCAGGCCCATCAGCAAGATTGCCGACGAGAACACTGCCGTAAGTATATACTTGATGGCGGCTTCGTTGCTCTCGTAGTGCTTCTTGTTGAAAGCTACCATAGCCGCCAGAGGCAAAGACGCCGCCTCCAGACCGATGACGAACAGAAGGAAGTGACGTGCCGAAATCATCAGGTACATGCCGAACAGCGTGACCAGAAGCAGCTCGTAGAACTCACCCTTGCGGATGGCCACCTCGTCGCTCTCAACCCAATGGGCCGACTGCAGCAGCACAATGAACACTCCTATATTCAGTATGGCCTTGATTGCCATGCTTGCGCTGTCGTTGACATACATACCGCCGAACACCGATACCTCGCACGACGGCAACAGCCATATCGCTATCGTCCCAAGACCGAACAACACCGTGGTCATGGGCGTCAGAAATTTCTTCGCGGAGCCGTCGCGACTGAACACGTCAGCCACAAACACCACAAGGAAAATGCCCAGTATTATTAACTCGGGGAGCATTGCCCCAAATTGAGAATATCCCATTTTTTCGTTTCTTGTTGTTCTAATTGATTAGATAGCCATCGCCAATGCGTCGACGATTGGTTTGAAGCTATGCTGTATTGTCTCGCTAAGCCAGTTGGGGAAGAATCCGATACCGGCCAGACACGCTATCAGGGTCACAGTCGACAGACGCTCCCACCATGTCGCGTCTGTCAGACTGAGATGATGCTCGTCCTGAACCGGTCCGAGAATCAGCTTGCCCACCACGCGCAGGATGTAGACCGCAGTAATCACGATCGAGGTCGTGGCGGCGATCACGAAGATGCGGTGGAACATGTCGGCGTGCTCGAACGATCCGAAGAAGATGGTCATCTCGGCCACGAAGCCCGACATACCGGGAAGTCCTAAGGATGCGAAACCGGCAATCATATAGCATACGCCGAGGTAAGGCATTATCTTCATCAGGCCGCCCATCTGGCGGATGTCACGTGTATGCGTACGTCCGTATATCATACCGATCAGCGCGAAGAACAGGGCCGTCATCAGACCGTGGCTAAGCATCTGAAGGATTGCACCGGTCATTGCCGTGGTGTTCAGCATCAGCAGTGCGAACAGCACCATGCCGCAGTGCGACACCGACGAGTATGCGTTGATGTACTTGAGGTCCGTCTGAACGCAGGCCGAGAAGGCTCCGTACACGATGCTGATACCTGTCAGGATAATGAATATCCAGGCCAGCTCGTTGGCGGCGTGAGGCAGCAGGAAGATGGCGATGCGGAAGCATCCGTATCCTCCTAACTTCATCAGCACGCCGGCGTGGAGCATAGACACTGCCGTCGGTGCACATGCGTGACCGTCGGGGCTCCATGTATGGAACGGGAACATCGCGCCGAGCACGCCGAAACCTACGAACGTGAACACGAACAGCAGGTTCTGCCAGCCGTAGTCGATGTTGCCGTAATGCGAGATCTCGAGAATGTTCCATGTATGGGGCATTCCTTCGGGAGTGCCGTGCCAGTAGATTCCGAGCAGACCGAGCATAAGGAAGGCCGAGCCTCCCATCAGCATCAGGGTCAACTTCATTGCCGAATATTCCTTGCGACCCGTGCCCCATACGCCGATCAGCAGGTACATCGGAATCAGAGCCACCTCGTAGAACATGAACATCGTGAACATGTCAATCGAGATGAAGAATCCGTACACACCCGTAGACAGCAGCGAGTACCACAGGAAGAAGTTCTTGGGCAGCGGGTTGATCTTCCACGAGGCGAAGGTGCCCGCAAACACTATGATAGAGGTAAGCAGCAGCATCAGGACTGAGATACCGTCCACACCCACTGCTAAGTGAATGTTCAGTGGCTTATACCACATCCATGAATCCATCCACAGCATTTCGGCCTGATTGCCGGCTGCCCGCTGTGCCAGGAAGTCGCACACCAGCCAGATGCTCATGCCAAGCAATACCGTAGAGCAGGTTACCATAACCCCGCGGATCGCCTTCATGTTGTTCTGACCGCACAATGCGAGTCCGGCCAGCATCAGGATCGGCACTACTACGAACCAGATTAAGATATTTCCGAAAAACATAATCTTTTATTGTTGTTATTGAGGGGTTAGATAAGACAGATCCATGTGATTACGGCCAGTACCAACGCTCCGGCAAAGTACCACAGCACGTAAGCCTGGACATATCCGGACTGCATGCCTTTGATCTTTACGGAGAAGAAGTTGGTGACGTAAGCCAGTGCGTTCATCGTGCCGTCGATCACATGACGGTCGAACCATGCTATGCTGCGGCAGATGATGTTGAATATGATCTTATGCGTGACGAACTGATACATCTCGTCCCAGTAGAAGCGATGGTGAGCGGCCTTCCACAGACCGGGCATTGCGTTCTTGAACTTGGTGGGCAGAGGATTCTTCTTGGCGTACATCACGGTTGCAAGACCGATGGCAAGCAACGCTATGACGATTGAGGTAACTGCAACCGGAGTCTCCAGATGGATTTCGTAGGGTTCGCCGTTATAGGTCACGAACTCTCCGAAGGGGATGAAACCTGCCACGCAGCTTACGGCTGCCAGGAACAGCAACGGCACCGACATCTGCCAGGGTGCGTCATGAGGCTTGTGGCCCTCCTTCTTGTACTCGGGATTCTCCTCCCACCAGAAGATCAGGTAGTAGAGACGGAACATATAGAAAGCGGTCAGACCGGCCACCATCGACATCCATGCGCCCCAGAACCAGTGGTTGTTGTACATGGCTGCCAGCATCTCGTCCTTCGAGAAGAAACCGGAGAACGGAGGTATGCCGGCGATGGCGAGACAGCCTATCAGGAACGTCCAGTGTGTGATGGGCATATACTTGCGCAGACCGCCCATCTTGGTGTAATCGTTGCTGTGAACGGCATGAATCAGTGCGCCGGCGCCAAGGAACAGGAGTGCCTTGAACATGGCGTGCGTGAACAGGTGGAACATCGAGGCCATGTAGCCAAGTCCCGAGTAGTGGACGCCCTCGATGGGCTGGTTGTATGCCACGCCTAACGACACCATCATGAACGCAATCTGCGAGATGGTTGAAAATGCCAACACGCGCTTGATGTCTATCTGCGTACATGCCACTACGGCTGCGTAGAACGCCGTGATGGCGCCCACTACCGTAATGAATGTAAGCGAGTCGGGAACGATGCAGTACAGAGGGAAGAAACGTGCCACCAAATATACACCGGCCACAACCATCGTGGCGGCATGAATCAGAGCCGATACAGGCGTCGGGCCCTCCATTGCGTCGGGAAGCCAGATGTGCAGCGGAAGCATGGCCGATTTACCCATACCGCCGACGAATATCAACACCATAGCCCATGTCAGTACCGAACCGCTCATGAACGTAGCGCCTACAACGGTGTTGGCGATAACGCCTGCGTTGTTGTTCAGCATCTGGAAGTTGAATGCGGATGCCGTGCCTAAGGGACCGTCGGCGGGTGCGTTCGATACATAGTAGCTCAGCACCAGGATACCGATCAGCATGAACAGGTCGGCGAAACGCGTCACGATGAATGCTTTCTTCGAAGCAGATACGGCCGACGGAAGTTTATAGAAGAATCCGATCAGCAGATACGAGCTGACACCCACCAGCTCCCAGAATATATACATCTGGAAGATGTTGGTGGCTACCACCAGGCCTAACATCGAGAACGTGAACAGGGCCAGGAATGCATAATAACGCTGGAAACCCGACTCGTGTTCCATATATCCCCAGCTGTAGAGGTGAACCATGAACGAGATGGTGGTGATCACCACTAACATCATGGCCGAGATGGGATCCAGCAGGAAACCGATGTTCACCACCATACGGTCGGTAAATGCCAGCCAGGTCACGTCGAACATCTGACACTGCTGTCTTACGCCGTCTACGATGAACAGCGGGTCGCCGCTGAAGAAATATGTGAATGCAACGTAATAACTGATCACTGCCACAGCCCCCAAAGCCGTGATGCCAAGTATGCCCGCAAGTTTGCGCGACATCTTTACGCCGCCGATGCCCAGCAACAGGAACATGAACAGCGGTATGGCAAGAATTAATATCGGTAGTGTAACGCTCATGATCAATACTTCATTTTATCTACCTCGTCAATCTCCGTGCTGTGGAGCTTGCGGTAAATGTTCACGATTATCGCAATCGCAATGGCTGTCTCGGCGGCGGCTATGGCTATGGCGAACAGCGTGAACACCATACCCTCCATCGACCCCGGATACAGGAAACGATTGAAAATCACAAAATTCAGGTCTGCCGAATTGAGCATCAGCTCCAACGATATCAGCAACGCTATCATATTTTTGCGTGTCACGAATCCGTACACGCCGGCCACGAACATTATCACGCTCGGAACCAAATACCATAACATATTCAAATCCATCGCGCTTAACGTTTACGGGCAACTGTTACGCCGCCGATTATACATGCCAACAACAGTATCGATATTGCCTCGAACGGCAACAGGTACTGGAACTTCTCGGTGCCCGTGAAGGCCTTGCCTATCTCTTTCATGCTGATTGTCGCGCTGCCGTCCAGACAGGACATCAGATTCGCTTCGTGGGACAACGGCATATACAGCAGTGCCAGCACCAGCAGGATGCCGCCCAACACCGATACCGTCGCGCCGATGGCACGGCGGTGATTGCGCAGATATGCCACCTCCTCGTCAGGACGGTGCGTCAGAAGGATCGCGAACACGAACAGCACCATGATGCCGCCCGCGTATACAGCGATCTGCACCGCGCCCAGGAACTGATACCCTAACTGGAAATAGAATATCGAGGTTCCGATCAGCACGAAAAGCAGATATGTGGCCGCACGCAGTATCTTGCGGGTCATCACGGTCGCTACCGAAAAGATAACCACTATCAGGGCCACAACGAAATATAAAATTATATTCGCTACTGAATCCATTATATTGTTATTGTTTCTTAATTAAGTGTTATGCGGAAGGTCAGGCTTTGGCCTCGGGCTGAGCCGGAGCTTCGGGCTTCGGAGCCTCTGCGGGTGCTACGGGCTTCGCTGGTGCGGCAGGCTTTGGAGCCTCTGCGGGTTTCGCGGGTGCTGCGGGCTTGGGCGCGGGTGCCGGGTCCTCCGGCTCGGGGCGGTAATTAAGCTGCTTCACAAGTTTGTCGCGCTCGAACACCGCCTGCTCGAAATCATTGCTGAATTCCAGGGCATTCTGCGGACAGCTCGTGACGCACAGCATACAGAACGTACAGCTGCCCAGGTCGTACATGTACTTGTCCAGCTTGCGCTTCTTCTTGCCGTCGGGCAGTTCCACCATTTTTGTGTCCAGATGAATGGTCCCGTTCGGGCAATTCATCTGGCAGATGCCACACGCTATGCACTTGTGGCGTCCCTCCGAATCGTATATCAGCGTAAGTTCCGCACGGAACCGGTCGCTGATCTTCAGGTCCTGTCGGTTCTCCGGATACTGCTCCGTGATCTTGGGCGTCACGAACTCCTTGCCAGTAACGGCCATTCCCGTCACCAGACTTTTCAGTCCCGTACCGACCTCCTTAAAGTATTCTAATATATTGGCCATCAAATATTGATTTTTCTCTCTCGGTTATCAAATAAGGTTGTTCATCGTTCCACCTGGCCTCCCAGCAGGTCAAGCAATTCGGCCGTGATGCTCTGCTGGCGCAGCTTGTTGTACTCCAGCTGGAGTTCGTCGCGCAGCTTCTGGGCGTTGTCGTTGGCCGTCTGCATGGCCATCACGCGCGCCGCCTGCTCGCTGGCACGGTTCTCGATGGTGATCTCCTGCATGGTCGACTGCACGAACATCGGCAGCACCTCGTTGAAGATGCTGTTGGGATCCGGCTCGAAAATGTACAGCTGATTCTCGTCTGCCTCGATCCCGTCAATCAGCGACGCCTGCTCCACCGGGAACAGCCGGTCTGCAGTAAGCGTCTGCTTGCTCATCGACTTATACTTCATGTAGATCACGTCCACACGATCCACCGTGCCCTTGACAAAACGGTCGCGCAGATCCTCGGTGAACTCCGTCACCTTCGGGCCGGCCATCTTCGAATCCACACCTTCGGGGATTTCCACCTTCACGCCATCGAGCTTCGATACCGCGCGGGCTATCTTCTGCCCTACCGGTATCACGGTGATGGCGGCTCCCGGACAGTCGTGGCGCAACTTGTCCAGCTGAATCAGAAGTCCCTTGAAGATATTGATATTGTAGGCGCCGCACAGACCGTCGTCCGAACCATATACCACCACGGCCGCATTCATCACCTCGCGACTCTCGATCAGAGGCGATTCGAAATTCTCCTGCGCCCCAAGTATATGACCCATGATCTCCGTCAGCTTGGCGCGGAACGGCTTCAGCTGCTTCAGCTGCATCTCGTTCTGATGCGCCTTTGCCGACGATATCATCTTCATCGCTCCGGTTATCTTCTCCGTCGATGATACCGACCCAATGCGGTTCTTTAGTTCTCTTAACGTTGCCATGCGGTATGACTCCTCTTATTTATTTCGCACTCGCGATTCTGTCTGCCACTTCCTTAGCCACGGCCGTCATGGCGCTTTCGGCTTCGGGAGTGAGCTTGCCGCTCTTCAGCACGTCGAGCACATCGGCCTGATAGCTCATCTGCAGTGCCTGAAGATACTGGTTCTCGAATTCATGCACACTCTCCAGCGGCACGTTCTCCAGCAGTCCGTTTACTCCTGCGTATATTACGGCCACCTGATTCTCCACGGGCCAGGGGTGATACTGCGGCTGGCACAGAATCTGCTGGTTCTTGCGGCCACGGTCGATGGTACGTGCCGTAACGGGGTCGATGTCGCCGCCGAACTTGGTGAACGATTCCAACTCGCGGAACTGGGCCTGGTCGGTCTTCAGCGTTCCGGCCACCTTCTTCATACACTTCAGCTGTGCGCTACCACCCACACGCGATACGGAGATACCTACGTTGATGGCCGGACGGATACCCTGGTTGAACAGCGATGTCTCCAGGAAGATCTGGCCGTCGGTGATGGAAATCACGTTGGTCGGGATGTATGCCGACACGTCGCCTGCCTGTGTCTCGATGATGGGAAGCGCCGTAAGCGAACCGCCACCCTTCACCATAGGCTTCAGCACTGCGGGAAGGTCGTTCATCTGCTCGGCCACCTTCTGGTCTGAGATGATACGTGCGGCACGTTCCAGCAGACGCGAATGCAGATAGAAGATATCGCCGGGGTAAGCCTCGCGGCCCGAAGGACGCTTCAGCACCAGCGAAACCTCACGGTATGCCACGGCCTGCTTCGACAGGTCGTCGTATATGATCAGCGCGTCGCGGCCCGTGTCGCGGAAATACTCGCCGATGGCCGCGCCCGAGAAGGGTGCGAAATAGCGCATCGAAGCCGATTCCGACGCATTAGCGGCTACCACGACAGTGTATTTCATTGCGCCGAATTTCTCCAGCGTGTTTACTATCGAAGCCACTGTCGACGCTTTCTGACCTATGGCCACGTATATGCAGTACAAAGGCTTGCCGGCCTCGTAATTCGCTTTCTGGTTTATGATTGTGTCGATGGCAATGGCTGTCTTACCCACCTGACGGTCGCCGATGATCAGCTCGCGCTGTCCGCGGCCGATAGGAATCATGGAGTCCACGGCCTTCAGACCCGTCTGCAGAGGCGTCGTTACCGGCTGGCGGAACACAACGCCCGGAGCCTTGCGCTCCAGCGGCAGCAGGATGCGGTCGCCCTCGATCGGCCCTTTGCCGTCGATAGGCTCGCCAAGCATGTTGATGACGCGGCCCAACAGTCCTTCGCCCACAGGTATGGAGGCCACCTCGCCCGTGCGCTTCACCGACATGTTCTCGGTGATGCTGTTCACGCGGTCCAGCAACACGACGCCGACGTTACTCTCCTCAAGGTTGAGAGCCACGCCCTTCGCTCCGTTCTCGAACTCCACAAGCTCGTTGCTCCGAACATTCTCCAGACCGTAAACGTGCGCCACGCCGTCGCCGGCTGTCAGCACCGTGCCTACTTCTTCGAATTTGACCTTCGAGTTGATGTTCTCAAGCTCCTGCTTCAGCACATCCGATATTTCACTTGGATTAAGCATGTTAATTGTTACCTGTTAAGAGGTTTTGTCGTAATTGTTGCAGTTCTCCGCTGATCGAGGCGTCCATGCGGGTAGAATCCACATCGATCACAAACCCTCCGATCACTTCCGGATCCACCTTGTGTTCGTATTCGAACTTTGACTTCGGGAATGATTTCTCCACCACGTCGTGCAGACGCTTCATCTCGGTGTCGGGAATCTCTGCCGCCGTCACTATCCGGACCTGCGATATATTGTTCTCTTTGCGATATATGTCGCGATATGCCAGCGCCATGAGCTGGAAGAATTCTTCCCGCTTATGGTCCAGCACCAGTTGTACGAACCTGTCGAACGGGCCGTCGGGCTTAGCCTGACACAGTCCGTCCAGAACCTTGCGCTTGTCCTCTGCCTTTACATAAGGATTGGACAGCGTTTTCTGCAGGTCTTTGTTTTCTGAGTATGCCCCTAACACTGTCTTCATGGCCTCGTAGATCGGCTGCTGCGAGTCGGTCTCCTTGGCGTACTTGTACAGCGCCATGGCATAGCGGTGGGGTATCAGTCCGGAAATCATGGTTTTAGTTCTTCTCGATATCGTCCAGCATCTTATTCACCAGCTCGGTCTGAGCCTTGGTGTCCTTAAGCTGCGAACGCATCATTTTTTCAGCAATTTCTATTGAGAATCTGCTCACCTCGTCACGAATCTGGGACTCGGCCTGCTTCCGCGCCTGCTCTATCGAGACCTTCGCGGCATCCATCTCGCCCTGGGCCACCTTGGCCGCCTCGTTGCGAGCCTGCTCTATGATTTCGGTCTTCATCTTCTGGGCGTCACGCAGCATCTCCTGCTGCTTGGCCATTACCTCCTTCATATAGCGGTCCGCCTCGGCGCGCGCGTTGTCCAGCTGCTCCTTGGCCTGACGGGCGTTCTCCACTCCTTCGTCTATGGTGCTCGCCCGCTTGTCCATCATCTTGATTATCACCGGCCAACCCCATTTTGCCAATACCAGGAACAACAGGATGAACGCTACGAACATCCAGAAAACCAGGCCAAAATCAGGCGTAAATAATTCCATATCTTATTTTTTTAGGGTTGCGAGAATGCGCGTGCCGTCGCTTTGAGCCGCGACGACACGCGGATTGTCCGTTTTAATTTTACTTGATGAAGATTGCCAGTGCCGACACAATCACTGCGAACAGTGCCACACCCTCTATCAGAGCCGCAATCACAATCATGTTGCTTCGGATGTCGCCTGCAGCTTCGGGCTGACGGGCAATTGCCTCCATGGCCGAGCCGCCGATCTTGCCGATACCCATACCGGCGCCGATGGCTGCTATACCTGCGCCAAGTGCGGCGCCTAATCCTGCCAAAGGCTGCAATGACATCACCTCGGCGATAATCGCTGTTAATACCGTTGTTAACATAGCTGTACTGTTTTATTTGTTTTTTATTATTTTTTCCTGTTTATATTCTCACGCTGTCTATCTTCTCGGCCTCCTTGTGAAGCAGAGATTCCTCCTCCTTCTTGGCCTCGCCGTGCTCGCCCTTCTCCTGCGCCATCGCTATGAACAGCGTGGACAGCAGCGTGAACACGTATGCCTGGATGAAACTGACCAGCACATCAAGCGCCAGCATGAACACCGAGAACAGTATCGAAATCACCGCCGCGCTTCCTGCCACAGCCGCGCCGAACGATGCGAAGATGAATATGAGCAGTGTCAGCGTTATCACGATCATGTGGCCTCCCATCATGTTCGCGAACAGACGGACCGCCAGTGCGGCCGGCTTCGTAAAGATTCCGAATATCTCGATGAACTGCATGATGGGCAGCGGACACTTGAGCCAGATAGGCACATCCGGCCACAGTATCTCTTTCCAGTAATGCTTCGTACCCAGCACATTGGTCAGCACGAACGTGCATACCGCCAGCACCAGTGTCACTGCGATGTTGCCCGTCAGGTTGGCGCCGCCGGGGAACACCACTATCAGGCCCAGCAGGTTCATCGTCAGGATGAAGAAGAACACCGTCAGCAGATAAGGAGCGAATTTTCGGGAGTTCTCGCCTAAGGTCGGCTTGATGTTGTCGTAGTAAATGAAGCTGACCAGCAGCTCGATGAATCCCATACCCTTGCGCGGAGCCTTCATGTCGGGATGACGGCGGTAGAAACCCACCAGACCCAATACCATGGCTATCACGACAAATACGGAGATGAACAATGCCATCACGTCCTTGGTGATGGACAGATCCAGAGGCCTGTATTCCTTGTAATACTGTCCGGCCACCTTGTGGGCTGCTGCAGCATCGGCATCGGGCACGTAGACATATCCGTCTATTACGGGCATCCCCTCGTCCATCACATCGCCTTCCTTATGCTTGGCCAGTTCGGCATCCACTTTCTTCTGGTCTTCCGGCGACAGATCGAATATCTCCACCACCTTGTCCTTGTGCGTACTGATCTGAGCCAGCACGAAACGATACTGCTTGCCGTCGCGCTCACATGTCTTCACCACGGGCACCATCTGTTTGTGCTCTTTGCCCGTGACGGGATCCTTGACCTCGACGGACTTGGTCAGGCCGGCGCTCGAGAAACAGAACCAGCTGTGGTCCTCCGCACGCACTATCACAGGCAGCGGCATACGCACGGTATGCGAGAAGGGGACCTCCCAGCCATACCCGTCGCCGAGATGCTCGAAGATTAGCTCCTTCACGTCCATCTTCTGCTCGTTCTGTTCCTCCTTCTGCAGCTCCGACGACACCTTTTCCGAGTCATCCTTCGAGCATCCGGGGACCATAACGACTGTCAGGACCGCCAGTAACAATATGTAGATGCGTTTTAACATATCTTTCTTTATATTCCGGTCTGTGGGCCTATCCGATCAATAGGCCAAAACCGAGATTTTATTATCGTTCACATCCGCCAGACCGCCGTTGATGGGCATGTCGCCGCTTTCTCCGTCGGGCTTGACATAATGCACCGTTCCCTTCACCAGCACCGATATGATCGGGGCGTGGTTCTTAAGCACGGTGAACGATCCGAGCTGACCGGGCAGTGTCACCATCGTGACCTCGCCGCTGTAGCTCACTTCGTGTGCGGATATAATTTCAAGGTTCATGGCTCGATCACTTCACCTCCGCGAGGAGTTTCTTACCCTTCTCGATAGCCTCGTCGATGGTGCCGACGTTCAGGAACGCCTGCTCGGGCAGCTCGTCAAGCTCGCCGCTCAATATCATCTTGAAGCCACGGATTGTCTCGGCCAGAGGCACCATCACACCGGGAAGACCGGTAAACTGCTCGGCCACGAAGAACGGCTGCGACAGGAAGCGCTGTGCGCGGCGCGCGCGGGCCACCACCTTCTTGTCCTCGTCCGACAGCTCGTCCACACCAAGGATGGCGATGATGTCCTGCAGCTCGTTGTATTTCTGCAGCAGCTGCTTCACGGCCTGCGCCGTGTTGTAGTGGTCCTCGCCCACGATGTTGGGATCCAGGATTCGCGATGTGGAATCCAGCGGGTCTACGGCCGGATAAATACCAAGCTCCGAAATCTTACGGTTCAACACCGTCGTTGCGTCAAGGAACGAGAACGTCGTGGCCGGAGCCGGGTCGGTAAGGTCGTCGGCAGGCACGTAGATGGCCTGCACCGATGTGATGGATCCCTGCTTGGTCGACGTGATTCGCTCCTGCAGCATACCCATCTCCGACGACAGAGTAGGCTGATAACCCACAGCCGACGGCATACGGCCTAAGAGTGCCGATACCTCGGAACCTGCCTGAGTGAATCGGAAGATGTTGTCGATAAACAGAAGAATATCCTTCGATCCGCCGTCGCTGTCACGGAACTGCTCGGCAACGGTCAAACCCGACAGGGCTACGCGCAGACGTGCGCCCGGCGGCTCGTTCATCTGGCCGAACACCAGCGTGGACTGCGAATTCTTCAGTTCCTCATGGTCGACATCGTCCAGGTTCCATTCCCCCTTCTCCATGCCTTCCGTGAATTTCTTTCCATATTTGATCACACCGCTCTCGATCATCTCGCGCAGCAGGTCGTTACCCTCGCGGGTACGCTCGCCCACTCCGGTGAACACCGAGAAGCCGTTATGTCCTTTGGCGATATTGTTGATGAGCTCCTGAATCAGCACCGTCTTGCCCACACCGGCACCGCCGAACAGACCGATCTTACCACCCTTCATGTAGGGCTCCAGGAAGTCCACCACCTTGATACCGGTGAACAGGATCTCCTGCGAGATGGCCAGGTCATCGAACTCGGGAGCCGGCTGATGGATGCCGCGCAGGTTGTCGCGGTTCAGCGCGCCCAACATATCGATGGGCTCACCTACTACGTTCAGCAGACGGCCCTTGACCTGCGTGCCCGTAGGCACCGAAATGGGAGTGCCAAGATTGCGCACCTTGACACCGCGGCGTACGCCGTCCGTGCTTTCCATTGCCACGCAGCGAGCCGTATCCTCGCCGATGTGCTGCTCCACTTCAAGTATCAGCTCCTCGCCGTTGTCGCGAAGCACCTGCAACGCCGTATAGATCGGCGGTATCTGGTCCTTGCCGCCCTCGAACGATACGTCGATCACAGGGCCTATGACCTGAACTACAGTACCTAAATTCTCGCTCATATCTTGTTTTTCTTATTTTCAGTTAGTATTAGAAGTGCCAGCCTAATGCTACGAACACCGTCATCAGCAAAAGGTTTGCCAGCGCGAACGGCATCAGGTATTTCCACTCGAACGACAGCAGCTGGTCGATACGCACACGGGGGAACGTCCACTTGAACCAGATTATGACGAACGAGATGAAGAATGCCTTGCCCAGGAACCATACCACGCTCGGGATATAGTCCATTACCATGTTGAAGCCGTCCCATCCGGGAATGTGCAGAGGCATCCATCCGCCTAAGAACATCAGCGAGGCTATGCCCGACACGATGAACAGGTTCAGATACTCGGCCAGATAGAAGAAGCCGAAGTGGATACCCGAATATTCCGTATGGTAACCTGCCGTAAGCTCATGCTCGGCCTCGGGAAGGTCGAACGGGCCTCGGTTGGTCTCGGCCGTTGCAGCCACAATGTAGATAAGGAATGCTATGATGGCGGGGATATGGCCCTTGAACAGGAACCACGCGTCGTTCTGCGCCCATACCAGCTCGTTTATGTTCATGGTGCCGGCCAGTACGATGATGGTCATGATGGCCAGACCCAACGACACCTCGTAGCTTATCATCTGCGCGCCGCTTCGCATGGCGCCGATCAGCGTGTACTTGTTATTGGACGCCCATCCAGCCAGCAGGATGCCTAACACACCCACCGAGCTGACTGCCAGCACGAAGAAGATGCCTATGTTCCAGTCTATGATCTGCAGTCCGTTGCCCCACGGCAGACACGCCAGCATTATCACCGACGACGTGATGACCAGATAGGGCGCGAGCTTGAACAGGAACCGGTCGGTGCCTTTCAGGCATATCAACTCCTTGATCAGAATCTTGAACATGTCGGCGAACACCTGCAGAAGTCCCCACGGACCTACACGCATCGGGCCCAGTCGGCACTGGAACCATGCGCACAGCTTGCGCTCGTACAATATATAGAACAGGGCCAGCACAGTGTATGCCAGCAGAACGATCACTCCGACAATGACACACTCTATCAGGACGGCGACCCAGTCGGCCATACCCGTCCCCAACAGCCAGTCATTGAAGCACGATGTCCATTTCCCAAAATCAAACATATCTTGTTATTGTTGTTTTATGCGTGGTTTATATCACTGTTAACGGTCAATATCGGGGATCACGAAGTCCAGGGCGGCACCGATTGTAATCAGGTCCGCTATCATATAGCCTGTACATGTCAGGTCCATTACGCCCACCAGGTTGAAACAGGGACTCTGGAAGTGCACGCGATAAGGATTCTTCGATCCGTCGCTCTCGATGTACACGCCGAACGCGCCGCGCGATGCCTCCACCTGCTGGTACCAGTGGCCTACAGGCAGCTTGATCAGCTTCGGAACCTGCGCGCGGATGTCGCCCTCGGGGATGTTGTCCACTAACTGGGCCAGTATCTTGCAGCTCTCCTCTATCTCCTTCATGCGCACCATGTAGCGGCTGTAGGAGTCACAGCCGTCCAACAGCACCTCGTCGAAATCAAGCTCCGAATAGATGCCGTAGGGGTGTTTCTTGCGCGTGTCGTTGCTCCAGCCCGATCCGCGTCCGCTCGGTCCGGTGATGGCGTAGTTGATGGCGTCCTCTTTCGACAGCATGCCCACTCCCACCAGACGGTTCTTGGCTATAAGGTTGTTGGAGAATACGTTGTGATATTCCTTAAGGCGCTTGGGCATGATGGCTATCAGCTCTTTCACATCCTTCTGGAAGTCGGGGTGCAGGTCGGCTATCACGCCGCCTATCACGTTATAGTTCATAGACATGCGTGCGCCGCAGGTCTTCTCGAATATGTCGAGTATCATTTCACGCTCACGGAATCCGTAGAAGAACGCCGTGGTGGCGCCTAAGTCCATAGCCGTACATCCGAACGACAGCAGATGGGACGAAATACGCATCAGCTCGTCCATCATGCAGCGTATCACCTCGGCGCGGCGGGGCACCTCGATGCCTAAGGCCTTCTCTATGCACATACACAGACAGTGGCGGTTCATGTGGGCCGACATATAGTCCATACGGTCGGTGAAGTGCAGCGTCTGCGGATAGGTCATGCCCTCCGACAGCTTCTCGATGCCACGGTGGATATAACCGGACACTACGTCCACTTTCTTCACATATTCGCCGTCGAGCGAAGTGCGGAAACGCATCACACCGTGAGTGGACGGGTGCTGCGGGCCGATGTTCACCACATAGTCGTCTTTTTCGAACACGCGGCCGTATTCAGGCTTCAGCTCGCCGTTCACCAGCTTGTAGCTTACGGTCTGGTCCTCGTTCTCCTCATCCTCCATGCGGATGGGATTCAGCTCGGGGTTGGCGTCATAGTCCTTGCGCAGAGGGTGTCCCACCCAGTCGTTGCGCAGGAAGAAGCGGCGCATGTCGGGATGGTTCACGAACTTGATGCCGAACATGTCGTACACCTCGCGCTCCTGGAAATTAGCCACCTTCCACAGATCGCTTACCGTATGTATATAGCTGTTGTCGCGGTCGCCCGACGCCTCTACCTTCACCGACAGCATCTCCCAGTCACGGGATGTCGACGTCAGATAGTACATCACGCCTAATTTCTCCTTCCAGTCCATGCCCACAACTGCGGTCAGGACATCGAAACCGAGATCTTCCTTCAGTTTTTTGGCGAAGTCATGCCAATCCGGCTCCGCTACATTCACCTGCAGGCACTCTCCATCCTCGAATGTGGCCGCAGGATAAATCTTCTCTATCTTTTCTTTTAATTGGCTCATATCCGTTTATCCTATCTGCCCCTTCTCGTCGGGATGTTGTGCGAAAAAGTCCTCGATTTTCTCCTTGCGGTTAGCACCGCCGAAGAATTTCTGCACCTTGATCTTGCGCTGTAGCTGCATCAGGCCGTAGAACATGGCCTCGGGACGCGGAGGACATCCGGGGATGTACACGTCCACCGGCAGAATCTTGTCCACGCCGGGCACCACGCAGTATGAGTTCTTGAACGGGCCGCCTGAAACGGCGCAGCCGCCGCATGCTATCACGTATTTGGGTTCGGCCAGCTGCTCGTACAGACGGCGCAGCGCCGGCGCCATGCGATGTACGATGGTGCCCTGCACCATTATATAGTCTGCCTGACGGGGCGAGTTGCGGGCCACCTCGAATCCGAAACGGGCCATGTCGTAACGGGCCGCGCCCAGACACATGAACTCGATGGCGCAGCACGACGTGCCGAAGCACAGCGGCCACAACGAATTGGCACGACCCCAGTTGATCAGGTCGTCGAATGCCCCCACCATTACGTTTGCTCCTGTCGCGTTCAGCTCCTCGACCAACTTGTCTATGTACTCGTTGTTCTTGAAGTCCTCGCGCTTCATGCTTTTAATATGGTCTACTCCCATTTCAGCGCACCTTTACGCCAGGCGTATGCCAGGCCCATTATCAATACAAACATGAATATGCCGATGCAAAGTATTCCCGAAGGACCCATATCCTTCATCACTACGGACCAGGGATACAGGAACACTACCTCCACATCGAACAATAAAAACAAAATGGCGAAGATATAGTATCCCGCCTTAAACTGTAGCATAGACGCACCACGCGTCGGTATGCCGCACTCGTATGCCTCCGCCTTCTTCACCGAATATGAACGAGGCGATATCAATTTGGCAATAAGCAGCGCCGCAAACACCAGGGCAAGACCAGTTATCATGGCCGTGATGCTCAACGCTCCATTACCGATATGGCACAATAACTCCATATTGTGTTTATGATTAGTTAGTTACATGGTTTTAGACGCGCCCCCAACTTGCGCATCACATTACTTCTTGTGCAAAGTTACCCAAAATTTTTCACTCTGACAAATAAAAAAGCCGGAGTCCCATGTCAGGACACCGGCTTTTATATCATCTTGTCGATACGACTCGGAGGGTTTTACTGCTTCCAGTCCGAAATGTTGAATCCCAACATGCATACGCCGCTGAACGTGGCGGTATAGCCGTTGTCAAGTCTGAAGCGGCAGGTCGCGCCTGTCAGATCCTGCGAGGAACTGTCCAGGCTAAGGGTGCTTATCTTGATTGCCGGGATGGTCTGGCCTTCGCTCACGGAAATTGCCTCGGGAGTCACGTCACTGCAGGAAATCGAGAAACCGGCCGCACTGAATTTTACAGGCAGGTTCTTGATGACATAATTGACGGGATTCTCGGTTCCGAGATACGATACATTGTACAGGTATACGTCGGCAGTGTAGGCACCGGGCTTGTCCAGATTCATCGAAACGCGGTATGACGGCACTTTCACCTGCTCCGGCTGTCCCTGGTCACCCTTGGCTATATTGGTGACACCCGTGAAGATCATGTCCTTCCAGAATGTCTTGACCTGATATTCGCCGATCTTGAACTGTGTCTCCGAATAGATGCGCGTGCGGGGATACACTATGGGATTCAGCTTAAGTTGAGCTCCCAGTGCGGTCTGGACGATGGAGTCGTTGAATGTATTGACGCACGTGGTGAAGTCCGCGTACACGTTGGTGATGGAGGTGGCGCCTGCCGGAGCGGCATTGGCGGCTTCGCTTAAGTAAAACGATGTCGGGGATTTGGCTCCGGACATATTGATGAGGCCGTATACCATCGGCATCTCCACGGTGCTGAAGTCAACCTTGTTGCCTCCCACCACCAGATTATCGCTGGTCATCATCAGCGTATAGTTGTAATTGTCCGTGACGAACGTATAGTTGGTCAGCGTTACTGCCGGTTCCTGACCGGGAGCCGTAACCAGCGAATAAGTCTCGAGCTGATAGGTCGAGGTCGATTTATAGCTCTGACCGTTCTTGTCACAGGACGCGGCTCCTATCATCAGAAGCGCAGCACTTGCAATAAGTGTGATTTTCTTCATAGTTCTGTTTTGTCTTTGTTATATCTCACTATCAAACGCTGAATAGCGGCGGATATTGTCGTGGCACGTATGATAAAAAATCATCGCACGTCTGTTATCAGTCCTTCCCGGTTCTGCAGCACGCACGGAAACACCTCGCAGGCCTCCTTCACGAACAGCGAGTCATCATTATATCTTGACGAATAATGTCCTGTCAGCAACCTCTTGGCGCCGGCGTCACGCGCCACTATGGCCGCCTGTTCCGCTGTGGAATGGAACCGTTCGCGGGCGTTGTCGGCGTTGTCGCGCAGATAGGTGGTCTCGTGAAACATCAGGTCAACGGGTCCCGCCTTGGCCGCCAGGTCGGGCATGTACAGCGTGTCGGACAGGTGCGCGTACGACCGTCCGGGCTCGGCGGGACTGGTCAGAATTTCATTAGGTATAACTGTGCCGTCCTCCTTCACGAAGTCGGCACCCTCCTTTATCTCGCGCATCCTGAAGACAGGCACGCCGTGGAAGTCGCACATATCGCGGCGTATGTGACGCAGCGGCTCAGCCTCCTCAAACACATACCCCACCGTCGGCACACGGTGCTTCAACGGTATGGTGCGGACTCGCAGCGATCCGGTGTCGAGTATCACCTTCTCCTCCGGCCTGATTATGTCATACTCCAGCTCGAACGACAGCTCGCGGGCGAAGAATCCCAATATCTGCTCCAGTATCTCCTTCCCTTCCTTAAACGTATGTATGGTCAGCTTCCCTTCCTTGCCCCCGAGCGCCAGCGTGGAGATCAGCCCGGGAAGTCCCAATACATGGTCGCCGTGCAGATGGGTCAGGAAAATGTGGCGCAGGCGCCCGAACTTCAATCTCTGTTTCTGAAACTGAAGCTGGGCACCTTCGCCGCAGTCCACCATATACAGCGTCCCGCGGTGCTCCACCACCGTCGACGACGGCTGGTGCTTCACGGTCGGCTTGGCCGAACCGCACCCTAACGTATGTATCCTGAAGTCGCTCATTTCACGAACATATCTATTCCTTGACAGCTCATTTCACATTGATTATCATTCCGGCGGAATGCGCCGTTATCACCGGTGCGTACTGGCTCTGAGCCTGTGCGATGCCGAGACTGTACTCGCCGGCACGGTCCACGTAGCATTCATAGTTCAGCACATGCGTGCCTTTGCCTAAGAAGGGTATGAACAGGTTGGTGCCTTCGTTGCGCACCTCGCGGTAATACCACACGCCGTCGGACGACGTGTAGCCCGACAACTGGCCGGCGGGTTCCAGACATGCGCTGCGCGAGTCCATCACGGCCACGTAGTCCAGGTCGCGGTCACACTTTATGGTCAGCGTCACACGCACCTTGTCGCCGGTCTTCAAATCGGCCATCTGCGCCTTGTTGCCGTCCATCGTGTATATGTTCTTGAATATGCTCAGCTGAGGTATGCTCTGATCCTTAACATCCTCGATCGGCGCCACATACTGACTTAGCACGCCACCCCATGCCGGGCCTGCCGAATGCTTTTCAATCTTTATGTCGCCCCGCTTCACCATGTCTGGTGTCAGTGTTATCGTAAAACTGTCGGTCAGCTTGGCACGGTTGGGCACGGCCACCTCCTTGCCGCCTACCGTGACGGTGGCATTCTCCGAAGGAACGGTCCAGTCGCTGCCGCTGCTCAGCAACGCATGGATCACCTCGGCGGTGGCACGGTTGTCACTCCAGTTCTGCGTCTGCTTCGACATCAGCAGCCACTGGCGCAGCTGGTCAACTGCCTCGGCCTCAGGCTGCACTTCAGTGTATGCTTCCAGTACCTGAGCCGTGGTGATGAGCGGATTCCAGCCCGACCATACGCCACGCAGGTTCTCGAAGCACATCCCTTTCTCCGCGCTTACCGTGGCATATTGACGCAGCGACTCAAGGATATTGCCCGAAAGCGTCTTATTGCCCGAACGGTGCTCAAGTATCACGGCCACTGCCTTGTCGTATATGTCGAAGTTTTTCCAGCCGTCGGCTATCTCCTTCATGGCCACTTTACGCATCTGACCAAAATTGCCGGCGTCCTTCACATCCGAGAAGAAGCTCTTGACATACAGATAATTCAGCATCTGCGACACGCTGATATACTTGCGCTTATTGCGCTCCCATTCCTTCACCAACTCCTTGTCGGTGTACTCGAACGCCTTGGTCAGCATCGGCATGGAGTTGGCGGGCATGTATCCCATACCTTTCAGCATGGCGAAATGCAGCAGAACGCGGGCTGTGATGAATTCCGATGTCGGCATGTTGTCGCACCAGCTCCATCCGCCGTCGTTGTTCTGCTTGTCGCGCAGCTTGGCCATGATTGCGTTTACCGCAGCCTCGACCTCCTTGGTGTTGGTGTACTTTATCAGCGACTGCATCCGCATGGTCTCCTCCTTGGCGTCGTTCACCCAGGGCGTGTTGTTGAGGGTCGTCACCTTCAGGTTCTGATTCTTCTCCAAGTGTGATACCAATGTGGAATCACCGGCATTCTCGGGCGCAGCAAATGTCTTCAGTGCCTCGCCAAGCTGCGGGAACTGCTTGATAAGTCCCGACGCGATGGCATTGCCATACAATGCGTCTACCTGCGACAGAATATTGTCCGACTTGGGCGTCACTATGTCGGGAAGTGCCGTGACGCATTCCCAGACGGGATTTCCGCAATATTGCAACGTCACGTTGGCGTCCTTGGCGTTCGCCGGAATATCTGCCTTGATCACCTGCTCGCCGTGTCCGGCGTAGAAAGGCATGGCTTCTATCACTGGCGTACTGCTGGGCAGAACGGCCACATTTGTACCCTCGCCGTCGCGGTGGTTGCCTCCGATGGCGTATGCACGAATCGTGACGGCCGACAGGTTGTCGGGCACGTCATACTTTATGGTCACGGTGCGCGATCCCGACGCCTTGGTTTCCTCGGCGCCGAAATCTTCGGCCACCAATATCTTGCCCCCGGCGTTGAGTATCTCGATGCGGCCTGCCAACGGCAACGACTCGCCGCTGTTGTTGAACAGTGTGGCGCTCACCTCGGCCTTGTCGCCGGTGCGCAGGAAGCGAGGCGCGTTCATCTGCACCATCACTTTCTTGGTGGCCACGGCCGTCAGCATCTTCACGCCGCCACGCATATACTTGTCGTAACCGGCTATCTGCAACTGCCATGTGCCGTTGAACTGCGGCACGTCGAAGTCCAATGTGGCCACACCGTTGCCGTCCGTGGTCAGTTCCGGCATGAAGAATGCCAACGGACACTCCACGGGACGGACTTCCTCCTCGGTGCCGGCCGAACCTGCTCCGGCTTCGATTACCTCGGCCTCCGCCAATTCCTCGTCGGCGGCATCCTCAGTCATGACACGGGCTGACTGTTTCATTTTGACACCGGCACTTCTGCTCGATCGCAATTCGACTGGAGCGGCATCCATTTTCATCTCGTTCACTACCCCCGTTACGGCCTGAGGCACCACATAATCATAGAGCACCATGCCACTTCCCCAGCGGTCGTACAGTCCATAGCCGTAAGTGTTGAGTTCCGGCACCACGAATCTATTGTAATTCTTGCCGCCGAGCCGCGCATATTTATGGAAGTCCGTGGACCAAGAACCAATCTGCCTCATGCTTATGGATGTTGACGCGCTCCACGAGCACATCGCGGCGGGATTGAACGACCACTCAAACGGTGCGATGGCGTTCAAAGCCTGGTTACTCATCACGGCCATAACGGGACGGTCTGCCATTGGCTTGCCGCCGATCTTGAAACCGAATTTCCACTGTTCCTTAGCACCCGGTTCCAATTTGTCGCGGAAACTCTCGGTGCTGATCTCAACCTTTTCCTGCTGGAACACGGGAATAACGGTAACATTCCATGTCTCGCCCTTAAGGTCGTGCATTCCGGTGAAATGCAGGTATATCCTTCGGTCGGCCGACGGTGCGTCAATCTTGACCGACGTCATGCCGTCGGACACCTTCAGCCATTTGCGCTCCAGAGTCTTCTCGCCGTCATCCATCACGCAATATATGTAGCTGTCTTTATAGCTGCTGCCTACCGGTACGCTCAGCGTCTTCTCCCCTTCTGACAAATAATATGTCGATTCGGGAACCCACAATGCGGTCTCCACCGGCGGTTTCTTTTCATCGGCGCTCCATACAATTACTGTAGTCGAATGATTGGGACATCCATCCGTGTCCCTCATATCCTCGCTGAGCGAGAAGGTTACTTTATACTTACCGGGGATAATGGCATTCGTCCCGGGTACGAAAGCCCCCGGAGCAAACTCACCTTTCTCCACGGTCGCACCCTTGGCATCGGTGATGGTGTAATATATCTTCCTGTCGACGGGCTTGCCGGTAATGTCGCGCACGGTCACCGTTCCAAATTTCGCATCGGGTTCCGATTTAAATCTCTCCGGCACATTTGCATCGATGGTATACGCCGCTACCATGCTGAACATCGTGGCCGGTGCCTGACGGGTCTCGCCGGCGGAGTCGGTCACATCCACCTTAAGCGTAAACAGTCCCTTGGCATACGGTGTGCCTTTCAATGTCTCTGTAGGCAGTTCTATCACAAACTTACCGTCACCGTCCGTGGTGGTCGTTCCGGTGCACGATTGATTGCTCTCGGACATCCCCCACCACCAGCGCCACGGGCTGTACGTTACGGTGTATGCCACTTTCGCGCCGGCCACAGGCATTCCGGAATATGTCCTGGCGTCACCTTCTATCTTCAGCACGTCGCCGAGCTTGAAGTTTTCGGCCACCTTGCCGGTCTCTACCTTAAATGTCGGGGTCTTGTAGTCCGCCACCTGTATATTGGTGCCGGCCACTACCCTGTCTCCTGTCACCAACTGTATCGCGTAGCTTCCTAACAGACCGTCTGTCGGCAGACGGAACTCGCCCGTCAGTCGTCCGTATGTGTCTGTAGTGCCGCGCACCGTATCAACAGGCTGATAGTTGGCATCACGCACCACTACCTCCATAGACTTGCCGCCGGTCTCCTTCATGTCGTTGCCTTTTCGGACGCCTGCCACTGCCACGAAACGCACAGTATCGCCGGGCTTATATATCGACAGATCGGTCAGCACCGTACCGAACGGCTGCTCTTTCACCTCCGAATTGCCTCGGCCGTACATCCAATACGACAAGTCACAGAAGCTGTCGCCCTTGCGCACGAATACCTTGCCGTTTTCCGACGGAAGCACCACGCATCCGTTGGAATCGGTTGTGAAATGTCTTGTCTCGGACGCGCCACGGTAAGTAGTTTTGGTCCAGGTCACTTTAGCGCCCTGCACCGGCTGCTGCGTGCGGGCATCCACCACATACAGCCTCTTGACGTTATCGTTCCTGTCCATTTCCTCAAAGTAGCTTATGTCGCTCACCAGCAGACGCCTACTCGACACATCCTTCTGCGAGTTGCGGATTATACCGGCTTCCTTGCCGGTAGTGCTTGCAAACAACGCATAGTTGCCGGCATCCATCAGCGGCATCTCCACCTCGGCGGTCGACATGTCGGGTGAGCTTCCCGTCAGCTTGACAGGCACCGTAGTTATGAGCTGCCCCTTAGTCCTGAATGTATCGTAATCGATGTTGTCATCAGTCAGCGTGTCGGGGAATTTATAGACCATGATATAGAAATCATAGACATTCATGCCCGTCACCTTGCATTTCCATTCGTCGCCGGGAATCACCACCTGCGGATAGTTGAAGGTGACGCCCTGTGACGTCAGCGTCTCGATAAATGAACGCACCTCGCCGTTACCCCGCGCCGTGGGGAAAGCATTGTTGTAACGGGTGGCTATCTCAAGAGCCTCGCGGTTCCGCTTGTTCCTGGTCGCGTCGCCATTCTCTTTATCTTCGCCTATCCTGTCCTCGTCTATCCTTGTAAGATCGCGCAGATACGCGCCTACGAAATATGCTCCGTATGCCGTGTTGCCGTATTCCTTATAGCAACGGTCCAGCCAGTTTTGTTTCTGTTCCCCGTTTTCTATATTTTGCCATACACGATATGCGAACTCCGAAGCAAGCTCCACATTACCTTTGTCTTTGTTGATCCGTTCACCCTCAGTCAGCAGTTTTTTCTGCAGTTCCCCGCATTTCTGTGCCTCGGTCAACTCGGTCATGTCGCCGAATCTGAGCGGTTCTATTCTATCGGCA
>ERZ1026968.63-NODE-63-length-68172-cov-6.254723_pt1 | contig 68172 bp, 64 predicted proteins | sample MGYA00519295_ERZ1026968 | MGnify/ENA primary metagenome ERZ1026968 (study PRJEB26926, sample SAMN06164480) | human gut metagenome | biome: ENVO:00009003; feature: ENVO:2100002; material: ENVO:00002003 | host: Homo sapiens | place: USA | collected 2012 ...
GAGATTCGCCTTAGTCTCGTGGGCTCGGAGATGTGTATAAGAGACAGGTGCATCGCTGGAGGATTTCCCGATACCGACGGAGTTCAGGGTTAGCTCCAGGCGCATCGAGGGCCGTGACTGGAACGAGGAGTGGGAGAGGAATTATTTCCGGCCTATCGTGATAGAGGGTGAGTGTGTGGTGCATTCCAGTTTCCACAAGGATGTGCCCCAGGCGCGGTATGAGATCGTGATAGACCCGAAGATGGCGTTCGGTACGGGGCATCACCACACCACAAGCCGCATGGCGGCGTGGCTGCTGAGCGAGGACTTAGAGGGCAAGAGCGTGATAGACATGGGGACGGGTACAGGCATATTGGCGATGTTGGCGTCAATGCGCGGCGCAGCTCCCGTTACGGGAATTGAGATAGATCCGGACGCGTGGGCAAATGCAGTGGAGAATGCGCGGATCAATGGCCTCGATATCCGCATGATATGCGGCGACGCGTCGGCGCTGAGGGAACTGGAGCCCGCGGACTATCTGTTGGCGAATATAAACCGTAACATCATACTTGGCGATATAGACGCGTATGCGCGGGCGCTGAAGCCAAGCGGCGTGATGCTGCTGAGCGGTTTCTACGATCACGACCTGCCGATGATAGAGGCGGCTGCGGTCGAGGAGGGGCTGGAATATGTGGACAAGAAACTGAGCGCGGACTGGTGCGCGGCGAAGTTCAGGAAGAGGACTCTCTGAAGCTCGCAGCCGAAACAAAACCGGACGGGGGAGGACGAGGCTAAAGCCTCGTGCCGGAACTAACCCACACGGCACGCGGCGGACCGATGCGCACAAAACAGGGACTTCGGCTTCCGCCTCAGCACGGATAAAAAGGAGGACGAGGGATGGAGGGGAAGAGGGAAAACGAAACAGATAAAAGGGAAGCGGGGAAAGGTGGGACGGAAGGGTTAAGGATGATAAAATTAAGAAAAATTAACATTAATTTATATGCTAAAACTTGCATTTTGTCGTTCCTTGTTGTAATTTTGTCATCACGTGTTATGAAAACACACAATTACTAATCGGCTGACGGAAGGATGCCGGGTATAAATCAGGCTGACGGAAGGATGCCATAATAATGAACTAACGAACACCAAGCTGCCTATTGAAAAAATCTACGCAACAAATCAACAGCAGAATGGCACAACAAACAACCTTGACCGACGAGGAGCTTGTCAGGGCTTATGCACAGGGTAGCAACGATGCGTTCGACACCCTGCTGAAGCGTCATCAGGACAGGATATACAACTACATACTTCGCATCATCAAGAGCGAGGATGTGGCGAACGATATATTCCAGGAGACGTTCGTGAAGGCGATACAGACCATACGTCAGGGTCGGTATACCGAGAACGGCAAGTTTCCTGCCTGGATTTCGCGTATAGCACATAACCTGATCATAGACTATTATCGTCAGGAGAAATCGGAAAATCTTCAGTCCACGGACCTAACGGACGTGAACGTTCTGAACCGCAAGGAGCTGTGCGAGCAGACCATAGAGGATGTCTTGATATCGGACCAAATCAAGTCCGACGTCAAGATGCTGATAGAGGAACTGCCGGAGCTTCAGCGACAGGTGTTGAAGATGCGTTATTATCAGAGCTTGAGCTTCAAGGAGATAGCCGAGATAACAGGAGTAAGCATCAACACAGCGCTTGGACGCATGCGCTATGCGATACTGAACTTGCGTCGCATCGCGGCTGAGAAAGACATAGTGCTCACACTGTGAGCGAGCCCCCGCGCGAGCGGAGCATTGAGATGCTGCGGGACCGGCCGATGAGGCAGGTCCCGCTTTAACTATTTCAGGCTGGAGAACCTGAGCGGCTATTGGCGACGTGGACGTCGCCGCTCCAGTAAGGGACACGGCTTGAAATACTTGAATTTTATTCAGAACCAAAATAATATAAGGAAACGGACGGCGTTATATTATTGTAGTTCAGAATTGTTGACCGCAAGGGAACAATCCGGGACAGCGTTTCGTTCAGATTAGTAAGAGCGAGGTTGGATGCAACCCACCCATCAATCTGATTCCATTATTAAAACCTTATGCCTATGGCCCACGATTACTCACTGAAACAAACAGACTCCAAATCAAAAGCAATGACCAGACCGAATCAGGCTACGCTGAACTTCATACGCCAGTTTGCCCGCACATACGTTGTGCTTCAGGGCATGGGCACCGTTGTGATAAACTGACTGTGACAGGACTGGCAGACTGCAACAATTTCTTTGTAAGCTGCGAACGGACCCAGAACCGCGAGCTTGAGGGTCGCCCGGTGGTTGTGCTGAGCAACAACGACGGGTGCGTGATAGCGCGCAGCAACGAGGCCAAGCGGCTTGGCATCCGCATGGGGCAGCCGGCATTCGAAATCCGTGACATGATGGAGCGCGGCGCGGTGACGGCGCTTTCCGGCAATCATCTGCTGTACCGCGACATATCCCTGCGCGTGCATGCCATATTGCAGCGGTACGCGCCACAGACGCTCGACTATTCGGTAGACGAGTCATTCCTGCTGATGGACGGCATTCCTGAACGGGAATTAGAGGCTATCGGCACGGCGATATGGCGCGCATGCTGGGAAGAGGAACATATACCGGTGACGGTGGGTTTCGCGCGCAGCAAGACGTTGTCCAAGATAGCCGTGGAAGTGGGGAAGAAAGGTGGGGGACGGGTGGTGGTGCTGAGCGATCCGGACGAAGTGACGGAGATATGCGACAAACTGTCCATAGGCGAACTGTGGGGTGTGGGGCGTCGGCTGACCAAGCGACTGTATCTGAACGGCGTGTACACCATAGGCGACTTCATGCGCAAGCCGTTGCCGTGGGTTCGCGGACGCCTGGGCGTGAACGGCGAGCGGTCGTGGCGAGAACTGCACGGCGAGGACTGTATCACGCTCGACTTCAAGGAGCGCAAGCTGCAGGACTCCATAAGCGAGACGCGCACCTATCCCGAGGACATCGATGATTTCGACTATCTGCGGTCGCGCATCGCGATATACTGCGCGCACGTATCAAGGCGCCTGCGCGAGCAGGGAGGCCAGTGCGGCGCCATGAGCGTGTTTCTGCAGACCAACCGGTTCCACACCGAGCGCGGCTATCGGTCGCCCAGCGCCGGAACCATATTCAATCCGCCGACGGCCGACGCGGCGCAGATAACGCACGCAGGCGTGGCTCTATTGGAATCCATATTCAATCCTGATATCGCCTACAAACGTGCCGGCGTGGTGTTGACCGACCTGACGCCTGCTACATATTTGGCTCCATCGCTGTTCGACGAGGACAACGTGGAGCTGGAATCGAGGCTGAAGTCAAGGAAACTGATGGACATAGTGGACCATCTTAACGCGGGTTCGGGGCCGCATACCGTGAAGATAGCCTCGCAGCTGACAATGGGCCATCTCGGCCATAACGACGGCTACAGTTCGTCGTTCGGAGCGCCGACAACCTGACGGGAACCAGCCTACACAGGAGGGGCCTTCGGCTTCCGCCTCAGCACGGATAAGGAGGGAGACGGCAATTAGTAATTAGTAATTAGTAATTACGCTGCTGGCAATGGGCTATTTGCTGTTGGGTAATCGGTAGGAATAATTATCAAGTATCAGATAATTTTCGGAGCAGAGGAAGGCGAGGACGCGGGCGAGGGCGTCGGCGGGGACGCGCAGGGAGTGCTCGAGGATGCGGAAGTCGGCACCGTAGGGGCGGTCCTTAAGGAAGGACATCACATCGGCTATAATCGATTCATCGCGGTTCTTGGGAGCTTTGCGGCGGTCGCGGCACAGGTCGCAGCGGCCACAGGTGTCGTCGCGGTGCTCGCCGAAATATTCCAGCAGTTTATGTTCGCGGCAGCCGTGGCCTGACGTGGCGTAGTCTATCATGGCCTCGGCGCGACGTTTGAGGCGTTCGCGGCGGTCCTCGTATATGTCGCGTCCTATGGCCAAGTGCCTGGGCTCCTCACGGCGCGTGGGGAGGTAAATCACAGGCACGTTGCTGCGCGGTATGTACGACACTATCTTCATGCGGCCCAGCTCCAGCAGCGCGTCATAGACCTGATCGGGAGTGATCTGCAGCTCGGCTGCAAGGTTATGCTCGCTGATGGGCTGATAGTCCATGAAAAGGCCCGTATAGTCGCGCAGCATACGTTTCAGCAGCGCCTCGGCCACGGGCGACGCTCCCTGCAGATGATACAGCTCCTCGCGCGATACGGTGATCATGGCCTTGGCGCGGCGGTCGCTGTCCTCGATATACTGCATATAACCCGCCTGCTCCAGAATGCGCAGCGCGGCATGACATTGGCGCAGCTCGTGATGGAACACCTGGCAGAAGCGCATGATGTCGAACTCGTGGACGGACTCGTAGCCCTCGTATAGCGAAATGCTGAGGAAATTGCAGACATGCTCGTAAACCCGGCGTATCACCTCGCGGTCGGGAAACTCCTGTGTGACGCGGCGACGCAGTAGCGCGGCGTCGGTGGGAGACGTGAGAAGCACCGCATACGATGGCTGGCCGTCGCGACCGGCACGGCCGGCCTCCTGATAATACTCCTCGATGCCGGGCGGCACATCGTAGTGTATCACGACGCGCACGTCGGGTTTGTCGATACCCATGCCGAAGGCGTTGGTTGCCACCATGACGCGCACCTTGTTCTGCTGCCAGTCGTTCTGGCGCTGCTCCTTGACTTCGAAATCCAGGCCGGCATGATATGCCGCGGCCGATATGCCGGAGGCCTGCAAGAAGGATGCAATCTCGCCCGTGCGCTTGCGGCTGCGCACATAGACTATTGCGGAGCCTGAGGTGCGGCTTAGGATGTGGAGCACCTCGCTGATCTTGGTGGCGGCAGGGCGCACTATGTAGGACAGATTGCTGCGCGTGAAGCTCATCCGGAGCACGGCCGGGTCCTTCATGTCGAGGTTACGGCAGATGTCCTGAGCCACCTCGGGCGTGGCGGTGGCGGTCAGCGCCAATACGGGCGCCTGAGGCGCTATGGCTCGCAGCGCGCGGATGTTGAGGTAGGAGGGGCGGAAATCGTAGCCCCATTGCGAGATGCAGTGCGCCTCGTCGACCACGATAAGGCTGACGTCAAGCATCCGGAGGCGGGTCATGAACTGCTCGGCCTTCAGGCGTTCGGGAGCGATGTAGAGGAATTTGGCGTTGCCGTTGGTCAGGTGCTCCATAGCCACGTTGCGCTCGCGCAGCGACATGCCGGCATGAAAGTAGACGGCGCGTATGTGGTGCCGGCGCAGGTTGTCCACCTGATCCTTCATCAGCGAGATAAGGGGAGTGACTACCACCGTCAGTCCGTCGAATATGAGGCCGGGAACCTGGAATGTGATGGACTTGCCGCCGCCTGTGGGCATCAGGCCCAGCGTGTCGCGGCCGGAGAGGACGGACCGGACTATGTCGGCCTGCAGGGGACGGAAAGAGTCGTAGCCCCAGTATTTCTTAAGGACTTCGCGCGGTGTCACTGGTCGGTGTCCGAGGGGCGCATGTCGCGAATCATGAGCTGGATGGAGTCGGAGCTGTTGCCACGCTTGGACTGCTCGATGGTATAGATGATGTCGATGGGCTTGTGGGCGTGGATATGCTCGAAATACTGCGACATGTTGAACGCGATGGCGTTGATGACGTGGCTGGTGGAATTATCCTCCAGTTCGAGCTTGATGTGCTCCAGGGTCTTGCCCACCAGCTTGGACGTACCGAAGTCGAACACGTTGCGCGTGCGGAACAGAGGCTTCTGGTTGCCCGGTCCGAAGGGGTTGAACTTCTTGAGCATGGTCAGGAGTTCGGGCGTGATGTCGGCGAACTCGATGTCGGCGTCTATATCCAGATGCGGCTCCAGCTGGTTGGGCTGGATGTGGGTGGCCACATAATCCTCGAACAGACGGCTGAACTCGGGAATGTTCTCCTCCTTGAGCGAGAGGCCCACGGCGTATGTGTGTCCGCCGAAGTTCTCGAGCAGATGGCGCGTGGAATTGACCGCCGCGTAGATGTCGAATCCCTGCACCGAGCGGCTGGAGCCGGTGGCCAGGCCGTTGCTGAGGGTCAGCACCACTGCTGGCTTATAGTAAAGCTCGGTGATGCGCGAGGCCACGATGCCGATGATGCCCTTGTGCCAGTCCTTGTTGTAGATTACGATGGAGCGCTTGCCGCTGGTGATGTCCACGTTCTTCTCGATCTGCGTGTTGGCTTCCTCGGTAACTTTTTTGTCGAGTTCTTTGCGGTCGCGGTTGTACTGGTCGATGTCCTTGCCTTTCTCGTACGCCTCGTGCAGGTCGCGGCTCACCAAAAGGTCTACGGCCTCCATACCGCTCTGCATACGGCCCGATGCGTTGATGCGCGGCCCGATCTTGAAAATAACCTCCGAGATGGTTATGTCCTTGTTGGTGAGCTTGCAGAGGCGGATAATGCTGCGCAGTCCTAAGTTGGGGTTGGAGTTGAGGCGGCGCAGGCCGTGATATGCCATGACGCGGTTCTCGTCCACGATGGGCACGATGTCGGCGGCGATGGATACGGCCACGAGGTCGAGCAGCGACTCCAATTCGTTGTGGTTTGTCAGGCCATTGCTCTTGGCGAAGGCCTGCATGAACTTGAATCCCACGCCACACCCGGACAGGTAGGGGCAGGGATAGGTGGAGCCGGGCATCTTGGGATTGAGGATGGCCACGGCGTCGGGCAGGATCTCGTCCGGAACGTGGTGGTCGCAGATGATGAAGTCGATGCCCTGCTTCCTGGCGTATTCGATTTCCTTGATGGCCTTGATGCCGCAGTCCAGCACGATGATGAGCTTGACGCCACGCTCGGCGGCATAGTCAATGCTCTTGAGCGATATGCCGTATCCCTCGTCGTCGCGGCTGGGTATGTAGTACTCGATGTTGGAGTAATAATTCTGCAGATACTTGTATACGAGCGCTACGGCCGTGGTGCCGTCCACGTCATAGTCGCCGTATATCATGATTCGTTCCTTGGCGCCCATTGCGGCGTTGAGTCGGTTCACGGCCCGGTCCATGTCTGGCATCAGGAACGGATCGTGCAGGTCGGAGATGGAGGGAGCGAAGAATGATTCGGCCTCGGCGGGTGTGGTGACGCCGCGACGCACCAGAAGTTCGGCAATGACATCGTTGCCCCCGCACGCGGTGGCAACGTCGCCGGCCTGACGTTTTTCCTGGCTGGTCAGCGGTTGATAATTCCATTTAGGCAACAAATGGTTCGGTATCATATCTTTCTTTCCCGAGGAGGCTCTTGGAGTAGTTTATAGAGTTTAAAAAGTTTAGAAAGTTTAAGGAGTTAAGAGAGTGGTTTAAACGAAGGGAGGGCGGTTGATGTGGATGTTTTCAGGACCGTAGCCGAAACGGTTGGGACCGGGCTGCGAAGGCTGAGCGAGCCAGATGATCAGGATAATCCAGCCGACAATGGGTATAAGGCCGATGAAGAAGTAACCGCCGGCTTTGCCAATGTCGTGCAGGCGGCGCCATGTCACGGCCAGATTCGGGAGCAATAAAGCGGCGCTGAGAATGCTGCTGACCCAGGGCTGAAACGCCAGGACGCCTGTGAGCAGGAATACAAGCAGAGTCCACCACCAGAATTCGGGGCGGCCGGCACGACCGTTGAAGTCCACGTACTTGCTGATGCACGTCTTGATGGCACCGACGAAATCGCTGGTGGAACTATATTGCGGGGGTTGCTGCCAGGGACCCTGGGGACCTCCCTGCGGCTGCTGCGGCTGCTGCCACTGTCCCTGAGGACCACCCTGCGGCTGCTGCCATTGATTGTTGTAATTCGGATCCAAAATATAATATGTTTTATGGGGCCGTACGGACAGCCCCTAATTCCTCTAATATTTATTAACGCTTATTGTGATACAATTATTGCATAAAATACTCCGCCACGCAAAATTTGTGTGACGGAGCATCAGGAAAGTATATACACACAGTTGAACTTACGTCCTCTTCTTGTACGACCATGCAGCGAATACACTGATCAGTGCGGAGATTCCGGCCAGGCATACATACTGCAGCCACAGGTCGGACATAGATGCGCCTTTCAGGTATATGGCGCGGATTATCTCGTTGAAGTATCGCGGCGGCACGGCGTATGTGACAATCTGCGCCCATTGCGGCATTGAGCTGATTGGAGTGAACAGGCCGCCCATAAGCTGGAAAATCATGATGAAGGCGAACATCACGAATATGGCCTGCAGCATTGTGGCCGACCGGTTGGCGATGGCCACGCCGAGACCCGACATTACGAGGCTGAACAGGATGGCCGCCACGTAGATGTCCCGTACGCTTCCTTCGGGCCAAAGGTCATATACCAGCCAGCCGATGAGCATACCTACGGTGATGACGAAGATAGCCGCGATCCAGAAGGGAATCAGCTTGGAGAGGACGAACGTGAAGCGTCCCACAGGTGTGACGTTCATGGCCTCGATGGTGCCCGTTTCCTTCTCGCTGACCAAATTAAGGGCCGGCAGGAATCCGCATATTATAATAAGGAGTATGATAAGCAGGGCCGGAATCATGAAGTTGCGGAAATTCAGCGTGGGATTGTAGCTGTTCTTGACCGAGACGGTGGGGATAGATGCCACCGGACCGTTATCGGTCTGCCATTGATGGAGCGTGGTCATGAGCGAAGCGGAGACGTACTGGGCGCCAAGAGTGCCTTTGGTGGCGTTGACGCCGTTGGCCTCCACATAAAGCTGAGACAGGTCGCGCGACCAGTGGGGCGGGATGGTCAGGATCACGTCCGCCTTGCCGTCCTCCACGTTGCGCACCGCTTCGGAATGGGTGCCGACGATGTGCGTTACCTTAAGCTCGGCTGTGGCGTCCATGTCGGCCACGAGGCGCCGCGACAGCTGGCTGCGGTCGTTGTCCACCACCGTGACATTCACGTTCCTTACGTCCATGGTGGCCACAAGGGGCAACAGCAGCATCACGCCTATGGGCATTATAAATATGATTTTCGGGATTATCGGGTTGCGCTTCATCAGCAGAAGTTCCTTGCGCAACAAAGCGCCCAGAATCCGGAGATTGCTTTTAAAACTCATAGGCTTAATGTTTTGCATTGAATTTCTTGATGGACAATACCAACAGCAGCACCGTCATTCCAAGCAGGATGAAGAATTCCTGAAGAATATATTGGAAATCAAGCTGCTGGATCATCAGTTTGCGCATCGCTTCGGTGTACCATCGCGCCGGGATGACACACGACACCCACTGAAAGAAGGCGGGCATGTTGTCGATGGGAAATATCATGCCCGACAGCATGATGACCGGAAGCATGAACAGCACCGCCGACACTATCAGCGCCGACACCTGGTTGCTGACGATGGTAGACACCAGCAGACCAATGGATAGCGACAGCACCACATACAGCATGGAGACGACCACCACGCTGACGATGGTGTACGACACGGGCAGGCCAAGCACGGTGTATGCGAGAATCAGCATGACGCACAGCAGTACGCACGACAGCAGAAAGTAGGGCACCAGCTTGCCGAAGATGATTGTGCCCGGCTTCACCGGCGACACAAGCAGCAGGTCCATGGTGCCGGTCTCCTTCTCGCTCACGATAGACACGGAGGTCATGATGGCGCAGATCAGAATGAAGATCATGCCCATTATGCCCGGCACGAAATTGTAGGCGCTTTTGAGCTGCGGATTGTACATGGTGGATGTGAGCACAGGCACACTGGCGTTGCTCGATACAAGGCTCTGGATATAGGCCGACGATGCCTGGCCCACTACCGGGTTGGACGCGTCGGCGTCGATGTGTGCGGTGAGGCGACCGTCCTCCGAGCGGAAGAACAGGATGGCGTCGGTCTCGCCGCGCCGCAGCATGTCCTCCGCCTCACGCTCGGACACGATGCCCGTGAACGTGAAATAGTCGTCGGCCTGCATCCTGGCCACAATCCCGTGGGTCTGAGGCGTGAGGCGGTCAACAACAAGCGCAACACGCACGTCGTTTATCTCCATCGAAATGGCGAATCCGAACAGCAGAAGCAGCACTAACGGCATCACCAGCGTTATGATCATGGTGCGGCGGTCGCGCACTATGTGCAGGGCTTCTTTCTTGATAAGTGATTGAAATATAGTCATGGTCATTCACCTCTGGTGGCCTGTCGGGCCACGATTCTAAATACCTGGTCCATGGTGTCGGCATGGTATTCGCGCTTCAGTGCTTCGGGAGTGTCGAGAGCCGTGATGCGACCGTCCACCATTATGGACACGCGGTTGCAGTATTCCGCTTCATCAAGGTAGTGGGTGGTGACGAACACCGTCATTCCCTCGGACGACACGCGGTAGATCAGTTCCCAGAACTTGCGGCGCGTCACTGGATCGACGCCGCCTGTTGGTTCGTCGAGAAATACGATGTCCGGTCTGTGGATTGTGGCAGACGCGAAGGCTAACTTCTGCTTCCAGCCCACGGGTATGTCCTTGACCAGCGTATCGCGCATGTTGTCCATGTCAAGCAGCGAGAACACGCGGTTGCTTTGCTCGCGGATCGCGCGGTCGGACATGCCGTAGATGGTGGCGAACAGGCGCAGGTTTTCCGTCACTGTCAGGCCCTCGTAGAGCGAGAACTTCTGGCTCATGTATCCGATGCGGCGCTTTATCATCTCGGACTGTGTGTTTATATCGCAGCATGCAACGGTGCCTGTTCCGGCGGTGGGACGGCTCAGACCGCACAGCATACGCATGGCAGTGGTCTTGCCCGCGCCGTTGGCGCCCAGGAAGCCGAATATCTCGCCACGGCCCACGTCGAACGATATGTGGTCAACGGCCGTGAACGAGCCGAACCGCTTGGTCAGCCCACGGACGGATATGGCGTAGTTATCTTCATTCATCACCGGCTAATTTTATAAATAAGTCCTCTATATTGCCCTTTGCAGGGTAAATTTTTGCATCGGATATCCCCTCGCGACGGAGCAGGCGTTCAGCCTCCGCGGGGTCGAAGCGGTCGGAACCCACAACATGAAGCGTGGCGCCGAATGTGTAGCAGTCAGTCGCCTCGGGCAGTTTGCGCAAGGCCGACAGCAGGCCGAACATGTCGGACGACACGGCATTGTAGAGATTCTCGCCCAGACCGGCTGCGAGGGCATCGGGAGTGCCGACACGCAGTATGTGCCCCCGGTCCATCATGGCGATGCGTCCGCAACGCGTGGCCTCGTCCATGTAAGATGTGGAGACCAAGATGGTTATCTCTTTCCGGCGCAGAGTGGCGAGCATATCCCAGAACTCGCTTCGCGACACGGCGTCAACGCCCGTGGTGGGCTCGTCGAGCAACAGTATGACGGGGCGGTGAATCAGTGCGCAACTGAGCGCCAATTTCTGCTTCATGCCGCCGGACAGCTTGCCTGCCATACGGTCGGGAAACTTTTCCAACTGCCCGAAGAAGGGGGCAATCAGGTCGTAGTTATCCTCTATCTTCACACCGAAGAGCGAGGCGAAGAACTGCAGGTTCTCCATTACTGTCATGTCCGGATAAAGCGAGAAGCGTTCGGGCATGTATCCGATGCGGAGGCGCAGCGCACGGTAATTCCGGACTGTGTCGAGACCGAGCACGGAAGCGCTGCCTGAATCCGGGGCCATCAGCGTTGCTAGAATGCGATACAGCGAACTCTTGCCGGCACCGTCCGGTCCGATCAGACCGAACATCTCGCCGGTATCTACCGACAGGCTGATGTCGTCAAGAGCGGTCAGAGACCCATAGCGCTTGGTGAGGCCGTTTATTTCGATGGCGGGAGTCATAGGCGTACTTCTCCGTATTGGCCGAGCTTAAGGCGGCCGTCATTCCTGACTGAAATCTTGACGGCATACACCAAGTTGGCGCGGGAATCGCGTGTCTGTATCGACTTGGGGGTGAACTCGCTTTCCTGGGCTATCCAGGTGATGGTGCCGGGATACTCATATTGCTCGTCGCCGCCGAAATCGGCTATCACAGTTACTTTCTGTCCTAATTTGATGTCCGCAAGCTGGTTGGCCGTGAAGTAGGCGCGCAGGTACACGTCGTTGAGGTCCGCGGCCTTGAACAGAGGCTTGCCGGGAGTGGCAAACTCGCCCGGCTCGGCATATTTCACGAGCACGGTGCCGGTGAGCGGAGACGTGATGCGGCTTTTGAGAATCTGTTCGGCTATCTGTTCGCTCTGATACATCAACGCGGCGGCATTGTCAGAGATGGATGTGCGGCTCTTGCCAAGGGTTGACAGCTGGGCGTCGAGCTGACGCTGCAGGGTGCGCAGCATTGCCGTGGCGTCGTCGTATTGCTTCTGGGTTGTGGCGCCGTCATTAAGGAGTCGCTGCAGGCGTTCCACCTCATGCTGCTGGTGTGATATCTGCGAACGCAGGGATGCGACCTGTGCGGCTATGTCGGGTGACGAGGACCGCGCCGACTGCTGCTGGCTCAGAATCTGTTTTTGCTGCAGCACGAGCACGGCGGTATCGATGGCGGCTACCTGCTGCCCCTTGACGATGGAGTCGCCCTCGTTAATATCGAACCACAGGATTTTGCCCGAAGTTTCGGCGGAGACTGTTACGGTGGTGGCTTCGAAGATTCCGGTGGCGTCGTAGTCGGGTGAGGAGTTGCATGCGGTCATGGCGGCTGTCAAAGCGATGGATGCGGGGATATATATGTGTTTCATCGGTTCAGAGTGTTTTTGAGTTTGTAGATGTTTTGCAGGAGTTGTATTTCGTGATAGCGGGCGGTGAGGAGGGCCTGGTTTTCGTCAGTGATTTTGGAGAGGAGGGCTGTGGCGTCAATTACGCCGTTCCTGAGTTGGGATTCCGCAGCCTGACGCACGCTCGCGCGCAACTCGACAATGCGGGAGTCATCGGCCATGACGGAGCGGATGCCGTCGATTTCCTGAGTCTGTGCGGCTGTCTGAAGGCGAGTGTTGTAGAGGAACACCTCGCGGTCGTTCTCGATGCCTTCGCCGGCCAGTGTAAGTTTGCGGCGCGAATTTTTCCTGGTATAGAATGCGTCTACGTTCCAGGATATCTTCACTCCGGCAATAAGATTGAAGGAGGGGTCGCGTTTCATCATGCTCTCGAAGTAATTGATGCCGGGATACCCGTACCATGATTGTGCGAAAAAACCGATGCGAGGCATTACGGAACTGTTTACGGCGGTATTAAGGGCGTTATTGTGCCTGTTTTGTGCATTGAAAAGTGCTAATTCGGGACGGTCGGAGTCGAGGGATGCGGGCATTGTGGCCTCCGGCTTGACCAGACTTTTGTCATCGAGGCTTTCGCCGATATAGACTGAAAGCACGTCCCTGTATGACTTGGCGGCACTGCGCGCACCGGTCAGCTGCTGGGTCATGGTGAGCAACTGCGCTTCGACCATATCCACGTCGCTCTGCATTGCCACGCCGTTAGTCTTCATGGACTGCATCAGCGTGTGGTTGGCCTTGAGCAGAGCGATGGTGTTTTCGGCCTGGGCTATCTGTTCGTCCATCAGCAGGATGCCGAAGTATAGGTTCATCACCTTCTCCCGCACGGCATACATCCGGACGGACAGCGCGGCCTGTTGCTCGGCAGACGAGGTACGTTCTATCTCGCGCTGCGCTTTGGACGCGCCGCCGTCCCAGATGGTCTGAGAGACGTCCACGCCCACCTTGTACTGGAAATAACCGAGACCCTTGTAATCCTGGCCCAACTTGGCGAGAATATCCTTGAGTTGTCCTGGAAATTCTGGCACCACGTTCTGTATGGTGGCCTGGCCGTAGACGTTGATGCGCGGCAGCCAGCCCTTGTTGATGTCTGCCAGCGACAGGTCCGCGGTTTTGGCCACAAGGTCATACTTATGGATGAGAGGGTAGTTCTTCTCCGCGCGGTCGAGGCAGTAGTCGAGCGTGATTTGCGCCGGGACCGATATGGGAACGAACATGCCTAATAATAGGATGATAATAGATTTTTTCATGGCTGTAGTTTTTTCATGATTGTCTCCACATTCTCTTTCTTGCGGGCTTCGACAAAAGCCTGCGGGTTCTCCATCATGCCGCCCAGCAGGGCGTTGACCATCGGAGTGGCGGAGAAGGGGAAAATGTTGAGCGAGACGATGTCGAGCATCAGCATGCCGGCGTCAACGCGGCGGCACAGTCCCCTGTCCGCATATTCGTCAATCTGACGCTGAAGGGACTGCACGACAAGAGGCGTGTGGTGTTTAAGTCGCTCTATTACCTTAGGCATCCGGTCGGGACGGCTCAGGACCTCGTTGATCATGAACCGTGGCAGCTCGGGGTTGGCGGCGATGAAATCCTGATGGGTCTCTATCGTGCTTTTGATTTTGTCGAACAGGGGAATCGTCGGGTCGCCCAATGACGCGAGCATGATGTCGCGCAGCGTGCCGATCTTGCTTTCGATGATACGGTCCAACAGCTTGTCCTTGGTGCGGAAATAATAATGAAGCATGGCGTGGGTGACGCCGGCGGCTTCGGCTATGGCTGTGGTGCGCGCTCCGGCGTAGCCTTTGGACATGAACTCCTGCACGGCGGCCTCAAGGATTCGCTCCTCGGTAGACTGTGGTTCGGATTGTGGATTCGCTTGCATATCAGTTGATTGTTGTTTGATTCTGTGGTTAAACAATAATGACTAACAATATTGTTAATGCAAAAGTATAAAGATTTTTTGAATCGTCAAAATATTCCTAAAGAAAATTTTGACGCGTCCGGCTATATATAATCGCGTCCGGCTATATATAATAAGGCACTTGTTTTCGTTAATGGGATATGAAAGAGACATTGAAGTTTCTGCGCGACCTGAAGCGCAACAACAATAGGGAATGGTTCGCGGCCAACCGCGAACGTTACGAACACGCGCTGCAATATACCCGCAGCCTTACGCAAGAGCTGATAGACCGGATTGCGGAGCTTGATCCGAGCGCCGCGATGCTGTCGGTGGGCGACTGCACGTACCGGATATACAGGGATACCCGTTTTTCGCCTGACAAGACGCCTTATAAGACTCATATTGGCATCTTCATCAATCCGCCGGGAGGGAAGAAGGCGCCGTCGGGCGGCTATTATTTTCACATCGAGCCGGGACAGTGCTTCATTGCGGCAGGAAACGTGTGCCATCCGCCCAAGGTGTTGGCGGCTATCCGGAAGTCGATAGTAGACAACATCGAGGAATATGACGAGATGATGCAGGATCCCGAATTCCGTGAAGTGTTTCCGACAGTAGGAGAGAACATGCTGAAGACGGCGCCTAAAGGGGTTGACAAGGATTGGCCTTATGTGGAATATGTCCGGCCGCGCGACTATGTGGCTTCGACAGCGACTGTAGCCAGTCTGGAGACATGGCTTAAGGACCCCGTCATGTTGCGTCGCGTCTTAGAGCAGGCTTTCCGCTACAACCGGTTCCTGAACTACGCCGTGGAGGAAACGCTCGGCAGTCTGTTGGGATAAGGCAAAACCATGCATGGAGTAGAAGTCCGTATTTTTTTATTGAGCGGAGTCTAAAAAATGAAAGACCCGGCTGCCAGGAACGGACAGCCGAGGTCGAACATTGGATATTGGATTACTTATAAGAAGACCAATCCACTTAATAACCTTGCTCTCGCAAGGTGCATTAACCTGCCCACGAAATTACATTTTTAATTTCAAATTAGCAAATATATTGCACTATTTTTTTACTTTTCATTCAAAATTGGTCAAATAGACCTCATTAATACAATGTCAGCGCCCGCTCCGGATTCCGGAACGGGCGCTTTGGCTTGTGGAATTTCGGTTGAGATTTCTGTTATCTGATCTATGTTATCTATTCTTATTTTCGTAAGCCTCTACAGCTTCCTCGTCTATGCCGTACGTATTGCAGTTGCCGACTGTTATGAAATCAGGCATCGAACTTATGTAGCCCTGGTAATACCCACGATAGCTGGTATTTGGTCCTAAAAATTGGAAACTATATTTGCCAATTTTCTCTATGCCTTTCGGAATATACAGTTCGGAAAAGTCTGTCCCTCCGGCAGTATAGAATGCGCCGTCTCCAATTTCTTTGAGGCTTTCGAGAAGTATTAGCTTATCAAGCTTGTTTTCCATAAAGCTGGCAGTGCCGATTTTCTCAAGGGTCGACGGAAACACGATGCTGTTCAGCGGGTCTATAATCTTTTTTGTCGTTACAACAAGGCCTCCTAATTTGACATCGTGCAGAAAAGCATACGGATCAATTTCAGTTACCGTATATTTGTCATTACCGACCATGACATACTCGGGTATCACGCAATCCGGCATTTTGTAGTATGTCTCCTTATATTTGATCTTGTCTTTCTTCTTTTCTTCTATATATCGTGGACGAGTCACCGCAAGCAGCTTCTTGTCGGCATCGATGAGACGCATGTTCAATACCTGATCCTTGCCGTCACTTACCAGAATCTGTTTCTCGGTACGCTCCGGGAGTTCATACTTAAATATGGTTCCTCCACCTTTCTTATACTTAGGAAGCTGCAGCTCTACGAAATCCGGCTCAATGGCATTGTGCGTGATGGGAGCGTGCTCGCCGGGATTCTTCGCCTGAGGCTTGGTGCTTTCAGCAGCGGCTTCGTTCTTAGCTTCGGGTGCGGCTGCCGGATCTATCTTTGTGCCGTCAGCCAGCTTGATGATCATCACGTCATTTTTGTTGACGAACTTCATCTGTTCGCCTGCTTCGTCCAGGGAGTAGTAGCACTTGTCCTTGGAGCTGTAATCAAGATTATACGCATTGATAACAGTGCCGTCGTTCATGACGATGATATCAGTGCCTGCTATTGCCGTCAGCGCCGCCGATACCATGACAAGTAATGTTAAGATAAGTTTCTTCATTCAGTATTATTGTTTATTAAACTGTCTCAGCTTTAAACTGTAAAATTGAGGCGGATATAATATGATTATTTCATTGTATACAATCTTTTCATTGTATACAATCTAATGTATACAATCTAAAATTCCGAAAAGAATTCCTCCATATCCTTTATAGTTGACAGTTCTACTGCCTCAGTCTTGACATTATCATAGTGTCGAGGATTTTGTCTTCCCCTGACTACTATATCATACATTTTTTTAACGTCCCCGGACATTCCGGACACTTTGATCAGAGAGTGATCTTCCAAAATATTACATAATTCATCGGCAACTGAGCGGGACATGAAATTAACATTGTTGAAATCAAGTTCAACGTCACCGTTATAAAGACACGAAGCTTTCTCAATGTCACGGCGAAAAAAGGATCGTGTCCTTAAATCATCCCCTATAAGCGATCTGATTTGTATTGTATGCAGCATAGTTCAATATTTAACTTATATATTGATAGATATCAAAATCATTTGTAATGCCAGTCGGAATTTTAAGCAGGATCAATGTTCCATTCCACCGGTAGTCTTCAGGCAAATCGGCTACGGATTCTCCATTAGAATCATATCGTACAAAAGCAGAACCTGACAAGATGTAGAATTCACCGCCTAATCCATTAACAATCAATCCTCTTGATCTTGATATGCCATAGCCTCTGTTTTCATTTTCAGGTCTGTCTTTAGTAGATTTCCCACTTAAGGCAAGCAATAATCCTGATGATTCTTTATTGGTTAGTGATGAAGAATACCGTTCGTCGGAAGCATACGAGGCAAAGATAGACCTTCCTGTATCACTTATAACGACATATAATGTTTTGTCAGACGGATAAGTATGACAGAAAACAAATCCTTGATTACTATTGGAATGTTCAGTGATATTGTCTATTAATTCGCTTAGGATCAAAGATAATACACCATGTAATTTTCTCTCCTTTGGCAGTTGATGCTTTATAGTTGTCTGAACAAGTTCCTGCACCTTCACCGAAGATGAATCGTATGGGCAAAACGAACAAATAGGCAGATATGATTTATCATCATATTTCTGCCAGATAGATTTATCATTCTCTATTGGATAAATTACCAATGGAGAATGAAAATATACTGAATTAAGGTAATCGGAAATCTCAGGGTTAATATCTCGCAGGGATACAATATCTCCATATCCTTGTTTGAGTATTGATAGTGCGCTGAGAAAGAATGGATGGAGAGAATGGCACTGTGAAAAATCCCATATTACTTTCTTTCCATCAGATGTATCAGTCTGTTCCGTCTGATACATTATGGAAAAAATATGGTTGAAAACGCTGCCGATTCGGGCGTCTCTCCCTAATGGGGGTATTTTCACGATGGCATTACACTCACACATAAATATGTTCAGTGGCGTGTATTATTATTTGTATAACATTATTTTGAGGTATCGTTATATACAAATAATCCCCGGAAAATAACATAGGTTATTATCCGGGGCTTACCACTTGTCTCCTGTGGAGCATACGAGACTCGAACTCGTCACCTCTTGACTGCCAGTCAAACGCTCTAGCCAGATGAGCTAATGCCCCGTGTTTTATTTTCGTCACAAAATTAGGAAAATTTTTTGAATGCACAAAATTTTTTTCAAAATTCGCTTCGATGAATGCGCTTTTTAGACCAAAAATTACAGTAAGTCGTCCATTCATCAATCCTGAGCTTCCGCTTAGGTTCTTGCCGGAATGAATAAAATGCACTATCTTTGCCATGTCATGATCAGCATAATAATACCTCTATATAATAAGGGCGAGCTGATAGGGCGCACTCTGCGCTCCATCGCCGCTCAGGAGAACGTTCCGGTGGAATACGAGGTCGTAGTAGTGGACGACGGCTCGACCGACGGCTGTGCCGATATCGCCCGCCATGTCGCTTCGGAAACAGGCATACAAAATTTTCGTGTCATACCACAGCCTAACGCCGGTGTCGGAGCCGCCCGCAACCGTGGCATAGCAGAGGCGCGTGGTGAGTATGTGGCGTTTCTCGATGCCGATGATATCTGGAAACCTTCACACCTGCGCACGCTGACCGAGCTGGCCGAAAGGTATCCTCAATGCCCGGTATGTGCGACAAACTACGAGAACCTGATGCCTGACGGTCGCATTGTGCCCAATATGCTGCGCGACGTGCCTTTCACGTCCGATTGCGGCGTGATAGACCGTTACTTTGCGATTGCAGCGACCTCCAATCCTCCTCTCTGGACCTCGGCCCTGATGGTGCGGACTGAAGCCATACGCAAAATCGGAGGCTTCCCGACCGGCATCAAATCGGGCGAGGACCTGCTGACATGGGCACGGCTCGCCGCCGCATCGCCCGTAGCTTATTGCCTGACACCATCGGCCGTGTATGTGCGCGGCTGCAGCAACGCCCGTCCTCCTGAGGCCATAGACCTGGCAGGCCGGGGACTTGAAGAAATATACCGGTCTCATCCCGACCTGCCCGGCCTGAAGCAATACTTAGCATTATGGTATAACATGCGCATGAGTCGTTGTATGGCGCACCGCATGTACGGCAAAGGCCTGCGCGCTCTTTTCCGCTCTGTACGATACCGCCCCACACTGCGCATCGCCAAGCCACTGATCCAATACACTCTCCTCGGCTTGCAGAACAGGTGAGTGGAAATTCCCTGCACCAATCTGAACCAGGCCGTGTCGCAAACGGAATATGTCAGGGACGTTTCCCCCATGCGACTATGCGGGGCCTGAATTCGATTATCCCTATCGTTACATCAGGAAGTCAGATTCTTGCGGTATTCGGTCAGGGAACATCCTGTATGGTGCTTGAAAAATTTACTCAGCGTCGCCTGGTCGGAGAAATTCAGTTTATTGGCTATCTGTTGCATGGAATCGTTGGTGTGTTCCAGCATTCTTACAATCTCCCCGATAAGGGAGTTGCATATCCAGTCATAGGCAGTTTTACCTGTTTGCCATTTCACGATGCGGTTCAGATACTGATGGCTTATACACAATTCCGAGGCATAGAAACCGACCGAATGATGTTGCAGGCCGTGGCGGTCAAGTAATTTCATAAATGCCATGAATATCTCTACCTTCCTTCCTGTCAGATTGTCCTTATCTTCCCCGCCATAACGTATATATAGATCTGCCATATCCATAAAATACATCATTATGGCGCTTTTAATCATTTCGTTACGGAAGATATGATTAATATCTGCCGCTATGTTCATAATACATTGCAAGCGAAACAGAAGGGCGGAGAAAAATGCCGGCGAGAGCCTTGAAACCGGTTGTTTCAGGGCTCTTGCCACGAGAGAGAACGGCAAAGGAGGTGTTCTTTTGAAAATGACCTTATTGTATGATTCGGCCATTACCATTACGTATGCATTGATGTTTTCCGATATTGTGGAGATTCGGATATGAGTGCCGTGGATAAAGTGACCGAATTCGTTTTCCTTCAATATGTAGGTCGATTCTCGGTATTTAATTTCCAGACATCCGGTGATGACCAATACATGAACCACGATTACAGATTCCAGTCCATCCAGGCAGCAAGGCCCGTATGAGTTTACGGGAGTGATTTGCCAAATCAGAAATCCGTTATTGATTTCAAAGCAATTTTTTCTATTCTGTGCGAATTGTGTCAAGTTCATTGTGGCGCATTTTTAGCAGCAAAGATAACCATTTATCATGAGCCTGGCAAAGTTAAATGCCATTAGAATAAAGGAATAGGCTGTTTATGAAGGTGCGGGTTTCAGATTGGCAAAACATTGGTTCAGATTTTCCAACAGAGTTCGCGGAATTTGCATGTTGTTTCAGATTTGACAAAGACTGTGCTTTTTCGGACAGAGACCGGGAATCGATCTATAATTAATTTTGCGCCCAAATAAACAAATCGGATAATATGAAGCTATATCTAATCACATTTATTTCGGCGGTAATGCTATTGGCAGGCTGTCGACAGAAAAACGAGAGTCAAGGTGTGGCGGGTGATTACGCGCTTTTGACGCTCAAACCGGAAAACCGGGAACTGACAGTAAAATATTCCGCGGTAATCAAAGGCAAACAGGATGTGGAGATTCGCCCGCAGATTTCGGGAACCATCACAAAGGTGTGTGTCGAAGAAGGAGCATACGTACGCAAGGGGCAAGTCTTGTTTGTGATAGATCAGGTGCCTTACCGGGCAGCGGTGCGGAAAGCGGAAGCCGCCGTTGCCACGGCTGAAGCAAACGCGGCCATCTCACGTCAGAAACTTGAAGGAAAGGAGTCCTTGTACCATGACAAGGTCATATCCGATTTTGATCTGCGCACCGCCCGAAATAACTATAAAAGCGCACAGGCGGCACTTTCCCAGGCCAAAGCCGAACTGACCGAAGCAATCAACAATATTTCATATACCGAGGTGAAAAGCCCGGTCGACGGCTATGCCGGCATGACTTCTTACAGGGTGGGCGCGTTGGTCGGGCCAACAATGACGGAGCCACTTATAAACGTGTCGGACAATTCGGAAATGTATGCATATTTCTCATTGTCGGAAAAGCAAGTTCTTTCGCTGACCTCCCGTTACGGTTCGCTTGAAAAAGCAATCTCATCGTTCCCTGCCGTTACACTTGAGCTTAACGACGGGACGAAATACGAATTACCGGGCAAGGTGGATGTGATAAGCGGCATCATCGACCGCAATACCGGCTCCGTGACACTACGTGCTACCTTCGCGAATCCGGACAAAAGACTCATGAGCGGAGGTTCGGCTAATGTCATTGTCTCATACCGACACAATGATTGTATCGTAATTCCGCAGGAAGCCACCTATGATATTCAAAACCGCATATTCGCCTATCGTGTGATCGACGGCAAAGCAGTATCCACTCCTGTGACGGTTCAGGAGATAAACGACGGCAGGGAATATATTGTCCGGGAGGGATTGACCGAAGGAGATGTCATAGTAGCCGAAGGAGCGGGATTACTCAAAAACGGCACAACAGTTATCACCCAATAGAACAGGAACAAGCAATGAAACTGAAGTTTTTCATCGACCGACCGATCTTTTCGATGGTCATATCTGTCGTGATAGTCGTTGCCGGAATCATAGGGCTTTATTCTCTTTCCGTGGAGCAGTATCCCGACATTGCCCCTCCCACAATACAAGTATCGACTACTTATAGCGGAGCGAATGCCGAAACAGTCCAGAAAAGTGTGATCGTGCCGCTTGAAGAAGCCATAAACGGCGTCGAGAATATGACGTATATGACTTCAACGGCAAGCAATAACGGGAGTGCCACGATCACGGTGTTTTTCAAGCAGGGTACGGATGCGGATATGGCTGCCGTAAATGTCCAGAACAAAGTATCGACGGCGACATCGCTATTGCCGGCGGAAGTAACCAAAGTCGGCGTTTCCACAATGAAGCGCCAGAGCAGCATCCTTAAAATATTCGGATTATACAGTCCTGATGGCACATACGATGAAACATTCCTGACAAATTATCTCAACATCAATGTCAAACCTCAGCTACAACGCATCTCCGGTGTGGGTGAGATAAATGTAATGGGCGGCGATTACGCAATGCGTATATGGCTCGAACCGGATGTGATGGCACAATACGGGTTAACGCCATCGGATGTTGAAAAAGCGCTGTCGTCACAGAATGTGGAGGCATCTGTCGGGGCTATCGGAGAAGACTCAAAGAATGTATATCAATATACATTGAAATATCGGGGACGTCTTGAAACGGAACAGGAATTTGAAGAAATTGTCATCAAGGCATTTGACGATGGCAAGGTCTTGAGACTGAAAGATATCGCCACAATAGAATTAGGGTCCCAAAGTTATGCTTACACCGGCGGCGTGAACGGTTCGCCCGGAAGCACCTGTATGATAAATCAGACTGCGGGAACAAATGCCAATGAAATCATTACCTCTATTGATGATTATCTTGATGAGCTGAGCCATAATCTGCCTGACGATATGGAGATTGTCGAACTTATGAGTACCAAGAACTTTCTGGATGCCTCAATCGACGAAGTTATAAAGACCTTGCTTGAAGCCATTGTACTTGTAGTGCTGGTCGTATATTTCTTCTTGCAGAATCCGCGCTCGACACTAATTCCTACAATCAGCATATTTGTTTCATTGATCGGAACATTTGCGTTCCTTTATATTGCCGGATTCAGCATCAATCTCCTGACATTGTTCGCTTTGGTTCTGGCAATCGGAACAATTGTCGATGACGCCATTATCGTGGTGGAGGCAGTGCAGACTCGTTTCGACGAGGGTTACCGTTCTCCATACAAGGCTGCCATTGATGCCATGAGTGGAATTTCGTCGGCAATCGTGACATCGACACTGGTATTCATGGCTGTGTTTGTTCCCGTGTCTTTCATGGGAGGCACATCAGGTATATCCTACACGCAGTTTGGAATAACAATGGCTGTTGCCGTAGGCATCTCCGCTATAAATGCGCTTACGTTGTCGCCGGCCTTATGCGCACTGATTCTGCGTCCTAATGAAATACCGGAAGACGGCAGGAAGCCGGAGTTTTCCACACGGTTCCGTCTCGCCTTTGAAGCGTCGTTCAAACGGGTCGTATCAAAATATTCAAAAGGAGTCAAATTCATCATCAGCCATAAATGGCTTGCATGGTCCACCCTGGGTGTGGCAGTCGCACTGCTGGCATATATGATGTCGGTCACCAAAACCGGTCTCGTGCCAAACGAGGATACCGGCTCAATCTTCGTCAGTGTCGATGCGCCGGCAGGCAGCACTCTGGCCGAAACGGCCTCCATTATGGACAAGATTGAGGATGTGCTGAAGGATATACCGCAGATTGACAACTATAACAAAATCGCAGGTTTCGGCATGGGTTCCGGCAATGGCTCCTCGCATGGAATGTTCATCATCAAGCTCAAACACTGGGATGAACGAAAAGGTGAGGGTGGTTCGGTAGATGCGATTCGGGATGAAATCTACCGCAGGACATCGAAAATCAAGAATGCCAATATTTTCGCTTTCTCACCGCCTATGATTGCAGGTTACGGGACAGGCAACAGTTTCGAGGTATATTTGCAGGACCGTTCCGGAAAAGGTATAGATGCTCTCAGCGATGTAACCGAGGATTTCCTCGCCAGGCTCAATCAACGGCCGGAGGTACAGATGGCATATACCTCATTCAGCACGAATTTCCCGCAATATCGTGTGGATATCGATGAGGCGCAGTGTCAGAGAGCCGGTATTACCACCGGCGATGTATTGAACACTCTGTCAGGCTATCTGGGGAGTGTCTATGCCTCGAACTTCAATCGATTCACAAAGCTGTACCGTGTAATCATACAGGCACCATCCGATGAACGAAAGAGCATACAGTCTCTTGATAATATTTATGTCAAGACAATAGGAGGGATGGCACCCGTAAGCCAGTTTGTCAAGCTGACTAAAACGTACGGAGCGGAATCCCTGACGCGCTTCAATATGTTTTCGGCCATAAATGTTCAGGGGATGCCGGCTCCCGGATACAGTTCGGGGGATGTCATAAATGCCATTTCTGAAGTAGCCGACCGGACATTGCCGACCGGATACGGCTATGAATTTTCAGGCATGACACGCGAGGAAGAACAGATGGAAAATTCCCATGACACTGTCATCATTTATGCTATATGTATCCTCTTTGTCTATCTGATTCTCTGCGCATTGTATGAGAGTCTGTTCATACCTATGGCCGTTATGCTCTCTGTCCCTTTCGGCCTTATGGGCAGCTTCCTCTTTGCCAATATCTGGGGCGTGGAAAACAATATATATTTGCAGACGGGGCTAATTATGATTATAGGTCTATTGGCAAAAACTGCAATTCTTCTCACTGAATATGCTGCCGAGAGGAGAAAGGCGGGGATGTCACTGGTAAGCGCGGCTGTATCTGCCGCGGAAGCACGTCTCCGACCAATCCTGATGACGGCACTGACCATGATTTTCGGTCTGCTTCCGCTGATGTTCGCTAACGGTGTGGGTGCTAACGGCAACCGTTCCGTCGGCGTGGGAGTCGTAGGCGGTATGCTTATCGGCACTATCGCACTATTGTTTGTTACTCCTGTTTTCTTCATTACTTTCCAGCATATTGAAGAAACGGTAATGGGTAAACGCAAATCTCAAAGAGAATCAAAATGAAACATATAATATATCTGATTGCGCTGTGTGCGTTGATGTGCGGTTGCTCCGTATATCGCAACTATGAACGTCCCGAAGACCTTCCGGTGGATTCCCTATACAGGAAAGATGCCGTTGCGCAGCTTCCATCCGATACTGCCCCGCTGGGAGATCTGCCGTGGAAAGAGGTTTTCCGTGATACTGTCCTTCAACATTTGATAGAAAAGGGTCTGTCAAACAACACCGATATGCAGGTTGCTTTATTGAGACTGGACCAGGCACAGGCCAAACTGAATGCTGCCAAACTGGCATATCTGCCTTCTCTCTCAGTGTCGGCCCAAGGGTCAGTAAGCAAAAGCGATGGATCAGCCGCTGTAAAAAGCTATCAGATTCCGTTGCAGGCAGAATGGGAAATAGACTTGTTCGGAAAACTGCGTAATGCAAAAAAAGAGGCTCAGGCGACAATGCTCGGACAGCGTGCGTATTGCCGCGCAGTCAGGTCGGAATTGGTTGCCAATATCGCCAACAGTTATGTCGGTCTGCTCATGCTTGATGAACAACTGAAAATCACCGACAATACCATTGAGCTCTGGAAAGAGCAGGTCCGCACTATGGAATCAATGTGGCAGGTAGGCGAAACGACAGAAAATGCCGTGACTTCGGCACGTGCAAATTTGACCGGGATAGAAGCTGCCAGACTGGAATTACTGCGTCAGCAATATGAAACTGAAAATGCTGTCTGTATCCTGCTGGGCATCGCTTCACAACCGGTCAAGAGAGGGACATTAGAAGAACAGCATTTTCCCGAACAACTGAACACGGGAATCCCTTTGCGGCTCTTGTCAAGACGTCCTGATATCGTTCAGGCAGAAATGTCACTTGCCGCCGCGTATTACTCTACCGGACAGGCACGGGCCGCTTTCTATCCGTCGTTGGTATTATCGGGAAGTGCCGGCTGGACAAATTCACTCGGCCAGGCAATCCGGAATCCGGGAGGATGGATATTGTCGGCACTTGCCTCTCTGACCCAACCCCTTTTCAATCGTGGTAAACTCGTATCCAATCTCCGTGTGTCAAAAGACGAGGAACAGATTGCTTTGCTGAATTACAAACAGGCTCTGCTTGATGCCGGGCAAGAGGTAAACAATGCCTTGTATGCCTGTGAATCGGGCAGAAAATTGATTGAAATCCGCAGCCGACAATGCCGGGAACTTGAACGCACGGTATTCACTACCGAATCATTATACCGCACGGGAAACGCAACATATCTCGAATTGCTGACGGCACAACAGTCACTTCTTGATACACGACTTGAATTAGTCGCAGACCGTGTCACTTATATGCAAAATATTATTACGCTATATAATGCCTTAGGAGGCGGAACAGAATAAAAGACAGTTGTATATATTCGAAAAAAACGGAGCGCCTGTTGGGGCGCTCCGGCTGTATCAAGGGGTTGGGGATTCGTTTTTTTGTCAGTTATTCCGGTTCCTTATTAGTTCGGCTTCCTTATTTGAATGAATCGGGGAGGTCGTTCTCGTAGAGGACGGTTGCGCCGGGCGTCAGCAACGGCTGCAGGCGCTTCTGGGCCTCGTTGAAATTGTCTACCACAATCAGGTTCTCGGTGTCGAAATCGGACTCATTGACGCCCTGCTTCAAAGCGTCGCGGTTGGTGGCGCCCACCACAATCATGACGTCTACATGATTGTCCGAACCGATGTATTTCCCGAACTCGCGGTTAAGGTCGTACTGGCTGTCGCCTAATTCCACCATTCCGGGGGTAATGATGATGCGCTTGCCCTGCTTGAAGTCGGACAGTACGTCCACGGCCATACGGGCGCCTGCGGGATTGGAATTGAACGCATCGTCAATCACGGTGATGTTTCCGGGAATCTGACGGATGCTGAGACGGTGCTCCACAGGCTGGATGCCGGCCACGGCGGTACGTATCTTCTGCGGCGTCATGCCATTGTTCAGAGCGATAACGATGGCTGCGAGCAGATCGGAGATGTTGCCTTCGCCCAGGAGGCGGGTCTGAACATCAAACTCAAGGCCTTCGGGACCCTGCACCGTGAATGTGGTGCCGGCAGGGGTGTAGTGGACGTCACGTGCGATGTAATCGCATCCCTTGTGGTTCTTGACGCCGTAGCGGAGCGTGCGGACATTGTTCACCATACGTGCGGCGCAGGGATCGGAATCATTGTTCACCACGGCAAGGCCGTCCGAGGGAAGTGCGTCGGCCAGCTCGAACTTGGTACGGCATACGTTGTCGATGCTCTTGAATGTCTCAAGATGCATGGGCCCGACGGCGGTGATGATACCCTCCTTAGGGTGCACTATGTCGCATATTTCCTTGATGTCGCCTATCTGTTTGGCACCCATCTCGCAGATGAAAATCTGGTTGTATGGCTTAAGCTGCTCGCGGATGGTGCGCACCACGCCCATCGGTGTGTTGAACGATCCGGGAGTGATGAGCGTGTCGAAGTCCATGGACAGAATGCTGGCCAGGTAATGCTTTGTGCTTGTCTTGCCATACGATCCGGTTATTCCGATTATCTTCAGGTCGGGCATTGAGCGGAGAATGCGCTTGGCATCGTTGATGTAATGCTGACGGATCAGATATTCCACAGGCATCAGGATGATGTCGGCAATCATGACGGGAACGTATGAGAAGATGGACAGCATCAGTGCGGCGATGATAACCATTGACTGACCGGGGTAGTATCCCCAGAGCTGATCGCTGCCCAGGCCGCATGCCAGTCCGACGATGGTGCCGACGGCAATCAGCGCCGTGACAGCGTACAGACGCCACACGCGGTGGGTGAACACCAGCGGTTTTTTGGATTTGCGACGCAGGATAAGGAATATTTTGGAGAGGGCCACGAGTGCGGCCACAAGCGCCGACAGACGATAGTCGAGCAGTACGGCCATCACAAGGAACAGCGAGGCCACGTCCACAAGCCGCCATGTGCTGCCTACATCCGATCTTAGCCACCGCCAATAGCGTGGCAACCGATATGAATTCTGCTGGAACATCTGCAGGTCGTACTTGAAATTCAGTACGACGTAGATGCCGAGAATCACATAAATCACAATGAAAAAAATGCTCACTTTATAATGAAATAAGAGTTAATATTCAATTATAATGACGCGGCTCGGAGAGCTCGCGATATGAATGGCGGCGAGGACGTCGCCATTCCAGTATTGACGCGGCTCGGAGAGTCTGCGCTACTAAATTATGGTTTGGGCTGAAGTTCGTTCTTGAAGAAATTTTGGGTCACTGCACGGAACTGTCCCGGCTGGTCAAGGAACGAGTAGTGACCGGCGTCCTTGAACACCACCAGTCCGGCGTCAGGTATGTTTTTCTCCATGATTTTGGCGTCGCGCATCGGGGTGGCCGTATCGTTTTCGCCCCACATCAGCAGTGTCGATGCCTTGATGGACGGCAAAAGTTGCGTCAGGTCCTGGTTTATGGACTTGCTCATCACCATGCGCATCAGCGGAGAGGAACTGCGGTAGTCGGCCGAACCGGCTTTGCCGCGCCAGGCGTCCAGAGCTTTCTGACCGCGCTCGTGTCCCAGCAGGAGAGGCAACACACGCTTGGCCGTCTTGAAGGAATACACCTTAATATAATAGGAGAGCTTGCGCTTCGGCTTGATTCCGGCTGCATCCACCAGCATCATCTTTGACGAGAATCCGCGCGATCCGAGCACGATTGCCAGGCGTCCGCCAAAGGAATGACCCACGAGAATCGGATCGGAAATATTAAGCGAATGTGCAAATTCCTGTACCATGTCGGCGTACTCATATACGCCCCAAACCGATGCCGGTTCGGGGCTTTTGCCATGTCCGGGCAGGTCGAGATTGTAGACGTGCATACCCGGTTCGAGTATGCGCGCTATGCTGCGTACCGTGGACAGCTCGCAGCCCCAGCCGTGCATCAGTATGACCGGGCGTCCCGTGGGATTACCCGTCTCGTCGTAGTTCAGCTCCTGGCCCGAAAGGTTTATTTTCTTTTCCATATAATGTAAATGGCGTTTTAACTTACAAAATTACGAAATTTTTCTTAATTTTGTACTCCAATGCCACGGATTGACGATAATATCGCCGGTTGACGGGCACAAGGAAAATCACGAATGGAAACATTAGACTTAAAACGCAAGCTGACAGGATTGTGGAAGGATACCTTCCACGATTCGGACGAATATATACGATTGTGGTTCGACAAGTATTATGATCCCCAATGGACGGAATATGAACAGGTCGGCAATGAGATAGTGTCGATGCTGTTTGGCGTTCCGTACGAATTCGGAGGTTTGGAAGGCAAGATTCGCGGACTGTATCTGTGCGGCCTGGCCACTAACGCCAAGTATCGCGGCCAGGGACTTATGTCGAAATTGCTTGACCGCATCAACGACAAGGCACGCGAGGCCGGATTTGCCTTCACGTTCCTGATACCCTCGTCCGAGCGCTTGATCAGGTTCTATTCCCATCACGGATATGTCAAGGCGTTCTATCGAAACCAGCTTAATTACACGGCCCTGCATAATTTCAAAAATGAATATGAATTCATTCTTGAGGAGCAGAAAGACAAGGTGGCTGAACTGAAACGTAAGCTTTATGCGACGCTGAACGGTAAGGTCATTGATGTGTCGACGCCGGCTGACAAGGTAGATGAGATAGTGAATCTTCTGATGAATGCCGAATCTGCCCAGACTGACATGTCGGTGCTTCATTCGCGAGAGGATCTGTATACAGCAATAAGGGAAAACGATGTAAGCGGTGGCAAGATATATTATACTGAGAACGGTCAAGGGAAAGTGACGGCAGTGGCGTTCACCACTCTGATAGACCGTAGTCGTGTCGATGTCGAGCGATTGTTCAGCTCGGATGATTGCAGCACTTACAAATTGTTGGATCATATCAAGCATGCCGAACCAGATGCCGGAATCCGGATTTATGTCCGTGCCGACGAAAGCGAGTGGAAAAATCTGGCCGAGGTCCATGGAATGGCCCGTGTGCTCGACCTTTCTGAGATTTTAAAATTCCAGGCCGCTGGCTTGAAAGATTTAAAATATTCGATTCTCGTGAACGAGGCCCCCGGACAGGTGGAACGCTACGACGTGAGAAACGGAAACGTGAAACATCGCAGCATCGAAATCGACTCCGAGGATTTCGACCAGAACAAGACGGTGATGAGTCTGAAGGATATGTCGAGCGTATTGTTCCGTCGACCCGATACCGGCGTCCTGATCACCGAGGCCTTCGGTATGCCGTCGGTGGGAGGGTACATCAATCTGATGCTGGACTGATACAACTCACGGATTTTTGATGACTAAATTTTAGTGCGTCATTAATTTATGGTGCGTCATTAATCATGAATTATGGTGCGTCCATTCTGAACAGAGAGTCCGATAAATTCTGAAACTTATCGGTAGAAAATAAAATTTACGAAAAACAGCCATCCGAGGCTCGAAAGTCGCAAGACTGAGCCTCGTATGGCTGCTTTTTTGTGTTTTTACCCGAAATTCCGATAAAAATGCGTAGATTGATTACAAATGTGAAAGTATTTATGTTTGTATAAGAATCTGAATAATATATTGTTGACTATTATAAAATGTAAATTTAGCGGTCTGAGAATCGAATGAGAACTGTTGCGCGAATAATCACCGGGCAAATTTACAATTCTGAACAAAAGGGTAGGAATCCGGATCTGGAAGGAGAGATGAGTAAAAATTGAAATTGGTCAAATTGGGACATTGTAAAAATGGCAAATTGAGACGAAGTCGCCGATTAACAAAAAGGAATGTAAAAAGCCAAATTTAAGGATGTAAATCGAGGTAAATGTAAACAGCAGGTCGAGGGTTGCCCTATTTGGTTTTGCAAATCATAATAATTCACAAGTCGATAAACAAGTGATAATTTACAATTTGCAATAGTAAATAAACGGCTTATATATGGATTAACTTAGATTAACATTAAATTAATATAGATGAATATCAATGCTATACATCAAAATAATAAAGTGTATTTTAATAAATAAGGATATATTGCCAAAATTATTTACGAAGTTATATAGGTTGAAATGTAATCGCCTGCTACATATTATTAAGTAAAGTCTAATCAACAATATGCTTTAATAAAATGTGTTTCTGTTTGCAAAATAATATTTCCCTGATCAGCCCTTATGTGTAAATGTAAATTTGACAAAAGTAAAATATAAATTTTGCAATTTACAAAATAAATATTACCTTTGTAATCGCTATTTGTAAAATTAAACTCCACTATGGAACAGGATAATGTTGCAATTCGTCTAAAAGGGTTCATTCAAGAATTGGGTGTCACCAACTCTCAGTTTGCCGACAAGTGCGGCATACCCCGCCCCAGTCTCTCACAGCTCTTGGGAGGCCGCAACAAGAAGATAAGCGATGTCATAGTGGGACAGATACACCAGGCGTATCCTGAGCTGTCTGTGTTGTGGCTGTTGTTTGGCGAAGGCCCGATGATAAATGCGAATGCTGCAGAATCCGGCCCGGAGAGTTCTTTTTATATGGGAAGCGATCGTCAGGAAGGAATTCAATCGGAAATGACCGATGCGATTGGTCAGGATGGGATAATGGACGGCGGATTGTTCGATATGCTTCCGGAAAATCGGCCGGTTTATAAGGGCGGGGAGCAATATGAGAACCTCAGAGCCTTAAATAATGCTAAAAAAGCGTATAATACAGCTGTAAATAAGGGAAATGACTGCGAGGAAAAGCTTGCGGACATGAAGAAGCAAATAGAGAGAATGAAGAAAAATCCGCGCAAAGTGACGCAAATCACCGTTTATTACGATGATTCCACCTTCGAAACATTCTATCCGAGGTAAGGAAGCACGGCGCACCGGGATAAGACTGCACGGCGGAGCTGAAGCTCCATGCCGGAACTAAACCGCCTGGTGCAAACACAGGCACGGCGGAGCTGAAGCTCCGTGCCGGAACTAAACCGCCTGGTACAAACGGACGCGGCGGAGGCGGAGCTGAAGCCCCTTAGTTTTTCTTTTGGTCGGACTGAGAGTTGAGGTCGTGGAGACGCTGGGCCATCTTTGCCTCGGCCGGGTTGTTGCCGGGGGTCCAGAAGTGCGCGCCTTCCAGGCCATCGGGAAGGTATTGCTGCTTCACATAGTTGCCCTGGTAGTCGTGGGCATACTTGTAGCCTTCGTGATAGCCGAGGTCGGCCATCAGTTTGGTGGGCGCATTGCGCAGATGCAAGGGAACGGGCAGGTCGCCGGTCTGTGACACAGCCTGAATGGCATTGTTGATGGCCATGTATGCTGAATTGCTCTTAGGTGAATTGGCCAGATAAATGGCACACTCGGACAGAATAATCCGGCTCTCAGGCCATCCTATCTTCATCACGGCATCGAACGTGGCGTTGGCAAGTAATACTGCATTGGGGTTGGCCAGACCTACATCCTCCGACGCCAGAATCATCATGCGCCGGGCTATGAAAGCCGGATCCTCACCACCCTCCACCATACGCGCCAGCCAATAGACGGCGCCGTCGGGATCGGAGCCACGCATGGACTTGATGAAAGCTGAGATGATGTCGTAGTGCATCTCTCCATTGCGGTCGTAGGCGGCGGGATTCTCCTGCAGGCGGTCGGTTACTATCCGGTCGTTGATCACCATAGGTTGGTCAGAGGGGGTGGATTGCTCTATGATGTCGAGAATGTTCAGGAGCTTGCGCGCATCGCCTCCGGCATAGCGGAACAGGGCGTCTTTCTGCTCCACCACCACATTGCGTGCGGCGAGAATCGGGTCTTTGGTGATGGCGCGGTCCAGCAGCTTCTGCAAGGCCTCCATGTCAAGCGATTTGAGCGTGTAGACCTGTGCGCGCGACAGCAACGGACGGATAACCTCGAAGCTGGGATTCTCCGTGGTGGCTCCTATCAGAGTGACGGTGCCGTTCTCAACAGCTCCGAGCAACGAATCCTGCTGCGACTTGTTGAAGCGATGGATTTCATCAATGAACAGTATGGGCCGTCCCTTGACGAACATGCTGTTGGCGTCGTGACGGCAGCGATCCAGCACCTCGCGCACATCCTTCACACCCGAGGTCACGGCCGACAGCGTATAGAACGGCACGTCGGTCTGCTGTGCTATGATCTTGGCCAGCGTGGTCTTGCCAACACCCGGAGGACCCCATAATATGAACGAATTTATACGGCCTGAATCAATCATGTTGCGTACAATTCCGGAGGGGCCAACCAGATGTTCCTGGCCGATGTAGTCGTCAAGGCTTGTGGGACGCAGGCGCTCGGCCAATGGTATGTTGTTGTTCGTCATGTTCTGAGATATTTTCGGTAAAAGCCGCGGGCTTTTACCACAGTGACGGGATGAAGCAGAAGGGGGAGTGGGAATTACGGTTCAGTGCGTGAAGTAGGGCTGTCCATATTGGAAGTGGGGCTGTCCATACTGGAAGCGGGGATGTCTATGCGGGAAGTGAGGATGTCTATAAGTTCAGGCACATTGAAATTCTCCAGAGTGGAGACGACGCGGTCGGAATAGGGAGCTATCACGGCTGCCGGAAGGGTACCGGCCACGCCTACGACGTAGGCCCCGGCACGATGGCCGGCCATTACACCCTGTTCCGAATCCTCGAACACGACGCAATTGCGGGCGCCCACTCCGGCAATTGCGGCGCCTGTCAGATACCCTTCGGGATCGGGTTTGGAGTGATGGATCATATCTGCGGTGACTATCCCCTTGAAGAATCCGCGCAGTTCCGGCTGCCGGGCCCACAGGCTCGTCATCTTTTGCTCGTTGCTGCTGGTCACCATCACGGCTGGTACGTTGCGCTCGGTCAGCGAGGCGAGCAGGTCCATGACACCCGGCTTTAAGTCGAACGGCATGGTGCGCTCCAGCTCGTCTAACCGCTCTTTGATATACGCGTGGGTGTCGGGCTTGAAATAAGTGTCGAGAATATGTGTCAGCGTGGTTCCCTTGATGTCTGTTGCCAATGTCGGTACGTCGGGACGGAACTTGCGTCCCATTTCCGACCAGAAACGGGTGTATACGGTTTCACTGTCTATCAGGACGCCGTCCAGGTCGAACAGGGCGGCGCAGCGGTGGTCTGTCTTAATTCGGGTCATACTTATATAACGCGCAAAGGAGTGAATTCGTAGAATAAGGTACTTAAAAAGGGGAGTGGTTGATGCCTGAAACGGGAGATGTGGTCAATAATGCACCCAAAAATAGAAAATGATATAAATTTATGTGATAAAATTTGGAAATATAGTAGGAATGATATTAAATTCGCACTGTCAAAACAAAAAACATTTCAGCAACGCGACCGAGTCCGGGTTCAACAGAGCCGAAGGCAAAGGAGCGCCGATAGAGCATAAATAAAAATGGTATATAGATTCAAACTGGTAAGCGATGAGGCGAGCAATTTCATGCGTGAGATAGAGATTGACTCGGAGAATACGTTTCTGCAGCTGCGTAACTGCATATTGGAAAGCGTGGGCTATACGAAGGATGAACTGGATTCTTTTTTTCTGTGCAACGAAGATTGGGAAATGGAAGAAGAGATCACGCTCGAGGACATGGGCACGTCAAGTTCCGACCGCGACACATGGCTGATGGACAGCACGCCGGTAAGCGAGCTTGTGGAGGAGGAAGACCAGAAACTGGTGTTCCAGTTCGACTATATGACCGAGCGGGGCTTTTTCATGGAACTGAAGGAAATAATCCCAGGCCGGTCTCTTGTGGAGCCGGTATGCACCATGAAGCGTGGCAATGCCCCCAAGCAGTTCAAGGAAACGGAAGATATCAAGAGTGTGGCCAGCGTAAAGACAATCACGCCCGATGTGGCCGATATGGATGCTTTGGATCTGGATCAGTTTGACGAGAACTCATTCAACGACGATGATCTGGAGCAAGGATTCGACATTATGGACATGAACTGATCTTCGGTCGCTAAGGACACATTTACTCAGGTCAAAACCAAAGGCTCTGTCCCTTAATCCGGGAACAGAGCCTTTGGTTTATCTGAATGGTTTGTCAGGATGTTTTATCTAAATCGATTATCTGAACAGTTTGGCGAATAGGCCGCCGCTGTCCGGTTTGAAGTTCACGTTCAGGCCGTCGTCGTTTTTGGAGAAAAACAGAATGTGGTCCCTGAATACGAACGCAACGTAATTGTCGAATTCCAGTATTGCGGTGAGGCTGCGGATCAGGAAGCGTTTGAACGGGGAGAAGTCGTCGAGTTTATCCACCACAATCTCCATGTCGTCGGCCGAGAGGTCATGGTGTGGCTTCAGCAACTCCACGAAATAAGGAATATTGAGCTCCTCGCGATGCTTGGGGCTCTTGCTGTAGTTCTTGTATATCTCTTTTATGACTTCTTCTGTGATCATGTGTCGGTCAGGTATTAGAGGAGAGGCTCAGTGTGGAGAGACAGATTAAGAAAGCTTAAAGAAGACATTTCCACGCTTGCTATATTAATAACGACCCGCTGGGCGGTTCGGTTCATCAAAGAAGCGGTTGTTTGCAAAATTAGATAAAAAAATTTAAAAACAGTTTAATTGACTGATAAAATTTTTACGAATAAATTTAGTGCAACAGGGGGATGAGTCTTAAAATAGACCCATCCCCCTGTAATATGCTATAATGATTTGGTCGCGAATTATCCGAGGAAGCTGAGCAGCACGCCTGCTGCGACAGCCGAACCGATCACGCCGGCCACGTTCGGGCCCATGGCGTGCATCAGCAGATAGTTCGACGGGTCGTATTCCAGACCGAGGTTGTTGGAGATACGTGCGGCCATAGGCACTGCCGATACGCCTGCGTTTCCGATCAGAGGATTGATCTTCTTGTTGGGACGCAGGAACAGGTTGAACACCTTGACGGAAAGCACACCTGCGGTGGACGCGAGGATGAATGCCACGAAACCGAGGCCGAATATCAGCAGGGTGTCCAGGGTCAGGAACTTGTCGGCCTGGGTGGAGGCACCTACTGTGAATCCGAGCAGGATGGTCACGATGTCGGTCATGGCGTTGCTGGCGGTCTTGGCCAGACGCGTGGTCACGCCGCTTTCACGCAGCAGGTTGCCGAAGAACAGCATACCGAGCAGCGGAATGCCCGAAGGCACGATGAAGCAGGTCAGGATCAGGCCGACGATAGGGAACAGGATCTTCTCGTTCTGGCTTACCACACGGGCCGGTTTCATCTTGATCTTGCGTTCCTTGTCGGTGGTGAGCAGTCGCATAATCGGGGGCTGGATTAGGGGAATCAGCGCCATGTATGAGTATGCCGACACGGCCACCGCACCCAGCAGGGCGGGATTGAGCTTGGATGTGGTGAAGATGGCCGTCGGGCCGTCGGCGCCACCGATGATGGCCACACATCCGGCGCTGAGGGGGTCGAAGCCACACAGCAGCGCGAGCATGTAGGCGCCGAAGATACCGAACTGTGCGGCACCGCCTATCACCATCAGCTTCGGATTGGCCAGCAGGGCCGAGAAGTCGGTCATGGCTCCCACGCCCAGGAACACCAGCGGCGGGTACCAGCCCTTCTCCACACCGTTATACAATATGTTCAGAACCGAGCCGGGCTCGTATATACCGATCTCCATACCGGTCTGGAATGGGATGTTGCCCACCAGCATACCGAAGCCGATGGGTACCAGCAGCAACGGCTCGAAATTCTTCTTGATGGCCAGATACACGAAGAAGCAGCCCACGGCCAGCATCACCAGATTGGTCCACGAACAGTTGTAGAATCCGGTGAAGTGCCAGAAGCTTTCCACGGCCTGACCCAAAAACTCCCCGAAGGAGTAGGATGAAAGTAACAGCATGAGTCGTTGTATTATTCAAGAATAAGAATATCCGAGCCTTCCAGCAGGGTATCGCCGGGTGCGCAGCATATTTTTGCCACCTTGCCCGACTTGTCGGCGCGGATGTCGTTCTCCATCTTCATGGCTTCGAGCACGGCCACCTTCTGGCCGATGGTCACTTCGTCGCCCACGGCCACGGCTATGCTCATGATGGTGCCGGGCAGCGGCGACTTGATTGCGCCCGGGTTGTTGGTCTTGGGAGTGGCGGCCGGCTTGGACGTCACCTTGTTCTCGTTCAGCTGAGCGCCGGTGTTGGTCTTGCCCGACTGCGACAGCGCGGGCTTCTTGTTTACTTTGGATGCGGCCGGACGGTCTATCTCCACCTTGTAGGGAACGCCGTTCACCTCGACCTCGGCCTCGTTGTCCACGATATCGCCCACGGCCACGGTGAACTTCATGCCGTTGATCTTATACTTATATTCTTTCATTAGTTGCTTCTGATTTTGGAGGGTGTCTGACAAGACACGCTCAATGAGTTTGGAGTGCTGTGAGGCACTGTGAAAGTTGGGGTATTACTTCTTAAGGCTGCGGCGGTGATCCGCGTTGCGGTTGTCTATCTCAGGCACGACGCGCAGGTTGTAGATCTTGGAGTTCCAGGGGCTGTAAGCCTTGCGCATTCTGCGGATGGTCAGGATGGTGTCCTCAATGTCGTGACCTTGTCCTGTGTGTTCTGCCAGGGCCATTGATATGGCGGCGATGACTTCGCCGGAGTCGGATTCGTCGTGATGGTCTTCCTTGGTTGTGGCGTCCACGCCGTGAGCCTTTCTCTTATTCGAGGAATGGATCATGGTGGAAATCTTGCCGAAACCCAGGAACAGGATGCTGAGCAGTATGAGCGCGCACAGCACGATGCTCATGGCTATGATGGTGATAGCCCCTCCGAACCGGTCGTTTTCAGCGGCGTTGCGGGCCTTCTCGGCCTGTATGGCCTTGCGCGTCATCTCGCTCTCCTGCACCGTGTTCACCTCCTCGGAGTTCACCCAGTCGCCTTCAACATCGGTCTGCCCGCCCTGTTTGCTTACCTCTGTATAGGTCTGCTCCGGGTCGGTCAGAATGGCGGCGGGTGCGGTCAGAGGCATGGCTAATGCCACGCACAGTGTCAGGCCGGTCAATATTTTTTTAATCATAAACGTAATGATAAAGGATGCGCGGGCGGCGATGCGAAACCATCGCCGCCCGGCGTCGTGAGTGTTAGAGAGGTATATTGCCGTGTTTCTTGGCCGGGTTGGTTAGCTTCTTGGTAGCCAGCATGTTCAGGGCCTTGATGATACGGAAGCGGGTGTTGCGCGGTTCGATCACATCGTCGATGTAACCGTACTTGGCAGCCTGGTAGGGGTTGGCGAACAGATCGCGGTATTCGTCCTCTTTGGCCTGGATGAACTCGGCGGGATTCTCGGCGGTCTTTGCCTCCTTGGCATAGAGTACGCCTACAGCACCCTCGGCACCCATCACGGCTATCTCGGCGCTGGGCCATGCATAGTTCATGTCGCCGCGCAGCTGCTTGCAGCTCATCACGATGTGCGAGCCGCCGTAGCTCTTGCGCAATGTCACGGTCACCTTGGGCACCGTAGCCTCGCCGTAAGCGTACAGCAGCTTGGCGCCGTGCAGGATCACGCCGTTATACTCCTGGCCTGTTCCGGGCAGGAATCCGGGCACGTCAACCAGCGTTACCAACGGGATGTTGAAGGCGTCGCAGAAACGTACGAAGCGTGCGCCCTTGCGGCTGGCATTGCTGTCCAGAACGCCGGCCAGCACCTTGGGCTGGTTGGCCACTACGCCCACGGCCTGTCCGTTGAAGCGGGCGAAGCCGATGATGATGTTCTTTGCAAAATCCTTGGAAACCTCCAGGAACTCGCCGTTGTCGACGATGGCGGAGATAACCTCGTACATGTCGTAGCTTTTCTTGACGCTGTCGGGGATGATGTCGTTCAGCTTGTCCTCCAGACGGTCGATCGGGTCGTTGCACTCTACGAGCGGAGTCTCCTCCATGTTGTTCTGAGGCATATAGCTCAGCAGCTTGCGTACCAGAGCCAGAGTCTCCTCCTCGTTCTCTGCCGCGAAGTGTGTCACGCCCGATTTGGTGGCGTGTACCGAAGCGCCTCCCAGGTTCTCCTGCGACACATCCTCGCCCGTAACGGTCTTCACAACCGACGGACCGGTCAGGAACATGTAGCTCAGGCCCTTGGTCATGATGGTGAAGTCGGTCAGCGCGGGGCTGTAGACTGCGCCGCCTGCGCACGGACCCATGATGGCCGAAATCTGGGGAATCACACCCGATGCCAGGATGTTGCGCTGGAATATCTCGGAATATCCGGCCAGTGCGTTGATACCCTCCTGGATGCGGGCGCCGCCCGAGTCGTTAAGGCCGATGACGGGTGCGCCCATCTTCATGGCCATATCCATCACCTTGCATATCTTCAGCGACATGGTCTCCGACAGCGAGCCGCCGAACACCGTGAAGTCCTGTGCGAACACATATACCAGACGACCCTCGATGGTACCGAAACCGGTCACCACGCCATCGCCGAGGATGTGCTTCTTGTCCTGTCCGAAGTTGGTGCAGCGGTGTGTCACGAACATGTCGAGTTCCTCGAAGCTACCTTCGTCCAGAAGCATTGCGATACGCTCGCGTGCGGTGTATTTGCCGCGTGCGTGCTGCTTCTCAATGGCTTTTTCACCGCCACCGAGACGACACTCGGCGCGTTTCTCGATCAGCTGGCTGATTTTCTCTTCCTGTTTGCTCATTATATTCTATAATTATAGACTGCGAGTCCGGCTGATAATCTCGATTACAGGCCGAACTCGCTTATATGTTTTTATTTGTTAGGGTTTTCGCAAAGCTCAGTAAGCACGGCTTCGGTGCTCTTGGGGTGGAGGAAAGCGATATGCAGGCCGTCGGCGCCCTTGCGCGGAGCCTTGTCGATGAGGCGTACGCCCTTGTCCTCGCATTCCTTCAGCGCGTTGGCCACGCCGTCCTCTACAGCGAATGCTATATGGTGCATACCGCCGCGTCCGCCGTTCTTCTCGATGAACTTGGCGATGGTGCTGTCGGGGCTGGTGGCCTCCAGCAGCTCTATCTTGGTGTCGCCTGCCTTGAAGAAGGCGGTCGTTACCTTCTGGTCTTCCACTACTTCCTGCTTGTAGCATTTCAAGCCAAGAACGTTCTCGTAATACTTGATGGCCTCTTCCAGATTCGGAACTGCGATGCCAATGTGCTCAATGTGTGAGATTTCCATTGATTTTGTATTTAGGTTATATGTTGTGTTTGTCACTCATATCCGGCAGGCGATGCAGCGCGGGTGCGCGCAGGGACCTACATCGGTACGCAAAAGTAGTGAAAAAAACCGATATGGCAATCAGAAGATGGTTAATTTTAACAAAAGTTTAAAGAGAACAGCATGAGAAAGTGTGAGAAAAATCGGAGGAAAGCCGTTTGACCGGGCCATGCTGCGAGACTCAGCCCTGATGCCGTCGGTTTATCTCATTGATTTCGTGCAGCAGGCGGCGGTTGATGCGGCGGCGTTCCGTGTCGCGCCACCATCCCCATTTGCAGAAGTAGCGGCACATATTCACGATGTGTATCCGAAGCATGCGCCATGACCGGTACGAAGCCTGCCGGTGGTCGTGCACCACGCCGGCCTGTGGCCACAGCAGCGTCGGGCTGACGGCATGGAGGCGGCGTGTCAGGTCTATGTCCTCGGGATACATGAAGAATCGCTCGTCGAACATGCCTACACGATCCAGTGTATTCATATTCAGCAACATGAAACTGCCCTGGAAATAAGGCACGTCAAGAACGGCGTCAAGCGGAGCGTGTCTTATCAGATAGCGGTCGTTGCGCGCCCGGAACCATGACGCCGGCAGGAACCTGCGGCCGAACACGTCCCAGGGCGTAGGGAGCAGGCGGGCGGTATATTGCGGAGTGCCGTCGGGATTGAGCACCCGGGGATGCATGGCGCCGATGTCGGGATGGCTTTCCATGAAAGCCGTCATCTTATTCAGTTCTTCGGGATTGAAATATACGTCGCTGTTCAGAACCAGATGTATGGTCGAACCGAGCTGACGGGCGCGCCTGATGGCCGCGTTATGGGCCGCTCCGAAGCCCGGATTCGGCAGCGGGATGTATTCCGCACCATGCTCGGCGCAGAACCTGCGCATGGCATCGTCGCCGTAATTGTCCACGATGTACAGGCACCCCACTCCGCATCCCTTAAGGGATGACACGCAGCGATGCAGTTCGGCGCAATCCGTACGGTATGTCACTATCGAGACTGTCAGCATGACGCAAAATTACTCAAAAATCACGATTTTACACCATGATTCGCCTCTATATTTTGGGTATGTCACAAATAAATGTTAATTTTGCTGTTCCAAATGAACTCTTTTTGGATTCCTTGCATGGATTCGGGGAGTTTCGTAAACAGGTTTACAGTAATCAGATGAAAATAACGCCACAGGTAATAGCGTCCATGATATCGGGACGCGTTGAAGGTGACGAGAACATAGAGATACGCGGTTTTGCCAAGATTGAGGAGGCGAAGCCGGGTGACATCACGTTTATCGCCAATCCGAAGTACGGACACTTTATCCACAGCACCAAGGCCTCGGCCGTGCTTGTCTCAGACGATTTCGATACGGAGGGAGCGGAGATACCGGCCCTGATACGCGTCAAGGATCCGTATAAGTCGCTTGCCGACCTGCTGAATGCCTTCGAGTCGCAGAAAAGCGCTCCTGTAGGCATCGAGCAGCCATGCCATATAGCCGAAGGCGTTGAGGTGCCTGCCGATGCATACGTCGGAGCGTTCGCCTATATCGGCCGGGGCGTGAAGCTCGGCACCGGCGTTAAGATCTATCCCCAGGCATACGTGGGCGACGGATGCGAGATAGGCGACCACACCGTGATACGCGCCGGCGTGCGTCTGTACGAGGGCGTCAAGATAGGAAAGCGCTGCATTCTGCATAGCGGATGCGTGATAGGAGCCGACGGTTTCGGCTTCGCACCCTGCGCCGACGGCAGCTATGAGAAGATACCGCAGATAGGCATCGTGGAGATAGCCGACGACGTGGAGATCGGCGCCAACACGACAGTTGACCGCGCCACGTTCGGCGCCACGCGCATAGGCGAGGGCACCAAGCTGGACAACCTGATTCAGATAGGCCATAACGTAGAGGTGGGACGAATGAATGTGTTCGCCGCGCAGGCCGGTGTGGCCGGATCGACCAAGATAGGCGACTTCAACCAGGTAGGAGGCCAGGTGGGCATAGCCGGACACATCAAGGTCGGTAGCCGCAACGGCATCGGCGCCCAGTCGGGCCTGCATTCCAACTTAGGCGATGACAAACGTGTGCTCGGCAGCCCGGTTGTCGACGTGCGCCAGTTCATGAAGAATCAGGTGTATATCAACCGCCTGCAGGAACTGTTCAGGAAAAAATAAACAGCCTGGAACTGTTCAAAAGAAAATAAACAGCATAGCACACTTCAGAAGAAAATAAACAGCAATATATATATATGAATCAATTAACCTTAAAGGCACCGTTCACCGTCGAGGGCAAAGGATTGCACTCGGGGCTGCAGCTAAAGGCCACGTTCAATCCGGCACCGGAGAACACCGGCTATAAGTTCAAGCGTGTGGACCTGCCTGACGCTCCGGTGATCGATGCGGTCGCCGAGAATGTGGTTGAGACTACCCGAGGCACGGTAATAGGCCGCAAGGGTGTCACTGTAAGTACTATAGAACACGCTATGGCTGCGCTGTACGCCGCAGGCATCGACAATGTCCTGATCGAGGTAAACGGACCCGAAGTGCCCATCCTTGACGGCAGCGCGATGGTTTATGTCAATGCCATCGAGTCCGTCGGCCTCCAGGAGCAGAATGCCGACAAGGATTTCTATATTATTAAGGAGAAGAAGCAGTTCAAGGACGAAGCCACCGGCTCGGAGCTGACCATATATCCTGATTCCGGTTTCAGTGTGGAGTGCATGGTGGAATATAACTCGCAGGTACTTCCCAACCAGTTTGCCGTTCTCGACGACCTGGCCGACTTCAAGCAGGAGATAGCCGGCGCCCGCACCTTCGTGTTCGTACGCGAGATAAAGGACCTGATCGGACTGAACCTGATCAAAGGCGGGGATCTGGACAATGCCATCGTGATTTACGACCAGGTGGAGGACCAGGCCACTATCGACAGTATCTGCGATGTGGTGAAAGTGCCTCACATGCACCTTGAGTCGCTGGGTTACATCAACCCCAAACCGCTGGCCTGGGACAACGAGCCCGCACGCCACAAGGTGATGGACGTGATAGGCGACCTGGCCCTGATAGGCCGTCCCATCCAGGGCCGTGTGGTGGCCATACGTCCCGGACACACGGTCAACAACAAATTCACCCGCATGGTGCGCCACGAGGTGAAGCATACCGAAATTCAGGCCCCCATTTATAATCCCAACGAGGCCCCTGTAATCGATACAAACGGCATCAAGAAGTTGATTCCGCACCGTTTCCCCTTCCTGCTGATCGACAAGGTCATAGAGATCGATAAGAAACATGCCGTAGCCGTAAAGAACGTGACGGTGAACGAGCCCTTCTTCCAGGGTCATTTCCCCGAGGAGCCGGTAATGCCCGGAGTGCTTCAGGTAGAGGCCATGGCCCAGACGGCCGGAGTACTTGTGCTCAACTTCCTGGAAGAACCGGAGAAATATTCCACATATTTCCTGAAGATTGACAACGTCAAGTTCCGTCACAAGGTGGTGCCGGGCGACACGTTGAAGCTCCATGTGTCGCTGATGACCGAAATCCGCCGCGGCTGCGCCATGGTGAAGGGATATGCGTTTGTAGGTGAAAAAATAGTTTGCGAGGCCGAATTCATGGCCCAGATCATAAAGAATAAGTAAAGCCATGGCATCGATGTACAATGTAAGCCCTGACGCAAAGATAGGCAACAATGTCAGGATAGGTGACTTCACCACCATCTATGACGACGTAGAGATAGGCGACAACTGCAACATCTACGGCAACGTGACGATATTCCCCGGCGCCCGCATCGGCAGCGGCGTCACCATATTTCCCGGCGCCGTAGTGGCCGCCGTTCCTCAGGATCTGAAGTTCCGCGGCGAATACACCAATGCCTTCGTGGGCGACGGCACGACGCTGCGCGAGTGCGTCACCGTGAACCGTGGCACAGCCGCCAAGGGCAAGACCGTGGTGGGTCAGAACTGCCTGCTGATGGCATACGTTCATATCGCCCACGACTGTTTGGTTGGCAACCGTGTTATCATATCCAACGCCTGCCAGATCGGCGGCGAGGTGCAGATTGACGACGCTGCGGTGATAGGCGGCGGCAGCATGATTCACCAGTTCTGCCACCTGGGACGCAACATCATGCTGCAGGGTGGCGCGCTGGTCAACAAGGACATCCCGCCGTTCGTAAAGGCAGCCCGCGAGCCTATCTCGTACGTGGGTCTGAACACAATCGGACTGCACCGCAACAATTTCACCGACGACGAGATCAAGGCTATTTCCGACACATACCGTCTGCTGTATCTCAGCGACCTCAATGTCACCAACGCCGTGAAGCTGATACGCGAGAAACTGCCCGAAAGCACACTGCGCGACGAAATCGTTTACTTCATCGAGAACTCGCAGCGTGGCGTGATCCGTTCGGCCATCTGATAGATTCCTCGGCACTCACTACCAAAAGCCCGGAGCATCGCACGATGCTCCGGGCTTTTGACCTTAGAGACCCTAAGAATCCTAAGGACTCTAAGGACTCTAAGGACTCTAAGGACTCTAAGGACTCTAAGGACTTTAAGGACATTAAGGACCCTAAAGACCCTAAAGACCTTAAAGACCTTAAAGACCTTAAGGACCTTCCCCGTTTATCCGAATTTTGAAATCTTGCGGAGCTGGGGTTCGTTCATGATGCGTATGCGGCGACCGTCCACCAGTATCAGCTTCTCGTTCATGAACGTGGAGAGGGTGCGGATGGCGTTGCTGGTGGTCATGTTCGACAGGTTGGCCAGGTCTTCGCGACTCATGTATATCTTCAGGGTCTGGTCGTCGTCCTCATATCCGTAATTGTCGGCCAGCAGCAGCAGCGCGTCGGCCAGACGGCCGCGGATATGTTTCTGTGTCAGATTGATTATCTTGGTGTCCGAACCGCCTAAGTTGCACGACAGCTCATGGATAAAGAACATTGCGGCCACGGTGTTGTTGCGGATTATCTCCTCCACCACCTTCATGGGGATTATGCCTAACACCGATGGCTCGAAAGCGGCGGCCGACGATACGTAAGGCTCCTGCGCGAAATATGCGCGATAACCGAAGTACTGGACAGGACGGTACAGACGCAATATCTGTACGCGGTCGCCGTAGCCGCTCTTGAACAGCTTCACTTTTCCTTCCAACAGGCAATAAAGATTCTCGGGCGTTTCCGACTCAGCGTAGATGATTTGATTTTTCTTATACCGCTCGTATTTGAAGTTGTCGGTCAGAAGTCGCTTTTCGTCCGCTGTCAGTGTTGCCCATAATTCTGAAAGATCGTCGCCTATGATCCGTTCAAGAGTACTTTTCTTGATCATTATGTTATAAAAAAATGTTCTTAAACACAAAATTACGGAAAAATACTAACTTGTGCAAATAATGGTAAAAAAACTGACATAAATCACAAAAATCACATTTATTCAGTAATGGAGGACTACAGACGTTCGGATAAGTCGTTGCAATGTTATGTGTAGTGATGGTTATTTTTGTCGTCTTGCCACCTTTCCGTTGGCGGTGCGGGGCACAATGCCCTCTTTGATTGTTTTGGGGACCTGGAAGGGCAATAAAACCGACTTGCATATTGCTATGATGCTTTCATCGTCCGGCGTTGCGCATAGGGGTGATTCACTTCGGTCGGCAAGCATTACGACACGTTCGCCCCATTTGTCGTCGGGTTCGGATGTAATCATGAAGTCGAACGGCAGATGGGGCCGGAGTGTGGCTTCCACCTGTTCGGGATGCACTTTCAGTCCGCCGGTGATTATGACGTTGTCGGCGCGTCCCAATATGCTGAATCTACCTTCCGAATCCATCTTCACCACATCGTTGGTGATGAAACGTCGCCAGCCGGGTATTTCGATTTCAAGGCAGTCGGAGTCGTTCTGCAATAGTTTGATACCGGGCAATGGTTCGAAGGGCTGCTGAGGCTCCGATACGCGCCGTATGGCCACGTGCGAGGCAGTTTCCGTCATGCCGTATGTCTCCCAGCACCGCAACGGCGACCGGGCAATGCGTAGCCGCAGGTCGTCGGGAATAGGGGAGCCGCCTATCAGAATGGCACCCAATTCGGGCAATGTGTCTATGTTCTGCAGGATGTGGCGCATCTGCGACGGCACCACGCAGAGAAGGTCGATTTGGTCTCCCGTATAGTCTGACAGAGGGCGATTGCTTGGATGTTCCCATGTGAACGAGCCGCCGCACTCCAGCGCGCGCACCATCATCATCTTGCCTCCGATATAGTCGGGTGCGAGACATGAATGGAAATGCGAGAATGAGCTAAGGTTGAAAAACTGCAGGGTGCGCCGTGCGCTGGCCGATACCTGTTCTTTAGGAAGGCGTATCTCCTTAGGTGTGCCTGTGGAGCCTGAAGTATGGCATACGATATAAGTCTCCGGCCCAGTCCATTCGGCTTGAAATTCCGGCCAGGTCATTCTCTCCAGTCGAGCGCGTCGATTTGCGCGCGGTTCAGGGTCAGGTCGGGATTGTATTTCAGACGGTCGCCGTCAAGATAGATGGGAGCGTCCAGGTTGTTGGTGAACAGGGCGCCCGTCCCCAGTCCCTGCGGCATCGTGGTGTTGAGCGAAGCCACCCATTGAGCCAGGGCGTTGAGTCCTATGTTCGATTCGAGCGAGGACGTGATCCACCATCCTATATTGCGCTCGCGAGCCAGGTCTATCCATTCCTGTGCGCCTGAGAATCCGCCTGTAAGGGTCGGTTTGATTACGATGTATTGCGGATGAATGGCGTCAAGGGTGGCACCCTTTTCCTCGACCGTGAATTTACCTATCAGTTCCTCGTCCAATGCGATCGGCAGAGGGGAAACCTGACACAGGAATTGCATCAGCGACGGCTGTCCGGCCTTGATGGGCTGCTCGATGCTGTGTACCTGTAGGTCGGCCAAGCGTTTGAGACGGGGCAGGGCGTTGTCCATGGTGAAAGCTCCGTTGGCGTCCACGCGTATCTCCACCTGAGAGCTGTCGTAACGGCTGCGTATGGCCTCGATCATGTCAACCTCGCTTTTCCAGTCAATCGCTCCGATCTTCAGCTTGATGCAGCGGAAACCCTCGTCAAGTTTCTTTTCAAGACGCTCCATCATCTCCTCGTGGCTGCCCATCCATATCAGGCCGTTGATCTCGGTGCTGTCGTCGCCTTGAACGAAGGGCGTGTTGTAATAGATTCCCCTGCAGCCGCCGGTGAAATCGCGCAGACACTGTTCGAATCCCGATTGCAGCGACGGGAATTGCGACAGGTCGGTGGATACGCCTAAGCGCACGTTGGCCTGCAGCTCCATCAGCTTGTAGAAGAAGCGTTCGTCAGCTTCAGGCGACAGGCCGGGGAATATGGCTGCCTCGCCCACGCCGTAGCGCGCCGGGTCCGACTCGTCGAACAGGCGCATGTAGCACGTCGGCTTTTCGGTCAGCACGCCGCGCGACGTTCCTGCCGGCTCCTTGAATTTCAGGATGTACGGAGCGAACTGCAGCCTCATGGAAATTTGGGGAATTGGTCAAAGTCAGGGTCGCGTTTCTCCAGGAACGCGTTCTTGCCTTCCTGTGCCTCGTCAAGCATGTAATAGAGCAGCGTGGCGTCGCCGGCAAACTCCATCAGGCCATGCTGGCCGTCGAGTTCGGCATTAAGCGCGCGCTTTATCATGCGTATGGCCAAAGGAGAACGCTTCAGTATAGTGCGTGCCCACTCCACGGTGGTCTCCTCCAGTTTGTCGAAAGGCACCACTTCGTTCACCATTCCCATCTCAAGGGCTTCCCTGGCTGTGTACTGCTTGCAGAGATACCAGATCTCGCGGGCCTTCTTCTGACCCACGCAGCGTGCTAAGTAGCTGGCGCCGAAACCGCCGTCGAAGCTGCCCACCTTCGGGCCGGTCTGGCCGAAACGGGCGTTCTCGCTGGCGATGGAGAGGTCGCACACCACCTGCAGCACATTGCCGCCGCCGATGCTGTAGCCGTTCACCATGGCAATCACGGGCTTGGGAATGCTGCGGATGGCGTGATGCAGTTCCAGCACGTTGAGGCGCGGCACGCCGTCGTCGCCCACGTAGCCGCCCGAACCCTTCACGTTCTGGTCGCCGCCCGAACAGAAAGCCTTGTCGCCGGCACCCGTAAGTATGATGACGCCTATGTCCTGACGCTCGCGGCAGATGCCGAACGCGTCAAGCATCTCCATATTGGTCTTGGGGCGGAACGCATTGTACACTTTGGGACGGTTGATGGTAATCTTGGCTATGCCGTCCATCTGTTCGAAGAGGATGTCTTCGTATTCCTTTATTGTTTTCCAGTGGAACATGGTCTTGATTTGATTTTATCAGCCCGGCCTTAACGTTGGATCAGGCCGAGGAATTCCGCACGGAGCGCAGGATTGGTTTCAAATAGTCCGGAGTATTCGAGGGTGGTGGTGACGGATTCCTGTTTTTCCACGCCGCGCGCCTTCATGCAGAGGTGCTGTGCCTCGCACCATACTATGACGCCGTCGTTGGGGAGGGCATCGTTGATGGTGCGGCACACCTGTGCCGTGAGACGTTCCTGCACCTGCAGGCGGCGTGCGTATCCGTCCACCACGCGGGCCAGCTTGGAGAGGCCCAGTATGCGTCCCTTAGGCAGATAGCCGATGGACATTTTGCCGAAGAAGGGCAATATATGGTGCTCGCAAGTGCTGTAGAATTCGATGTCGCGCACTATCACCATTTTTGAGCCGCAGTGGTTGAATATGGCCTGCCGGGCTATGTCAAGGGGATCGGACTTATAGCCGGCAGTGATGTCGAGAAGGGCTTTTGCGGCACGGACCGGCGTCTTGACCAGTCCTTCGCGCATGGGGTCTTCGCCCAACAGTATGAGTATTTCGTTAAGGTGGGCCGCTATCCTGTCCACCAATTCCGGATCGTGTTTGCTGATGTTTGCCACTGTCAGAATTATTGTTGAGATCTCAGTGTGCGAGGTATTAATGTCCTCAGTCAATGAGGTGTGACGGAGAGGGGAGCGCCGGTCAGCGGCCGATCACGATGATCTGGCTTCTGACCACCCGCATTTCCGAGCTGATGGATGGGAATGCCCGTTTCAGTTCGGCCAGAGCGGCCTGCGCTTCGGCCTGGGTCCTGAAATTACCTACGCGGGTGTACCAGTTGGGCGCGCTGGAGTGCGAATAGATCTGGCCGCGGTATTTGGGGAACTTGGCCACGATGGACGAACCGCGGGCTTTGGCGCGGGCCTCGAGGGTGCGCTGGTTGGAGCCGTCGCTGAACACCTGGACCCTGAATCCCTGAATCTTGTTGATGCCGGGCCTGATCTGCTGTTTGTCGTCGGTCTGCTTACGGTCCAGGTCGTCACGCATTATCTGGTATAGCAGCGAGGACGGGATGTCTATGTCCACCATGCCGTTTCCGGCTGTCTCGATGCGTTCTATCAGTTCGTTTCCGGCCGTGACGGCGGCTGCGGATGACGACTGGGCCGTGGCCGGAAGCGCGAGGCTCCCGGCTGCGGCTGTAAGTGTCAGTATGATATGCCTGATGCGTATCATTCGGGTTCGATTAGTCAAAAGCTTCGATGATGCCCATGAAGCTGTCGGCCTTCAGGGCTGCGCCACCGATCAGACCGCCGTCTACGTCGGGCTTGCTGAACAGCTCCTTGGCGTTGGTGGGCTTGCAGCTGCCGCCGTACAGGATCGAAGTGTTGTCGGCTATCTCCTTGCCGTATTTCTCGGCGATGACGTTGCGGATGTTGGCGTGCATGTCCTGAGCCTGCTCGGCAGTAGCGGTCTTGCCGGTACCGATGGCCCATACGGGCTCGTATGCCACGACGATCTTGGCGAAGTCTTCGGGAGCCAGCGAGAACAGAGCCTCTACCTGACCGCGTACCACGTCGTTGAATGTGCCGTTTTCACGCTCCTCCAATACCTCGCCTACGCAGAAGATGGGAGTCAGACCGTTGGCCAGAGCCAGCTTGGTCTTGGCCAGCAGCTGCTCGTTGTTCTCGCCGAAGTACTGGCGACGCTCGCTGTGGCCCAGGATTACGTGGCTTGCGCCGGTGGATTTAACCATAGCTGCGCTTACCTCGCCGGTGTAGGCACCCTTCTCGTGCTCCGAGCAGTTCTCGGCGCCCAGCTTTACCAGCTCGGGCTCCAGAACGGCGCATACGCTCGTAAGATGGGTGAACGGTACGCATACTATTACCTCGCAGTTGGCCTTCTTGTCCTTCAGCGCTGCGTTGATCGAATTGGCGAGCTCAACACCCTCGTCGAGAGTGGTGTTCATTTTCCAGTTGCCTGCTACGATATTCTTTCTCATATCAGTATTTATTAATATTCTGAACTGCAAAATTAACGAAAAAATACGACATTCCACTCATGCATGGCAAAAAATACGACATTCCGTCCGGTGCAAGACACAAAAATAGCCGCCTCCCGTGGAAGCGGCCATCTTTATGCGGTATAAGTGGTGGTCCCGTTACTCCGAGGCGAGGTTCACGGCGTAGGTGTATTTCTTGCCGGTGGGATAAACGCCGTACAGGATCAGAGCCTTGTATTCGTCGCTGTCCTTCATCACGGAGTTGTACACCTGCTCCACGTCTTCGCTGCTGTTGACAGGCACGTCGTTTACGGCGGTGATGATGAAGCCTTCCTTCACGCCGGCGTCACGGATGGCTCCGGCCTTGAGTCCCTTGACCTGAACGCCGTTCGAGATGCCCAGACGGGTCTTGGTCTCGGCGGTCAGCTTCATGAAGGCGCAGCCAAGCTCGCTGAAGTCGCCTTTCTTGGTGATAGACGTGCTGCCGGTCTGGTTGCGCAGGGTGGCGGTCTTCTCTATCTTCTTGTTGTTGCGGTAGTAGGTCACGGTCACCTTGTCGCCGGGACGGAACTTGTTGAGCTGTTCAACAAGCTGTGCATGGTTGGCTACGTTCACGCCGTTAATGGCTGTGATCACGTCGTCCTCCTGCAGACCGAGTTCCTTGGCTGTACTCATGTCGTTCACGGACGCGATGAGCAGACCGGATTTAACGGCCGTGATGTCCTTCTCCTTGGCTATCTTGGAGTCGAGCTCGCGTACGGATGCTCCGAGCACTGCGCGCTGCACGGTGCCGTACTGGCGTATGTCGGCCATAACCTTCTTGACGATGGTGGTGGGGATGGCGAACGAGAAGCCCGAGTACGAGCCGGTGTTGCTGTATATGGCCGAGTTGATGCCGATCAGCTCACCCTTGAGGTTGACGAGGGCACCTCCGGAGTTGCCGGGGTTGAGTGCCGCATCGGTCTGGATGAACGATTCGATGCTGAGGTTGCCCTTATGGTTCTGGCCGAGGCTGCGGGCCTTGGCGCTGACGATACCGGCCGTGACGGTGGAGTTGAAGCCGAAGGGATTGCCCACGGCCAGTACCCATTCGCCGATCTTTACGGTCTCCGAGTCGCCGAAGGTGATCGGGGTCAGGTCCTTGGCGTCAACCTTGATCAGGGCCAGGTCGGAAGCCTCGTCGGTGCCGATTATCTTGGCGTCGTAGCTGGAGTTGTCGTTGAACAGCACCTCGAGTTTGTCGGCGCCGTCAACCACATGGTTGTTGGTGACGATGTAACCGTCCTCGCTGATTATCACTCCCGAACCGAGGCCGCTCTGCACGGGCTCGTTCTTCTTACGCTGCTGTTGCGGAGCCTGCTGACGAGGCTGCTGGGGAGTGCCGAAAAAGAAATCGAACATCCCGAAGGGATCGTAGCCGCCCTGTCCGTAGGGGTTCTGCTGGCGGGTGGTGTACGACTTGATACAAACCACGGCATTGACCGTCTTTTCGGCCGCCTGGGTAAAGTCCGTCTCGAATGCCGGCGTGGTCACCGCGTAGGCGCTGGTTCCTACCAGCAACGCCAGCGTGCACAATGCTGTACTTTTCTTAATCATATATGATTGGTGTTTGATTGTTCGTCGGTTAAATTATTAATAATTTCTAACTGTCCGTATAACGTTTGTTCAGTACTGATAGATTCTATTGGAATCGATTTTCATATCAGCTTGTACTTCAGTTGTACTTTGCAAAATAAATGCAAAAATCGTTCCCATAGTATATCCCTTAACACTAATTGTTAAATTTAACACCAGTTAACCCCGGAATAAGGGTATCGTTTCTTATCCGATTTCTTATCCGGACAATTCTTAGGGCAATTCAATAATTTTATTTTGCAGTTATGTGAATAAATATTAACTTTGTGCCAAATCCCGTTTACTTGTCCGGAAATGACCGGAAAGCTATGCGAGCGACAAGCCCCGAAGGCCTCGCTTTCATAGCAGAAGCCGATAGCTGAGGGTTTCGAGGGCGGGATGCCACGGAAGAGTCCGTGGTGATATATTCAGAGTCAGATCAACGCCCGGTATGCCGGGTATGGACCATGGCTCAAGCGTGTATCGACGCTATATTTTCTTGACCCTTTGAAACTTCGCAACTTTCTATGGTGACTGTCAAGAAGATTGGGCAACGATGACGCTCACAGGTATGTATATTGTCGTGATTTTACATCCCGGCAACTCTGTGTATAGGGTTGCCCGAGGTGTGACATCACGGTCGATAGGCATATCGGCGTGAGGCTTCTGCGTTGTCCGCTCCTGCAGTTACGGGCAATGCGAAGGCCTCAAAGGGCGGGAGCGGGCGAAGAAAAGCTCCTCACGCTTCTTTTTTTATGTATTTGCCTGAAGTGGAGCTGATAAGGCACTAACCGAAATGTTATGAAACATTTTAAGCAATGTGTCGCGACATGTCTGGCGCTGCTTCCCGCTTATGCCTGGGCCGATGTGATATGTCTTACGTCAGGACAGGAAATTAAATCCAAAGTCGTGACTGTCGGCGAAAAGGAAATCACGTATAAGAAGGCCGAAAACCTGAACGGGCCAAACTATGTCGTGGCCAATGAGTCAGTATTCTACATTGAGTTTGACGACGGACACCGGGAAGTGATAACTCCGCAGGACGCACAGCAGACATCCGAGCTGCCGTCGGCTGTTTACAACAATGTTCCACCTTCAGCTTCGGAAACTGCATCGGAATCAGGACAGGGCACGCTTGCCGGAACAATCCTGAACGGCATGAAGATAGAACCCAAGAAGAAACACAATCGATTTCCCGCCGTCGGGTTCATGCCCAGGGTGGTTGTCGGATATCAGGGCACTCAGTCGGAATATAAAAGCGTCAACTATGACTGGGGCGGACTGTATGCCGACATAGACCTGATGGCCCTGATGTCGATGGGCGAGGACATGGCATGGTCTGCCGGACTGGGATTCACATGGCTGCAGGGCGACATGAAAGTGTATACCGGCAAAAAGCCGTCGAAAGGAGACTGGCCGCTCCTTAATGCCACTTATATCGGCATACCCGTAATGTATTGGTGGAAGACCGAATACGTGATGTTGGGCACGGGATTCAATCTTGATTTCCTGGTAAAGTGCAAGCTGGACGGAAAGAAGGCCAAGGATGCCTTGAACGGTTTCCGTGTGCCTTGGAAAGTATATGCGGGCTGCAGTCTGGGGATATTCGACATAGGACTTCATCTCGGATTCGACCTTACAAGAGCGTTCAAAGGCAAGGACATGTCATGGAGTCCGACGATTTCCGTGGGAGGTTCCGTAGGATTGCGTCTCGGCAAATAATATGGCGATGAAGTGTCTGAAGATAAGTTTCGTACTGTGTGCGACGCTGGCGTCCATATTGCCGGGGCAGGCTGACGAGCTGGTGATGCGCGACGCCTCCAGCTGGAAAGGTAAAGTGATAGAGGTGCGCCCGGACAGAATACTTTTCCGCAAGGATAATGAGAGTTTTGACAGGGAGGTGAATGTGGCCAAAGTGTTCAAGATCAAATATGATAACGGCACCGAGGACATAATGCAGACCGACAATGCGATGTCAGGCGCCCAAAACAGGGTAGCCGGTATGGAATGCATTGCAGACGGAAGATATGTGCATGTATCCACCCGGCCTGATTATTCGAGCTTGCCTCCTGCATCACATTCGTATTCCGTAGGGGACTGGTATGATGAGAATGGTGTGCGGGGCGTGGTGGTAGGTGTGACGCCCGACGGGAAGCATGGCAAAATTATCTCGCCCGTCTCCAATCGGAGAGGTCCGTTTGAAATTAGTGGTGATGACCCGATGTTCAAGGGCCCTGTGGATTTGCCGTTAGGAATGAACGACCTCACCAACGGCTATGCCAATCTGCAGAAACTTCTGAAATTCCGGAGTATGCACCCCGAATTCGACGACAGTATGTACCCCGCGTTGATGTATGTCAGCCGTCTTGGCGAGGGATGGTATATACCCTCTATCGGGGAATTGGAGGAATTATGCAGGCTGCTCGATACAAAAACTGTATATAACGGTTCGCTGAAGTCTTACAGAGGCAAGAATGTAAAGTGGATAAAGGTGATAAACCGGCAGCTGAAGGAGCATGACGGCGATAAGATAGGAGGCGTCTATTTCCTTTCATCGACCGAAGATTTCTCGCAGGGCGGTGAAGGTGGCTTCGTGCATAAACTGTTCGGAGATCCGGAGGAACCGCAGTTCGTGGTATTCAAATATAACGATGAGCAGAAACTGAAACAGCATACGGTGCGCGACTTTCCCTATCCGACAATCGCGTTTCATCTTTTTTAAATCAATATAAATATAATACTCAACCACTTAACACAATTAAAGACATGAGAAAGATTTATTATTTGTTAGTCATGCTGGCAGTTGCGGCAATGGCTGTGACTATGGTCTCGTGCAGCGGAGACAAGGATGACGAACCGGAAGGCGATAGCCTTGTGGAACAGCTTCAGGGCACCTGGAACTTCAGCGAGATGGAGGTGACCACCATGGGGCAGACTGTGACTCTTACGGCCTCCGACCTCGACAAGTTTGCGGGAGACAACGGTTATAGCGGATACTATGACAAGGTGCTGGATTTCGACGGCGACAGGGTAAACGGAGTTTCCTACAATGTCAAGGGTAACAAGATCAACATACCGGCGTGGTATGACGACATGTGGGGCGAGGTAAAATTCAAGGGGTCTACGTTGCATATCATATATGAAGCGGAGGAGCAGGGTATCAGCATGACCATTGATATCAGTTACAAACGTGCCAGCCGCGCATCGGCTTCTGTTTCCTTACCGGCCCCCGGAACTACGATTGTATCTGTCGCCCGGAGCGTGAAATTACAATAGAGCGTCAATGATATTGAAGGCAAGCATCGTCAACGGTGCTTGTCTTCTTGAATTATTGCCATCTCAATGAAGTTACTATGTCTGCATCTGAAAAGTCGGATCGCTGCTCAAATGCAGACATGGTAACCAAATATCAATCAAAACATCCAATCATGAATCGGTTAAAGTTATGTCTCGCGGCGCTTATCGTCGGCCTCACATCATTCGCAGCCCATGCCGAATGGTATAATGAAATCACGTTTGTTGTCGGTTCCGGTGCGAACGCTCCAATCACCGTGCGCTATAACGGGAAAAGTTACTCTGTATATAGCTCCGTCACGATAAACACGGTAGGGAACACATATTCACCATCTGCTACCGATAGATCAGGACGTTCGCTTCGATATAAGTTGAATTCGGAAACACAGACACGGGGTTCAGACACCTACCATTACTACACCTATACCTTCTACTCAGGCGACAGCTATGATTCATCGTATGGTTCAAGCAGTTCAGGCGGTTATGGCAACAGCAATGGCGGCCGTTCCTATGGAAGCGCCGAACGGACCGGCTGTGCGATAGCCCATGGCATTTTCCAGCTCGGAGGCACGGACGACGGCGACGCATATCCGTCAATGCAGATCGGTGCAGGCATATCATGGGGATATGGAGAAAATATCCGGCTGAGGTACACCGGCCATAGCTTTCACGCGTATGGAAGCATTGGAAAGGATTTTCTGTTCGACAGTAAATATAAGAACAAAATTCTGTGGAATTTCGGCATCGGCTCTTATTTCAATTTCGGAGGCAACGGGAACCCCAATATGGATGTGAGTCTGGGGCTTTCCATAGGGCAACTGGCTCAGTGGAAAAAACTGAGTCTGATGATCGACGTCGGCTATACTTATTGGATAGGACGCTGGCGGCGTGTGGGAATATTTGCCGGAGGGGGACTCGGCTGGGGTAGTTTTACAGAAGTGTTCAATACCGATGACTATAGTTCCACGGGTGGTTTCGCATGGAATCTGGAGGCGGGAATATTGATACGAATCGCCTCCTTTTAGAATGACACGTATTGTATGGCGCCACAGATTATTCAGGCATGATGCCTGAACCCACATTACGCTCACTAATACAGAAATAGCAACTGAGAACTGCACTCCAAACTGCACTCCAAAAGTGGACACAAAACTTTTGGAGTGCAGTTTACTTCTATGTCGGAGTGAGTTTATTCGGAGTGGCTTTTTATGTTTTATAATGTCAGGACTTTATTTCCGTACGGAATTGAGTTCGTTGAAAAGCTGGCGGCATTCGGGCCAGTTCTTTTTAAAATTGATGAAGGTAACAACTGCCATCGATACCATTACATAAAAGATCCAGTCGTCGTTGTCTGATTTTATTAGTGGGATCAATAAGAAAATGCCGAGGAACAGGATTGTCTCACCCGCCATCATCAAGAGCCGAAGATGTGCGGTTCGTTTGTACAGCTTTGCTGGTTTTATGGTTGCGACGTTAGTGTTTCGGAGGCGGAAAAACAGACACGCATATAAGATACCGGCAAACAACGAGTAAACGATAATGCCGATATTAAGTGCTGTCGGATATTTTCGTGGAGTCAGTCCTCCTATAACCATCATTGTAAATATGACGGCAAAAATAAGGCATGCAATGGAACCAGTGCGGAATTTATAAAGTAGCTTGGTTTGTGCAGTCTTGGATTTGGCTATGTCTATCTTGACTTCCTTGTTAGTCTTGCCAAGAGTGTCGTCCAATTTTGATATCCTGTTTTTGAGTTCGTCGAGGTTCATATCACATAAGTTTAGAGAGTTTATCCTTGATTCTGCGAATTTTAGTCGCGACGGTATTGCGTTTCATGCCGAGAGTATCGGCTATCTCATCGTACGTATGTTCATCAAGCCAAAGCAGAATTATCGCCTTTTCCATATCTTCAAGTTGACTGATCAATGTCCTGAGAGTTTCGAGATTTTCCCTTTCGGTATCGTCGATTTCGGACGATAATTCCTGCAGATTTATAGCCAGCGATATAGTTTCGATGTTTGAACGCGATGACCGTAATGCCATTAGGACAGTATTGACCGCTATACGATAAATCCATGTGGAGATCTTGCTTTCGCCCTTGAACTGCCTTAATCCCAGCCATATATTGACATATATTTCCTGCCGTAGATCATCGAACGGCATACGGTCGGTAGCGTAAAAATAGCAGATTTTGTTTATGATGCGGGAGTGCTCCTGAATTACCGAAGCAAACTCCCTCTGGCTTATCGGAGGGCTTGTCATATTGCTGTTGTTTTGCTTCGTTAGATGCATCTTTGAGTCCGAAAGTTTCAGCTGATCGGGATTTTTTATGAAATAAGGCACCTCAAGCCTAAGCCGGGTGCCTTGAAATACTTGATATGTGCGTTCGGTTATTTTTCTGCGGATATGATTGTCCGGACATCACTGACCTGTAATCCCGTTACAACGGCGATGGTGTCAAGGCTGATACCCTGCTCATGCATTTTAAGTATCATCTCGTGAGTGGCTTCCGTTCTGCCTTCCGTTCTGCCTTCAGCAATGCCTTCCGCTCTGCCTCGTTCCTCGCCCTTCCATTGTGGCATACTCAAGCTGTCCCATCAGGTTTCTGTATGCCTTTTCATTAGCATCATAAGCCATTCTGTCCACCGGACACATGGCGGCATATTCAGCCATCTTCTCGAAGTCATCGAAAAGCTTCTCATCTACAAAAGCCATTATATCCATAGTCGGCATATTTATAATGTTATACATCCATTTGTCAAAATTTGTAATTCTGAACCTTTCGGGATAGTCGGTATGTACGAAGTTCATGAACGACATGCAGTATAAATGGATTGATATACTTTGCCATAACTTAGTTTCTTTCCGCTAAAATAATGCAAAAATCCGACATTGACAAATATTGTTTCTACAAAACGGATGAAATATTATTCATAAATATGATAAAAATTGGAGTGGAAAGTGTGCGGTTATAAAAAAATGATTAACTTTGTAGGGGAGAATGCCGAGGGAACAATGATAAGATTCCAAGGCAATTCCCACAATTGATTCCCGATTGATTCCAAAACAGGACTAAAACAGATAACGGAATATAACGGCAACTTCGATGAACGGAAGGAAGATAAAGACAGGCATTATATTGCTTGCCGCCATGTGGACGGCGACGCTGACGTCGTGCCATAGCTCAAAGAAGGCCGGCGGTGAATCTTCCGGTCCCGCAACAGTCGAGACCATCCATGTGGGTAAAGGCGACAAGTGGGGGCGCAAGGTGGCTGAAGAAGCGCTGACGTGGGTCGGCACTCCATATAAGTATGCCGGGTGCGACAAGAAGGACGGTACGGACTGCTCGGGTATGGTGATGCGCGTATATGAGGATGTGACCGGCAGCAAGATACCGCGCAATTCGGCCAAGCAGGCCGAGTTCTGCTACAAACTCGACACGAATAAGGTAGAAACCGGCGACCTCGTCTTTTTTGCCACTGGAAAGGATCCGAAGAAAGTGTCTCACGTAGGAATCGTGGTCGACGACAACCGGTTTGTGCACGCATCCTCGTCGAAGGGGGTAGTGGTGTCGCAACTGACCCAGCCATATTATCAGCAGAGGCTGCTGATGTTCGGCCGCGTGCCGGGCCATGGCCATGAGCTTGTATCCGATAATGCCGGAGCAGATCAATCGAAAAAATCGGATGAATCCGCACGTTCGGATAAACCCGATAAAACAAACGAAGAATATCTGGATCCGATTTATTTTTAATTATACTAACTTAACCATTATTGAAATCAAAAGTGATTAAGGCAAGAATAATGAGTCCTCTGCTTGCCGGCGTGCTGATAGGCATAGCCGGGGCTGTGTATCTTAATGTGGGGGGCGTGGTCGGCGCAGCGATGTTTGCGTTCGGACTGATGAGCGTGGTGTGCTGGAAACTCGATCTGTTCACCGGCAAGAGCGGTTTCTGGAGCGGACGCATGATATGGCGTCTGATACCCGTTCTGTTGCTTAACATCGCCGGTGTGGCGATGGTGGCCCTTACCACCATGAAACCCGAGATGACCGACATGGCCGTGGGCATAACCGCCAAGCGGTTTGCCACACCTGTGTGGAAGCTGTTCCTGCTGTCCGCTTGCTGCGGATTCATCATGACCACAGCCGTGAAGTTCGGACGCGAGGGCAACTGGTGGCCCTTGCTGTTCGGAGTGCCTACGTTCATTCTATGCGGTTTCCCGCACTGTGTGGCCGACATATTCTATTGGACTGTCGCAATGGTGCAAGGGGAAAGTCTTTGGGTAATATTGCCTGTTTATCTTGTCACGGTCGCCGGCAACTATGCAGGCTGCAACGTCCCCAGACTGATTCCCGGATTCATTGGAGATTCCGCTCTGAAAGAAACAAAGGAAGAAGCTCCTGAAAGGGCATGATGGCGCTACAAACATGATGGCGCTACAAAGGGGAGTGGGTAGATCGGAATTCCTGTTGTCTGCTTTTTCCCGGCAACAGGTTATCGCTGTTTTATAATGAGAAAAATTATATCTCTTTTATTTGTCATTGCTGTTCTTGCTTCGTGCTCGAAGTTGGAATCACGATATGACAGGAAGATCAGTCAAGCTGAACTGTTGATGCCATGCAATCCCGACAGTGCCATGACTATTTTAGAATCGATAGATCAGTATGACTTCAAAAGTGATTCATTAAAAGCTAAATTCTATTATCTCAAGGCATACGGGCACATGAAGCTCAACCGCTCCATGATTGGAGACTCGTTGATTAGCTTTGCGCACAATTATTATAGAGGGAAGGACATAGTTAAAGATATGCGGAGTGGCACCGCATTTGCATTCTACAAGTTTTGGGTTGGCGACACTTCGGGATCAATCACAATGCTTGATTCTATTACAAAGCTGCCGGATGTGCCCGATTCTCTAATGACAGAGGCATTGAGAATCCGAGTCTTGCTCGGTACATCTGAGTATCAAGGTCGTCAAATTATACCATTGGCAAAAAGGCTTCATATACTCGAAAACGATACACTGAGAAAGATGGAGGCAAAGTATATGCTCCTGGCAGCCTATGAGTATGCCGGAGAAATTGACTCTGCCTTATATCTTGTGAACGAGCTTATTGACTATGCTCGTAGCCGCCATTGGGGTGACAAGCAATTTCTGTTTATGGTTGAACAGGCACAGCTTCTTACTGAAGCCGGACGAGATGGAGAAAGCGACAGAATAGTCAGCGAGATATTCAGTAAAGCCGGACCGGATAACGGGGCAGCAGATATGCTCCATTTCCAATATGCCATAAATGCTCTGAACGGAGGAAATGTGAATCGGGCTGCACATCATCTTAAAATAGCCGACAGCATTGCTGTCAGACTGAGAGGTGATGAAGACGCTTACTTCCGCAGCTATAGCAATCTGCTCCATGCCATGATTGATTTCAAACAGACGGGGCGCATAAAACTTATGCATATAAATGGACTGAACAACCGACAGAGTGAGCGGTTCAACCGTATGAAAGCCTCGCAATGGGAATCCGAGCGCGGTGCGCTCCATCAACAGAATCGTGCATTGATACTGAAATCGGAAAGCGAGCACAAGACTATAATTATACTTATTATAAGTCTCGCTGCACTTCTTATACTCGGAGGCTGTGCATGGATTCTCATTCTGCGCCGTCAGCATGAACGCGACAACGAAGAACGTATCGAGGCGTTGCAGAAAATGGTGGAGGAGTACAGATCTGCGCACACTCGGGAACCTGAAAAAGCCGATTCCTCATCTGTCCGGGGCATGATGCTCAAACAGCTCGGCATAATCAAGATGGTGGCAGAGACACCGACTGAGCAGAATCGTGAGATGCTGCGTAGAATCTCTGCCATCGATGGCGAAACCAATGGCGAACTCGTTGATTGGGGGAAGGTATTCGAGATGATCGACAACCTTTATTCCGGGTTTTATAGTAAACTTCACCGTCAATATGGAGAACAACTCACCCCGAAAGAGGAGCAGATTATCGTTCTGATGGTAGCCGGATTCTCGACAAAAGAGATTAGCGTGATAACCGGCCAGACCACCTCCACAATCTATGTCCGCAAATCGTCCATACGAAAGAAGCTCGGAGTCCCCGAAAAGGAAGATATTGTGGAGTTCCTTAAAAAACGGGACACGGATTAAGAGCCCATTAAGACGGTACAAGGATTAATTAAGACTTTTAAAAGATGCAGCCTTGATATTCAGTGGGTTGCATCTTGCGTATTAAGACTTTTATATTTGGAGTTAAAAGACTTTCAGATATAATTTTGCATCAGAAAATCATACAAATCTGATGTGAAATGAAATCTGTGGTTTTATTACTGTTGTCGGCCGTCATGTCTGTGACAGAGGTCCATGGCCGGGAAATTTCCGGTAAAGTGGTAGGAGAGAACGATACTCCGCTTGACTATGTCAACGTTGTGTTGTACCGCGACTCTACCTATATTACGGGGACCGTTACCGATCAGGCCGGTCTGTTTTCCGTTCCAACAGATGCCGACGCGAATCTTGCAATCAGGGTTTCCTTTGTCGGTTACGAGAAAGTTGAGCTTCCGGTACCGGATTCGGGCCGGATGGGTATAATAAGACTTGTGCCTGTCACAACGAAATTGGATGACGTAGTGGTACGCGCCACAAGACCCTCAACAACAATGAAAGGAAATGCGCTCGTCACCAATGTCGAGGGAAGCTCGCTCGCCATCGCAGGTACGGCAAACGATGTGTTGACACGTGTGCCGATGGTGGTGGAGAATGACGGAAAACTGGAAGTATTCGGCAAAGGAGCACCTGCAATCTACATCAACGGTCGCAAGGTCAACGACCTTCAGGAACTCTCTCAGCTCAATTCCAATGACATAAAGAATGTCTCGGTAATAACTAATCCCGGCGCGTCTTATGCTGCCAACGTGAAATCTGTAATCATCATCCGGACGAAACCACCGAAAGGCGATGGATTCAGTGGAACCCTCCGTTCGGATAATGGTTTTCATCACTATTTCAGTACAGGAAACTCCATAGATCTGAAATACAGGACCAGGGGCCTTGAAGTCTTCGTAAACTACGGCTGGTGGTACGGCGATAACCGAAATAATCGTCTTAACGACATGACGACCACGACACCGGCAGGAATATATAACCAGTCAATCCGCACAATATGGCGAGAGAATTACAACGATATGACCGGCAAAGTCGGCTTTTCCTTCATGTTCAATGATAAGCACAGCATCGGCGCTTATTATCAGAACAGTTGGAACCGCCACCACACCTCCGGAACAATACCGAGCGAAGTCCGGCTGAACGGAGCGTTACTTGACCGCTATAATTCTGACGTAAACAATAGATCAACGGCAGTGCCGCGCCATAATGTCAACCTATACTATAACGGCATTGTCGGCAAATTCACTTTCGATTTTAATGCGGATTTTCTTTGGTATAAAAACCGTGAGCTTTCATTGAGTGATGAACTCAGCGAAACAGGAAATAACCGCAATGTAAGCACTGAATCGACCAATCGAAACCGTATGTTTGCCGAGAAATTAGTTGTCAGTCATCCGCTCTGGCAGGGACAGATTAGGTTTGGCGAGGAATACACTAACACGCGCACCACGAATGTTTTTACAGCAAACATCCCCGAAATACCGGAGGCCGACAACCGTGTGGATGAAAGCAATATCGCAGCTTTTGTGGAATTTGCAAGACGGTTCGGTCGCTTCAATGTCGGTGTCGGACTCCGCTTTGAGCATGTGAAATTCGATTATTACGAGATGGGTGAGCATCGTGACGGTCAAAGCAAGACCTATAACAATCTGTTCCCCTCGCTGAATGTCTCCACTCAGATAGGTAGTGTCCGTATGGGACTGAACTACTCAGGCAAAACCGTACGACCCGGCTACAGTCAGCTCGACGGAGCAGTCAGCTATATCAACCGACTCACTTATGAGACCGGCAATCCATATCTTAAACCTACAGAAATTCAGACTGTGGAATATATGGCACAGTGGCGTCAGTTCTTTGCACAAGTGTCGTATACATACTTGAAGGATGGCGTGTACCACATCACAGAGCCTTATGGCGCGGATGGGGAGGCAACTATCATCCGCACGGCAAATCTTGACCACCGCCATTATCTTCAGGCATTTGTAGGCGGTCAGTTCAAAGTCGGAGTATGGTCGCCTCGCGTGAATATCGGCATGATGAAGCAGTGGCTCACCCTGCCGGTCGACGGCAAGCCTATGAAAATGAATACTCCCGGGTTTCTGTTCCAATGGCAGAACGCCATTCACCTTCCGTTCGACATCTGGCTTAATATCGACGCTCAGCTGATGACACATACGTGGGACAATAATATGAAAGTCTCGAACACTCCATGGTATGTCAATGCCAAGATTTACAAGGGATTTTTCAACAATGCCTTCAGTATCACCCTCGAAGCAAAGGACCTGTTCAATACTTCTCAGAATGATGCTCGGATGTATAGCGATGCCGTGAAGCTTGTCCAGAAGAATTTCTCGCCCGGTCGATCGGTAATGCTCACTCTCCAGTACCGCTTCAACACGACCCGTGACCGCTATCGTGGCACCGGGGCCGGAAACAATGAGAAATCCCGATTTTAGGACTTTCTTAACAATGAATTTATTATACGGCAAAGCCCCGGCTTCTGTGAAAGTCAGGGCTTTGTCTTATGTTTTGCAGGAGGTTATCCCATCACGACATCGACGGTATTGTTCGATCCCTCGGGGAATACGTTGATGATGTTGCCATTGACAGGCAGACCGTTTACGGTGATGGACTTCACGCCCTTGCAGACGCCGTCGGGGTTCATGACGCGGATGTGGTAGTGGGCGCCACGGAATGTTCGGTCCAGCTCATAGCCCTTCATGTCCGACGGAATGCAGGGGTCGATGCGCAACCCGTTGAATTCCGGCTGTATGCCGAGGATATACTGCGACACAGTGAGCCAGTTCCAGGCAGCGGTTCCTGTGAGCCATGAATTTTTTGCCTGACCCGGATTCGGCGCGTCCTTTCCTGCCGTCATCTGGCTGTAAACGTATGGCTCCACTTTGTGCAGGTCGCTGTGTTCCTCCACCCACGCCGGAGCAATCTTGGTGTAGTATTCCCAGGCGCGGTCGCCGTTGCCAACGATGGTCTCGGCCACGATGATCCAGGGATTGTTGTGGGCGAAGATGCCGGCGTTCTCCTTATAGCCCGGAGGATAACTCGAAATCTCGCCGTATTCGGGTACATACTCGGTGAATGCCGGATTGTTCAGCACTATGCCGTGGGGAGAGTCGAGATGAGTCTTGACCGATTCCAGAGCCCGGTTCACCAGACCCTCCTCCAGACCGATTTTGGCCATGGAGCACCAGCCCTGAGATTCGATGAATATCTTGCCTTCCTTATTCTCTTTGGAGCCTACGGGGCGGCCGAAGTAATCGTAAGCGCGCAGGAACCATTCGCCGTCCCAGCCATGTTTCTTCACGGCCTCGGCCATCGCCTCCACATGCTGCATGGCTCGATCGTACTCGCGTGTATTGCCTATGGCCTTGCATAGCTCGGCATACTGCTGGCCGCACATCACGAACTGACCGGCTATCATCAGCGACTCTGCCTTGGAGTCGCCCTTCTTGTTCTCGGTGGTCTGATACGACTCGTTGGGATCGTTGCTGAAGCAGTTCAGGTTCAGGCAGTCGTTCCAGTCGGCGCGTCCTATCAGCGGCAGACCGTGAGGACCGAGGTGCGAGATCACGAAGTTGAAGCTGGTGGTGAGGTGTTCCATCAGTGGCACCTCGCTGCCAGGCTTGTTGTCGTAGCTAACAGGTTCGTTGAGGATGGAAAAGTCGCCTGTCTCCTTGATGTATGCCACCGTGCCGAACACGAGCCACATCGGGTCGTCGTTGAAGCCGGAGCCGATGTCGTTGTTGCCGCGTTTGGTCAGAGGCTGGTACTGATGGTAGCAGCTTCCGTCGGGGAACTGTGTGGCCGCGATGTCAAGGATGCGCTGACGGGCGCGCTGGGGAAGCAGATGCACGAATCCCACCAGGTCCTGGCACGAATCGCGGAATCCCATGCCGCGCCCTATGCCGGACTCGAAGAAGCTGGCCGAACGCGAGAAGCAGAACGTTATCATGCACTGATACTGGTTCCAGATGTTGACCATACGGTCAAGACGGGGCTCCTCGCTTTGCACGTGGTAGATGTCCAGCAGACGGTCCCAGTAGTTGCGCAGTTCGCCGAAAGCGCGCTCCACTTTCTCGACTGTGTCGAAACGGTCCATCAGGTCGCGGGCCTTCTTCTTGTTGATTACGCCCTTCGATTCCCACTTCTCGCTGTCGGCGTTCTCCACATATCCCAGCAGGAACACGAAGTCGCGTGCCTCGCCGGGTTTCAGCTCCACGTTGATGCAGTGAGCGGCTATCGGGCTCCATCCGTGAGCCACGGAATTGGTGCATTGTCCCGCAGCTACGGCGTCGGGAGTGTCGAAGCCGTTGTAAAGTCCTAAGAACGTCTCTCGGTCGGTGTCGAAGCTATCAACAGGGATGTTGACGGTATAGAAGTCGTAATGATTGCGTCGTTCGCGATATTCGGTCTTGTGGTATATGGTCGAGCCGTCTATCTCGACTTCGCCCGTAGAGAAATTGCGCTGAAAGTTCTCCATGTCGGTCTGCGCGTTCCACAGACACCATTCGATGAAGCTGAACAGTTTTACCTGTTTAAGGCTGTCGGTGTGATTGGTCAGGGTGAGACGGCACACCTCGGCGTTGGTCTTCAGCGGGTCGAAGAACAGGGTGGAGCATTCCAGGCCGTTCTTGATGCCAGAGATACGCGTATAGCCAAGGCCGTGACGGCACTCGTACTTGTCCAGGGGAGTCTTGCATGGTTTCCACGATGGATTCCAGGTCACGTCGCCATCCTTGATGTAGAAGTAGCGGCCGCCGGCATCCATCGGCACTCCGTTGTAACGGTAGCGGGTGAGTCGGCGGAATTTGGCATCCTTGTAGAAGCAGTAGCCTCCGGCAAAGTTGGATATGAGGGAAAAGAAATCCTCGTTGCCCAGATAGTTGATCCAAGGCCAGGGCGTGACCGGATTCGTGATGACGTATTCGCGCGCGGCGTCGTCGAAATATCCGAATTTCATATATGCAGTTTTTGTTTATTTCGGGTTAGAGTGTTTTGAGGGTGGGTTATAACCTTCACCCACAAAATTAATATATTCGGAGGAATTTAAGAAATGATTTTCGATATTGTTAACAAATAGATACTAAACTGCAACGATTATTACGTTTTCAATGTGTAGATGGGGGAATCAAGACGTAATAAATATAAAACACGATAACAACAGAATAATAATGGAAAAGACATGGCGATGGTTCGGACCGAACGACAAGATAACTCTTGATATGCTGCGCCAGATAGGCGTGGAGGGAATCGTTACCTCCTTGCATCACATTCCCAACGGGGAGGTGTGGACCTTAGAGGAGGTGACGAAAATGCGCGACTACATCAGCAGCCACGGTTTGCGCTGGAGCGTGGTGGAGAGTCTGCCGGTCAGCGAATCGATCAAATATGCCGGCCCGGACCGTGACTCCCTGATAGAGAATTACAAGGAGTCGCTTGCCAATCTCGGAAAGGCCGGCGTAAAGACCGTGTGCTATAACTTCATGCCCGTTCTGGACTGGGCGCGTACGGATCTGGAGTATCCCAACCCGGACGGCACTTCCAACCTGTACTTCAACCGCGCCGAGTTCGCCTATTTCGACATCTATATCGTAAAGCGCAATCATGCCGAGGCTGACTGGGACGCCGACACCCTGAAGCGCGTGGAGGAACTGAAGAAGAATATGGATGCCGAGGGGGAGCAGCGTCTTGTAGACAACATCATCGTCAAGACTCAGGGTTTCGTTAACGGCAATATCTCGGAGAACGACCTGAACCCTGTACAGAAGTTCCGCGAGCTGCTGGATCTTTACAAAGGAATCGACGCCGACCAGCTTCGGAATAATATGAAATATTTCCTTGAAGCCATCATGCCGATATGCGATGAATACGGCATCGACATGTGCGTGCATCCCGACGATCCTCCATTGCAGATACTCGGCCTTCCGCGCATCGTGACCTGCGACGCCGACATCAAGGCGTTTCTGGACGCCGTGCCCAATCCGCATAACGGCCTGACATTCTGTGCCGGCTCGCTTAGTGCCGGAGCACACAACGATGTTGTGGACCTGGCACGCAAATATGCCGACAGGACGCATTTCGTCCATGCCCGAATATGCAGGGTGCTTCCCGACGGCGACTTTAAGGAATCGTCGCATCTTGATCCACGACTGATAGAGATAGTCCGCATATTCGAGACGCGCCGTCCAGGCGTGCCGATGCGTGTGGATCACGCTCCGCTGATGTTAGGCGATGAGAAGATGGGCTACAATGCCGGCTATTCATTCCATGGCCGTATGCTGGCCTTAGGCATGATAAGCGGCGTTATGGCAACGGTCGACACGGAATCATAAATTAACACATAATCAGGATTTCCTTAGAGATATGCCTTTAGCATATAGCATGATAAAAAAAATAAATTAACAATTTAACTTTCGCATGTTGGAATTATCAGATTTCCAAGTCACAGAACAGGCGGCAAAAGCAAGCTTTTACCTTGCACGGAACGTTCAGAATAGACACAGAACTTTATTTAAGTATTAGTGATGAGTTATGAGGTTTATCCTTCATCACCTGTCACTTATCACTATGGCTTCAGACTTATTTTTGCCTTTATCACAGATTCTGCTTGCGCAGGAGCAGGAACATACACCTGTCTCTTATACACATCTCCGAGCCCACGAGACT
>ERZ1026968.64-NODE-64-length-67053-cov-7.331219_pt1 | contig 67053 bp, 55 predicted proteins | sample MGYA00519295_ERZ1026968 | MGnify/ENA primary metagenome ERZ1026968 (study PRJEB26926, sample SAMN06164480) | human gut metagenome | biome: ENVO:00009003; feature: ENVO:2100002; material: ENVO:00002003 | host: Homo sapiens | place: USA | collected 2012 ...
AGATGTGTATAAGAGACAGATTCATTATGTGTGTAGATATAGTAAAAGGCAGGTTTCCCCGCCTTTTATCGTCTATTGGTTTTTATCTGACGGAATAATATTAGCTCATTTTTTCCAAAAGCCAAGAGATGTTTTTTCCGAGATTCTTCATTGTTTCGACACCTTCACTGTCTTTTAATGCCTCTCCCGGCAGTTTCCCATAGGCTACATTCCAATAGGTAGAGCCGACAACAAACATTTCTTTATTAAGGAAAAAATGATTTATTGAATCGAGAGCGTTCATAGTTCCCGCACGACGACCGACAACCAGACCGGCACCAATTTTATGAGAGAACATTCCCGGATTAGTGTCACTTACAACGCTTGCCCTTTCAAATACGGCTTTCAGCAATGTTGATACATCCGCAGAATAAGTCGGTGAGCCTATGACAAGTACATCTGCCGCAGCCATTTTGTCGAATAGGTCGCAAAATATGTCATTGCGCCACACGCAGTTTCTCTTACCTGCACAAGCGAAACAGGCTTTACAAGGATTTATGATTTCTCCGGCGAGATTGATTTTTTCAATCTCATGTCCTGACTTGGCGAGTTCCGCAAGAACAAGGTCTATCATATCTCCTGTATTGCTTTCCTTACGCGCACTCCCGTTTATTGCAAGTATTTTCATACGTCGTTTTGTGTTCGGGTCTATTATGTTTGCGGCGTCTGCAATTCCGGAAACCGAAAGTGCTGTCCCCGCAGCAATAAGACTGATTCTCTTTATTGCATCGCGTCGGTTCATTACAACTTATTTATATGACTCTGCGAATATATTTATGATGTCTTGGTCGGACATCTGCACACGGTCGCTGGTAAACATTATGCCCATCACTTCGCGTGTGTTCCGCATAAGTGTTTCAAATTCCGAAGGCATAATGCCATAGTCAGACATTTTAAGGTCCGCGACACCGCAAGCCTCCTGTAATTCAACGAGAGCCGTTATAAAATCCTCTGGCTTGTCGGCATCGGCTTTGCCAAGAAGACGGGCGAGTTCTATGAATCGGTCGTCACAGCCGTGGTTCCGTATGAAATAGCTGAAATATGCCTTGCTTATCATTATCAGACCAGCTCCATGAGGTAGATTGGGGTGATACGCAGACATGGCGTGTTCAAGACCATGTTCACTTGTCAGAAGCGTCAGACACATCACGGCACCTGACAAGGTATTGGCAAAAGCCACCCTCGTGCGGGCTTCGAGGTCATTGCCGTCAGACACAGCGCGTGGCAAGTATTCCGCGATATTGCGTATCGCCTCCCGTGCGTTCATATCACTTGCGAGATTTGCGGCGCCAGCAATGAAGCCTTCTACACTGTGAAACAGCGCATCGAATCCTTGAAAAGCCGTGAATTTGGGCGGAACCGAAAGCATCAGTTCCGGGTCCACCACGGCGAGAACAGGGAAGAGTCCGGGGTGCATTATAAACGCCTTCTCGTTTGTGTCCTCTTTGGTGATGACACCGCAGGGATCTGTTTCCGACCCGGTACCGGCAGTTGTCGTTATTGCAATTATGGGCAGCGGCTTTTCGGGTACAGGCTTTCCTTTGCCTGTGCCGATTGCCACATAGTCCCATAGCTCACCCTTGTTTGTTGCAAGCAAAGCAATGGCTTTCGCGCAGTCCATGACACTGCCTCCACCGAGTGCCACCAGAAAATCGGCGTTGTAGTTTCTGGCGGCATCAGCACCCGCCACTGCGTTCTCAACTGTCGGATTGGGAGCGACGCCATCAAATACGGAGGTCGTAATACCGGCTTTTCGCAATTGTTCTTCTGTGCGGGAGAGATAACCGTTTGCGCGCGTAGATTTGCCGTTTGAAATAATAATCAACGCCTTCTTGCCCGGAAAATCCTGTTCGTGGAGTTTGTTCAGTTGTCCTGCGCCGAAAAGAATATGGGTGGGGATGTACTGGTTGTATTGAAGTGTTGTATTCATCGTTTATATTGTTTTATTTCATATACAGATTGTCAAACATCGGTATGGCTTCGTGGATTTCAAGATTGATGACAAGATCTTTGGTGTCCTCAAAATATTTAAGAAGATGTGGTGACTGACAGTGCCTGTCGTAAGACTCCTTGTCTTTATAGACCTCCACGATAGTGAAAATGTTGGGGTGTTCTTTGTCCCAGACTGGATATAAGACATATACATCTTCTTCTTTCAGAAGGGACGCCATGATTTCTTCTTTAAGAATTCTCTTGTATTCTTCTATCCGGTATGGATTGACTGTTATCTTAGCTATTGATACCATAATCTACTCAATCAGTACCAATCATGTTTTTCGTTTCGGTTCAGAGCTGCTATGCGGCTCATTTCTTCATCACTCAGCTCAAAGTCGAATATCGAGATGTTTTCTTTCATGTGCGCGGGATTACTTGAGCCGGGAATTACCACTACACCGCGCTGTAAGTCCCATCGCAGGATAACCTGCGCGACGGATTTGTTGTGGGCGTCGGCGATTTCTTTCAAAACCGGGTCGTTGAGCAACTCCTTCTGGTGGCCCCTTCCGCCAAGCGGATACCATGCCTCGACAGCGATTCCGAGATTCTGAATGTGGGGTACCACTTTGGTATCCTGATAATAGGGATGCACCTCGTTCTGTACCAGCACAGGCTTTATATTGACCTGTTCTATAAATTCATCTATCTCGTCGATATAGTAGCACGATACTCCGATAGAGCGAATTTTCCCTTGCGCGACATACTTTTCCATAGCCTTGTATGCCTTAACATCATTCGTGCCGGGATGATGCAGGAGCATCAGATCCACATATCCGATGTCGAGTTTGCGCAGACAATCCTCTATCGCGGCTTCCGAATCGGAGTATTGGTTGGGATAAATCTTCGTGGCCACAAAGATTTCTTCGCGTGGTACGCCTGATTCCCTTACTCCCTTGCCGACCTCAACCTCGTTCCCGTACATATGGGCAGTGTCGATTTTTCTGAAACCGAGGGCAATGGCTGATTTTACAGAATTGACACATACATCACCTGTCAGACTGTAAGTGCCAAGACCTACAATCGGCATATCGTAACCGCTGCTAAGGCGTATTGTCGGAGCTTGTCCGTTTTTACCTTCTGAAAGTGGGAAATTCGCGTAATCCATATTGTTGTCTTTATCAAATGTTATGCCAAGTCCGGCGACCCAGTTCTCAATATCGCTTTTTGTGACATTGCCGCCGAATCTGTGCCCTGCCTTCCATTCGGCTTCGGGGACGAGAGAATGCAGGTTACGGTCACTGCTTCCTATTCCGCTTGAATGTGAGGTGCAGAAAGGTATGATGGTTTTACCTTTGAAATCACCGCTTTCAAGGAATGTGCTGATGATGCGTGGAGCCTCGCCCCACCAGATAGGATAGCCTATAAACACAATTTCGTAATCCTTCAGATTCTCGATCTTGTGTTTTATGGCCGGACGAGCGGCAGGATTATTCTGCTCACGGTTGGCGCGGCAGTCGCTGTTATAGTCAAGGTCTGCGGCGGTATAAGGTGTCTCAGGTTCGATTCTGAACAGATTGCCACCCGTAATATCGGCCACTGTTTCTGCTACGCCTTTTGTGGTGTTTGTGCAGGAGAAGTATGCCACCAATACTTTACCTTCATTTCCGGTGGAGGGTTCCGGATCTGGTTCGGGGTTCTCCGTACCAGGTTCTTCCTTTATAGGCTCGTCATTATCCGTGGTGCAGGATGCGCAGGCCGTCAGTGACACCATTGCCATTATCATTGATAAAATCCGGAGTTTCATTTTAGGTATTCTTTGAAGAACAGTTCTATATCATCGAAAGGTATGACATCCATTCTGTCATACAGGTCGGTGTGGTTCGCGCCCGGTACGATATGAAGAATCTTGTTGTTGGGAGTTCCGGGTTTCCACTTATCTGTCAGCTTTTTGTATGTGTCATTGCTGAAATACAGCGAATGAGCATTTTCTCCGTGAACGAGCATTACCGCGCTTTCAATTTCATCTGCATATGTCAGAAGTGGTAGGTTCAAGAATGGCAATGGAGATGTGGCATTGAAACCGCCGTTGGAATTGAGTGAGCGTTTGTGATAGCCTCTCTCAGTCTTGTAATAATCGTAGTAGTCTTTCACAAACTGCGGAGCGTCTTCCGGGAGAGGGTCAACGACACCACCACCGAGTGCATAATATCCGTTTCTGGCATCTTCCGTACGCTGCTTTGAAAGCCTTTTGCGGAGTTCAATTCTTTGTCCTCCATCAGCCGAATCAAAGTACCCGTTGGCATTAACACGGCTCATGTCATACATAGTGGAGGCGACAGTCGCCTTTATACGTGGGTCATTGGCGGCGGCATTGACAGCGAAGCCACCCCAGCCGCAGATGCCGATTACACCTATTTTCTCCGCATCCACATCCGCACAGGTGGTCAGGTAATCAACAGCCGCGCTGAAATCCTCGGTATTGATGTCGGGCGAAGCGACATATCTGGGCGTGCCGCCGCTCTCGCCGGTATATGACGGATCGAAGGCGATAGTAAGAAATCCTCTTTCGGCCATCTCCTGTGCGTATCGTCCGGACACCTGTTCCTTTACAGCTCCGAATGGGCCACTGACAGCAATCGCGGGCAACTTTCCGCTTACGTTATTTGGAACATACAGGTCTGCTGCAAGGGTTATTCCATACCGGTTGACAAAAGTAACCTTGCTATGATTAACTTTATCGCTTTTGGGAAATGTCTTGTCCCACTCCGTTGTCAGGATCAGCTTTTCAGCCTTGATAATGTTGTCTTTGTCGTTCATTGTGGTTGGTTCGTTTGCTGATACATTCGCCGTTATGAATGAGGCAAGTATCATTGTTAGAATTGCTTTATTCATCGGTTTATCTTGTTGATTTCTTTTGCCGGTATCCCTGCTGCCGTTGTTTCGGGTCTGATGTCTTTTGTGACTACGGCACCAGCTCCTATTATCGCGCCATCGCCGATTGTCACTCCCGGAAGTATTGTCACATTCGCTCCAATCCACACGCGATTGCCTATCGTGACGGGGTTGCAGGTCATATTTCCTCTTGATGAGGGATTTTTATCATGGTTTACCGTACATATGGTACAGTTGTGTCCTATTAGACATTCGTCACCTATGGTTATGCCGCCCCAGTCCTGAAATGAACATCCCATATTTATAAAGGTGTTTTTCCCTATGGTGATATTCTTGCCGCAGTCAGTGTAGAACGGCGGGAACATACCGAAACCGCTGTCAAGCGTCTTTCCAGTCAAGGCGGACATTATATCTCTTACCTCGTCGGGGGTATGATAGCTGCCGTTCAACTTCGATGTAAGTCGCAAAGCGTTCTGGCTCATACGGTGCATGACTTCGTGGGTCTTTGAACCGGCGATGATCGTTGCGCCCGATGCGGCATATTTCAAAAATTCAGCTTCTGTCATATAAGTGTTATTTTCTCGATGCAAAATTACCACGGGATTTTCTAAATATAGCGACCAATCTTACGCACGGAGATACCCCGATTACGGAAGTGTAAAATTGCCATATTTGTCTGGCAGATAGATTATACCAAGATTACGGCAAGCAATACCTGAATTACATATTCCCGCGTTCCGACGATTGCCTTTCCATTGATTCTTGCTAACTTTGCAAAAAGAAACTTTGATATGGAAATATACGAGGCAGACACCATAGAAAGATATAACCGGTATTTCGGTTTTGAAACACGGCATCCGCTGGTGAGCATAGTGCATTTTGATGACACGGTGCATCAGCCCACACATTGTATGCACTTCGGGTTCTATGCCCTGTTTCTGAAAAATACAACCGGATGCAAAATAAAGTACGGCAAAACGACTTACGATTTCGATGACGAAACGGTTGTAAGTTTTGCTCCCGGTCAGACCGTCGGTATTCTCCGCACAGAGGATGGTCCGGCACCGGTTGCCACAGGTCTGCTGTTCCATCCTGATTTCCTGAACCGCACCCCGCTCGGACAGAAAATCAAGCAATATTCGTTCTTCTCCTATGCCTCGAATGAGGCTTTGCATCTGTCTGCCGAAGAAAGAACCATATTGCAGGATTATATGGATAAGATCAAGCGGGAATTACAGCACCCGATTGACAAATTTTCAAAATCGTTGATTATCTCCAATATAGAGGTGATGCTCAATTACTGCATGAGGTTCTACGAAAGGCAGTTTGTAACACGCGAGGAACTGAATAACAGTACTATGAGTCGTTTTGAGCTGCTGCTTGACGATTACCTTGATTCCGGCAAAGGATTGACAGAAGGGATACCGACAGTCAGATACTTCGCTGACAAGGTATGCCTGTCACCCAATTATTTCGGTGATTTGGTCAAATCCGAAACCGGCAAGACAGCGCAGGAGTATATTCAGCTCAAAATGGTAAATTATGCCAAAAGCTCGCTCCTCGACCCAAAGTTAAGCACAAAGCAAATCGCAGAGTTACTGGGTTTTCAGTATCCGCAGCATTTCATACGCTTCTTCAAGAAACAAACCGGAAATACCCCAAGAGAATATAGATTGCAACTCAACTGATAGCAACTAATCATTGAAAACTCTCTAAGTCTATTAATATAAATAGCCATGTTGAGTTCAGTGTAGTCTTATGATATATATCCATAACTATCTATACTTGTATTTACAAGCATAATTATGGCTGGGGAAAAGAGAAAGTCATATGGCAATTTTCCAGTCTTACAACTCCAACAATTTCTCTTTTCCTCAGCTCCACATTCTCACTTTGAAAAGCACAAATACCACCTCAAAAGCAGTAAATCAACGAAAATCACCGTAATTAAAAATTCCAAACAACCGTTAAATATCTGCAAAACGCTTTCTCTCTCTTACTCCATTTCTCGCTATCAGTACATTTTTAGTACATCTTTTAGGAATTGTTTATGCTGATATTCAGTTACTTATTGCAATTAAAAATTATCCGGTAATGATATTGTAAACCGCAAACTAAATGAAGTTGCGCAAACCGTCTTCGATAGCGAGGACCACAATGAATGTATCGCCATTCTGGAGCAATACCTGTTGTCAAAGATAAAACCGTGCTTGAATATATCCTGGATTGGTGAATCCATCAAGGCAATGTTCCGCATACCTTCCATTACAGTCAGTTCACTCGCTGACATCGCCTGTCTCAGTAAGAGGCAATATGAACGGATATTTAGAGAAACGGTAGGTATGAATCCGAAGGAGTATTCCCGGGTTGTGAGGTTTCAAAAAGCATTGTGGCTGATGCAGAATGGCGAACTGAACTATGCCGGAATAGCTTCCTCCAGCGGCTTCGCAGACCAGTCGCATTTTATCAGAAATTTCAAGTTAATGAGCGGATATACTCCACTGGCATTCAGTCAACACTGCCATCCTTATTCAGATTTGTTTACCAACCCTATTTAATATTCGGATTTGTTTACCAATCCTATTTAATGTCGCTTTTCTTCTATCACAGAAGAAAAAGCCGGAGTAACTTTGCATCAAAAAAATGATGCAGGAAATAAATCCGAAGGACACCACTCGGGCATACGCCTTTGCAATGTGGATGAAGGCTCCGATGCCGATGGTGACGCTTATCAAGACCCTCGATGTTACCCGGTTGCGCCATATAAGCAAAAAGCGAGGACTGAAATTCAATATGCTGATGTGTTGGTGTATCGGTAAAGCCGCCTCACAAATCAAGGAGCTCTATATGCTGCCGGTCGGCGAGAAACTAATCCAGTATGATTCTTTGGCGGTAAATACGATTGTCGCTAACTCTGCGGGTGAAGTCAGTTCATGCGATGTGCCTTTCAGCAAGAATCTCTATCAGTTCAATGAGGATTACTTACGGCTGACTGCACAGGTTGCCGAAACTAACGAAAATTATGACATTGCTGATAGAATGGTTATCGGCACATCAGCTTTGGCAAAATATGAAATAGACGGAGCCATCGGAATGTATAGCGGCATATTCAATAATCCCTTTATGATATGGGGTGGCTACCGAAAGTCTTGGTTCAAAACTCTGCTGACAGTCTCCTTTCAGTTCCACCATACCCAGATGGACGGTGCGCACGCAGCCCGGTTTCTTGACCTGCTGCAGAAAGAAATCAGAGAATTATAGAATGACACCGCCGAGAGAGGCTCTGCCTTATCTCGGCTTGTTGGGTCAATTACAGCGCCGATAATCTCTATATATTATTCAACAGACAGAATATATCCTTTCTTTTTGATTGACGTAATTGAGACTGACGGGTCTGTAATAAGTCGGCGGATGTATGTAATCTGCACATTGAGGGAGAGAGAGTTGGAATAGCTTGCGTCACCCCATATTCTTTCCAGTATCATATCCCGCTCCACCGGCTTACCGATATTTTCAGCAAGCATCTGAAGTATTTCCGTTTGACGCACTGACAGTGAATGTGTCTCACCGTTGAAGGTCAAGGCGGAAAGGTTGGGGCGGAAAACAGTCTGTCCGAGTTGGTATTCCACATCCTGATTAACCGTCATGCTCTCAAACCGCTCGTTTATCTTCGCAATCAGTTCTTCGGGATAAAACGGTTTCGGTATATAGTCGTTTCCTTTAAGCGAGAATCCGTGAAGACGGTCCACTTTGTCGGTTCGGTCCGTAAGGAAGAAAATGATTACTTTCTTGTCGTTGCGGCGGATAATCCTTGCCATCTCGAATCCGTCAAGCTCGGGCATATTTATGTCAAGCAGAATCAGGTTGGGACGACATTCACGATACATCTCCAGGCCTACCTTACCGTTGTTGGCATAAATGACTTCATAACCTTCCGCTTCGATAAACCGCTTGAGCAGCATCGAGTTTTTGAGGTCATCATCAACCAGGAGTATCTTTATTGATTTCATCATTGCGGTAACTTTATGGTGAAACATGTGCCCTTACTCTCAGTACTCTGAACAGAGATCTCTCCACCGTGCGCTTCAACAAGAAGTCTGACATACGCGAGTCCAAGCCCCATGCCCGGTTGCTCACCGGCCGAAGCCTTTCCGCGATAGAACCGTTGGAATATATGTTTCAGATCGCCTGAAGGAATGCCATTGCCGTTATCGCTCACCATAAGTTCAACGAATCCAACACCCTCCGTGGCTGAAGCATTGATCTCCACTTCCGAGCCGGAATATTTGACGGCGTTTTCCACAAGGTTATTGAGTATATTGTAGAGATGTGCGCGGTCTGCCGAGGCCACAATCCCGGAATCAATCTTATTGTTGATCGTTACGGTCTTCCCCGATGGCCGCACGGTTGCCCCGGCAACTGCATCAAACAGGTCATGGAGATTTACACTTTGAATATTCAGCGGAATCTGTTCCACATTGTTGAAAGTGATGTCGCGGAGTTTCGAGAAGTAGGAGGACAGATTGTCAAGAGCGTTGCGGGTCTCGGTAAGCAGTTCCTTTCTGATGTCCTTGTCTTTGAGCATCCGCTCATTGTCAAGCCCCGACACACACATCTTCAATGTGGATATGGGACGTTTGAGTTCATGAATCATGGTGGTTATGAAACCATTGCGCATCTTGTCAAGACGTGAGAGTTTCAACACCGTGGAAAATTGAAGGAAAAGGCAGACGATTAGCAAGACGGAAACCAACAAAGTGATAACCAGCGTCGGCCACATTCCGGGAAGTACGTCTAACGGATTTATCCCGCAGACAATACAGACGGTTTTCCCTTGTAATTGCGAGTAAGGTATGGTCATGGCAAGACAGGGTGCAAACACCGACGTATTATATTTTACAGTTGTTTCCCATACCATGGAATCGGCCCTGGCCAGACTTATGCGGGCTTCAATTCCGGACTTATTCAAAACGGAATCGATCTCATCTACTGAAAAAGGATGCTTTCGGTCGGTCTGAACATTTTTTGTAGCCATCCATGCCTCGTTCTCGTCCTTGGCTCCTGACGCATCAAATGTCATCGAATCCACAGGCGCAACAGTCTGCATCTGAGCCAACTCTACAGCCTTCGCCTTTTGTTCTTCCGTAAGAGGCGATCCCGGTTCCAACCCGAGAAGTTCATGTGCGGAAAAGAGATAGGTGTAGATTTTTGATGTGCGACTCGTTTTTACAGTATCACCATATTCCTGCTGCAATGAGTATGTCGGGAAGGAGATTGTCGTTTCTTTATCTTTTGATGCATTTTTCAAGGAATCGGTCCAGTTGTCAGCACCGGTTTCCCTGATTGCATTATATTCATCCACACACTTCCCTATCTGCTCGCCAAGACTCCGCTCATATTCAATCAGCGAATATTCATACCTTCCATACAGCCAATAGACCTGCATCCCCAAGAATGCGAGAATCGCGATTATTGTGACTGTATATAATGTTTTGATCCGTCTTTCCATGACGCAAAATTAAGAAATTATCTCCGTATATATAGCCTCAGTGTCAAGCTATTTGCCTCACAGTAATAATTTAGTAATAATTCCTTAATGTTTGAGTAATGATTATTTTCGGTCCGGGGCTTTGTTCTGTGGTAACTTTGCAGCGTCAATCAAAAAACATAGATATGAAGAAAACATTTTTGATACTCGTAATCGGAGCCATTGCGACAGCCATAGCTTCAGGCAAAATCGTTCGCCGTCAGCTCAGCATATTTCAGGCTTCGGTTTCGGAGACTGAAACCCTCGCTCCGGAGAAGATGGAATTCGTCTACGACTACCGCTGCTGCATTGACACCACCGGTTTGCTTAAAGACAACATATCCGGCGACAACATGCTGCTCCAGGTTGGTCCCGACGGCCTGTCGAAATTCTCGAGCTATAAGAACCTCACAGTCGATTCAATCCTTATGCGTTCCTCTCAAGAACAGATAGCCGATGCCGCCATGGAGGGTAAACTCAGCACAGGGGAATTCATGACCATCTACAAGAACTATCCCGCAGGACGCCTGACCCATACCGAAAAAATCTGCCAGGACTGGTTCCGCTATGAAGAAGAAATGCCGTCATTCAATTGGGAACTTACCGATTCGATCGCCACTGTGCTCGGTTACGAATGCCGGAGTGCCAGATGTAAGTTCCGAGGGAGAGAGTGGACTGTATTCTATACCGAGGATATTCCGTTGACAGATGGTCCGTGGAAACTCCATGGGCTGCCGGGACTCATAATGAAGGCTTCGGATGCGGCCGGACACTATACATTCGAATGTATCGGTATCAAGTCAAAGGCCGACCGCCCCATAACTATCTACAAGGTGCCTTTTAACAAAACCGACCGTCAGGGTTATTACGACGCCAGACATAGATATGAGATAAATCCGTATGCATATTATGAAGCCACTACAGGCGAACACATAACGGTCACCGATGGAGCCGGCAATCCGTCGCTTGACGCTTACGACCCTATAGAATTGCCTTTCGATTATCTCGAACGCGACTGGAAGAAATGAACGGTTACAGTTCTTTTATAATTTGCGTTTTCTTCGGTCTGCTGTCGGCAAAAGCTGCAGACCCGGGAGAACTGTCCGGCATGGTTGTTGACGCTGACACTGATGAGCCTGTGGCAGGTTGCATTGTGAAAACGACGGGGGCATTTACATCCTCGAACAAGGATGGTCGCTTCATTATCAGTCCTAAAGCCGGTGCTGACTCAGTAACATTCCGTTTCATGGGTTATGAGTCACGCTCGCTGCCGGTAACAGCCGATTTTTCCTGTGTGCGTCTTAAACCTAAGACAACGCAACTCAAAGACGTTATAGTCGAGGCTCCCGATATATATGCCAAAGGTGATACATTAGTGTTCAATGTGGCTAAATATGCCAACGCCAAGGACAACGCCATTATCGACGTCCTCAAGCGGCTCCCGGGTATTAAGGTAGAGGAGGACGGAACGATCAAGTATCAGGGAAAGCCTATCAATAAGTTTTATCTTGACGGCAATGATTTCATCGGCGGACAGTATGGACTTGCCACCAACAATATCTCGCATAAGGATGTAGCCTCGGTTGAGGTAATGGAAAATCATCAGCCGATCAAGGCTCTCGAAGGTATTGAATTCCCTGAAGAAGCGGGTATAAACCTCAAACTGAAGGAAGATGCACGAAGCCGGTGGGTAGGCGTAGCGCAGGCTGCGGCTGGCGTTCAGCCGTTTCTGTATGACGGTTCGCTCTACACTATGCGCATAGCTCCGAAGAATCAGAATATCATAACCCTAAAAGCTGACAATACAGGATGGAATCCTGCCAATGAGATACAGGAGCATGATTTCGACGATATGTTCTCCTCGGATTATACCTCAACCCTTTGGCCTGAATATATTTCTGCCGATATTGTAAACGCACCACTATCGGAGAAGCGTACACGAGACAATCTGTCGTGGCTTGCAAACGCGATAACGGCATGGAAGTCCGGGGACACTTCAATGCGTCTTAAATTTAACTATGCGGGCGACCGTCTTGACTACAATTCGGGAATGACTACCGATTATTTCAGTTCTCAGATTCCTCAATTTGTTCAAAATAATTCACAACGCACACAGACTCATGATCTGTCGGCACAGTTTTTCAGTCAGACAAACAAGCGGGGTTACTATCTGAATGAGAAATTGACAGTGGGCGCAGTATGTGATAAAACAAACTCTGAAATAACAGGCTCGTTTGACCTCACACAGCGGGTCAGCCGCAAGAGTCTATCTGTCAACAACGACCTGAAACTTGTGAAGCGCAATGAGAAAAAACTATTCACGCTTATCTCGCGCATCAACTTTGGGCATCGTCCGGATAGATTGATTACGGCAGGAGTTGAAAATGCGGAGCAGAGTCTGGGTACTACCGATTTCCGAAGCACCACTGAAACCAAATTCGGAAAGATGACACGTTTCTGGAAATTTTATGTATCCGGCGGACTTGACCTCGACTATCACCGTATGAACAGCACCCTTGACGGACTTGGTGAATTTGACAATACCGGAATTCACGAAGCATTCCTGTCAGATCTTTATGCTACCCCGCAAGTGGATTATGAACGCAACGGCTGGCGCGCTTCATTCAATATCCCTTTGAAATGGCTTCACTATTCAATCGCAGGTCAGCATGACTATATTAATGCGTCCCCACGGCTGTATGTCAGGCGGCAACTGACAGCTAAATCGGATATATCCGCTTCGGCAGCTTATAGACTCGGCTCGCCACAGCCTTATATGAATATCACTGTTCCGGTGCTTTCAGATTACCGCAATCTTTTCATTGCCCAAAACCCCGACAAATATTCACAGAATGTTGCCGGCACACTCTCATATCGTTATCGCAATCCATTGAAGTCACTGTTCTTCAACATCTCGGCAACATATAATCATAGCCGCAGTTCAATAATGTCAAATCAGTTATTCTTCGGAGATTTCATAGTATCGACCTATGCAGACTGTCTGAACAACAGTGATTCATGGCATGCCAAGGGAGGATTCAGCAAAGGTCTCGGTCACAGCAAGATGGTGGTTGGCTGTGATATGGATGCTTCTGTGTCGTCCGCATCATCCATGCGAGATAACGAAGTGATGCCCTACCGGCAGATGGCAGCAGAAGTGAAGCCTTATTTCAAAGGAAGCATCACACGATGGCTCTCTGCCAGCTACGAGGCAAGCTATGGATTCTCAAAACTGAAAATTAAGGATATAGTCAACAATTACCATAACTTCAGGCAAAACATCTTTGCTACCATAATTCCCAATGATTATGTGCAATTTACTGTGGGAGCGGAGCATTTCCTGACACGATTCCCGGAGGGAAACATAACTAACTTTGTACTCCTCGATGCTTCGGCGGTGTGGCGAATCAACGGCAAAGTACGTCTGTCTCTGACTGCCGGCAATCTTCTGGATCGCCGTAATTACCGGTATATCAGCTATGGCACCCTCTCGCGTTCTGAACATCACTTCGATATAAGACCGAGGAGCATCCTTGCCTCTGTCCAATACCGCTTCTAAACCCACCTCACAACGATAGTCACGGTCCATTTCCGCCATTCTTTGTGGAATGTGGCGCGACAAACCTACGGGGCGCGATCAGTGTTATAATTTTGCATTGATTGAAGTTGATTGAAGTCAGATTGCAATGTGTCATGCAACCTTTGTATTGAGATCATGCATCCATATTGCGATTGCACAACCGTTTATTTTTAGAATGAATGAGCCGGAAGGGTAATAGGTTCGCGGGGTTAAGTGCGGCGGGACTGCTCGTCGCCATAGGAATTGTGTTCGGCGACATAGGCACGTCTCCGCTCTATGTCATGAAGGCAATCCTTAACGTCAACCCGGAGTTTGACCGGGATTATATTATAGGAGCGGTGTCTTGCGTGATATGGACCCTCACCCTTCAGACCACAATCAAATATGTGACGGTAGCACTCCGCGCCGACAATAACGGGGAGGGCGGCATTATGGCTCTTTTTTCACTGGTAAAGAAGACGGGGAAAAGCGGCTGGCCGTTCGTCGTGGCCGCCATCGGAGCCAGCGCGATGCTGGCTGACGGCATAATAACGCCGGCGGTGACGGTCACGTCGGCCGTGGAGGGTCTGCGTTCGCTGTATGTAGCCACACCGGTGGTACCCATTGTGCTGGTGATTATAACCGTGGTATTTTTCGTGCAGCGTTCGGGGTCGTCTAAGATCGGAAGGTTCTTTGGCCCGGTAATGCTCGTATGGTTTCTGATGCTCGGCATCCTCGGCATGATGAATGTGTGGAACGATCTGTCCATATTCAAGGCATTCAACCCCTGGTATGCGGTCAGACTGATTATTACCAGCCCTGAATGGATGTTCATACTCGGAGCGGTGTTTCTCTGCACCACGGGCGCGGAGGCGTTGTATGCCGACCTGGGGCATTGCGGCCGTTACAACATTACTTTCAGCTGGCTTTTTGTCAAAGTCATGCTGATTCTCAATTATCTCGGGCAGGGCGCATGGATTCTGGCACATGCCGGCTCCATCGACGGCATGGTCAATCCGTTCTACGCAATGATGCCTCCCGGCTTTCTGGGCGTGGGCATTGTCATAGCCACCGTCGCCGCCATAATAGCGAGCCAGGCGCTGATAAGCGGCGTGTTTTCTCTGATCGGCGAGGCCGTGAATCTCGACATCTGGCCAAGGATGAAGATAAGCTATACGGGGAATGTCAAGGGACAGCTGTACGTTCCGGCTATAAATATGTTTCTGTATGCGGGATGCGTCGGCACCGTGCTGTTGTTTCAGTCGTCGGGCCGCATGGAAGCCGCATACGGTCTTGCAATCACCATAACGATGCTGGCCACCACGATACTACTGTGGCGTTATATGCGGAATATCGGGACTCCCGCATGGCTCTCCTACTCATTTTTCATTGTGTTCTGCCTGTTGGAAGGAGCCTTTTTCGCCGCCAATATGTTCAAGTTCGTGCATGGCGGCTGGTTTACGGTTCTGATAGCCTGCGGATTGTTCTGCATAATGTTTGTCTGGAACAAAGGCAGCTCATTCCATCGACTCCATGTGGATTATAAATATTTTCCGGATTACATAGACATAATCACCGCGATAAGGGACGATGGGGAAATATCCCGCTATGCGTCGAATGTAGTGTACATAAGCTTCTCGCCTACAGAGAATATGGTGGAAAGCAAACTGCTGTATTCCATAATAAACAAACAGCCAAAACGGGCCGACCATTACTGGATTCTCCGCATAGAGCACACCGACATGCCCTATACGCTCGATTATTCCGTTGACACGATGGTCAAAGACGCGATTTTTCTGGTGACCGTCAGATTCGGCTTCAAGGTGCAACCGCGGATCAACGTATTTCTGAGACAGATTGTGGAAGATCTTGCGGCCACCGGCGATCTTTCGCTGACAAGCAGGTATCCCTCTATGAAACGGTATGGGATTCCGGGCGACTTCCGGTTCGTTCTGATTCATCGGGTATTCTCTCCCGCGAGCATCTGCAACGCATACGAACGCAAGGTCCTGGCAGCGTACGAGACACTGCGGCATATCTCCGAATCGACTGAAAACGCTCTGGGGCTGGACACAAGCGTGGTCACTGTCGAGACAGTGCCGCTGGTGATCCGGAGCGGACCGGACATCAGGATCAAGCGAAAGCAGAATTGATCACCATTCGAAGCCGAGGTGGGCGCCGAGGCCGTTCTGGACGATGCTGGACTGGTAGCCGCTCCAGTAATCGGAGGTCAGGAGGCGGTAGTGGACACCGATGTTGAAGGCCTGCTTGGGATTCTGCGAGTTTACCGGAATCCTGACGCCGATGGCCGGCTGGAAGTAGAAGTAACTGGTATTGGTTAGGTACCCGTTGCGGATTTTCACAGAATTGCTGTTGGCCAGGAATGAGGCGCCGATTTTCAGGTCTATAAAGAACGAGGCTGCGTTTCTCGGCCCGATGTTGAACCGAAAATCAGTAAAAACAGGAATCATCACCGCCTTGGACACATACGTATCGTCATAACGGTCCATGTTCGACTGCGACCAGCCGTTGCCCCAGTCATCGTTCACATACGACCACATCAGATCCACGCCTATGCCGGCACCCATGAAAAACCAGTCGGTCATCTGATAGCCCTGCGAGGTTGACACGGTGGCGAAATTGGACCGGTACCGGCCTACGCCCTGCGTATAGGCCGCATCTACAAAACCTTTGTACGAATTCGATCCCGACAGGGCCGGCATCAATACATTGGTAAGTCCGTTGGCTATATTCGAATACTGTGCGCTGGCGCCAATCGCGGCGCTAAGCATTATACCTAACAATATGCTCCTTTTCATCTGTAATTCTTTTTATATGAATAACAAGAGAATCGAGTCAATTGTTACCCCGAAACCCAATATTCTGTGACAGCAGCAGCCCGTATTACCTGTATTCCGCATACCGGGCGCCCTTGGGTGTCGGGTCGGTTACCAGAACAGGCTTGTCGTACACCATCTCCATCAGCGACTGGAGATTGCGGGCACCTTCGGCGCGGGCACGTTCTATGGTGCCGTTCCGATACAGCAGTTTCGTCGACTTTTCCTTAATTTTGGCCTTAACGGCGTTTTCTTCCGCAATCGTAAACTTGTCGCTGCGGAACATCGCCATCCGGCCTATGGCCTTGGTGTCGATCACTTCCCATGAGTTCTTATCCGTAGACTCGTACAGTTCCACTATTTCGGGAGGAAGCGTGATTTGCACCGTATCTCCGTCGGCATCTACTTTCAGCTTCTCCAGGTCGAACGACACGCTCCCCTTCTGCTTTTGGATGGCGAACATCACCTTGTCGTTAATGGTGTCAAGCACCGGCACCTCGCTGTAGATGTCAACGGTACACAGCCGGGCCATGGTCTCTATCCTGCTTACCTTCCCCTTGTCCACGTCGATGGTCTTCTTTGGCGAACTTAAGCTGAAATACAGGTAAAGGGCGGCCGCAACGACTGCAATCACCACTGTTGCAGTCAGTATCAGTTTCGTTTTCTTAAACATGGCTGTCAGGAGTTTGAGGGTTTGAAATCGACACTTGCCGTATAGCCATTGACCTCGAACAGCGTCTCGAAATATTTGCGGGCCTTACGCCGGGCGGCGTCCACAAGTTGCCGCTTGAACTCAGGGTTATCCTCCACCTCTTTCTTGAACGAGGCGTTGGCCTTTTCCTTAATCTCGGCCCGTTCTTTGGAATCGAGATTGGATCTCAGCGGACCGATGTTCTCGTACTCCTTGCGCATCTCCATGTCGCGTCCGGCTATCTCCGTGCGGACGGGAGGCAAAGTGACCCTCACGGTCTTCGTATCCTCGTCATACACTATGTCGTCCATCTGCATGGCAGACAGATCAATGTATGCACGCATATAGGAATCGTAGGAATAGACAGCTATCCGTTTCCCGATGGTGTACCAGTCGGAACTCTCCATCCTGGCCGTCTTGGTTATGGCCATCGAGGCAAACACCATCTTGTCGCCCGACTTGATTTCCTGATATATACCTGTATGATCGGGCTGTTCGGTCTTGGAACACGCGCCTAACATAAGTAGCCCGACAGCGCCTATAAGATATTGTTTCATTTTTCTTCCAATTTATCGTAATATTTGACCGTAAACCGGCATTTTAGTTTAGGCATCGTTCCTTACTTGTCCGGGTTCAGTATAACAAACGGAATCTGACTGAAAAGGTTTATGTCATCGACAGCATCGGATTATCCGGCAACCTAAATGGCGTCCAGCAGAATGAACGATCTCCAGCATTCATTGTCAGGATATTTCAGTCTGATCTTCTCCTGGGCTTCACGGAATGCTTCGGCCTTTGGCTTGCCGGCAAGATAGTCTGTGTAGAACACCGACATGAAGTCACATGTGATATCGTCGTCTACTTTATTAAGCGTCATGAGGATGCTGTTCACACCGGCGAGTTTGAATCCACGCTGCAGTCCGAACACACCGTCGCCCGACAGCTGTCCCAGTCCCGTCTCGCAAGCCGACAGCGCCACCAGATCCATTTTCGAGAAATCAAGGCCTGATATCTCATAGGCAGTGGCGATTCCATCATTGGACGATGCGGGCTCTCCGCTGACCGCAATATTGGCATTCGCAAAGAACAGTCCGGAATTCACCATCGGACTGACATCCTTAGATATGGCATTATACAGCTTGCGGGCGGAATAAGGCAGGCGCGAAAAACTCCTGTCCGCCGAGGGCACGAAGTATCCGTGAGTGCCGATATGGAGCACTTTCACGCCTTTCCCGGACAGATTCCTAAGATTCGCTTCAGTTGCGCACGCCTCTTCATAAACCGTGATGCTGTCGTTGTCGTGCGCATCGGCGATCTGACGGATGATGTCCATTTCTCTTTTTGTACCCGGCAGATATGGCAATGAATACGCCACGCCTCGATGCACCCTTTGCTGGCTCTTGTTTTTATTGCCGAAATCTATGCCGCCGAAAAGAGCGATTCCGCTCCCATTGCGGGTAGGCTGCTCCAGCAGTACGCGGGTAGACGACAGCCTGAACAGCCTATAAGCGGAAGATATCGGCTGCCGGTCCTCCAGCATCAGCGATTCGACCGGCAGACAATTCAGGTTGCCGGCCGGTGAAAAATAAACATTGCCTGAAGCGGTCATATACGGCATAAGCTTGTTCCATACTGCCGATGCCTTGAAATCGGAAGTAATGGACTTATCCACCTCCTCCGCCTTTCCCAATCTCACAAAGACCGGATTGCGTAATTTCCGAGAGACAAGAACAGCCGCATACTCCCGGGTGTAATCTATATCCTGCAGTTCGAGAAATTCAATCGCCACATCCTCGTCCTTAAGCTTGTTAAGGACATCCTTCCAGCTATGGGTCAGACCCGAGACAAGCAGATTGCTTTCGGGCACCAGTCTGTTAAGCGAGAGTTCCATGTCCTTGATCTGTCTGTCCAACGCTGACTTTTCAGGTTCAGACATAGTCAGGTTCTCGGTTCTGGCGGTTCGCTTTTGTCGCCACAATTCATACAGCTCGGCCACCTGCGGATCATTCGACTCCCCCACAATGTCCGAGAAGGTCTTGGCGGAATTCAGCAACATCCCTTTGGAATTCAACGCCAGGTCATACACTACGCCTCCGAACTCCGACCCGTCGTTTTCCTCCTCGGCATATCGCCCTGCATCGGCTATCTGACGCTCGTACATATGCCAGTAATGCTCTTTGTCTTTCTCGGTAAACATTGCGAATTTCCGTCCCACCTCCGAGATTATGGTTTCGGCCAGTTCTCCGTATGCTTTCTGCGCTTCCCGGATTTTTCCCAATCCAAGATATGCCTCTGCAAGTATGTGTCCGTCATAGATGATCTCGCTGTCATTGGCACCTTGTGTATGAGGTATCAGCTTTATAGCCTTTTTATAATTGCCAGCCTTGACATGATACATTGCCAGTGAACTCAGATACGTATCCCTTAACGGGGAATTGGCAAGCTGATTCCTGACGATAGTCTCAACATTATCAGCGCCCCGGAGCATGCCCGCATTGTCGTCCGACAGGAAACCAAGCGTGGCGCGATAAAGTTCCGTGTATATTCTTTTTTCGACATCATCGGGGAAATTATCACGCACCAGTTCCTGACATCTCCCTACCACCTCTGTAAGCTCGTTTCTCCTGTCGCCGTATGCCTCGCCACCGCGATCGTAAATGGAATCAAGCCAGCACACCAATGCCGACGCCTTCAATGTCAGCACATTCCACAGCACATCCGGAGTCAGGTCACGGGTCAGCAACACATTGCAATAATGGTCCACTTCCTCATAGTCCCCGACCCCGTGCAATGCATTTATGAGTTCAAGCAATAATTCCACCTTATTCTCTTCCGATACCGACTCTTTTGCCAGCAGTTGCTCGATGATTTTCTTTGATTCGTTGACATCGCCGTTCATGGCATGGTATGAGGCAAGCAGTCTGATATGATCGTCGACCAACTCAGGATGACTCGTCCCGAAAGCCTCTTCCACATATGGCAGCGAAAGTTTCAGGTATCTGACGGCATTTCCGAAATCGTTCAATGACACGAACATCTGGATCACGTTAGAAAAAATCAACGAAATGTCCTTATCGTTCCTTGACAACGCATCATCGGCCATACGCCTCACATTATCCGCTTCCCGCACGGCGTTCACGTAATCGCCGCATTTTGAATATGCGATGGCCAGAGTGGCACAGTCCACGATATCTTCCCTATCGCAGTTTCTTCTTATAAGTTCCAGAGCCTTTCTGCAATAACGGGCATCCATATACCATGCATCGAGCACAGGGAATATGGTCGCCACCGCATCCGGCGGGGTGACACCTCTGTCGATGCCTTCAAACATACGGTCCAGGCATGCGGACACCTCATTCTCTTTCCCGTTTTTATGATAGAACATCGTCGCTGCGGCCAGCGCATCCGTAAACGACCGGCTTTGGGGCGACACGGTTTTGAGCAGTTTGTCGTACAGGGCCTCGTCTCCGGATATTTCTGCACGTGCCAGAAGAGCCTCGATATATTCGTCGGTATCGGTCTTGTCTGCATCATCCAGAATTTCGCATACCTTGAGGTATGTGGCACTTGCATCGGCGTCCCGTCGCGCCTGACGCTGGAACGAACCGAGAATGGAGAGCGCCGCAATGTAATCGGCGGAATCCCGACCACTGCTCTTCAGTAATTCGTCGGCATAGAGTGACTGCCATGCAGCCGCATCTCCGAAATTACCGATTCTGGAACTGGCATATCCTAAATTCAGATATATCCATGGACAGAACGATTCATATTTACCGGCATTCTGCGGATGCTGAACGCATTTCAATGCCAGAGAAAACGCAGCTATGGCCTGCTCATCATCATTCTCGGCTATCTTGTGTTCTCCGAGACCGATGGAGGACGCCAGGAAAAATTTATCGTAGAAGGCAGGGACCTTCTTGCATGAGTTCAAAGCCACCACTATCTGATGATAGTCCGTCTTGCCGTTGCGCGAGGCCAGGTTGAATGTCTCGACGGTGAGCCGGCTGATAACCTGCATGGATAATGGCACGGATACGGTGTCCGTGTATAACAGGTATCGCAACGAATCGCAATGTTCGGCTGCGGACTGCGGCACACCGAGGCCGTTCCAGATCATTTCCGTTCCGGTCCGCACCTCGGCATTATATTGTTTCATCAACCTATATTTCTCGTCCCCCGACAGCTTGCCGGCATTGACGTTCAGGCAAGCCGCAGAGACTAAGACAGGCAAAAGTATTCTCATGGCAGTCTTCATAGGATATTTCATTATCTCAAACATGGTTTAATTGTCTACGGCATCAAGCAGAACGAACGACGCCCAATAGTCAGGGTCGTCCCAACCCTTTTCGGCATGCGACTTCACCGCCTGCTTGGCAAGTTCAAGAGCCTGGTATTTGGATTTGCCGTTAGTGATCCACTGGCGGTAGAATTCCGTCATCATAAAGCTTGTGGCCTCGTCGTCCACCTCCCACAGCGACATGAGTATGCTCCTGGCGCCGGCCTTCTTGAAGCCTCGCTGCAAGCCATACACCCCCTCGCTGCTGATATCGCCCTGGGCGGTCTGACACGCCGAGAGCACGCACAGATCAAGGCCCGTCAGGTCGATATTCGCGATTTCGTGTGATGTCAGGATGCCATCGTCAAGGCCGGCGGGAAGCTCAAGACCCCGATAGGCGTTGTCTGAGCCGGCCATGAACAGTCCGCTGCGCATCAGCGATCTGTCCTCCTGTTTTAATTTTCCGGGCTGTCGCTCGGGGGAGTCCTTCATCGCCTTGAATTCACGCTCGTCGAAATAGAATCCGTGGGTTGCCAGATGTATGATGCGGGTCTGTTTGCCTCCCAATGATTTAAAGGAGGCTTCTGTTCCCTCCGTCCCTATCATAGGCACAGCCTGAAGACGGGAGTCGGATGCGGCGTTGATCCTTTCCACTACCGACGCAGCCTCGGCCGCCGTACCCTGCAGATACGGCAGCTTTCTGACCAGACCGCGCAGGCTTCGCAGATCCACTTCCGCGTCATTTGTCGTTTCCGACCTGACGGATCTGGTGTATTTCTTCGCGTCTTCCTTCAGTTCATCAACCGTAGCATTATATTTCAGTCCTCCGTAAACAACAGCGTTCTCCCCGTCTACATACATGGGACCGTCCAGAATCTGTCGTGTGGAGGAAACGCGGTAAATGTTGTATCGGGAGGCAAGTGTCATCCGCAGGTCATCCGTCATGGGGAGCGACTCAACGGCAATCTGGCTGAATGCGCCTATCGGCGAGTAATAGATATTCTCCACACCTTTCAGATAAGGCTTTAACGCAGCGAGAATCTTCTTGCTTAATTTTGTCGACCTATAGGCATCCGAGCCTGTCGCTATGCTGTCTCCGTTGGCGATTAACACTATTTCCGGACCTGCCATATGTTTGCCCAATACGCACGCGAAATATCCCTTGTCGAATTCCGCGGTCTCGTCGCGATAGTCGGGCTGAACATAAGTCATCTCTATGGCCAGGTCGTGCTCGCCCAACGATGACTGCACTTTGGTCCACGACGTGAATATGGCGTTCTTATAGTCACCGAAATAACGCGACAGACGATGCAGGTCCTTTTCCAGTTCGTCACGACGCGTCAAAAGACTATCCAGAGCGTCTCCCGTAGACACGGATATTTTACTCATCACAGCCTCCAGGTCATCGAACTTTCTAAGAGCGCCTTTGTGACCGGACTTCTTTATCAATGCCCGCACGGCCTTGTTGGACTGCATCTGCAGCCCCTTGCACGCCAACGCGGCATCGTAGGCATAATTCTTCAACGGTTCCGTCTTATAAAGATATGCCATCTTACTCGTCTTGCTTATCAGATTATCGCATTGCCAGGTCGACACGCTATTGACGTCCATAGAGGTCCGAAGGTGCTCGAATCCGGTGTTCACCACGTTCAACGCATATTCCGAGGCAGTCTTCGGATCTTTCACGGAATAGGCCCGATACAACCCCTCGCGGACGTACTCGTCCGGAAGCCACGTATAGTCCTGCAGCACATTGGATTTCAGCAGGTCAATCTCTTCATGTTCCGGATGTTCGCCATTCAGCAGATAGGCGATCGGTTCATTCTCATGCTTCTCCCGGTAACCGATATACGACTTGCCAAGTTCAATCACCTCGTCTGATCTTCCCCGGTCCTGAAGCATTTCGATCTGACGTTCCACCAGACAAATGTATTCGTGTGTGTTCCTGACGCTATCCAACCTGTCGAATGCGGATATCAATTCATACCCCAGTTCTATGGCTTTGTCATTGGAGTCATAAGGCCCGTTATACAGAATCTTATGCTTATTGCATCCGAACATAAGGATCAGCGCCTCATTACCGCCCACAAGCTCGCGGGCCTTGTCTATGTACTCTACGGCCATCGCCCTTTTATCACTGCCGTATGCCAGGACTCCGGCTATGGTGGCATACAGACACGCCTTATGGTATGGCGTCCGGATGAAACCAGCCGTCCTGGCCATTTCACGCTCCACATACGGGATAAACGTGTCATCGTCTATATGCGTGGCCAGGGAGTTGATGGATTTTATGAAGAATCTGTAACGCAGCCCCGCGTCTGTATCCATTGTAGGCCATAATTTCCCGGAATAGAATTCCAGAATCCGGGCCGTGTCTTGTTCTTCCTTCGTGTAATATTTTATGATCCTGTCGATTGAATTGAAAACATTCTCCTCGTTTCTGATCGACTGAACTGAATTTCTCATTACACGATGAATGAACTTTTCCAGATACAGGGTTGAATTCTTATGGTCGCCCTCCGCTTCATACGCGTCTGAAATTGTCCGGTACCATGCATCCTCGTTTTCATCGGACTCCGAGTCAAGAATAGGTGCCAGATAATCTATAAGTCCCCGATTGTCCCTGATAAACTTATAATACTTGATCTTATCCGAAATATAAGCCCCCGAGTTCTCGCCATCGGAGTATTCCCGCCTGTCATATTCCAGCAGATCCTCAAAAGCCTTTATTCCGGCCGGATCCTTCGGCTCATAACAATGATGACATCTGAATTCCAATGCATCTTCCATGGTGACTACCGCATCGTAAAGCTTCCATTTCTCATCCTCGTCCAATGTAGCCGGATCCAATGTCTCCGGATTACAGGAATCAAATGTCTTTTTCCAATCTGCAATCCAATCGTCCATAACCTTCTGAGCCTCGGGATATTTCCTCATCCTGACCAACTCAAACGCATAATCGGATATACAGTCATAATAAGCCGGACTGATCTGGTATTGTTCCAAATTTTCCAGCATTCTGGCCTTAAGCAGTAGATAGTCGCTCTTTATCTCCCGCAAGGTATATCTCACACTGTCCGTCATATTACCGGCGGCCTGTATATATGTGTCGAACATCGTCAGGACCTTGTTTATAACGGCGGTGTCCTTTTCCAGCCGATACAGCGCCTTGATGTCGATCACGTTTTCCTGCCATTGACGCACGGTGTTTCGTGTTATTTCCTTTGCCTTGTCGTATTTGCCGGCCATGGCGTTGAGACTCGCCTGATAACCTTTCAGATCCAGATTCTCCCACTTCATGGACTCCGACATTTCCACCGTCTTGTCAACCGCCTCGGCGGCACCTTCAAAATCTGAGAGAAGAACGCTCATGGTGGATTTCACGCTAAGATACACGGGAACTAATTCCTTGTCCTTAAACACGTTTTCATAGTCATTCCTTTCCATACGGAGATACAGATCCTTCGCCTCATCGATCTTATTGCGCGACATCGCGTAAAAACACCTCACGCACTCCAGAACAGCCCTGCACTGAGGTTCCTTATCGGCGGGAATATCATTCAGACCGTCTTCCAGTTTTGTCAGCCTCTCAATGATCCGTTCATCCCGTTTCAGCTGAATATCATTGGTCAATGCGAGTACCGCCCTGTTGAACGAATCCACCTTGGATGATTGCAGCAACAATGGTTCCGACAGTTCATCGATATAGGCACATTCCGCGTTTCTGCCACATTGCGTAAATAGTGTTCTGACAGCACCTACAGTCCGCTGCAACATTTCAATATTATCGGCAAAACACCTCTCCAATACAGCCATATATTCCGGAAGAAGCATTTTGGCATTCTCCCATTTGCGCTGAGACAACTGTAACGCTATCTCCAGATACTTCACATTCGCATTCTGCGCATGTCTTTCATCATAATTTGCCTTGACTACCGCATCAAGATCCTTTAACACATCCTCAGCCCTGTCATATTGCATCCCGGCGACATAAATATTCAACAGGTTATTCAGTTCCGGCATCTGCAATGTATCCAGTTCACCATAATTATGCCGTATTAGGCGGCGTGCTTCCTGAACATAGGGCAATGCCTTGTCCGCCTGCCGCAGATTCATGTGACACATGGCCCGATACCGGTTGGTCATGATATGGATGTAGTGATTCTCATCAAATGCCGCATGCTCCAGTTCCGACAGACGCTTCAGTTTTTCCAGAGCCTCCCGAGGCCTGTTGTTCATAAGGTCAGGAAGCATCGCGTCCGCGAGGCTGTCCATAGCGCAGGTCTTACGACGGTCTATTGGCTTGAACTTATAATGGTATTGACCATACTTTATGGCATTGGCCTCGTCTCCCAGCCTGTAATAGCAGCTTGCCATCCAGTCGGCTGAATATCCGCGTCGCGATGACAGCGAATCCAGTTCCGCCTCATCCAGGACTTTGGATTTCTCGAAATATTTCAGAGCTTCGGCATACTGCTCCCGCTCGTACATTTCAACCCCCTTGGCATACAGCGAATCGGACTGCGGACTCTGCGCAAAGCAACATGCGCCCACAGTAATAACAAGCAACAGTGATATACAGATCCTTCTCATTTCTTTCCCCCCGTAGCTGCAGCCGCCGGAGCGGGGGTCCCGGTATTAAGCAGTCTGGTTATGCCGTCAGTCTCATACTGGATGAAGGCGTTGATGGCCGGCTCGGCCAGAACAGTAACCCATTTGGAATCCTTATACTGCGACGACACTACGCCCAGCAGCTGCTTCCATACCGACGGCTGCTTCTTACGCTTCTTTATCAACCGCCATTCATCCTTCCATTTCTTATTGTCCCTGCCGTCGGCCGTCATGTAATATTTCTCGTTGATCTTACACACCTCCGACACCTTCATCTCCACCTTATACTGTCCCGTACCCCAGGAATCCTGAATGTTCCTCATGTCGGAAGACCCCACATAAGATCGGGGCACCAGGAAACAGTCTCCCGAAACGCGCACGTCCTTGCCGGAATTCCTGTCTCGGTCGGCATAGTAACGGAACACGCCGTCGCCGTCGATATATTTCGGGTCAATGGACGCCACGATGTCGAACGAGCCGAGCGGCTGGTCGTTGAACACCATCAAGGCCTGGTTGATCCATGAGGACGTTATGGTGGCGTTCACCACGAATTTGAGGTCCTTGCGGCTGTCGAACGAGAAACCGATCCTGTTGTCGGTGGCCATGCCCAGCGAATCGTTGGGAAGATCGCACAACGCGTAATTGAAACGCAACGTATCCACTTCCATCTCGAATTTGGAATGGTTCAGCATCCGAGCCTTGCCCTCGGGGCCTGACTTCACCTTGCATGTCACATAGAACACTTCCTCTTCCCTGACGTTACCGTCCGGGTCGGTGTATTCTATGACCTGCCGGCATCCGAACCCGTTGAAATTCATGTCGGTAGGATCCAGAGGTCCATTGGTGGACGGATGCCGGTAAAAGTCGAGGATCTCCATCTGCATGGGAAGGCGCCTGACAAACGTGCATTCGCCGCGCACGGCCTTTTCCCATTCCGGCTTCTTGCTTTTAGTGGCGGCGATTATGGCGTTCAATCCGAAGTTGAGCAGGCTGCTTGTCACGGACACCGCCTGTCCGGCGGCCGATTTCTTGTACAGGCCTGTCAGATTGTCGAGGAACCCGCGGTTCGACAGATTGCCCCGCATGGACGCGAGCCCACGGTTGAACTCGGCTACGGTCGAGTCGTTACCCTCGTTCACCACAAGCTTATACTTACGCTGTCCCTTTACGGTGCGCTGCTTCTGCGGTCCGGCATCCTGAGTGACGGGCTCGGGCTGTTGCGCGTACATGCCGCTTGCCCCCAGCACGACGGCAAGCATTACGGCCATTAATGATTTGCAATTCATATATCGAAGTCGTTATTATTGTAGTTGTTATTCGGCGACTTAAATGTCGTCTATCAATATAAACGGTGCCCAGTAATACGGGGCGTCGTATTTAGTGGTGTTGTAATATGTCTTGCGTTCCCTTGACAGCGTTGCGGGCGAGAACCTACGGTAAGGGATACTCGATGTATACGCCTTCAGATGATTCTGCGCGCCGACATAAGCCTCGTGTTTGGAGGCGCCCTGTCCCGACAGCCGATAGAATTCCTGCATGAACATCATCGTCGACCGGTCGTCTACCGACCAGAGCGTGGCCATCACGGTCTTGACACCGGCGTTTTTTAGTCCGCGCACCAATCCCGCGGCTCCTTCGTCGGTCAGGTCGCCCTGAGCCGTCTGACACGCAGACAGAATGACAAAGTCCACGTTACTCAGGTCGAGGTCGCATATCTCGCGGGCCGACAACAATCCATCCTCACGATCGGGGTATCGACATGCTATGTTGGCGCCGGTGAGCGCCAGACCCGCGGCATTCAGCGACTGGTCGATCGCGATGCTGTCGTTCAGCCATTCCGGCCGCTTGCGGATACCCAAATCCAACGCATACCCGTGTGTGGCGATATGCACCAGATTGAATTTCGGCATCATCGCCTTCAGGTCTGCTTCGCCGACGGAATGCTTTAGATTTGCCTCATCAAGTCTGGAACTGATGCTGTCCACCTCCGACCGGGTGCCCGGCAGGTAATTGAATATGTCGTTGACGCCGACACGGTCCGCTATCATTTCCGCAGCATCGTGATTGGGAGCGGCCACTGTTGAATCCTGTGGCAATGACGAATAATTCAGACCTCCTATCACAAGCGACGACCGCGTCGCCCTGTTGACCGGCTCGGTCCGCCCCGCCAGCGAGGCCGTCGATGTGACCCGATGCAATTCGTATTTATCCTTCTCGCCGAACGGCATGTTCTCGATTCCCCAGAAATGGAAGATTCCCTCGGGGGCGAAGTAAACGGTCGATACATCGCGCGGCAACACCAACACGATCGGTCGCCACACCATGTCGGCCAGACCCGTATCCGTATAGAGGGCGTTCTTGTCGTCAGGGTCCTCGCGGTTTATCACATCGAAAATGGAACTCACGCCGACTGCATCGGGCCGGTAAATCATGTCGACGTCGAACAGCCGTACGAACCGTGCGTTTCCTTTCTTCGGCAACACTATGGCGGCATACCGCTCGTTGCCGTCGGCGCCCGCATGACTTATAAATTCCACGGCGGCCTCCCCGGTCTTGAGCGACCGGCGGATGTCATCGGTTCCGACGGCGAGCAGCGTCTTCAGCTTGTCGAGATCGCGCATGCCCAGAAGCGACGTGAGCCTGCGGAACATAGCGACTTCATACAGGAATTCCGGCGCATATCCCTCCAGCATGAAACACTTTGACAGCAACGTCTTCTCGCTCATCCACAAATTCAGTCTGTCGGTCACAGACATGCCCGACAGATTGGCCATAAGCCAGTCCTTCTCCAGATTAAAGTATGTCCTGAAACCGGACAGAGCCTTTGCGCGGTCATTCTGCAGATAGTGTATCTCGGCCGATTTCCTCAAGGCCCTTATATAATCGCGTGCCTTGGCCTTGCCTCCGGCCTTCAGCCCTTTCAGGGCACGGGCCATGCAGGAGTTTGCCTCGGCAAACCTGCCGAGCCGCGCCAGACATAACGCCATATTGGACTCGACGATATTCCGCTCATATCCCTTGAAGGAGGGCAATGACTCCCTGAAGCGGTCGACGGCCGACCTGTAGTCGCCGGACTCCATGTATATGAATCCCGCATTCTGCAGCATCCTCCCCTTGAAATCCCCTGCGTCATCCCTGCGGACCAGCCGGTCGAGCATCGATGTCGCCTCGTCGTATTTACCCTGATAGCCCAAGGCGGCCGCAAGGTTGATCTGAAGGGTGATATATCTTGAATATGCCGGATCGCCCAACAGATCCTCCACATCCTCATATCCTCCCGTCAGCAGCAACAGGTCGGTGTATGGCCGCAGATAGAACGCCCGGTCGTCGGCATATTCGGCGTCGCCGGGCAACAGGTCCAGAATCTGTCTGTAGCTTTTCAAGGACCGGGCATAATCGCCCGTTGCATGCCACTCCCTTGCCTGACGGTACAGCTGCCTGACACTCTGTGCGGATGCCGACAGAGAGCCCAGCAGCAACAGGATGGCGAATATGCGGTATGTCCTCATCAGTTTATGGCTATTACGAACGAAGCCGGGGTCTCGCCCTCGTTGACGATGGTGAATTTAAATTCGGAGGGATCCGACGGCATTCCCCAGGAGGCCAGCCATGCCGAACCGTCGTTCAGGGGATTCCAGCATTCAGCCTCACCGGCCGGAGTCTCCACCTTGAGTCTGAGCTTAGCGTCAGACAGGGAGAGAAGCAGCATCCGGCAGTCGTCCACACCCATCGACATGAACGACGCCGAGCTTTTGGGCTTGATCGATGCGTGCCATAACATCAGGTCGCCCGAGGTTTCGCGCATCAGGTGGGCGTCGCGGACATCCTCCTTTATCGTGATGATTCCCTTTTTAATCAGTTCGTTCGCGAATTGGGGCGTGAACATGAACTTAGGCGCTCCGATGTTCGATTCGGACGCTGCGTCCGCCGGCCAAAAGTCGTCCTTCGAATATTCGGACAGTTCCACCTTCGACAACAGCAGCTTGGCGTCGGTCAATGCCGGCACGTTATTGTTCTCTATCGCTTCCCTCAATGCGACGCAGCCGTCCAGATACTTCTTCATCGGACCCGTCACCGTCTGGCCGCACGCCACCCCGGCAACCGCCATGATGACTGAAGTCAGAAGTGCGATTCTCTTAAATACACTGATATTGTTCACGTTTCATCAATTAAAAAAATCCAACAATATGAAACCGGCCCAATACTTCGGATCCTCCCAACCGGGCGTATGCCGAATCGCATCCTGAGCCTTTGCCAAGGCATCACGGGCATTGCCGCCGTCGAGCCAGTGTTTATAAAATTCAGTCATAAGTCTTTCGGTGGCGTTGTCGTCCACCTTCCAAAGCGTCATCATCACGGATTTGACGCCGGCCAGTTTAAAGCCCCGCTGCAAACCGAACACGCCATCGCCTGATATAGCCCCGACGCCGGTCTCGCAGGCCGACAGCACGGCCAGATCCGTATTGCCCAGATCCAGGGCCGCTATCTCTTTGGCAGTCAGCAGACCGTCCTCACACTCCGTTGGCTTGACCCTGCCGTGAATGGTCTCGTTCACACCGGCCATCATCAGTCCGGAACGCCGCAGGGCAGCCTCATAGGTGTCATATTCGCCGTCTATTCCAAGTATGCGCAACAGACGGTTGCCTTCGGTCGCCGACGCGATGTAGAAACCGTGAGTGGAAATATGTAGTATGTTGCCCGCTTTGCCCGCATAGGCCTTAAAACACGACTCCGTACCTTTCCTTCCCGAGTATTCGAGATATGGCGTACGGTTAGCCGAGAGCATACCGGCTATTTGCGATATCTCGCGTTTGGAGCCAGGCAGAACGGCGACCGACGCAAGGGCCCCGCGCAAGTCGCCGGCATCCATGCCAAGCGACCTGTAACGCGACGTATTGGCCTTGTAGTCCGATATCAGTTCGTTCTTATCCACGGTATAGTCGAGATCTCCGAACAATTCCACCTTACCGTCCCGGCTCACGGGCCTGCGCTGTATCAGCTGACGGGTCGAGGACACGCGATACAGGTCCCATCTGTCGCCTATCATGCTGCCGGGGGCCTCATAGTCCGGCAGATTCTCGATCGGCAAGGAATGAAGCTGTTGATCAGGCGAAAAATATACCGTCGACCCTGTCGGTATGATTCCATCCAGTCCACTCCACACCGTCCTGCTCAGAGCGGAATAATCCCATTCCCGGCCGTCTTCCGGCTTATTCAGGTCCGTTTCCTTGCAGACCTCCACGCATTTAGGCGACGGGTACGACGCTCCCACGACGAAAGCAAGATAGCTGCGGGTTCCATACGAATCGGATGCACGAAACTCTATAGCATACTCATTCTCCTTCAGATTCTTTCTGACGTCCGTCCAAGACGTATTGAACAATTCGCTGTCGAAGTCCTTGCCGAGAGTACGCAGCAGCTCGCGTTCCGTTTTGGCCGCCTCTTCAGGATCGGTTTCTGTCTGATCAACCCATAAATTGTATCTGTCGATCAGCGCCCCGTCATTCGTCTTCAAAATCCTGGAAGCGAAATCCGCTTCCGACTGAAGCAACAACCCTTTGGACAATAGAATCGCATTGTAGGCAATCTCGCTCATGCGCGAGTCGTCGCGTGCCAGCCGGGCATATTCCACATAACCGGACATATTACCGTAAAACTGACGCCACATCTCCGCCCTGCGACCGGACGACATACCGCCCAGCATCTCTTTCAGATATTTCTTGTCCTTCTCATATTTCTCCTTAATGAAATCGATATGCATCGAAGGGCCATCCTTTCTGAGCTGCATGATGTCGCGCAGTTCGGCGAGCGTAGCGTACATTCCGCAAGCGGGCGGAATTTCGGATAGCACCCGGTTGATATACTCGATGCCCTCATCATATTCCTCCAGGCAATTATATATCAAGGCGCAGTTATGATAAAGCGCGCCGAGCCTATCGGGGTTGTTGGCCCTGAGCCATGACATCACGTCTTCGTTCAGCGTGGCCACCATCCCCAGCGACTGGCTTTGCGCGTCCTTAAGCATCCTGCGGGCTTCTTCCTTTTGCCCGGCACTTACATCGGCATTGTCCACGTCCGACCGGAAGTAATAATTCGCCATACCGAACGCCGTAGACATCGCGCTATGTACCATCGCCAGCAGATACGTCACCGAGTCATAGTCGTCACTGCCTGCCACCGCTTTCTTCAATCCTTCGGCATCGGAATTTAATTGCCGCACGGCGGCCATAAACGTTTCCGGGTTCCCGACCATGGCACTCAGCATGGCTTTTTGACTTAATGCCGTATAATATGGTATCGTGTTGACGTCTCCCCTCATTTCAAACAGCCGGAGCGCCTTGTCGAGCAAAACCAAAGCGCTCTCGTTCTGCTGGAATTCAGCATATCTTTGCGCAAATACCACAAATGTCTCGGCATATTTGGGATCCTCATGGCCCATGTGTCCGTACGCGTTGACCGAATCCTCTATAAAACTTAATTCAAGTTTATTTTGACCGTGGTTGGCGATAGCGGCCAGTACCCAATAGATTCCCGCCAGAATGGAACCCTGCGGGTTCCCTTTCTGTAATATCTCCCTGCACAATGCCTCCGACTCACGGTCCCTTCCCAGACCCATCAAGGAGTATGCTATCTCAAACTGAATGAAGCTCGTATCCGTATCGGCCAGTTTCTCGGAATATGTTCCCGTATAAATGCTCCTAAGCATGTCCAGGGCTTCCTGATATTCCTCAAGCGTGTTGTAACACCGCCCGATATTGTATCTGGCAGCGGACAGGAGCGGAAAGTTTATCGCATCCTCCTCGGTCTCCGACAGGATCCTCTCCCCTATGGCAATACACCGGCCACAGCTTTCGGAATCCTCCATATTGGCCAGCGCGTACATCTTCCCCACCTCCAGATCCACCGAATAGAATCCGGGGGTGATGCGTTCAAGCTCATGGTTCGCCTCCTCAAGCATGTCGAGACTCTCTTTGTTCAGACTACGGTCCTGCATGTTTCTTGACAGCAGCAGCGCGCTTTCAAGCAACTCGCCGCTTATTTCCGCCTTCGGCAACCCGCACTCGGTCCTGAAGTATCGGTACTCCGCCTCCAGCAGAGGACCCGCGGCCTTGATGTCCGCAGATCTTGCCGCCGTGATATAATTCAGTTTATGAGACAAGGCTTCCCAGTATGGCGCACGCTGCGGGTCCCGATCCCTGGACCGGCCACGCGTCATACACGATTTCGCGTACTCCAGATCCTGATTCGTAGCCTCCTGCCATATCAGGCCTCGCGATATTTCATAACACAGAAACGATTCGGGCAATTCCTCCTCATAACCTATTGCCCCACCGATACGGTCAATACGTTTCAGACATTCCAGATAGAGGTCGTATTCATCCGTGAACTGGCAGCACGTGGCCATGCTGCCGAGTATATACCTCATATCCCGGCAATACTCTCCCTGCGAATCGAGGCATTTATTCTCCGCCTCTTTAAACATCCTGATGGCGCGGCTGTATTCACCTATATTCTGCAGCGAATCGGCCGACGTGACAAGACCGCTATACGATGACTGGCCATGACATGGCATTTTCATCCCGCATAGCATCATTATGAATAATATCGCGGTGATTATTGAAGCACACCGGCTTTCGCTGCCATTTCTTGTGACATAATCGTTCATGGTCGAATTCTTATTTGTTAGGTCAGATGAATATTCAATGCGTAAATTTACAGAATTTCCTTAATTTTGGCAACGTTCCTCAAACAAATTAGACACTACCGCCGCACCGTAATTCGCCTCCGCTAATCCGTTTTCTTTGAATTTGACCTAGCCCATTCCCTTGCATTCAGGATTTCGAGGGCATTTCTGGTAGCCACGAGGCAACAGTTCAGGCAATGGTCGCGGCCGCGGTTCTGTTTGCCGCAGCACACCGTGCCGAAATGATCCTTAAACTTTCCGTACATTTCCTTAGCGGCTTTGGTGGCACCTTTACGGTCGGCTCCCATCGCGAGTCCTGTGGCCATTATCGCGCCGCTCAGGGCGCCGCATGTACCCTCGTCGAACGTGGCGCCTATGCCACCCCTGAAGCCCACGGCCAACGACCGTAACGTCTCGTCATCCAGCACACATCCGGCCGCATGGCTCACCGCCAATACCGTAGTCTCCGAACACGACGTCCCAGCCAGTCTCAGCGCCCTGGCTTCCTCTTCCCCCTTCTGTACATCAATACTCATCTCCGTTCTGTTTTTCTTAGTTTGTTACTGTTGTCCTGTAAACAATCGATCATGCATCTGCGAACAAATCACAAGTCTACTACCAATTTAACAATTCGGGCTTTAGGAGAAAGTCAATCAATCCTAATGTAACTATGCCCGCCTCATTCCTCTTGGGTTGAATATAGTCATTGACAATGATGATTTTTTTGAAAGAATCATCAATGTTAAGCAGCGATGCGGATTCCTGACGCTCTTTAGCATCCGTAGGCATGATAAAGGCTGACTGGATATAATAACGTTGACTTCCTTTATTAGCCACGAAATCCACTTCATATTGCTTGCGAATGGTCTTCCCATACTTGTCCGTGGTTCGACATTCCACCATCCCGACATCGACTTGGAAGCCACGTATTTTTAATTCATTATAAATGACATTCTCCATAATGTGGTTTTCCTCCTGCTGTCTGAAATCAAGAATTGCATTACGCACACCCACATCTGTAAAATAATACTTGGACAGAGTATTTATATATTTCTTCCCTTTGATATCATATCGAATTGCTTTCTCGGTCAAGAAAGACTCACAAAGATATGTCAGATAATTATCAATAGTCTTATTAGACAGAGATACGTTTTTGAGGCTTTTGAAAGTGTTTGCCAACTTGTTGGGATTTGTCGGCGACCCGATGGCAGAGGCAATTATCTGAATCAACTCTTTCAATTTAGATTCACCTTTAATGTTGTACCTCTCGACTATATCGCTGATATAGACTGTCGAATATAATCTTTTTATATAGTCGATTTTCTTCTTTGGTGTTTCCAAGGTCAAGACATGAGGAAGTCCACCGTAAGTGTAATAATCAGTCCAGGCATCTATGGGATGCCTGTTGTCAACTGACATAAATTCGCGGAAAGATAGCGGATACACATGAATCTGATCGCCTCTGCCTCTGAACTCTGTGATAATATCCGTTGATAAGAAACGGGAGTTGCTTCCCGTGACATACACATCGGCATTCGCTATCTTAAGGTAACTGTTAAGCACGTCCTCAAACTCCGGCACATGTTGAACTTCATCAAGCAGTATGTAATACATCTTGTCATCCGCCATCTTGGAGTCGATGTGAGCAAGCAACGCATCAGGATTCCTAAGTAGCGCATTTCGTCGATCCTCTAAATCCACTTTTATGATATGGTCTTCAGAAATTCCTTGCTCCCTCAAATAGTCATAGAACAGATGGAATAACAGATATGACTTACCGGACCGCCTCAACCCGGTGACAATCTTTATAAGCCCGTTATGCCGGCTTTCAATTAACTGATTTAAATAATAGTCGCGTTTTACAATCATGGCCTATTCCCCAAAAATGGCATTTATGTCAACTTTTGGGAATGCAAATATAGGTAATTATTTTGTAATGCACTATTCCTATTCCCCAAAAATGACATTTATGCCAACTTTTTGGAATGTTTTATTGATTGGTGGAGCACAGTGAAAATGAGACTGTCAGTAAACCCAAGCCGAAAAAACCAACATAACGGCAACCGTTTGGAATTGTGGCCGAAATGGGTTAACTTTGTGGAAAATACAAAGAACCCTTTCGATATGACACAGATGCCGGCAAAATACCCGATCGGAATTCAAAGCTTCGAGATGCTTCGTAAGCTGTCTTACCTGTATATTGATAAGACTGAGCTTATCTACAATCTTGCCATGACCAGTAAGTGCATTTTTCTAGCAAGGCCGCGCCGCTTCGGCAAGAGCCTGCTGTTATCAACCGTTCAGGCATATTTCGAAGGGAAAAAGGATTTGTTCAAAGGTCTTGCCATCGAGCAGCTGGAGACGGATTGGCAGCCTCATGCCGTGCTGAAACTCAGCCTTGCCAGCTATAATCCAAGCGGCAACGGGGATCTTGAGGAAATTCTTGATAACCAATTCCAAATATGGGAACAACAGTATGATGTGGAAATCAAAGCCTCCAGTCTTTCCTCTCGCTTCGGCAACATCATACGGGCTGCTCATGGTGCCTCAGGCCGACCCGTCGTAATCCTTATCGACGAGTATGACCATCCCCTCATATCGAACATGCACGATGCCGATAAACTCGAGGCCCATCGTCTGCTGCTTAAGTCCATATACGTCAACATCAAGGACCTGGACCAATACATCCGCTTCACCATGCTTACAGGCGTGAGCCGGTTCAGCAAGATGACCATCTTCAGCGGGCTGAACAACCTGGAAGATATATCGTTCGACGACGAATATGCCGCCATCTGCGGCATAACGGAAGATGAACTGCATTCCAACTTCCGGGAAGGAATTTCCAATCTGTCTGACAAATACTCCATAAGCGCGGAGGGAGCAATCACCCTGCTTAAGACTCATTACGACGGCTATCATTTTTCCGAAGTCAGTCCGGACATCTATAACCCTTTCAGCCTGCTGAACGCCCTCAAAAAGAAAAAGATAGATGCCTATTGGTTCCAGAGCGGCACCCCGGAGTTCCTGATACGCCGCATTCAGAACAGCAATGAATTCCTGCCTGACATGTTCGATGAATCGGTGGAGGGCCGAATTCTCTCGTCGAGCGATATCCTGGACTCGCGCCCCACATCCCTCCTGTATCAGACAGGATACCTCACCATCAAGCGCTTCGAGATGCCGGACGTTTATCATCTCGGCATACCCAACCTGGAGGTGCGCAAAGGCTTGTTCCAAAACCTGGCCAAGTATTATTTCGACAAGGACGACACAGTGATCTTCAACCATGTACGCGAAGTCAGGAAGCTGCTTGAGGCTAAGCAAATCGGCGAGGCGATGGAGCGTCTGCGCACGTTCATGGCCGGCATACCTTACGAATTCGCCGACAAGGCCACCGAGCTGCATTACGAAAACAACCTGTTCATCATATTCATCCTCATCGGCGTGGACGCGCGCCCGGAGTGGCATACGTCCGACGGTCGCATCGACCTGTTGCTGAGCATGCGCAATTACATCTACATCATCGAACTGAAGCGCGACGGCACTCCCGACGAAGCATTGGCCCAGATCAAAAAGAAAGATTACGCCCGTCAGTTTGCCGCCGACCCGCGCCCTATTGTCAATCTCGGCATATCCTTCAGCACCAAGACGCGCAACATCACCGCCTGGCAGGCCGAGGGAATATGAATAGGTTCCACATCCTTGTCCGGGCTATCTGCTTTACGCTGTTGGCTACTGCAGCCGGTACGGCGTTAGCCGATAATGTGCCTGAGCCGGTCGATACGGCGGCTCCTGCACAAAAGAAGAAGGATGTGCCGCCGGTGATGCACAGCGCCGTGGGCGACCGCTCCAAAAACGGTTCCGATTCCTTACGCCTGGAGATTATCGGGATACGCCAGCAGTATTCCGGCATGGACAGGTCGACATACGACAACTCAATCTTCTCCCCGAAGTCCGCGCTGTTCAGCCGAGACGGCTCAAAGCTGTACGTAAACTCTCTGGAGGGATGCCATACCACTGTATTCAGCGTTCCGTCACTTCAGCGCCAATCATTGATCAGCTATTCATTTCCGTCGGGTGTCGGCCCCGAATGGAACAGACCATCGGGTTACTATACATTTACCCATTATCCCGACGGCGGCCGCCGGAAATTTGCCGGCAAACCGGTAGAGGGTACTCTCAGTCACAACGGCCGATACCTGTGGGTCACGTTTTATCGACGCTCGTTCGACATCAACGCCCAGGATCCGTCAGCCCTGGCCGTCATAGACACCCGCACCGATTCCATAATACGCATGTTCGAGACCGGCCCGTTGCCGAAAATGATTGCCGCATCGCCCGACAACAGACGGATAGCCGTGACGCATTGGGGCGACAACACCGTCGGACTGATCGACATATCGGCTCCGGACATCAAGGACTGGCACCATCTGAGGCCCATCGTAATCGGTCAGAAGCTGAAGCTCGACCATCCTCTTGACAAGTCTGTAAACCGTGATGCCAATTCCGGCAATCTGCTCCGCGGCACGGTCTTTACGCCCGACGGCAAATGGCTTCTGGTGTCGGGCATGCACGGCCCGCTGCAGGTTATCGACGTCGAGAACGGCGAGCTTGTCGGCCATGCCAATGAAATATACGGCCTGCGGCATCTGGCCATATACGACGGATACGTATACGGCTCGCACAATGTGGGAGGCATGGTGTATCGGTTCCCGCTCGATGCCCTTATCTCCGATGCGGTCAAGGCGCGGAGCGAGGGGCGTAAATCGCTCCGGGTGGGTAAAGTCGAGTCGTGCAAGGTAGGCAAAGGTGCCCGAACCCTTGTCATATCGCCCGACGGCCGATACCTGTTCGTGGCCTGTAACACGGAGAGTGCCCTTTACGTGGTGGATACCCGCACCATGAAGGTCGTGGACTCGCTGACCATAGATTCATACCCTGTCGGGCTGGCCATCTCGCCCGACGGCACCCTCCTTGCCGTCACCTCCCAGGGCCGCGAAGGCAACGGCGGCAACGCCCTGAATCTTGTCAAGGTGATCCGCCCATATTACGAAGTCCCCTCCATGATGTCGGATTCCATTGCGGATGACCCGGACGACAGTCTCGCGCCTCAGGAACCATCCATCATCATAGACTATGAACGCAAATCCAGACTCGCTTATTTACTCCAGAACAAACCTCTCTTAATCGGAACCGTCATTCTGCTACTTGCCGGCTTATCAATCCTGCTTTACTTCTTATTCAGAAATCGCAAGTCCCAGGACTCGGAGCAATAAATATATCCGTAAATTGAAAGTTTTTCACTGCCGGGGTTGGGAAACGACATCCGGCAGTGTAAAGTTAGTGTATGGCGACGACAAAAGAGATAGAACGGCTGTTTAGGGCCAATTACCCGGCGATGCTTCGGCTGGCCGTAGCCATTGTACACGACCGCGATGCAGCAAACGATGTGGTTCATGGCGTCTTTGAATCGTTGCTCGCAGCCGACCCTGAAACCACACCCGATACCGCTTATTTGATGCGCGCCACGCGCAACAGGTCGATGAATTACCTTCGCGACCTGAATGTGAGGCAACGCATCATAGGCCTCTATACGCTGGAGATTGAAAACGACGATGTCGTTGACCCCGCTGGCATCCCCGATTACGAGCGTATGAACAGGTTGATAAACGAACACCTCACGCCACAGACTTCCCGGGTGCTTCGCCTCCGGTTCTATCAAGGCATGAAATATGCCGAAATTGCTGCTACACTCAGCATCAGTGAGGCCGCCGTGTATAAGCACCTACGGCAAGCCATCGAAATCCTTCGCCCGTTAATAACCGATTAAAACTGAAGAATATGGATAAATTTCGCAAAGTCCTCGAACTTATCGATAATCCCGGGGAATATTCTCCAGAGGAAATCAACAGCATTTTGGCCGACCCTGAAATGCGCGGTCTCTATGATACACTATGCAGTGTAGCGGGATCATTTCATGCCTCCGAACTACAGATTGACAATGATGCCATAGACAAAGATTGGCAGGATTTCAGCAATCGTCATCGCCGGTCGGTATGGCGTATCCTTTGGAGACAGCGGCGCACCGCCATCATCAGCACCGTAGTCACTACGTCTCTTGTTGCCGTGGGTATGGGGATTGGCCTTACCTTGCACAACCAACGGCCCGCACGCTCAGACTCTGACATGCCGCAAGTCTCCGCCGTCAACCAGGCAATGACTACAGTAAGCACCGATTCCGTGGCAGATGCCTCACCCACGGTGGCTGAAATCCCTGCCTCAATAAAATTTGAAGACGAAACGCTGGAATCCATCCTGACCCGCATAGCTTCAGTATATGGCCTTGAGGTCCGATTCCTGTCCGAAACTCCCAAATCATTACGCCTATATTTTGTCTGGGACACATCGCAGACAGCGGAGGAGACAGTGGCGTCGCTCGACAATTTCGAACGCTTCAGCGTCATTCTTGAGGATTCCACCATAATCATCAAGTAAAGAGTCCACTTTATACTATGCACACATGAAAAGACATCTGATCCTGCTGTTATGCGTCATGACATACCTTGCCGCATACGCAGCCACGTACGAATACAGATTCTCCAACACGCCGCTCGCTACGGCCCTGGCCCGAATCTCGCGCGACCATCCTGAACTGAAGCTCAGTTTCATATACGATGAGCTGGACAAATATCACACGTCCGCCCATATAGACACCAACGACGGGCTGAAAGCCGTGCGCCAACTCGCATTAGGCGTCCCCGTACGCGTGTATAAGTCGCGCAACGGAATATATGTTGAAGCCATGCAGCATGGATATTTCCGTTACACCGGCTGGGTTACCGGTGACGGGAATGAAAGGGTGCCGCATGCCACGGTCATGATTCTCGCGCCAAAGGATTCTACTGTATTAACCTATGCATTTACCGACAATAGCGGACGTTTCTCCATTCCATGCGACGCACGTAACGTGATACTGAAACTCAGCAGTGTGGGGTATATGACCACTTATCTCAAGGCATCGAAGTTCAATGTGGGCGAAGTCCGGATGATTCAGGCTCCTGTCACATTAGGCAACCTGACCGTCAAGACCGAACACGCGCGCATTGAGAACGATAAGACGGTATTTATGCCCGGCAAGCGCGAGAAAAATGCCGCACACGGAGGCGCGGACCTGCTCTTGGCCATGGGCTTGCCCACGGTACGTGTCAATCCCGCCGATATGTCCATCACCACAAACATCGGCGAGGAGGTGCAGACATTCATCGATTTTCTGCCGGCTAATAAAAACGAGTTATCCGGCATGCGTCCCCAGGATGTACGCTATGTGGAAGTATATGAGAATCCTCAGGATCCTCGTTTCAACGGCGCCCGGTATGCGGTCAATTTCATTATGGTAAAATATGAATACGGAGGCTACACCAAACTGGATGCATACCAAAGCATCCCCGACCCGTCAGGGGATTTCTCGGTCAACTCGAAGTTCAGCTATAAAAAGATGACATACGATGTCGCCGCAGGATATTTCTATGAGATAGACCATCATTCGCGCAACGAATCGGAATCCCTATATGAATTCCCTGACCAAAATGTAAGCTGGCTGAGCAGTACCTACGACCGCCATTACCGACATGCCCGGGAATATGCCACATTGCGGGCCATATATTCCGACTCCCTTAGAGTGGTTTCCAACACGATAGGCTATCAGGGCAACGGAAGCCACTTCCAGCGCAAGGACAACAATATATACACACCCGAAATTTATCCGGATGACATTTCGACATCGGGTATTGACTTCCGGTCAAATTCTGCAAACTGGCGTGGAAACTGGCAGTTTTTCTTTCTCCGCGACATATCCCTGATAATTGAACCGACGTTGAGATATTCGCACCATTCCACCTCAAATTCCTACAACGCGGCCGGCACAGATATCATTACGAACGCCAAGGAAAATGCATGGTATGGACATATTTCCATAAACGGCAGCAAGAAATGGGGCAAACAGTCGCTTAAAGTTTCATTGTTTGGAGAATTCTCCGACAATAAGCTGCATTACGAAGGTTCAGACCTCACAAAAGTTCACAATTTCACCGAAGCCATTGGCATCGGATTGTCGTCACGCCTCTATTTCGGCAAATTCTGGATGTCACCGTCAGCAATACTTTATTATCAGCATAGACGATTTGATGACATAACGGACAATCTGTGGCTTCCAAAGTATTTTATATCATTAGGATATAAGTTCAATCAGCGTCATGAGTTGAGCATTCACTCCGAGATGTCGCACTGGACTATCGGTGTGGCACAAAGGAGTCCGAATATAGTGATACGCAACCTTTTCGATGCCATCACCGGAAATCCCTCGTTACGCCCGTCATTGTTCAATTCGGTATCCGCATCGTATTCATGGAATGTGTGCGACAATCTGTTTCTTAATCCATTCTGCAATTATCGGCACTGGACCAATCCCATAACCGAAGTCTACACGCCTACCGTAATAAATGGACGCCAGATGATGCTGAGATCTCTTGAGAACGACGGCTATTATAGCGAATTGAAATATGGCGTCAGTGTGTCCGCCAATTATTTTAACCGCAGTCTAAATTTCTGGCTCTCGGTATATGGCGACTACGATCGCCGGGACGGAAAATACAAATATGACGGCAATTCCCTGAGATTGTCAGCCGGAATCAATTATTACCTTAAGAACGTTTATTTCTCAGCCTATTACAAGGCTCCGGAACGAGGAGTCTCCAAGGATTACAGAGTAATGCGCAAGCCATGCTACTATCAGCTGGGCGCAGGCTGGGCGGCTCATGGACTTAATGTCTCGATCAACGCCTCTAACTTCATGCGATCGTCCACCAAGGGAATTTACGTGGAAGGTGCATACGATAATTTCTCGGAATGGTCCCAGGACTATAGCCGGTACAATGCGTGGGGATTGGATATAAGGTTCTCCTATTCCTTCTCCTACGGACGCAAGGTGAAGCAGACCAATAGTCCCGGAAGTACAGGAGAGATCAGTTCCGGAATTCTGCAGTAATCATCGCATCGGTTTGTGGATGTCGGGAGGATGCATTATCTTTGCGGTTAATAACCGCATAAGCGGATAATACGAACCTACACAAAACCCTATATCATGAACCGCATTGCAACCATTCTGCTTTCCGCGCTGCTGACGGCAGCGTCATTCCTTCCGGCCCGCGCCGAGTATGTTACTTCCGCCGGTGCCGAATATGTACCGTCCGACCGGGTACGGGAGTCGCAGCGCGAATTCGCCGCCGACCGCTTCGGTATCTTCATCCACTGGGGCATATACAGTATGTTCGGACAAGGCGAATGGTATCTCAACTACGGGCCTCGGGCCGACGAGTATGCCAAGGCGGCGCGCGGTTTCTACCCTGCCGACTTCAACGCCGACGAATGGGCCAAGGCCATCAAGGGATCCGGCGCCCGTTACATCTGCTTCACCACGCGCCATCACGACGGCTTCTCGATGTGGCATACGGGCCAGAACAAGTATAACATCGTGGACGGCACTCCCTTCCGCCGCGACGTGCTGCGCGAACTCTCGCAGGCTTGTCAGGACAACGGCCTGAAGCTGCATCTGTATTACTCGCACCTCGACTGGACGCGCGACGATTACCCGCAGGGACGCACCGGCCACACCACGGGACGCGACAGCCTCCGCGCCGACTGGCAGTCGTACCGCCGATTCATGGACAACCAGCTGACCGAATTGCTGACAGGCTACGGTCCCATCCGCGCCATCTGGTTCGACGGCTGGTGGGATCATGACGAGGACAAGATGCCGTTCGACTGGCAGCTTGACGAGCAGTATGCCCTGATACATCGACTGCAGCCGGGCTGCCTCATCGGCAACAACCATCACCAGACGCCATTCCCCGGCGAGGACATACAGATCTTCGAACGCGACCTGCCGGGCGAGAACACCGCCGGCCTCTCGGGACAGGCCATCAGTCATCTCCCTCTCGAGACATGCAACACCATGAACGGCATGTGGGGATATAAGGTGGTGGATACAAATTACAAAGACACCAAGACCCTGATCCACTATCTGGTCAAGACCGCCGGACTCGGGGCCAACCTGCTGCTCAACATCGGCCCGCAGCCGAACGGCGAGTTGCCGGCCGTGGCTTTGCAACGGCTCCGTGAAATCGGCGAATGGATGCGGACATACGGCGAGACCATCTACGGCACCGAGGGAAGCGCGTTCAAGGCCGACTGGGGCACATCCACAACCAAGGGCTAACGGATGTTCGTGCATATTCTCACGCCCGAAAGCAAGGATATCTTCGTACCTGTAAGCGACAAGGTAAAGAAAGCCGTCATGTTCACCGACCGCAGCCGCAAGGTGAAATACAGCAAGTCGAAAGAAGGCATTACCCTGCACCTTGACAAGATTCCTCAGGACATCGACTTAGTAGTGGAACTTGAAACGGCATGAACATACGCATGAGCACAAGCATCAGCATGGTCAGGACTCTTGAGATATGCACGGGCGATCCCGTGGGAATCGAGGCGGCGATAGCCGGTGGCGCGGCCCGCATAGAGCTGTGCAGCGGTCTCGCCGAAGGTGGCCTGACTCCTTCCATCGGAGCGATACGCTATGCCGCGAGCCGGCCCGTAACCGTGAACGTGCTGATTCGGCCCCGCCCGGGCGACTTCGTTTATACCCGTGAGGAAATCGACATGATGGTGGCCGACATCAAGGAGGCGGTGAGCTGTGGTGCCGACGGCATAGTGGTCGGCGCGCTTACACCCGAAGGCGACGTGGATATGGATGCCTGTCGTCGGTTTATCGATGCAGCCCAAGGTCGCAATGCCACATTCCACCGCGCGTTCGATGTATGCCGCGATCCGTTCAAGGCTCTTGAGGATGTCATATCGCTGGGCTTCGACCGGATTCTGACTTCCGGCCAGGCGTCCGACGCATTGCAGGGCAGCGATATGATTCGCCGGTTGCACGACAAGGCAACCGGTCGCATCCGCATCATGGCAGGTGCCGGCGTGAAACCCGAAAATGCCGCCGAGATTATTGCCCTCTCCCGTTGCGACGATCTGCACGCATCGGCGCGTTCGCTGATGCCTTCAGGAATGGCCGTCCATTCCGGCGAGGCATCCATGGGAAGCGCCGACGCCGCCGACGGCAGCCGCATGGCTACAGACCGGAATATCGTGGCACAACTCAAATCCATCCTCTCAAAATCCCCATTATGAACAAGACGATAATAGCAACAACCATATTGGCTCTGCTGTACGGGGCCTCAAATACCAATGCCCGCGAAATACTCACTCCGAAAGCCAATCAGGACTACGCCAATAGATCAACTACACAAAAGGGCATCTTCAAGCACCTTGACTTTACCAAGTGCGCGAATGCTGACGAACGCGACGCGCTGAAATTCCTGTACACCTACATGGCCACGCCCGACGCGCTGGATTATGACGCGGATTTCTATTTAGCCAACATCCGCGCTTCGCTTCAGGCTGCAAATGAAATGCCGTGGGGAACGTCTGTACCCGACCGCGAATGGCGCCACTTCGTGTTGCCGGTGCGTGTCAACAACGAGGATCTGGACCTCTCGCGCCCCGCTTTCTATGCCGAACTGAAAGATCGTGTCAAAAACCTTTCGATGAAAGACGCGATACTTGAGGTAAATCACTGGTGCCACGAGAAGGTGACCTATCAGCCGTCCGACGCACGCACTTCGTCGCCGTTGGTTACTGTCAGCAATGCCTTGGGTCGCTGCGGCGAGGAATCCACATTCACCGTGGCGGCGTTGCGCAGCGTCGGTATTCCGGCGCGTCAGGTCTACACTCCGCGCTGGGCGCATACCGACGACAACCACGCCTGGGTCGAGGCATGGGCCGACGGTCAGTGGTACTTCCTCGGCGCCTGCGAGCCGGAGGCGATGCTGGACCTTGCCTGGTTCAATGCTCCGGCTTCGCGCGGCATGCTTATGAACACAAAGGTTACGGGTGCTTACGACGGCTCGGAGGAACAGCTGGAGTCCAACCCTACCTCCACCGTTATCAACGTCACTTCCAAATATGCGCCGGTACGTCCTTCATACGTCATTGTCACTGACTTGGCCGGCCGACCAGTTAAGGATGCGACGGTCAATTTCTCTCTTTACAACTATGCGGAGTTCTATCCTGTGGCTGTCAGGCACACGGATGCGCGTGGCTATGCCGAGCTGACCACCGGCGTGGGCGATATGGTGATATGGGCCGGCGACGGCAGCCGTTTCGGACTTGGCAAAAGCATCCCCGGCGACACGCTGCGACTCACACTCGACAAGGACGCCGGTTTTACCGGCACCATTGACCTCGACCTCGTGCCACCTCGCTCCGGAGCGCAGCTTCCCTCGGTCAGTACGGAAGCCGCCGCGCTCAACGATATGCGCAAGGCTCGCGAGGATTCCATACGCAACGCGTATGTGGCCACATTCCCTGACACGGACTCGGCTCGCGCTCTGTGCCGCAAGCTTGGCATTCCGGAAGAAGCCGCCCGGTTAATTGTGAATTCCCGTGGCCATCATGCCGTCATCACGGCTTTCCTTGATTCGGTGTCACCGCGCGACCGCGCCAAAGCCGTAGCGTTGCTTTCGGCCATCAGCGAAAAGGACCTGCATGACGTCTCCCCTGCCGTACTGGCCGACCATCTCGCCACGCCCGACACAGGTAAATGGCCCGCGCAGATATTCAATCAGTACATAATGAATCCGCGCGTTCAGACTGAACGGCTCACTCCATACAAGGCCTATTTCGCAGCAAAACTGACTCCCGCAGAGAAAAAGAAATTTGCCGCTTCGCCACGCGCGCTGGAGAAATGGATGCAGACACACATCGCGCTCGACACGGTGTATAATCCGCTGCGTTACCGCATGTCGCCGCGTGCCGTCTGGGAGAATCGCATCGCCGACCCGCTGTCGCGTTCCATCGCTTTCGTGGCCGTATGCCGCAGCCTCGGTGTGCCGGCCCGCATCGACCCGGTCAGCGAACAGACACAATACTACGATGCTGACGGCATCTGGCACGACGTGCGTTTCGGTGAAACGACTCCGACTTCGGACACCGCCAAGGGTCACGTCTCCATAGTGCCTGTCGGCGACATGAGCCGCGAACCGAAGTATTTCTCTCAGTTCACCATCGCGAAAGTGGAACAGGGCCTGCCCAAGCTGTTGGGATTCGGCGATTTCGAGCCTGTCAGCGACATCAACGCCCGTAATGAACCGTTCGAGGCAGGACAGTACGTCTTGGTCAGCGGCCAGCGGCTTGCGGACGGCTCGGTATTGACTCGCGCCAACTTCTTCCGTGTCAATCCTGGAGCGGACAGTCGTGTCGACCTGGCCGTGCGTCAGGACACGACGCAACTTCAGGTCATAGGCAGTCTGAATTCGGAACTGCTTTACCGGCCATTTGAAGGTGGCGAACCTAAATCACTGCTCTCCACCACAGGGCGCGGTTACTACGTTCTGACACTCGTAAAGCCGCAGCATGAACCGAGCGCGCACGTGCTGAACGACATTGCGGAGGCGGCTAAAGAGCTGGAAAAGACCGGGCGCAAGATTATGGTAATATTCCCCGACTCAGAAAGCGCCTCGCGTTTCCGCGCAGAAGATTACGGCCAGTTGCCATCGAATGCCGTATTGGGCGTTGACATAAACGGCAGCATAGCCGCCGACCTGAAGGCCGGCCTGGAACTGACTTCCGACGAATTGCCCATCACCGTAGTTGCCGACACGTTCAACCGCATTGTCTTCGCGCGTCAGGGCTACGGCATCCGCACGGGCGAAAAATTGCACGACATACTCACCCGCCTCGCCGAGTGAGTATGTCGTGCCAATTATTATAATATTTATCGGCCATAGGCCGGAATTAAAATAAACGATATCTCACAGAACTGGTGGCAAAAGCGAAGCTTTCACCTTGCACAAAACTGTCAGAACTGACACAGAACTAATTATAAAACATATAATTGTTTAGTATCTTTTGCCGTTTCACAAAACTTAAGGCGCGAGCGCCGGAATTGACACGGAATTCTTCTGTGATAATTCCCGTTGCCGTCCTTGACGGCTCTGTGCTCATGGCAGAGTCTTGCCCGTATTGCATAAATAATATTTATTCTGTGTCAATTCTATAAGTTCCCGTGTTGGGCCGCAGGCCAGTTCTGTGAGAGGCAGTTATTTATGATTCCAATATTATAAACTTGCAAAATTCATATTATCCGGTTACTTGTCACTCTGACTTATCTCGTAGATAAGTTTCGGCAGGTCGGTGTTGTCGTGTAGGCCCTGGAAGCGCGATGAATCCACGCCGATGGCGAACACCGGCACGAAGTCGCCGGTGTGACGCTCTGTGGTGAAGCCGATGCCGGCTATGTCGTTGAAGGTGTCGAACACAGCCTCCACGAAGTTGTTGCTGGAATTGTACATCGTCTCGTGCGTACGGGCATCTCCCTGAACGAAAGTACGGTCAAACTCTCGTTTGATGTATTCCTCCTGATCCTTGGTCAGCGGCACGGCGGTCCAGTAACCGAATTTTTCCGTCAACTCCTTCTTCATTTCATCCCAGGTGACGGGCGTCTTGTCCTTCAGCAGCTTGCGGCACCAATCCGAGAAGCGGTCCTTCGATATGCGCTGGTAGGGTATGGTCTTGAGGTTGGCCATATAACTGCAGAACATATTGCCCAACGCCATGCCGCCGGTATTATGGTCGGCCGACACCACTATCAGTGTCTCGTCGGGATGTTGCAGATAGAAATCGTACGCCACACGGATGGCATTCTGCAGCGTCAGCACCTCATGCACTACGCCACCGCCGTCGTTGCTGTGGGCGGAATGGTCGATGTCGCCCTCCTCCACCATCATGAAGAACCGGTCGGGCGATACCTTCTGCAGATGCCTCAGACACGCCTCGGTCATGCCGGGCAGCGTCAGAACGCCGGGTATTGAATCTACGGTATAACCTATCGTCGAAGAATGCACACTGTCGGTGTTGAGCAGCACCACGCGCTTGGAGTCAACGCCCCGCAACGCGTCGAGACCGCGCACCGTCACCACATCGTTGTCTGCAAACATCTTGGCCAGTCCGGTGTCGTTGCCATTCTTGTCCTTCAGTCCGCGCCAGTTGGAGCCGGCAATAAAATGATAGCCAGACTTGGCGGCCTCAGCTCCAATTTCGTAGTACATTCCGCGATTAGGCTGATGGGCATAGAACGATGCCGGTGTGGCGTCATCCGGAGCGCCTGTAGTCACAAGGCCCACGCCCCAGCCCTGGTTGAACAGTTTGGAGGCTATGCTTTGCACCGGCACACTGTCGGCGTCCATGCCGACCATGCCGTTGCGCGTCTTGTGGCCCGTAGCCAACGCCGTTCCACCGGCCGCCGAATCCGTCACGTCCGACGACGCCGAATGTGACGTGGCATAACTGGTCACGGGAAACTGCAGCATCAGCAACGGCGTGTCGTTGCCTAATACCGACCGGTTGAATGCCTCAGTGACCGAAATGGGGTTTAGACCCATACCGTCGCCGATAAAATAGAATATGTATTTCAGTTCCTGTTTCTTCTCCGGCTTGACCGTTTTTCCGACTTTTGTCGTATTGACAACATTGGCAGCCTTCCCAGCCTTGACACGTTGCTCCGTCTTCGCCTTCTTAGATGCCTTTACGTTTTTTGCCGACAACGGCATTGCGCCGCTCAATGTCACTGCCGTAATCGCAACGGCACACATCGCGCGCCGCCAGTTCCTGATGTTGTTATGTTCCATGGTGTTGTTATCCTATCGTTGTTTTATTGTAATTCTATTGTAACCTCGCGTAATCCCCCGGCAGAATCTCCCCCTTCCCGCCGTATTCTCTCCCAAAATTACAAATTTTTCCGCACACCACCGCCTACAATTTCATTAATCGACTTGGAATTTATTAAATTCCCCATACACTCAATGAGCTTGGGGATGTCGCGGAAAGTAGGTATAATTGGAAGATTGAGAGAGGACAGAATCAAGGATTTTCACTATAATAGAGGAGAAGAAGAAATGGTATGCTGTAAATTAGAAATATAGTCCTGCATATAAACCCAGTCAGGCTCTCCATTCTGGTCAGTAGGTAACATTATGGATTGCGCAAGAAGTTTATCTTTTGTGACAGCATCTCCCCAATAATACTTAGTTTTCAACGAGCATCTTAAAACTGTTATGATAAAGAGCAATATTTGTTCATTACTTTTGCCCTTAGTGTAAAGTACTATATTATGACTATCATTAGAAACGAAATCATTCTTTTGATATGTCAAAGTAAAAGTTTTTCCACCAACAAGAATACAATTACCTTTTATTAATTCATATTTTGTTGCATCAATATAAGCCGTAACACCATTGTTTGCACCGCTTGCTGTAACAAATGGTGTACTCCCAGAACCATCAACAATATCTCTATTTAGTATATTACCAGTATTTCTTGCAATAAAGAAGTCACCAATAGTATATTCTTTCCAAGCAATTCTTTTTATCGGCTTCCGTTTACCCCCCCTATAACATTTGTTAACATATCCAATGCCATTTGTGCTTGTTTTTCTATGGATTTCATATATTGTTCGATGTACTCCCAATCAGGCTGATTATTACTTCCTGTTGGCAAGTAGATTATGCTGTTCTTCATATCCTCAATTTTCCATTTATCGATATATGCATAATTTTTCCCTACCGCTCTAATTAAGGGAGCTATGAACAATGCCGCATATTTACTCATTTGAAATTTAGGATATAACACATTCACATCATCAGTTGCCCAAAATTCTTTATCTTGGTAATATGTTTGACCGATTGACCCATTGTAACATACAGTCAATGTACCACCGGGATGAGTTTCTTCATTATTTCCTATATAATTAGTTATTCCATTATTGAAAGCGGTTGCGCCTATATATCGTATATTACCTTCTTTCATGTCTTTTTTTGTCAATCTGCTTCCCTTGACAATATCAAATAGCGCATCCAATCTAAATGGTTGCCAGTTACGTATATTAATTTTACTCATGCTTTTATTGGTTTAGGGAATTCTATCACAACGTTATCATTAAGTTCTCTTATTGTACTGTTATATAGAACAGATTTCATGACTTTATCATTAAAATCTTTTACATCAATTCCTCTCTGAAACATCTCATAATCCATCATCGTTTTGACAAAATCTTCCTCGAAAATTTCAAATGGTGCTGTCGGCATCTGGTATGAAAGATGTTCTAAAGGATTGATTATTTGACGAGTTCCATATAAAATGTCCTCACCGTCTCTAATTGCTGCAATCCAATAATCTTCTTTTTCAGGCCAACGATCTTTAATATCTTGCCGCCCTTGATTCTTTACAGTCTCTAAACCATCTTCTTCGATATAATAGCCTATGATATTTCGTCCGTTTTGAGGCTTTCCTGCTTCAAAAACAAAAATAGAAGTTGTAACACCAACTCCGAAAAACAAATTCTCCGGCAATTTTATTATCGTATTCAAAGTGTTGTTTTTAAGAAGTTTGTTCCCATACTTCTTATCAGTGTAATCTTTCTCTAATTTCTTATCGGGTAAGATAAAAGCGCATTTAGTTCCAAGAGGCACAGATTTCAAAACGTTTTCTACAATCTTTAAACATCCATATTTGCGCTCATATGGTGGATTCATCAACACCTTGGTTATATTCTTACTTTCAATCCATTTACACGCTTCATCAGTACGTGTATCCAATTGCTCAAGATTCGTTTTCCCATCTTTATGGATAAGCATGTTCGCACATGCAAGAGCAAATATCTCGCGATCAAATTCAATTCCAAATAATTGGCTTGATGTTATGGTTGCGGCTTCTTTTGTATTCACACCTCCCGCCTCTTTTATCATATTACACATGGCTTTAACCAGGAACGCTCCCGATCCACATGTTGCGTCCAGAACACGATCATGTTGGTCAACCTCTATTAGGCGATACATAAAAGATGTGATGTGGTCAGGTGTGAAAACCTGTCCACTTTCAGATTTTTTCTTGTAACGGTTAAACTCATTAAAAAATATTCCCATTACATCCTCTCCATTCCAATAATCAGAATTTACGCAATCGGAAATTTCAGAAACCCAAGTGATAAAATTGTCAATAGCCTCTTGATTGTTAGTCATATTCATCTTAATTTCCGAATAGACTTCTACGAGCAAATCTAATTTTAAGTTTTGCTTTCTGTCTTTTTCGAGAGACTTAGACAGTGTGTTTAATATGGAAGATGTCATAAGAGAATAATCCATATTCTTTTGTAACATCGCTCCATATCTTTTAGCCACCAACGCACAAGCCGTTATTATCATTCGGTGATAGAGATTCTTGATGCCAAATTGAATATGTAAGCAATCGTTAATTTTCTTCGTCAACGAATAAATTAATTGCTTATTGATTCTATTCTCTTTAAAAAGAGCGATATAATAACGCTTATTTTGGAGAGTTCTTGCCACGTCTTTTATCTCCTCGTGACCGTCACGTCCTTGAATATATTTGATTACTCGCACATCAATACCGTTGTAAAGAATACCTACAATACGTTTGTATTGCTGTGAAGTTATCTCTATGTTTTTTAATAATTCCTTAAGGTGTTTCTCCAAAAAAATATCCTCTTTTTCTGATTTAGTTTCGAGAATAATCGCTATGTCTTGTTTGTCATTTGGCAAATACCAGCCATCGGGCTTATCAGATACTCCCTTAAACCCAAGTTGATTAAAGGTTGTTATTTGCCCTGTTCCTTGTTTTACATTTGGCTCATTCTCATCAAAGCCCAGTATATATTTTGCTGAATCTCTTACCTCATCTTCTGTCCGAACCATAGCATTCGTTATATTGCGATTTTATTATTAAAGTGATTTAAACTTATTTCAAAACCATAAAAAGTCTTTCAAGATATAAAAATACAGCGTATTCCGGATGAAATTCGCTATATTAGAGTTGCTACACTTTAATTTACCGAACCAATGCCGAAATACACTGTACTCGACAAAGATACAATAAAAAATGAAATAATGCCCTATCTGAGCGTTGCAAAAAGAGGATATTCCTCCAAATTCAGTCTTATCGAGGTCGTCAATGCGATTCTCCATAAGCTTAAGAGCGGGTGCCAGTGGCATCAGCTCCCTGTGGGACATCTTTTCGGCAACGATGTGCCGAGCTGGAATGCCGTGTACCATCATTTCAGGAAATGGTGCAGACTCGGAGAGTGGCAGACCATGTTCGCAGCCCTTGTCAGTAAATATAAAGACAGGCTTGACATGTCCGTGACCCATATCGACGGTTCCCATACGCCTGCACTTAAAGGCGGAGAGTGTGTTGAATATCAGGGACGTAAGAAACGCAGAACAACCAACTCCCTGTATTTCTGTGACCGACAGGGACTGCCGCTGGCGATGTCCGAGCCCCAGAAAGGCAACCATACGGATCTTTATGAGATTGGAGAGAGAGTCGATGAGATCGCGGCGCAGCTTAGGGAGTGTGGTCTGCGCACGGACGGTCTTTTCAACAATGCCGACGCCGGATTTGACGCCAAAGCCTTCAGGCTTGCGCTGGAGAGTCATGAAATCATCGCAAACGTCTGCCCTAATCCCCGTAACGGTGAGCCAGCCGAGGATTATCTGTTCGATGATGAACTTTATAAGGAAAGGTTCGTGATTGGACGCACCAATGCCTGGATGGACGGTTTTCGCTCCATCCTGACCAGATTCGACACCACCGTATCCAGCTGGAAAGGTTGGAACTATCTGGCATTCGCTGTGGTTTTCCTTAAAAAAATTCACAAATCACAAAAGTTTAAATGAGTTCATTAAGTAATAGTAGTCCTCTTACATCTACTTTTACAATGTTTGTAATATCATATAAAATAGGAATCGGAGGTTGGACTCTGTTTGCAGCATAATGATTGACCATATTGAAGCCGCTTTTGCTTAATTCATACGTTAAATCAGTTTGGCAGAAACCTCTTGCTTCCAAAAATTCTTTAATCCTATTTCATGGTGGTGATTTGATTTGGTGTGCAAAATTACAAAACTTAATTATGTAAACGGTATAGAAATGGCCAATATTACATCACGATTGACTGTTTTGCTGAAAATTCGTATACCTATTGTTTCCCTATTGTTTCTCCGAACGTCCAACAACTTTTTATCAGCAAATAACAATTACTTGACAAGTATTTTGCGCTTTTGATTTACCATTTAGAAATTTATAATTATCATTTAGAGATTTATAATAGGATTACAACCTAGATTTGATGAAATTTATAATATAGGAAGGAATGTTAAGGGAATAAGACATTGGGGTCATGGTTTAGTGCGCGATTCGGAGAATCCGCGCCATTACTTAGCAGCGATACTCGGCGGTGATATCCGGCGGTGGGGACACTGCAGCCCCAGCAAAAGGGTAATTGATCCAAACAACCGGGTAGTGATATGCCTTCGGCATGTATCAACGTCGGTTCAGTCATAAGGCCAAATGCTTTAATATTTTACAGGATGCAAAATTAACATTAAACCTTTTGAAAGATTTTGAAAGAACTCAGAAATATTTTATTCATAAACTAAACTTTACTTATATTTGCAAAAAGTTTAGTTTATGGAAGAAACATCAGGCATTTTATAAACTCATGTCACGGTATTATCCGGATATATGTTCCTTCGCGAATTCCTGCTCGGCTGACCGCCATTGCTAATTTCTAATTGGTGATTGCTAATTCCTAATTACTATTTACTATTTAGGTATCATCTGTTTTGCCTATAACGGCAATCGAAAAATCCCTCGCTCCCCGCTTTCATATCGGTGATGACGGTTGTTATTTTGCAGTGATTTTAAAAATAACAGCTATGAGTCAACCGATAATCGCCTGGTGCGTGACAGCCGGACTGCTGTTGTGCACGTTTATGTTACACGCAATATTGCATTACCGTTCCACTCACCGCAATGCCGCACATGCCCGCAGACATGTCATAGAGATAGGCAGGGAACAGGATATATTCTATATACCGGGGGATACTGACGACAATGATGAATACATCGATCTGTAACAGTTCCGACACCGTAACCGAAACCGTCACCGAGACCTCCTCCGAAACCGAAACCGAGACCGGCACCTGTGCGGCCGATAACCTGTGCGACATCGCCTCGTTTCTGGCGGAATATGCCGCCCTGCTGTCGGGATGCGGGGCCACCTGCATCCGTATCGAGAAAAACACGCGCCGTATGGCACGGGCTTTCGGAGTGACGTTCGACATCTTCATTCTGCCGGCGCATCTGACCGTCTCGGTATGGCGCGGCGATTCATGCAATGCCGTGACGACCATGCGCAAGACTGCCCACTGCGGCATCAGTTTCAATCTTAACGCACGCCTCAGCCGCCTAAGCTGGGAAGTGGCCGACAACCATCTTGACCTGGACACCGCCATCCGACGTTTCGATAAAATCCGTGAAACCGAACCCACCGGATGGAAGGAAGTGCTGATCCTCACCAGCCTCGCCAATGCCTCGTTCTGCCGGCTGTTCGGCGGCGACTTCGTGGCGATGCTGATTGTGTTCGTCTCCACCATGGCGGGATTCCGGCTCAAACAGATCATGCTGGAGCATAAGCACGACGTACGGCTTACGTTCCTATGCTGTTCGTTTGTATCTGCCGTGCTGAGCGCCGGCGGTCACATATTCAACATAGGCGCAACGCCCGAAATCGCCCTCGGCACAAGCGTGCTGTATCTGATTCCAGGAGTGCCTTACATCAACTCGGTCAGCGACTTGCTGTACAAGCATTACTTATGCTCGTTCGGACGCTTCATGGATGCCGTCATACTTACAGCCTGCCTTTCGGTCGGACTTTGCGCCGGAATGCTGATTATGGGACTCGATTGGTAAGTGATGAGTGAGGAGATAATAGTTAGGTGAAAGGAGATAATATGGACAGTATTGTTATAAATATAATTGAAGACGGAGTGTTCGCGGCCATAGCGGCCATCGGATTCAGCAGCATCAGCAACACCCCGCGTCGCGCATATCTGATGTGCGGTCTTATCGCAGCAATCGGTCATTCCATCCGTTATGTGCTCATGTTGCCCGCTCTGGGAGGCATGCACATAATCGCGGCCAGCACAATAGCGTCGTTTGTAATCGGCATCCTTGCCGTGCTGTTCGCAGGCCGGATAAAATGCCCGGCCGAGGTATGTTTCTTCCCGGCCCTGCTCCCCATGATTCCGGGCATGTATGCCTACCGCACCGTCGAGGCCCTGATCTCATGCCTCCGACACGTGCAGGAACAGGCGTTCAGCCATTATTTGTACCTGCTGGCATACAATGGCCTCACTTGCGCGTTTATTATATTGGGAATGGTGATCGGGGCCACGGTTCCGGTATTCCTGCTTAAGAAACTTTCATTCACAGCCACGAGATAACCATATTGCCCCACTATGGAACTGAGACATCTACGATATTTCGCCAAAGCCGCCGAAACCCTGAATTTTTCGGACGCAGCCAAGTCCCTGAACATAGCCCAAAGCTCGCTTTCGCAACAGATCCGGCAGCTGGAGGACGAACTGGGCATACAGCTGTTCATACGCAACAGCCATGCCATCCGGCTCACGGAGGCGGGACAGGTGATGCTGCCATTCGCCTTGCGGACCATACACGAGGCTCAGACCTGCGCCGACCGGATCCACGACCTGCAGAAGCTGCTCACAGGCACGCTGGATATCGGCGTGACGCATTCATTCAGCCCGATTCTGACCGAATCCGTAATCTCGTTCATGAAGATGTATCCCGGCATCAAGCTGAACATCGTCTATAAACAGATGAACGAGCTGATGGAGCTGCTCGTGAAGCGTGACATCGACTTCGTGCTTGCCTTCAGGCCGATAGAGCCGATGCCGGAAATTGAATCCCACATCCTGTTCCAGAACACGCTGTCGGCGGTCGTAGCCCGGGACCATCCTCTTGCCTCGCTGCCCAAGGTCACGGTCTCGGAACTGCAGAGATACGACCTGGCCCTGCCGGCCAGGGGATTGCAGGCGCGTAACGCATTCGACAGCATCGCGTCCGACACCGACAATTTCAGGATCCGTATAGAGCTGAACGATGTCAATACATTGCTGAAACTGGTGCGGCAGACATGTCTTGTGTCCGTCCTGGCCGAAGATTCCATCTATGATGTCAGCGACGTCCGGGCCATACCCATCGACGACCCCGGCAGCCAGATGACCGGCTGCGTCCACGTGCTCCGCGACTCTTACCGCAAGCACGCCATGCAGGAATTCGTGCGCGTCCTCACCGAATCCCTCGCCGTCAAACGCCTGCAAAGCAACTGGATATAACAAGAAATCATAACAGTTTTATGATCCCCTCGATTACGTGCGCCTTATGCTTCTCGTCAAGTATTTTCTCTCCCAGAAACGACCTGCGGGAAGAGACTGCGCCATTGCTACGGGCCACAAGGGTCATCATCTCAGACGATCTGAACCCGCATTTTATAAGTAAGGCTGTATGAAGTTCCTGAGAAGTCAGTCGATTGCCGGCCAGCAGCTTGAGATTGGATATAAAGTCGGGAGCCACAGTCAGGACCGTTCTTTCAAGTCTATCCCAGATGGCATCGTCTTTAATGGGCTTGTGCTTTTGCAGCAATTCAACCAACTCGGCATAGACGTCTGAATCCAATATCTCCTGAGGCGTAATGATTCCTTCAGTCTGCTTGTACAGATCCATCAATTCCTGCTGCAGCTTCTTCCGGAGCTTCAGCTCGGACATGGACGTGACGGGCACGGACGGCTCCGTGGTTTCGCACGAACCGGCGCCATGCGTTGAGGATGCATTGATCTTTTGTCTCAGGATCTCCAACATATCAAGGGTCTCTCTGAGTTTAAAGATATTTTTCTGATTCCGGTATTTGAGATACAGGATGATAAAAGCCAATACAATCACCAGGAATGAGAATCCGAAAATTATTCGGGTCTTGTTGTCACTCGCCTCTCGAGCCCGGAGGCTTTCACGTTCATGCAATTGATAATTGTATAGGCTTGCCTGTATCAGGGACTGCTCGTTGGTATTGTCATCAAAATATGCTTCAAGAATATTCTTATAATCCGTATAATACCGGTTCAATGTATCGGGATGAATCATCTTTCTGAATTCCGGTAATAGAATGATCCTATATCCGGTTTTTTTATTCGAAAGGTTCTGTCCCGCTATCAGTTCGTGCGCATACATATAAGCGGTGTCCTGTATGCCGGCCTGCAGATATATGTCGGCCGCGTATGCAAGAGCCGTGTTGTGTTCTATTGAATCTGCCATTTCCGGAGCATGTCTGATCAGGTTTAAGGCGTCTGTATAATCCCCCTTTGCCTGTTTTACTCCGGAAAGTAAGATTTTAGAAGAGATTCCAAAATATTCAGGAAGTAAGGATGCATAATCCAACGAACGGCTCAGTATTGAGTCGGCAGATTCAAGATATTGACTTTGAATCGAATCGTCGTTCTCCAATGTTCCGAGATCGTAATATGAAGATCCAAGTCCCTGCATGGCGTAAACCATTCCGGCAGTGTCTTTCTCTTCTGTTTTTTGACTCAGCATGTCGGAAAAATAAGGAATGGATTCTTTATATAATCGCAATTTCTGCAACAGCCATCCCATCTGGCTGGATAACCGCCCTTTCAGGTCTGTCGTATCAGGTGCATGCCCCGGATTGTCAAGTGCCTGCCGGTAATATTTCAATGCCGTGGGATAATCCCCTAAATCGCAATATACACGGCCTCCGTAATATAATGCTTCGGGATAGATCGGGTCTGACCGGCGCGCTGAATAATACTTGATGACATCCAGAATCAGACTGTCGGATTCATGATTGATATAAGCCTTGTCCCGCGCCTTGATTGTGAGAAAGTCATGGAAATGCCTGTCGGAATCCGTCAGTTTCCTCACATCCATGCTGTCAAGTTCCTGCAGCGCACCTTCCGGGTTGGCGGACACGGATGTCGCAATACGTTTCAGTCTTGCGTCGGGCTGATGCGAGCAGCCGGCAAAGACCATAAACAGGGCCGTCAGCAATAGCGTTCGAACCACAACATATATATGCCGTGATATATGCAGGCTCATCTGATGTGCGTTATTCATATCGTCTCTTCTGTTCTGATACGGTATTATCTTTTTACAAAGATAATAAAATAATACCGGATATTACATGTCCAGTGAGGGATTGCATTAAATTTTGCAAATTGATTACCGGATATACCCGCCGTCAGCTATGACACGAGTTTCGGCCATACATATCGCTTCATTCTATAATGTTCTGATTTTACGCCACTTATAATGACTGATTTTTTCAGTCATTAAATTCAGTCATTTTTCAGTCATTCAAAATTTGGAATTTACGGAATCATGTCATTAACTTTGTTCCCGTAACCATCCAACAAACGCTTATGAAAAAATATCTGTCTATTCTAAGCCTACTGCTTATCATGACGATGGCACTACCTATCGAAGCGGCGACTCGAACCGGGCGTACTGTCATCCTTAAGAAAACGCCTCTTAACCACAAGGACAAAGACATACATAAGTACAGGAGTCCGTCCATAATGTTCACCTGTTATGTCGACAAAGACAGCGGCATCCAGCCTCTCGACACTTCTGAAATCGTTTCATACGAAATCTGGGACTGCACGGACACCGTTCCGATCGTGATATATGAAGACGAGGAGCATTTTGTCGATTATATCCTGAATGACGACGCTCAAGGCATCATAAAACTATTCTCCCAGGACTACATGTATGTCGGAGAGTTTGACTCTCAGACTGAAGATTGAAAATTCCTATTATAAACTCTCAAACTATCTAAAATCATAATTTTCAAGTCATAAACCTTATGAAAAGATTCTTAACACTCCTATGTGGTCTTCTTGCCTTGGCATTGCTGCTTCAAGGGCAGACAACAATGTCGCTTAAGACAGGCGATGTTTGCGACAATGAGATCAACTCTTGTCCCACAAAATCGATTGAAGAACTGGATAATTCCGTAACACTTACATATCAGTTTTCAAACGTTGCCGTTAGGGACGACCATTACGTAAAGGACTCCCAAACCTGGCATATAAACGGATTCGTTCAGAGTACAGAAGTCGGGAAACCGTCTGTTCCCATACATTTTGATTCCTTTGTATTGCCAGGCAATTATTCTGCCGATGCCATTATTGATGATGAAAATTCCGAGTATGTTGAATTTGACGGTATATTAGCACCGGCTCGAAGAATGCAGACTGATGATGAGGAGGTAAATGGGAATCAAGAAATAGTTCCAATAACTCCTTATGACGGATTTTATCCCACAGATCCAGTAAAGTTGGCAAAGCCTAAAATCTACCGGGGTATAAACGTTCAACAAGTTGAGATCTGTCCTGTATTGTATGACTATAAGAATCATAAAATTCGGGCTTATACAAAACTTGTTTATAAAATTAACTATATCGATAAAAAAAGCGATGATGGCCCATCACTTATCAATCCTGGTATAATTGCTTCCGGAGATCCCGTAATCTTCAATAAGGATGTGTATCAGCCCAAATTCACTTTGGATCATTTCGAAGGTGAAGTTGATAACAGCATATACTACCTGATCATAACAACTCCAAATTACCTTAACGCTGCAAAAAAATTAGCGAATTGGAAAAATCTATTAGGGTATAACACCGAAATCATTTCCAAAAGTAATTGGACCCCTGATTTAATCAAAACTAATGTTAAGGAATTCTATGCCGAGCATCCATCCCTATATTATTTATTGATTATAGGCGACAATGAAGATGTTCCTCCAGAACATCATTCCTATGGTATATACAATTATGCGACAGACTACTTTTACGGTTGCTTGGACGGAGAAAATGATGACTTCGCGGATCTGAGACGTGGAAGAATTTCTGTTTCCTCTGCTGAGGAAGCCAATACCGTCATAAATAAAATCATTAACTACGAGCGCAATCCCGCGACCAATACATCTATGTATAATAATGGCATTAATTGTGCTTATTTTCAAGATGATGAGACCAATAAAGACCCTAATGGATTCGAAGATCGCAGGTTTACCTTAACAAGCGAGGAAATTCGAAATTATCTGCTTGATAAAAATTATAATATAAGACGGATATACTGCACATATCGCAATATAGTACCGACCAATTGGAATAATGATTATTATTCTTTCGGGGGCAGTATTCCCGATGAGTTGAAGAGACCGAATTTCGCATGGAATGGGAATGCCAAGGATATTGTTTCATCCATAAATTCAGGAGCATTCTATGTACTTTTCAGAGGGCATGGCATGCCATATGGTTGGGAAATCCCTTATTTTACATCTAATCATGTCAACCAATTGACCAATAACGACATGCTGCCGGTATTCTTTAACATCACCTGTCAAAACGGCATGTTCGCAGAGTCTTCACCTTGCATTGCAGAAACCATATTACGAAAATCCAACGGTGGTGGAGTCGCGGTCTTTGCAGCTTCTCAGACAAGTTTTAGCGGCACCAATGACGCTTTAATCTGCGGCATGTTCGATGGTATATGGCCTACACCGGGATTACAGGCATTGATGCCAGGTCTTCCTAATCTCGACCTTATCACACATGAGCCCGTTAAGGATTTAGGCTCACTTTTGGAGTTCGGATTTAATCGTATCAATAATGTTTATGGCACGGATGATCCAGATGTCAGATATACAAAACAAATATTTCATTGTTTCGGAGACCCCGGCATGAAAATCCGTACTAAAACACCTACCCAATTCTCTAATGTAAAGATTGACCGACGCAATGGAGAGGTTGCCGTCAATCTGGATGAAAAGGGCAAGATTACGTTTTATGACAGGTCGACAGGAGACGTTCAATATCGAATATCCAAATCGTATTCCATAGAGACATCCAATCCTGAAAACATCTCAGTTTGCGTTAGCGGTGATGAGAAAATCCCCTATATCGATACCGAAGCAACCTCCAACTATAATCTCATCACACTATGTAGCCCCAATCCCGTACAAAACTTCCTGTATATTTATTATTCTGTTGACAGTAATGTAAAATCCATGCGATTCCATATAACCGACATTTCCGGAAATCCCGAAAGAACATTTGCCGGCGATCCTTCGAAACAATATATAAAATACGACATGTCGACGGTTCGCAACGGCGTTTATATCGTCAATCTTATTATCGACGGTAAAATTCAGGATTCCAAACAGATTATTGTGTCGCATTAATGCGTTGTTCTCGTAATAATCTCCCACTTAAAACGTTAATAAATATTAACGATATCAATACTAACCGTAAACAAACAGAACTATTATGAAATTTAAAAATCTTAGCACAGCCGTATATCGGACAGCTGCCGCAATCCTGGCACTGACCGCAGTTACGGTCTGCGTGTTCGTATCGTGTTCCAAGGGTTCAGGTAATGAGCCGGATAACGATAAAGTCCCATCCGAAGGCGTACGCGGAGATACAGTCTCAAACAGCGATGACAGCTGGAACATTATGGCCGGAGACTTGAGAATTCCTTATCTGAAAATCACAGATATTCAAGTTGAAGATCTTGGAAATGGTTCTGCTTACGATCACGAATTATTCCCTGACGGATTACATAATCATCGGCATGTCAAAGTTTCCGTGAATGGAACCAAGACGACCATCAGACTGGAAGGAATACTTTATCCATGTGATTACGAGAATATTAATGTAACAGGTGCATTCCAGGGCCAAACCCTGATTATTGACTTTTACAGCACCAATGATTCACCCCATGCAGGATGGATTGAAATGGAGAATGCATTGAACATATCATTTACGGTGGAAAACATTCCCTCCAAATTTTATCTGATGGTATGCCAAGGTGAATATGGAACAGGTGCTTTATCCCCTACAAGTATCGGCAGTCTCTTTAATGTAGATGCCACATCCGGCGAATGGTATTCTAAAGCGGATACACCAGCATCATCTGACAACGAATAATCTGGAACGTTGTCTTGAAAATAATCAACATCGTTTGATAAATTACATCAAAACCAATCAGATGCGTCTACATCCTTTAAACGTCTTGGGATATATGGCAGCTGCCGTCATCCTGATTTCCATGTTGACATTAGGATCCTGCAAGCATGATAACGAATGGGAGGAAATGAAAGCCGTGGAACTGGCGATAGTCGGAGCAGACATGAAACACGTCGGTCCTTATGATTACGAGGCGGAAATTCCCGCGGAGGGAGCTACCGTCATCATCACCGCCGACGGGAAGAACAAGGAATACGGTTATCTTTCACGTTTATGGATCAATGCCAATAACGACGAAGACGCCAAGTATATGTGGGTATCGGAAACAAATGTCAGTCCCGACGACAGGATGCCTGAGGGCGAGTGGGGAGAGGCCCATTACACAAGTGACAAGGTTCCTTACTCCATCACCGTCAGGATTAATCCAAACACCGGCAACTCAGCCCGGGACATTAATCTGGAATTCGGTTGTTGCTACACATTATCCGACCTGAAGATTCATCAGCCTGCCTCCAACCGAAATTAGAAATATATATCTAATTTACTAACACCTACGGCACTTCCTCCGAAATAAGAGGGAGTGCCCTTAACTTTTTTTTTGACATTTATGTGTATATATGGGAAAATAGAATTATTGTTTCTGACACTGGCAACTGACTTATAATGTCATTACAAGTTAAAACTCTGTTCGGTTAAAACAATGTAATACAATTTCTTGTTTTGTAACTAAAGTTTAGTTACCTTTGCAGCTAAATAATAACCATGGGGACAAAGGAGAAACTAATATTGCGTTTCAAGGCGTTGCCTAACGACTTCACCTGGACAGAACTCGTTAGATTGTTCAGCATGTTCGGCTACGAAATCAGCAACAAGGGCAAGACAAGCGGTTCCAGAGTGATTTTCAAGAAAGGAGAAAGCTCTTATGCCACACACAAACCGCACCTCGGCAGCATAGTAAAGCCATACGTCATGAAACAGGTGTATGAATTTCTAAAAAACAACGGATTGATATGAACACAATGAATTACAGAGGTTATATAGGCAGCATCGAAGTAAGTGAGGATGATGATTGTCTATATGGGAAGGTTCTTGCATTGCCACACGACACTATGATTACCTACGAGGGACAGACGGTGTCGGAGCTGCGGGAGGATTTCCATGGGGCTGTCGACGACTACCTTGCCATGTGCGAGGCCGAAGGCATAGAGCCGAGAAAAAGTTATTCGGGAGCATTGAACGTGCGTTTATCCCCGGAAACCCATAGCAAGATGGCCATCCTTGCTAAACAAGCCGGTATTTCCATCAATGCGTTTATCCGTAATGCTGTTGAGAAGCAGATAACAGCAATGTCATAAGATTTATTTCACAAAATACCAGAGGTTGCGCCGAAATGGCGCAACCTCTTTTGCCTTCTTTCCTTAACTTTTTTTGACATTTATGTGTTTATATGGAAAAATAGAATTAATTTTGCAAAGTTTTTCAGAAACTGTCTGTACTTCACATTAAATATATAACTGATACAGGCCGTTTCGCAGAGGAAGAGAGAGAGGAATACAGCAGTGATTCGTCATTATTTCCACATCAGCGCATTGACGGTGGCCATCCTGATGCTTGCGCACGCCGTAGGTTGCTCGCGTCCTAACCGGAACGCGGCCATAGCCGATTCCGACTCCATCGCGACCGCGCCGGCCGAGTATTATCATGCCGACTACGATATCGCCATGACCGTCCGGAGCCTTGTCGATGCCCTCAGCATCGGCGAGCGGCTCGATTCCGTCAACTATGATTTCAAGGGCGTCCTGACCGATGGCCAGGGCCGGCCCCTGTACACCGACATCACCGGCACACCCGGCATCTGGGAAGTGGACGTCACATCCCCCACCTCGGCCGTGATCCGCAACACCAACATAGGCGACCTCCTTCCCTGGGACCTGGAGCATTATCTTGTCCAGACCCTGAACCTTGACGAAAGCGACATGATTCCTCCCTCGCCTCAGGTCCACGCCGACGCCGACATCCACCGCGTGGAGTATGACTTCGGCAGCGGCTACCTGCGCATCGAGACGCGCAAGGTCATAGCCGACGGCATGGAGGGGGCGCTGATGAACATAACGACCGCAAAGAAACCCGATGGAGCTGAAAACCGCGCTATATCTCGTCCCGTCTGAGTTGAGCCACGCTCCGCTCGCCGATGTGCTACCCGCCGGAAACCTCGGCGTGGTCAGGGAGTTGCGCCATTTCATCGTGGAGAACCTGCGCTCCGCGCGCCGTTTCCTGCGCCGCTGGGATCCGGCATTCCCCATCGACGAATGCTCCTTTCATGAACTGAACACCCACACCGACCGCGCCGCCATATCCACATGGCTGGATCCCTTGCGTCAGGGCACTCCGATGGGATTGCTCAGCGACGCGGGATGTCCCGCCGTGGCCGACCCCGGCTCCGACATCGTCGCCATAGCCCAGAAAGAGGACCTTCAGGTCATACCTCTCGTCGGTCCTTCGTCCATACTGTTGGCACTGATGGCCAGCGGTTTCAACGGCCAGGGGTTCGCCTTCAACGGCTATCTGCCGCAGGACCCGCAGGCGCGACGTCAGCGCATACTTGATCTGGAACGCATCGCCGCACGCGCAGGCCAGACACAGATATTCATCGAGACACCCTACCGCAACAACGCCATGGTCAAGTCCCTGGCCGAGACCCTGCGCCCGGACACGTTGCTGTGCGTGGCCGCGGACATCACCGACCCCGACGCCGAGTCCATCAGGACCCGCGCCGCAGCCAAATGGCGCTCGGCCAAGTACGACTATGACAAACGTCCCGCCATATTCCTGATCCACGTGCCTCAGGCGGCACCGCCCGCTGCCAGGAAAGGAGGTGGCCGTAGATGAGTACCCGCATCATCCGCAACCTGCAGCCCATGCTCCCGTTCGCGGAATTCGAGTCCGATTTAGCAGTCAGTCCCTCCGACGACCTGAAAGTGGACGACCCGCTGTATTTCATGTCGTTCGGTTCCGGATCGAGCGGCAACAGCTGTTATATAGGCACCGGCCGCGGCGGCATCATCGTGGACGCCGGCGTCAAGACCGACCATATCGAAATGTCGCTGCGCAAGCACGGCATCAAGATGCAGGACGTCAAGGCCCTGCTACTGACCCACGACCACTCCGACCATGTGCGCTATGCCTATTCGTTGCTGCGCACCAACCGCCACATGTCTCTTTACTGTACGCCCCGCGTACTGAACGGCCTGCTCCGCCGACACAACATTTCCAAACGCATCAAGGACTACCATTCGCCCATCTTCAAGGAGATTCCCTTCAAGGTGGGACGTATTGAGATCACCGCCTTCGACGTACCGCACGACGGCAGCGACAACATGGGATTCTCGCTGCAGTTCGGCCGTCACCGCTTCGTACTGGCCACCGACCTCGGCGAAGTGGCCGAACGCGCCGATTTCTACATGCGGCAGGCCAACTATCTGGTGATCGAGGCCAACTACGACGCCGACATGCTCCGCACCGGCCGTTATCCCGAATACCTCAAGGCCCGCATCGCCACAAGCAACGGACACCTGGACAACATGCAGACGGCCCGCTTCCTGGAATCGGCCGTCAATCCGGAACTGAAATATGTGTTCCTCTGTCATCTGTCGCTCGACAACAACACCCCTGCCAAGGCCCTGAAGGCCGTGCGCGACGTACTCGAGACCGGAGGGCGCCGTGTCGGCAACGCCATGACCGACATAGCCGACCACACCGCCGACATCCAGCTCTCCGCCCTTCCCCGCTTCGAATCCTCCCCCCTCTACATCTTCCGCTAAGCATTTCCGTTATTGCCCGAAATTTGTTAATTTTGCAGATATGGAGACCTGTCTCTTATACACATCTCCGAGCCCACGAGACTAA
>ERZ1026968.67-NODE-67-length-65558-cov-6.659527_pt1 | contig 65558 bp, 49 predicted proteins | sample MGYA00519295_ERZ1026968 | MGnify/ENA primary metagenome ERZ1026968 (study PRJEB26926, sample SAMN06164480) | human gut metagenome | biome: ENVO:00009003; feature: ENVO:2100002; material: ENVO:00002003 | host: Homo sapiens | place: USA | collected 2012 ...
ACCCGCGCCGCCCTGGAACGCGCCATCTATCTGTACGAGCTCGGCATATACAAATACCTCAGCATCAAGATGCCCAACGGATTCATCGGCCATGAGCCGGACAAAGAATATGCCGAATGGGTCGATGTAGCCGGACTGCTGATGCGCCGTCAGGACCTGAACCGCGTGCTGGAATGCGAGTCGATCACCGATATGGAGGCCATTTTTACCGAAGCCTTCAACAAATTCCCGCGCCTTGAGCGCGAATGGATTGTGGCGCGCACCCCGTCCCGCTGGCGCAAGTCCGCGCCCGTGATACGCGAATACGCCCAGGCCTTCGACAAGATGGTGGCCGAGGACCGCGCCCGCAACCTCGCCGACCTCGAGGCCCTCAACCAGATGCTCGCACTGTAAAGGACTCCCAGCATATCACATTCTCCTCCACCAAGGTCATGGTGAGATAAACATCGTCATAATCTCTTAACAGAAACCGTTAAAACTGATTTGTAACGCAAATTAGTTTTAACGGCTTTAATGTATTATATTTGTCATCCCAATAAGAGGATACCGCACGACAAGGACTTTTACAATTGTATATGGACAAATATTTTGAACCGATAAATAAGCTATACCTGTCACAACCTTTTACCGAAAAGGCGGATACAAGCAAACTGGAAGAAGCATTGCATATAGCCGAGGCGTATGCATTGGCAGAAAATGCCATCGTATCGATGGGCGATTCGATAAGAAACTGTAGTTATTGTTATTTTGGCGGCCTGGCAGATATTATTGGATTGCCGGCATCGGAACGTCGCGCCACAATACCGTCACTCTATGAAGATTTCATTTTCAATCGTACGGATCCTGACGATTTGATTTACAGACATGCCCATGAGCTTGCATACTTACACATGACTCAGAAATACACCCCGGAAGAAAGAAGAAATTATGTTTTGCATGATACCATACGTTTACAGGACATTGCCGGGAAATGGCGTCGCATACAACACCGCATGTTTTCCCTGGCTGGAACTAAAGACGGCAGTTATTGGCTGAATATGTGTGTGTATACCATAAAGAATAACAGTCAGGACACACCAAAAATCGTCAATACGCTCACCGGAGAGAGTGGCGTACTGACGACCAACAATTATACCAAATTTCTTTCTTCTCGTGAAATATCCGTGCTCAGACTTATAGACAACGGCCTGCAGAGCAAGGAAATAGCCGATCAGCTATTTATCAGCGTCAATACCGTTCACAGGCACCGTCAGAACATACTGACGAAACTTAAGGTAGGCAATGCAATTGAAGCATGCAAGGTTGCCCGAGCCATGGGATTAATTCCCTAACCGGAAATCTCCGACATTGTCTGTTGTCAGCGAAAGATCACTGAACTCGCTTACACATTCTCCTTTAACCGGAGCCTGCGAGCATATACCGAGATACAGTTTCTGCGGATAGTCGTTCCTGTACAGTCTAACCATCTGCCATTCATTACCGTCAAGAGAATAATAACTGGCTATTGTATGGGTATCGGATGAGATTTTATAATAAATATTATCTTGCTCGATAACTTCATGATTATTGTCGTCAGACGTACCTACAGTCCTTACCGTTACGACACGGTGCTTCCCGCGCTCGTCCTGTTCGAAGCATATTTTCTGCCATAGCGTGTCGTTGGCGACAACCATAAGGTTGGCGGCATTGTATAGTCCTTCTTTCGTGAATCCCGGTTTCAGGCGGCCTTTGAATGTGAATGGCTTGGAGTTATCAATCTCCGTCAGCAGGATCTGTGCAGTCGATTGGGTTAGTTTTCCATTGGGATCTATGAAGATATCTGTGCCTTCCGGTGCTACGAAGCGTATCACAGAGTCTGACTGGCTCACTTGGTTCACGGCATTGTTTATCATTTTGGTAAAATGTATGCCTCCAAGCATCACATCACAATCCTTGATTTCGAAGGAAGGCGCATAAGCGCTGTCTTTCACCTCCTCTGTTTTAGAAGCACAAGCCACAAGAATCAGCATGGCCAAAGTGGTTGCCACTACATTTTTTAATTTCATAATACCTTTTTCTTATTATTGATGTTTGATGCTGCAAAATTACACATCATCCTCTCAGATCGCAATAGTCAATTTTAACCAAAATCTAAGATATTACAAAAACTGATCTGTTGGTGCAAATTAGTTTTTATGGATTATTTATGAATTAGACATAACCTTATTTTGTAACTTTAAAATATTTTTGTAATTTTGCTATACTTGACTCGGAAGCCCAAGGGGTTGAGGGTTGGGCAATACTTTTCTATCCTGAAGGCCAATGGCCTTCTCCAATAGAAATTTTACATAAAAGCGTTTATTTGCGCTATTTCTTGGCTGTGTAGAATCTGGCAGTTTTACGTTCCCGTCAAGATTAGCAACGATAGATGCCTATGGTATGAATGCGTGTATACGGACGTATACATATTCATATATGCGTGGGCTTCTGCGTTGCTCGTCTTATGGGAATGGGCGATGCCAGAGCCTTACACAGCGGGACGAGCAACAGATAAGATTCCCGCGCTTTTCATGTCATAACGTTAATGCATCGCAGGGAATCCGGTGCCAGAAACATAATATCCGGACAGCCCCTGCCTCGGTCTGACCGACCTGCCCTGTTCATCGTATCATCGAATTATGGTAAACCGTCATGACATACATCCCGACGCATCCGCCGCCTGTTTACTTCAGCAGATGTGTCAATACGACGGAGTGTTGCGGCAATACAAACCGGGGGCGGAGTTCTTTTCGGCCGGCACCGTGGCGCAGTATTTCGGATATGTCGAATCAGGGTCCCTCAAGCAGGTGGCATACGGTGAGGACGCGTCGGAACATGTCATAAACTTAGCGTTCAAGGGGCAATTGATAGCCGATTTCCCCTTTTCGCTGCTGGGTCTGAAATCAAAAACCTCGATGATAGCGGAGACTCCGTGCGTGATATCATGTCTGCCGACATCGGAATTAGACAGTATTCTGGACAGCGATCCGATGCTTCGAGACATTATAATGGCGACGGGAGATACTCTTTTCCCTAATATCTATAAGTTGTATAACGATTTGCAGAGCAAGTCACCCGGCCAACGATACGAAGAACTGGTGAAAGCCCACCCGGATCTGGACGCTATGTTCCGCTTGAAGGACATCGCCTCCTACCTCAACATCACCGTCCGTCACCTGACACGCCTGCGCCAGCACCGCTGACCGCCATCCGCAACCTCGCCGACCTCAATGCCCTCAACCGGATGCTCGCCCTGTAAGGATACAAGTCGTTACTCTCCGCCCGCAAGGTAGTTGTACGGTAAATTTTCCTGTAAACTCATAACAGAAACCCCTAAAACTGATTTGTAGCGCAAATTAGCAAATTAGCTTTAGCGGATTCTTTTTTCCAAAAATTCATGCGAATATATCAAATAAATGATGTATCTTTGCAAATAGAAACCACGGTTGTGGAAACCGCGGTTGTTATTTAAATCAAATTTATGAGATTCTTTGACCGAAAAGAAGAAATAGCCACACTGCGTAAAATCAGGGACAATGCTGAGAGAAATGCTCAGTTCACTGTCTTGACGGGACGACGTCGCATTGGCAAGACATCCCTTGTCCTGAAGGCTTACGAGGATAAGCCTGTTCTATATTTTTTTGTCGGCAGAAAAGCCGAAAGTCTGTTATGCGAAGAATTCAGGCATGAAGTCGAGGACAAACTGGGCATTAAATTAGGTGGTACACCTTCTGGGTTTGCCGAACTATTCGACTATCTGATGCAACTGTCCAAACAACAGAGTTTTACATTGTTTATCGATGAGTTTCAGAATTTTGTACGTGTAAATCCCTCTGTGTTCAGTGACATACAGAAAATATGGGACCTCAATCATTCAGAATCAAGAATGAATCTTGTAGTATGCGGTTCCATATATTCGATGATGACAAAGATATTCCGCGACAAAAAGGAACCGCTTTACAATCGTCAAAACCGATTCATGACAATCCATGCCTTCAAGCCATCGGTGCTGAAAGAAATTCTCGATGCATACCATCCCGGATATACAAAAGAAGATCTTCTTGCTCTTTATACCTTCACGGGTGGCGTGGCAAAGTATGTCGAGTTGCTCGTAGATGACAATGCTTTGACTTACGAAGCCATGATCGACAGCATCATAAGCCCGGATTCTACTTTCATAAATGAAGGACGTTCAATACTAATCGAGGAATTCGGGAAAGATTATGATACATATTTTTCAATACTGTCAGCCATTGCATCGGGGAAGACGCGCCGTAGCGAGATTGAGTCAATCATAGGGCGACACATCAGCGGTTACCTGACCCGATTGGAAGATGATTATGAAATCATAACGAAACAGATACCTGTGGGTGCTAAACCTTTGAGCAAAAACGCCATATATGTAATTCGCGATAATTTCCTTTCATTCTGGTTCCGGTTTATATTCAAATATGCCCATATCATTGAGATTGGAGCTTACGGTCAGCTGCGCACCCTTATAAAGCGGGATTACCCTACTTATTCAGGCAAAATTCTTGAAAGATATTTCATAGACAAGGCCATAGAGAGTGGTGGGTACACACTGATTGGACAATGGTGGGACCGCAAAGGAGAAAACGAGATCGACATGATAACCGCCAATGAACTTGACAAGACTGTAGAAATCTACGAGATAAAAAGGAACCGGCAAAAAATTGACATGTCTGCATTGGAACAAAAAGTAAAGATAATGCTCACGACAGTACACATTTTCAACGGCTACCATACAGAAACCAAAGGTCTTGACCTGCAGGATATGTAAGAATTCAACCGGATTCTCGCCTAAAGACAAGCATCAGCCAAGTGGCTGTGCTTTAACGTTTTGCTGATTTTAATTGCAAAAGGCGAAAATATATATTATCTTTGCAGTCGCAAATGGTATTCCCTGGCTCAAGAGTGAGCCGCGACGTTTCGTCAGGGAATGGAATGAGGTTGTTTAAGCATCTTAATAATTGAGTTGTTTAAGCAACTTCAAAATAGGGAATCCGGTGAGAGTCCGGAACAGTACCCGCTGCTGTAAGTTCCACGAATCCTGAATTTCATACAGGATTCACACGCGGTCGCAGAAGCCATTGGAGCCGGTCTCCGAGAAGGCGCGTCTCGCAGGAATAAGTCAGAAGACCTGCCATTGCGATATATACACGCGCCTGCGGGACTATGGGCTACGGATTTCCTGATAAAATGCTTGTTACATCCCGTCTGCGCGTACACACGTACGGCCGACGGGATTTTTTGGCTCCGCACATCTCCGGACTCGATACTGATTGAGATCCGGTTCATGCCATGCCCCGCTGCCGTCATAACGGAACTAACAGACAGGCATGACTTTAAGATCCATCACATTACTTCTGATAGCGAGTGCCGCAACGGCGCCCACCTGCCTCGCATCCGCATCCGAACGCCCCGACACCACGGGCCGCAACCTGCAGGAAATTGTGGTCACGGTCCGAAACAAGTCGGAGGACGTGATTCCCGTACAGACCCTGCAGGGCGACGAACTGCAGCGTCTCAACAGCAACAGCATCGCCGACGCGCTGCGTTACTTCGCCGGCGTACAGGTGAAAGACTACGGAGGCGTGGGCGGAATCAAGACCGTAAACATCCGCAGCATGGGCACCAACCACACCGGCGTGGTGTACGACGGCGTGGAGCTCGGCAACGCCCAGAACGGGCAGATAGACCTCGGGCAGTTCTCGCTCGACAACATCGAATCACTGTCCCTGTACAACGGTCAGAAAAGCCGGATACTCCAGCCGGCCAAGGATTTCGGCTCAGCCGGCACCATCTACATCCATACCCGGACCCCTCACTTCGAGCAGGGCGAGAACTATCATGCCCGTGCCGCGATACGCTTCGGTTCATTTGACCTGATAAATCCCTCTGTTCTCGCAGAGATACGTCTCGGCCGCAACGTCAATGCCTCCTTCAGCGCCGAATGGCTGAATTCCAGCGGCAAATACAAATTCAGATACCGCCGTGTCAACCCGGCCGGTGAACTGGCATACGACACAACGGCCGTACGACAGAACGGCGACATCAACTCGACCCGGTTGGAACTCAATGTGAACGGCACCCTCAGGAAAGGTGACTGGAATTTCAAGGTCTATAACTACAATTCGGAACGCGGCGTCCCCGGGGCAATCGTTAACAACGTGTGGCGCCGAGGCGAACGCATCTGGGACACAAACTCTTTCGCTCAGGGACGTTACCGGGGCGATTTCGGCCGGTTCATAACCCTGAACAACCTGAAATACGCGGCCTACCGCACCCATTATGTCAACAACGACGACAAACAGGTGAAAATCGACAACCTGTATCGCCAGAAGGAGATTTACTTCTCTACCGCTAACCAATACTCGATTTTTGACTGGTGGCACGTGTCGCTGAGCTATGACTTTATGTGGAACGACCTGAACGCCGACATATACGGATTCGCCAAGCCGGACCGGTTCTCGCATTTCGTCAGCGGCGCCACGGCCATCAACCTGCCACGCTTCAAACTCCAGGCCAGCGCGTTGGGCACATTCATCCACGACCGGCTCAAAGGCCAGGAATCGCCCAAGGACAAGCACGTGTTCACCCCCGCCGTATTCGTTTCCGGCTATCCGCTCCGTTCGCCCGATTTTTCCATCCGCGCCTTCTACAAGAAGTCGTTCCGGATGCCTACGTTCAACGACCTTTACTATGCCGACATGGGCAACTCCAAGCTAAATCCCGAGCATGTGACGCAGTACAACGCCGGCATACTGTACGACCGCGTGCGCCGTGGCGTGGTCAGCACCATCCGCATCGGCGCCGATGTCTATTACAATACGGTGCGTGACAAGATCGTGGCATACCCCAAAGGGCAGCAGTTCCGCTGGACCATGCTCAACCTCGGCCGTGTCCGCATCAAGGGCGTGGACGTCACCGCGCTTGTGACGGTCAATCCGGTAAGCGACCTGATGCTGACACTTCGCGCCCAGTACACGTTCCAGCGCGCCATCGACGTCACCGACCCCTCCGACAACTATTACCGCGACCAGATTCCATACATACCGCGCAATTCGGGAGCATGCGTGTTCAACGCCTCGTGGCACGGATGGAACCTGAACTATTCCTGGATTTATGTAGGCGAACGCTACAACCAGCAGGAAAACATCAGGTACAACTACACGCAGCCCTGGTACACCTCCGACGTATCCATAAGCAAGGACCTGAAGATTAAGAAAGTGTCCCTGCGCGCCATGGCCGAGATAAACAACCTGCTCAGCCAGGACTATGACGTGATCATCAACTATCCGATGCCAAAGCGCAACTTCAGATTCACTATCGTGGCAGAAATATGAAAATGAAATCCATAACATATATCATTACCTTATCAATGACGCTGTTCCTTGCCGGATGCCGCCACGACGAGCTGGTGGTGCCGACGGAATACGACATCATCAACGATGTGCCGGACCCCGACACATCCATCCGCGGCTTTTACCTTGTGAACGAGGGCAACATGGGGTCCAACAAATGCACGCTCGACTATTTCGACTATTTCACCGGTCTGTACGCACGCAACTTCTACGCCGAGCGCAATCCGAACGTAATCAAGGAACTTGGCGACGTTGGCAATGACATCGGCATATACGGGGCCAAGCTGTATGTGGTGGTGAACTGCTCGCACAAGGTGGAGGTGCTTGACAGCCGCACCGGCACGCGCTTAGGCCAGGTGGATATCCCCAACTGCCGTTACGTGCGATTCTACCGTGGCAAGGCATACGTCAGTTCGTATGTGGGTCCGGTGCTGATTGACCCCGACGCCCCGAAGGGAGCAGTGTATGAGGTCGACACGACATCGCTGAAAGTCACCCGGAAGGTATCGGTAGGCTATCAGCCGGAAGAAATGGAAATTGTCGACGATTATATGTATGTGGCCAATTCCGGCGGATACCGAGTCCCGAACTACGACAATACGGTGTCGGTGATTCAGATGGTGGATTTCAAACAGGTGCAGCAGATTCCGGTGGGCATCAACCTGCACCGTCTCAAAAAGGACCGGTACAACAAGCTGTGGGTCACGTCGCGCGGCGACTATCAGAGCCGGCCATCGCGCATGTATGTCCTTGACAAACGCCGGGGCTACAACCAGATGATCGTGACCGACACCCTCCCCTTCGGCGTCTCGAACATGGCCATTCGGGGAGACTCCCTCTATTTTTATTCCACCGAGTGGAACAACTACACCCAGTCCAACACCATCACCTATGGCATAGTCGATGTACGGACCAAGCGACTCGTTTCCGACAACTTCATAACCGACGGCACGGAAAAGGAGATAACAATCCCTTACGGCATCGCCGTACACCCTGAGACAGGCGACATCCTCGTGACGGACGCAAAAAATTATGTGTCGTCGGGCACACTCTACTGCTTCGACCGCCTGGGCCGCAAGAAATGGAGCGTACGCACCGGCGACATACCGGCACACATCACATTCCTAAAACGCCAGGACCATGAATAAGATGCTGTATTTCATATTCGCGGCGTTGCTGTTCACGTGCTGTACGCACGATGTCCAGATGGTGAACTTAGGTATCGACGACGATTACTATGTGTACCGGATGAAGAAGCTGAAACTTGAATCCGCATACACCGGCCGCGAATACCGATGGACACTCACCTCCCCCGACGGCGTCACCAGGGAAGTATCCGACAGACCGGAGTATATTTTTATGGAAGCCGAGGAAGGCCTGTATCATATTACATTCGACATCATCGACGATGACACTCCCTATCATCATGAGTTTACCGTCACGGTGATGCACGAGGAGGTGGAGTACAGTCCCTGGATTACGAAGGTGTACGAGTATTGTCCGGCGCCCGGCCAGTTCGTCAACGAGATGCCTCAGTATGAGGAGGGCGACACATACGCCGATATACTTCAGAAATGCGAGGAATCCATCTCGGGCAAAAACGACGTGATGATCTCACTTGGCGGTTACGGCGGCTACGTCACCTTCGGTTTCGACCATACCGTAGTAAACGAACCGGGCAAGAAGGATTTCCGCATCTGGGGCAACGCCTTCTACGAGCTGTTGAATCCCGATGAAAAGGGAGGTTCGGCCGAGCCGGGCATCGTCATGGTAAGCTATGACGTGAACATGAACGGCATCCCCGACGATCCGTGGTACGAGTTGGCCGGTAGCGAATATCACAAACCGGAGACAATCCATAATTATACGCTCACCTACCGGCGTCCCGATCCGGGCAAGAAGCCCGATCCGGACGATTCCGGATATCTGACGGACGTGACATACATACCCTGGACGGACTCGCGCGGCGACAGCGGCTATATGGCCCGCAATGTATTCCACACACAGGATTACTGGCCACGATGGATAGACACCGACACCATCAGCTTCACCGGCACGCGTCTCGCCCCGAACGCCATCGACACCAGCGGTCAGGGGACGTACTACGTGCTTTACAGCTACGACTGGGGATATGTGGACAACCATCCCAACGATTTCGCCGACCTCAACTCGTTTGACATCGACTGGGCCGTGGACGCCGACGGCAACCAGGTCTCCCTGCCGGGCGTGGACTTCGTCCGTGTGTATACGGGTCTGAACCAGCAGTGCGGATGGCTGGGAGAGACTTCCACAGAAATATGCCGCGGCCAGGACCTCCACATCCCCGACCCCGCCACCATCATCCCGGATGATCCAGTAGCGCAATCGCAAATGAATTAAACAACAATAATTACAATATGAAAAAACTATTACTCACAACAATGCTTCTGTTTACCTCGGCCGGCGCCGTCATGGCCGAGAAGGTGGACTTCGACAAGATAGTCCATTGGGCAGGCACCGGCGAGAACCGCGCAGCACTGGTAATTCAGTTCAACGACGGCAAGGAAGATGTAGCGTATGTGTGGGGTTATCGCTGGAACGGTACGGCTTCGGGCGAGGACATGCTGCGCGAAGTGGCGGCATGCAGCAGCTCGCTGTCGGCCCTGGTGCAATACACCGGTTCGATGGGCAGCACTCTCGACGGCATCGGGATTAGTGCCAATCGCAAGCTGCTCGATCATCTGGAGTATGACTTCCAGAGCGCGGCCATCGACGGCCAGGTGTCGTTCGGATACTTTGAGCCTAATTCGCTGATGGGTCAGACATCGGCTCCGGGCAACGAAACTCCGCAATTGGTCAAGACAGCCATAGAAGCTTCCAAGATCAAGGGAATTATAGAGCACCCTCTAAACGCGCGCCGCTACGGCTACCCAGCATACGACTATGACTTCTGGCTGTTGAGCGCCAATCACAAGGAGGACCCTGACCTACACTGGCAGGCAGGATGGTACAATGGTTACTGGAGCTACTGGATCGGCTCAGAGGGTCAGGAACTCTCCGACGCTTCCTATTCGGGGCTCGGCATGTCGTCGGCACAGCTTACCCCGGGCAGCGTCAATCTGTGGAACTATGCCTCCGATATGATAAACTGGGAGAATAATCCCGGTCCAAGCTCGAACTTAGACTATGCCATGACCGATTATGGTGAAAAAATGACACCGCATGAACCGGAACCATACGCCGTCGACTTCGACAAAATCAAATACTGGGCCGGCGAAGGCGAGAAATATGCAGCTCTTGTCATAAAATTCAACGACGGTAAATCACCCGACTGTCTTGTGACCGGCTACCGTTGGAGCGGAGGCTGGGACGATACGGTCCGCACAATGGTGATAAACGTGCTGAACGGAAACAAAGCGTTCCATGTGGTACGCGAAAACGGCAAAATCGTGTCAATAGGCTATGATACCAACTGCGATGGTATCATCAATGAGGATGACCACAACCAGGCATCAGGAACATGGGACATATATGCCGATTACCGCAACGAACCGGAGATTTACAAAGTGACTGACGCTTCGTTCGTCAATCCCCGCGCCGTGATAATACTTACCTGCACACCGCAAGGCAAGGAACCCGATTACACCATCGAAAACCCGACATACATCGAAAAGGCCGATATTCCCGATGATCCGAACAATCCGGATAACCCTGACAATCCCGATAATCCCGATAACCCCGACAATCCCGACAATCCGGATCAACCCGGCGCCGTGGAGGATGTCGACACTGGCGCTCCGAGCGTCAAAGCTACTGCAGACGGCACTGTCATACTGAGCGGTTGCAACGGTTATGTCTTCACCATCTACGACTTATCGGGCCGTGAGGTATCGTCATTCGGATGCCATGACGATGTCATGACATATAATCCCCGCACAGGCAAAGGCCTGTTCATAATCCAAGGAAAATCCAAAAACAAAATAATAACTTTAAAGTACATCGTAAAATGAAAAAACTGTGTCTAATGCTTGCAGCGCTATGCGTGCTGACACTTGGGGCCGTCATCATGGAACCCAAGATGCAGCAGGGCAAAGCGCCCAAGACGGTTCAGGGCGTGGACTATCGCTCCACGTTGCCTGCAGACATGCAGAAAGTTGCCGCACAGAGCGATTATCCGGAAGATCCGGACGATTTGCCTGTGCCGGAAGGTGACTTCACTTTCGACATGATCGAAAGCTGGACGGGCGAAGGCTCGAACCAGGCCGCACTGGTGATCCAATGGAATGACTCGAAAGAGACATCGGCACTGGTGTTCGGCTATCGCTGGAACGGCCAGGCCACAGGCGCCGACATGATTCGCGCGGTCGTGGCTGCCAATCCGCAACTGTACGGCCTGATTCAGTACACCAATGTCAGCTCACCTACGGACCCCAACGGCGGTTACACCATTAATGGTTTCGGGTGGGACCGTGACGCCGACGGCGACATCGCACTGATCGACACCGGCCACGGCAATCAGGTATACGAGTCTGAAAACGGTCTGTTCATCCATCCGCGCGGCTATGTGCCCGGTCAGGGTGGAAGCTCGGACTATGACTACGACAACTGGATTGCTCGTGATACCGACGACTTCTGGGGCGCCGGATGGTACATCAGCTATTGGAGCTACTGGGTAAAGGAAGGGCAGGCTTCATCCTTCGGGTACTCCGGATGGGGAGCGTCAGGCCGCGTGCTGCAGAACGGCAGTTGGGACGGTTGGAATTTCTCGGTCAACATGATGCCCAGCGACTGGAAAAAATTCAAGGCCGCTCCCTCGCCCATTCCCGAAGGAGCCAAGACCGAATTCAAAGTCAACGGCATTTATTATGAGCTGAAGAACTATCAGAACAAGACTGTGTCGGTAGTGGCGCCCCGCGACATCGAGGGCGAGACTCTCACACAATATAACGGCGTCGTGACCGTACCGGCCAACTTCACCGACAACGGCATCACCTACAAGGTGACCGCCATAGACAACGAGGCCTTCAAGGGGAGCAAGGTTACTGCCATAACACTGCCCATGAGCGTGAAAAGCATAGGCAAGAGCGCTTTCGAAGGTTCGACACTCGCCTCTCTTTCCGTGGCTAAAGCCGATGGAACGGTAGTATCTGCAGGAACCGACCGTTTCGATCACGTCACCAAGGTTGGCGACGCGGCATTCAGGAACTGCTCCGGTTTCAAGGATGTGTTCTATCCCGCGACAATAAAGAACATCGGAACCGCCGTTTTCGCCGGTACCGGAATCGAGAATGTCACGGTTCCCTCATTCGTAGAGACAATCGGAGAAAGTGCGTATGCCGACTGCGCGAGCCTGACAAACGTCGAACTTCCCAAAACTCTCAAGGCCATCGATGCCAAAGCATTCGCCGGTTGCGATGCCTTGACTTCAGTGAAATGCGTTGGGACTTCTCCACTATCCATTTCCGACGACACTTTCAGCTCCGCCGCTTATCAGAACGCCACGCTGAACGTGCCGGCAGGCTTTACCAATACATATAAAAATGCGGCTGGATGGAGCAATTTCTCTAAATTCTCCGAATTCGTGCTTAGCGTAGAAGTAAACGACCGGTTCGTACTGGACGGCATTTCCTACCGCGTCACCTCTATGTCCGACGGAGAAAAGAACGTTTGCGTGACATACATGCCTGTCGACGGCGTTCCGAACCGCACCAGCATCAAGGCCGCCAATGCCGCATATACCGGTGAAATCAAAGTGCCCGACAATGTGACGTATCAGAACATCGACTTCAAGATTACCGCCGTTAACGACAGCGCGTTCTTCGAGGCCACGAAGCTTACCTCCCTCTCGTTGCCTGATGCAATCACCACAATCGGCAAGAACGTATGCTATGACTGTACAGCCATGACATCGATCAAGCTTCCCGCCAACCTTAAGGAACTCGGAGACTATGCTTTGGCATACACCAAGATTCAGACCGCCGTTCTCCCCGAAGGTTTCGAGAAAATCGGCATACGGGCCTTCATGTCATGCTCGGCTATGACCTCCATCACTCTTCCTTCCACTCTGAAGACTATCTCCGACTATGGTTTCTATGGAACCAAACTTGAGGAAATCAGTATCCCTGACGGCGTGGAAACATTAGGTATCAACGTATTCCAGAGCAACACTATGCTCAAGAAGGTAAAATTGCCCTCTTCACTTACTGCTATTCCCTCATCCTTCTTCTCGCGATGCTCTTCGCTGGAAAGCGTCGAGATTCCCGAAACTGTGACTGAGATCAAGGCGTCGGCATTCGCCGGCTGCTCGAAGCTTAAGATCGACATTCCGGCCAATGTCACGACGTTAGGCACGGAAGTATTCGGAGACTGCGCCTCTATCGAGACGATCACAATTCCGGCTTCAATCAAACAGATTCCCAACTCGCTGTTCAACAAATGCACCGGTCTTAAGAGCGTGACAATGGCTCCGGACGTGACGGTAATGGGACAAAACGCATTCAACGGATGTACGAGCCTTACGGAATTTAAATATCATGGCTCGCAGGCATCCGGTGCTCCCGCTCTTGCCGAAGGTCAGGGCAATGTGGTGACGCTTCCGTCCACTCTGACGGAAATCGGCAACTATTGCTTCGACAAGTGTACTTCCATCTCCGGTTTCAATCTCCCGGAGGGTCTGAAGAAGATCGGCTCGTATGCATTCGCCGACAATAAGTCGCTCACTGAAATCAAACTTCCGGGCACAGTCACCAGTTTAGGCTCATATTGCTTCCGAAGCACAGGGCTGACTAAACTCGTCATTCCCGCAAGCGTGAACAATTTCGGCACATATCTGGCACAGAACTGCACCGGCATCGTTTTCTATATCTGCAATCCGAAGCCCGTGTCATGTTCCGGCACCACGTTCAGTCCAAGCGGATATAACGGCACTTCAACCCTCTGGGTGCCCACAGGCAGCAAGAACGCCTACGAAGCTGCAAACTACTGGAAAAAGAACAATATCGAGTCCCCTTCGGTCAATGCGCTGACCATCGGCGAGGATATCGAGTCATCCATGAACCGTGGCATCACCACACTGCAGATTCCTTTCGGGTTCACATGCGACGCAGAGGATCTTCCGGAGCAGTTTGTAGAAGCCAACTCTCTGGCCGTGGCCTCTGCATCCACGTTCACCCTTAACTACAAGGACGCCGCCGGCAATGCCGTCGACGTACCCGCGTTCTGCAAGGACGGCAAGATCGTAGCCGAAGGACTGGACCTCAGGAAGGGAGTAGCCTACACCGCAACAATCAAGGCCGTAATGACCGACGACTCGTCGCTGACGTCTCCGGAATTCCCGATAAGCCGCGGCACGGCAAGCATACCCGAGGAAGTGAAGGTATGGTATGGCGACGGACCGGATCATGTGCAGGTTGTGATGCGCTTCAACGACGGCAAGGGTGTGGAGAATATCACTGCCGGCGTCAGGTTCACCGCCCCCGCTACAGTCGAGTCAATCATGGAGACTCTGGTAAGCAATGACCGCCGCTTCTATGCCCTTAAGAATTCCGGTAAATTCATCGGCTATGGCTTCGACCTGAACGGTGACAACGTCATTGGCCTTACTGGTTCTTCCGCTCTGACAGGCACAGACGGTATATTCACAACTGAAACGGCAGAGACCGTAACACCTGCTCAGGACTACGACCACTGGGCACAGAACTCCGCCGACGCTACCTGGAAGGCATTCCATGGCGATGATTTCAGCTACAGACTCTCCGCCTGCGACAAGGTTCAGGCCAACGATCTGCTGCTGCTCGACTATACTTCAGGCGCCGTTCCTGCAGAGTTCGGATATTTCACATATCTTGAGGATGCCGAGACTGTGGGCGCATGGATTCCCGAGGGTATGACCATCGCCATCGCCGATGTGGCTTATGTGCCCGTTCTTCTTAACGTGGGCGCCGGCAATTCGCTGCGTTCGCTCAGCTGGCGTTATCTCGACGCCACCGGCAAGACCGACACTAAGATCATATCGCGCGCCATGCTCACCGACCCGGCCAAGGGCAACTCGCAGGCTCTGCTGACATTCGGCAACAATGTGGGCGATGCCTATCTCAGCGTCCGCGCCAACATCTCTACCGGCAATCTGGATTACACCGATCCCGTGAAGGTGCAGGTTACAGCTCCTGAAATTCCCGTGACATCCGTTTCGTTCGCATACGGCGAAAACGGTTATGACGCACACTTCACCGAGGTGTTCCAGCCCGAAATGGTGATCGAACCGGCCAACGCCACCTACACGCAGTTCACCTATACCACAAGCGACCGTACCATCGCCACGGTGGCCAACACCGGTAAAGTGACCTGCGCACGCAAGGAAGGCACGACTGTGATCGGCGCCACATACGCATTCGATCCCGAAGTCAAGGGCGATTTCAAAGTGAACGTGGCCTGGAGAAAACCGATACAGAAGATTGATATCGAGGGTGTGGAAGGCGATGTCATCACACTCAATCCCAAACACCTGATCGGTCTGATCGGCAAATTCACCCCAGCCGACGCCGACATCAGGGACTTTTACGTCACCCTCGAGGGTGCGGGCGACCGCAGTGACCTTTCGAAACTGATCGCTTCGATGTACAAGGTGAACTATTGGGACGAGGACAACAACCGCATCAACTTCTACGAACTGAGCGGACACCATGCCGGCGAATGCAAGGTTATCCTCAAAGCCAAGGATGGTTCGAACTATACTCGCGAATACACGCTGAAGGTAGTGGATCAGGACCGTACTCCGGTGGCCGAGAACACCTACCTCGACGGTACTATCATCCTGAACGAGGAATGGTTCGGCCATACCAACGGCGGCATGAACTTCGTGACCAAGGACAAGGAAATGATGTACCAGGTATACGAGCGTGAGAATCCGGGCATGTCGTTCGGCTGTACGTCGCAGTACGGTACAATCTGGAACGACAAACTGCTGATTGCTTCGAAGCAGGCCAGCGACGGCGGCGATCCGCTGCCTGGAGGAGGCCGTCTCGTCGTGGCCGATGCCAAGACATTCAAGCGGATCGGCAGCATCGACGACATAAAGCTGGAAACCGAGGGACGCAGCGGCGATGGCCGTGCGATTGCCGGAGCTACTCCCGACAAGATCTACATGGGAACACACCAAGGTATCTATGTCATCGACCTTAACGAGATTAAGGTGACCGGCAAGATCGGCAGCGATGCAACCAGCAGCGATCTGTATGCCGGACAGATAGGCGACATGGTCAACGCCGGACGGTATGTGTTCGCCATCAAGCAGAACACCGGCGTGTTTGTAATCGACGTCAACACCGACAAAATCGTCAAGACCATCGAGGACGCCAACGTACAGGGCATCACCATAAGCGCCGACGGCAATGTATGGGTTGCTTCGCTCACTGACAGCAAGAAGGCATCGAGATTCGTCTGCCTCGATCCCGAGACCTTGGAGGAGAACACAGACCTCAGTGTCGAGATGCCGGAATCCATCGGCACCGTAACATGCGGATGGGGCGCATGGCGCACCACTCAGTTCTTCGGAGCCAACAGCCGCAATGTGCTCTGGTTCTCGCCTGGCAGCAGTGTTTCGAACGGCGGAGCCGGCCGCTTCTATTGCTGGGAAATCGGTTCCGATCCTTCGGATATGAAGCCGGTGTTCGACCTGAATGATCCGGTGCTTCCGTCTCACAACAGGAACGTCGCACAGGCCACGTACGGAACTTCCCGCTATGATGACCGTTCCGACGAGCTGATCGTCATGACCACGGAGTACAAGGCTTCGGGTCATTACCGCTACAACTGGACGCATTTCGTGGATGCCAGGACCGGTGAAATCAAAAAGACCATCGATCTTGAGCCTTACTACTGGTTCCAGTCGATGCCTATCTTCCCTGACAAGGAGGATGCACGTCTGGACGAGGATTTCAACGGCATAATCATGGGTGTGGACAAGCTGAGCACTATGCCTAACGCAACCACCACCCTGAACCTCCGCACTCTTGTAAACGACCCGGACAACAACGACAATGCGATTGTGTTCACATTGCCCGAAGCCAACACAGAGACCGAAGGCGATGATATTAAGCTCAATCTGACTCTTGACAATCACAGACTGACGATCAATCCTACAGACTACGGTCATGGCACGGCTTTGGTCAACGCCATTTCCAATGGCCGCACGGTGACCCTGTCAATTCCCGTCACGGTCGAGAAGAATATGCCTGACGAACCTGATCCTTCCGGCATTGACGGAGTTAATGCCCGTTCCATCCGTCTGGTAGGCAATCGTCTGCTCATCAAGGGATATGTTGATTCCTCATTCTCGTTGTTCGACGCCACAGGTCTCGAGTTGAATCGATTCACGGTGGACACCGACGAGTTCTGGGCTGCTTTCAACCTCAAACCGGGAGTATATGTGCTTCGCGGAGCCAATACTTCCTACAAGTTCATGGTTCGATAATATTTTTCTTTCTTAGTATGCAGTCCCCGCTGCGAAGCGATTTTGCAGCGGGGACATCTTTTTATTCAAAGGAAATGAAGAAAATAATTACAATTCTATTGTTCGCGGCGGCGTTGTCGGCATTCGGCGCGTCGACCGAGTATCGTGACGGTGTGTTCATCGTCAACGAGGACTGGTACGGACATCAGAACTCAACCGTCAACTGGATATCCGATGATTGGGAATGGACCTACCGCGTGTTTCAGCAGGCCAATGAAGGTAAGGAATTGGGTTGCACCAATCAGTATGGCCAGATATATGGCGGCAAGTTCTATCTCATAGCCAAACAGGAGAAAGATCCGGGCGCATCCGTGAAAGGAGGTCGCATCACCGTGGCTGACGCGCGCACCATGAAGTGTCTGTATCAAAGCGCATTGATCGACCCATCGGGCAATCAGTGCGACGGGCGCGGATGTCTCGGCATAGACGAGCATAAACTCTATATCTCCACCAGCAACGGCGTGTGGATATTCGATACCGACAATTATAAAGTCAACGGTATGGTGGAAGGCACGGCCAATCCGAACGGTTCGGACGGCAAACCCAACACCGACCCGTCCGGCTCCCTGTATCATGGTCAGTGCGGTTCGATGGTTCGCGTAGGCAACCGTGTGTTCGTGGCCCACCAGTCCGAAGGTCTGCTGGTGGTTGACCCTGCAACCGACAAAGTGACTGACGTATTGACCATGAAGCCGATATACGACCGGCTTCCCGACCCCGACAATGGCAAGGAAAAGAAAATGCCGGGGATTGGTTCGGTAGTATTGGCCAAGGACGGCTCGGTGTGGATCAGCATTGCGCGTGACATCCAGGGCACCGGTGCCACGCTACCTTACCTGATGCGTGTGGATCCCATTACTTTGGAACAGTCCGTAATCGAAGTTCCCGACGGTTACTATCCTCCGTCAAACAGCTGGTATGCCTGGACCCCCGACGGTTTCTGTGCTTCCGCAAAAAACAATGTGCTATACTGGAACGGAGGTTCCAACTCATGGTTCTCCGGCTCCAAGGTATTCAAATACGACATTGACAGAAAGGAATTTTCCAAGATCATTGACCTGGACCGGGAAGCTGAGGAACAGGACCTGGACTCCAAGACACGCTGGAGCATCTACGGTTGCTCAATGCGCGTGCATCCTGTCACCGACAGGCTGTACATCTCATTGTTCCACAATTTCCAGAATCCCACGTACAAACTGCGCGTCACCGATGCCGACGGCCTGACTGAGAAGGAAGTGGACATGATTTCCAATTACTGGTTCCCGTCGTTGCCTGTATTCCCGGACAATTTCGCACCCGAGGCCCATAATCCTGGAGAAATCGTCCTTGATGGTTCCGCACCCTGGAGCATTCCATTGCAGGGACTGTTTACCGATTCCGATTCGATGGAATCGGCCATCGTGGTGAACGTGACCGGTGTCAGCGATCCGGAAGCCTTTTCAGCTGTTGTCGAGAATGGCAACATCGTTGTCATGCCTATCAACCTGAATGGTCTGCAATCAGGCACCATCAATCTGAAGGCCAACAGCAACGGTCAGCTTGCCTCCATGACGCTGACCGTCCGCTTCCCATCCTCAGGCATCGACCAGATTGAATCCGAGGATGCACAGACCACATATTACACCTTAGACGGTCAGAAACTTTCCTCCCGTCCCTCAAAGCCCGGCATCTACATCCTGCGCACTCCCTCCTACACCCGTAAGATCATAGTGCGATAAACATTTACATAATCTCATAACAGAAGCCGCTAAAACTGATTTGTTGACGCAAATTAGTTTTAGTGGTTCTTTTTCAAGATTTATGTTAAGCGTAAAAAATGATGCCCTTTACAAATAACAACCGCGGTTGTCGAAACCACGGTTGTTATTAATACATCGTCCCTTAAATGCTGATTAATTCGGGAAATTAATAAGGTCGAAATACATAGCTCTTGTTGGAGAGTGTCTGTCTTTTTCGGAAAGAAACATAAATCCGCATTTCTCATAAAAAGGCACGGCTGCAGCGTATGCGTCAACAGTAATGAAACGACAAGCACTCCTACGCATTGTCGCGAATATATGTTTTACCTGCAAGAGAATAGCACGACCTATCTGCTTGCCTGCGTAATCTTTGGATACTGCAAGACGGCCGATTTTGACTGCCGGATATTCCTTGCGCCGTTTTGAATTGGCAACACGGCGGTTAAGTCGATTCCATAGCTTCTTTTCGTCTGGGTCAAACACAATCTTATCGTTGAGCAAGCTATAATATGCAACAGTCTTGCGTGCCTCGTTGTCTTCGAGCAGATATGTCAACGCCATCATCGACTTGAAGTAATTGATTGCATCGGAAAACAAAAAGTCATTCAAATCGGCATCGCCGCAATCGAATGACTTTATTTGAGTGTCGGCATCTATCTGCCGAAAAGTAAACTTGCCAAAGTCCATAATTACATAGGGAATGTACTTATGGCTTTGAACGCCTCATACGCCTTTCTTGCCGCTTCCTTTTCAGCCTTGCTGACAGGAGCGGGATTCGCCATTCTTCTGGCAAAAACTTCGGCGTCTTTGCCCCTTAATACCGGGGTTTCTTTGATAGGTCGTGCCATATCTATACTCCTTTGTTTATTATTTGGTTACAAAGATACAACAAATTTCTGACATACAGAGTTGTAAATTCAAAATTTCTTGCAAATTCGATTACTGTCATAACCGATTTGTAATGCAAATTAGTTTTAGCGGCTTCAAAGTGTTATATTTGCAGAGGAATTGTGAAACGTAAAAATCATTCGGTTATGGGACAGTCTGTAAACACACATACAGAGAATAGGGGTTATGGTCGCGATAATGTTTTCGGCATTAATGGCTCATGCCGAGAGCATTTATGATATTGCAGATTTCTATACCGTGACCAAGCCGGAATCGGGCACGAAAGCCATCGGCAAGTATGACAAGACCATTGAGGTGGAGTATCTGTTGACACCCACGCGGCTGGATACCGGCAAATATATTGTCGAGGTAAAGAAGATAGGCGACAATCTGTATCAGATCCGCGACAAGAACTATCAGTTCCGGGGCCGCGACATCTGCATCGAGACCCGCTTCTGCCACGAATGGACCTCCTTCTCCGAGGAAGTCGTCCTCATCGTCGACTCCAATTACGGCTACACCAAAGGCAAACTCATCTTCGACTGACTCCTATCTAATAACTATAGCGGGCGCGCCTGATGGAGGTGCGCCCGCTTACTGTATCGGGTTGATGTGATTTCGAATCGGTTACTTCAAGGCGGCGAGGGCGGCGCGGATGGCGGCGAGCTTCTCCTCGGCGTCGGCCTTCTTCTTGCGCTCTACGGCCACGACGGCTTCAGGGGCGTTGGCCACGAAGCGCTCGTTGGCCAGCTTCTTCTCCACGCCGGCAAGGAATTTGGTGTAGTATTCCAGATCCTTGTTCAGCTTGGCCAACTCTTCCTCGACGTTGATCTTGCCATCCAGCGGAACGCTGTACTCGGTAGCGCCCACGATGAACGCGGATGCTGTCGGCTTCTTCTCCTCAACCTCCACGATGGCGGTCAGATTGCCCATCTTGGTCAGCACGCTGTCCATGTCGGCGTTGCGCGGGCCCTTCACGTCAAGCTCCAACGGCTCCTTCTGCGGGAGCTGCTTCTGCTTGCGGATGGTGCGGATTCCGGCTACGGTCTCCTTGACGGTCTCAAAGTCGGCGATAATCTTCTCGTCAGCCTCCGTTCCTGTAGGCATCTTGGCATACATGATGCTCTCGCCGTCCTTGCGCTCTGCAAGGTGCTGCCACAGCTCCTCGGTGATGAAGGGCATGAAGGGATGCAGCATACGCAGCAGCATGTCGAAGAATCGCAATGTGGCGTCGTATGTTGCCTTGTCCACCGGACTGCCGTACGCAGGCTTGATCACCTCGAGATACCATGCCGAGAATTCGTCCCAGAACAGCTTGTACACTGCCATCAGGGCCTCGGAGATACGGAACTTGCCCATCAGGTCCTCTACCTCGGCGGCAGTGCTCTGCAGTTTGGCCTCGAACCATTCCACGGCCTTGGCCGAGCTGGCCGGCTGCTCTATGTCGGCTACCTCCCATCCCTTGATCAGACGGAACGAGTTCCAGATCTTGTTGCAGAAGTTACGTCCCTGCTCGCACAGCGAGTCATCGTACATGATGTCGTGTCCGGCGGGTGCGGCCAGCATGATGCCCATGCGTACGCCGTCGGCACCGAATTTTTCTATAAGCTCCAGCGGATCGGGCGAGTTACCCAGCGACTTCGACATCTTGCGGCCCAACTTGTCGCGGACTATGCCGGTGAAGTAGACGTTGTTGAAAGGTTTATCGCCGGCAAACTCATATCCGGCTATGATCATACGCGCCACCCAGAAGAAGATGATGTCCGGAGCGGTCACCAGGTCGGTGGTGGGATAGTAATACTTGAATTCCTTGTTGTCGGGATCCAGTATGCCGTTGAACAGCGACACGGGCCAGAGCCACGACGAGAACCAGGTGTCGAGACAGTCTGGATCCTGCTTCAGGTCCGCGAGAGTCAGCGAGCTGTCGCCGGTCTTCTCGATGGCCTTGAGCAGAGCCTCCTCCTCGTTTTCGGCCACGACGTAACCGCCCTTGGGCAGATACCATGCCGGGATGCGGTGCCCCCACCACAACTGGCGCGATATGCACCAGTCCTTGATGTTCGTCATCCAGTGACGGTAGATGTTCTTGAACTTGGAGGGCACGAACTTTATGTCGTCGGTCTCAACGGCGTTGAGGGCCGGCTTGGCAAGTTCCTCCATCTTGACGAACCACTGCATCGACAGCTTCGGCTCGATCACGGCGTCAGTACGCTCGGAATGTCCTACCTTGTTGACGTAGTCCTCCACCTTCTCAACCAGATCGGCGTCCTTCAGGTCCTCCATGATCTGCTTGCGGACATCAAAACGATCCATATCCACGTACATGCCGCCGGCCTCCGAGATGGTGCCGTTGTCGTTGAATATGTCTATCGAGGGTAGATTGTACTTCTCGCCCAGCATGTAGTCGTTCACGTCGTGAGCCGGAGTCACCTTAAGGCAACCGGTACCGAAATCCATCTCCACGTAATCGTCCATGATGATGGGTACGGAACGTCCAACCAGAGGCACGATGACACGCTTGCCTTTCAGCCAGCCGTAACGCTCATCGTTCGGGTTGACGCAGACAGCGGTATCGCCTAAGATAGTCTCGGGACGCGTGGTGGCCACGACGATATACTTGTCCTCGTCGCCCTCCACCTTGTAGCGCAGATGGAACAGATGGCTCTGCTCTTCCTTATATATCACCTCCTCGTCGGAAAGTGCGGTCAGCGCCTTGGGGTCCCAGTTCACCATGCGCACGCCACGGTAGATCCAGCCTTTATCATAGAGTTTGTTGAACACGCGGATCACCGACTTGGACAGCTTCTCGTCCATAGTGAACGCGGTGCGTTCCCAGTCGCACGAAGCGCCCAGGGTGCGCAGCTGCTTCAGGATGATGCCGCCGTATTTGTGCGTCCAGTCCCACGCATGCTTCAGGAATTCCTCGCGGCTCAGGTCCTGTTTCTTTATGCCGTCCTCGGCTAATTTGGCCACGACCTTGGCCTCCGTACTGATGGCGGCGTGGTCGGTGCCCGGCACCCAGCAGGCGTTCTTGCCCAGCATTCGTGCGCGGCGCACCAATATATCCTGTATTGTATTGTTCAGCATGTGGCCCATGTGCAGCACTCCTGTCACATTGGGCGGCGGGATAACGATGGTATATGGCTCGCGCTCGTCCGGCTCGGAATGGAACAGTCCGTGCTCCATCCAGTAGGCATACCATTTGTCCTCTACGTCCCTGGGATCGTATTTGGTGGCTAATTCGTTCATATTCGATTGTAATGGTTGTCGAAGTGCGACTTCGCATCGCAACTCCCTGATTTTACTGCAAAATTACAAAAAAACCTTGTATTATGAAAAACGGGGCCTTCTTTACGCTGTTTATCCTGTATCATGGTGTAGAAATATCCGCCATACGAATCAATACAGGAGGCCAAAGATCCAAAGAGGGAGAGTCTTTGCAAATCCGAATTCTATGTCGTCCTTTACGACAAATCCGTCGTCGGCATCGCGAAGCTGACGTCGCGTCTTATTACGGCCCCCGATCTCGAACGTATGGTCAGCTATACGAAAATCGGAGATTTTTGAAGCCCGAACGTCCGAGACCACTCTAACCTGATTATAGAAGAAGGTTTCGCGCATATTCCCGATATCCGGAGTGCCGGAGGCCGAGAAGGCATACATAAGATTTGGGTTGTCGATATACACTTTCTCGACTTTCCCAAGTCCTCTCATACCGCCGGTGTCATCACGCAACTGTCCGATCATTCCTGCTTTTTCAAGATAGAAAAGATAATCAGGAACATCGTTCTTGCTCACCTTGAGTTCGGCGGCAAGATTGGAGTTGTTAGGCTTATAAGGCGCAAGCGTGGAAATGACTGCCATCATTTTCTTAAGCTTGTTGGCGGTGGATACATTCATGCCCGCATATTGGGGTATATCGACTTCCAATGTCTGGGCGATAACCTGCTGCATCCTGATCAGGAAACCGGCCTCTTTTGCGAAAGGATAATAGCCGCATTTCAGATATTCGCGCATCAGGGGAATGGGATGCATATCGGCCGGCAATTCAAATTTATTTGCAAGAATGTCATCAATGGAGAGAATAGGTAGATTTATCCCATGAAAAAGGGCAAGATACTCGCGAAAACTCAGTCCCTGCATCTCGAACATCAGAGCACGCCGGCTAAGGTCGGAAAATCCTTTCTTTATGTCAAGAACAGAACTCCCCGTAAATATCAGTTTAAGCGAAGGAAGCCCGTCGCAGATCTGCTTCAACTCTCTTGACCATCCTTGGTATTTGTGGATTTCATCTACAACGAGATGTCTGCCCCCCTCGCGTACGAAATCGCCAGCCAGATCCGCGAGCGAATGGGAAGCGAAATAGGAATGGTCTGCCGACACATAAAGCCATTCGTTCCGATCGGCCATTGTAAGCATATATTGCTTCACCATCGTCGATTTTCCTACTCCCCGAGGCCCAACGAGACCTACAAGTCGCTCATCCCAAAGGATTTTGTCCCACATATAGCGATGGAACCCGGTCGGTGTATGACGAAGCTCCTGGTTCATGTAATCTATAAGGCTTTGGTGTATCATTGTCTTTAAGATTTGATTTGACTCTTAGGCACAGTAATGCAAAAGTAATTAAAAAAAATGGCATACCAAAGCAAAAAATCCCTTTTAAGGTGACAAAATCTGCAATATTATCCCTTTTGAGGTGACGATTATGCCAATTTTATCCCTTTCAAGGTGACAATTCCTATGGATTCATTCTCTTTTAAGTAATGTAAGGTCCGAGCCATTGGCATCCGCTTCGCCGGACTTACAGGGTGTAGACCGGCGCACCAGCAGGATGCTGAATTCATACAGCAGATACATGGGGAGCGCCACTACCGACAGCGTGAACACGTCGGAGGTGGGCGTGATGACGGCGGCCACAATCAGTATAAGCACTATGGCGTGGCGGCGGTAACGACGCATGAAGCCGTCGGTCAGAAAACCGAGTTTGGCGAACAGCCAGCACAGCACCGGAATCTCGAACACTATCCCCATCGCCAGCGACATGGTCAGCAGCGTGCTGATGTACGACTGCAGGTTGATCATGTTCTCAACGTCTGCATTAACCTGATATGTACCCAAAAACCGGAAAGTCAGCGGAAACACCAACAGATAGCTGACGGCCACCCCGATCATGAACATCAGGTAGCCGCCGCCCACCACTTTAGTGGCATACTGCCGCTCATCGGCATACAGGGCCGGCGACACATACCGGAACAGCTGATACAGAATATAAGGCGACGCCAACAGCACACCGACGGCAAACGACACCTTCATGTGTATCATGAACTGCTGTGCCAGCCCGGTGTTGATCAGCCTGACATCGAACTGCTCGATGCCTCCCTGCGAAAAGATGCCGCCAAGGGCCGACAGCCACCGGTAGGTAACGAAGTTCGAATCACGCGGTGCAAGGATTACGGCAAACACCTGGTCGCGGAAAAAGAACGCCAAGATGCCGAACACCACCGTCACCACGAGGCTCTTGACTATTACGTCGCGAAGCTCGTCTAAGTGGTCCCAGACGGTCAGATTTTTCTCATCGCTCACTTCTCCCCTGCCTCTTTCGCTTTTTCCTCGTTGGTGGATTGGGTCGGCGTGTCGTTCAATTCCTTCTCGATGTCATTCATTCCCTCCTTGAACGAGCGGACACCCTTGCCGAGTCCACGCATCATCTCGGGTATCTTCTTGCCGCCGAAAAACAACAGCACCACCAGTGCTATGAGCAGAATCTCGGGCACTCCGAGACCTCCTATCAATGCCAATATATTCGTCATCATCATAATCAATTAGTTTACACATTCTGTTTCAGTTGTTCCACATACCGGTCGATTCTGTGCAGCTCGGCCGGTATGTCTATGCGTTGCGGGCAGTGAGGCGCGCACTGGCCGCATCCGATGCAATGACTGGCCTGGCGCAGCTTGGGCACGCTGCGGTCGTAACCGACCAGAAACGCCCTGCGGGCTTCGCGGTAATCGGGATCGCCCGCATCCTGCGGCAGATGGTCATCGTTGACGCACTTGTTGTAGTGCTGCAGAATCGAGGGTATGTCGATGCCGTATGGACACGGCATGCAGTATTTACAGTCGTTGCAGGGTATCGTGTCCATAGTCACCATCTTAGTAGCGAGGAGCTCCAGGAACGCGAAGTCATCGTCCGTCAATGGTTTTAACGGAGCCAATGAGCGGAGATTGTCCTTCAGGTGCTCCATCTCGGTCATTCCGCTCAGAACGGTATGCACTCCCGGGAAACTTCCGGCGAACCGGAACGCCCAGGACGCCACGCTGCGGTCGGGATCGCGCTGTTTCATGTCGGCCACGGCATAATCCGGCACCTTGGCCAAGCGTCCGCCCAACAGCGGCTCCATTATAACAGCCGGTATGTTGCGCTTCTCCAGCTCGTGGTACAGATACTCGGCATCGGTATTACGTTCGTTCGTCGCCTTGGCGTGTTTCCAGTCCAGATAATTGAGCTGGATCTGCGCGAAGTCCCATTTATATTCGTCATGACGCGACAGCAGATAGTCGAACACCTTGATGTCGCCGTGATACGAGAATCCGAGATTGCGTATCCTCCCCTCCTTGCGTTCATTAAGCAGGAAGTCGAGGATGCCGTTCTTCATATAACGGTTTTCGAACTCCTCCATGCCGTCGTCGCCCATGCCGATGCCGTGCAGCAGCATGTAGTCGATATGGTCGGTCTGCAATTCCTTCAGCGAGTTACGGTACATGTCGATCGAAGCCTGGCGCGTCTGGCTTTCGGGCGAGAAGTTCGACAGCTTCGTGGCTATGAAATATTTGTCGCGCGGATGACGACTCAGGGCAACGCCGGTGGCATGTTCCGACTGACCCTTGCAGTAGGCCGGCGATGTGTCGAAATAGTTCACGCCGTGCTCTATGGCATAGTCCACCAGCCGGTTCACCTGTTCCTGGTCAATCTCGTCGCCCTGTTCGCGGGCAGACTTGCCGCTGACCGATGGAAGGCGCATCATGCCGAATCCCAACAGCGACACACGGTCGCCGGTACCGGGATTCACACGGTACGTCATCTGATCCTTCGGAGGTTCGGAGGTCTCGGTAGTCTCGTCGCTCTTGCGGTTCTGCACGCCACACGCGGCAAGCCCGGCGGTCATACCCGCCGCGCCCATCATTTTCAGAAAATCGCGGCGCGACACTTCATGCTTCTTATTATCTTGCCTCTTATTATGGAATAGTTTCATTTGATGTCAGGATTAAATGTCATGATGTACGCTGTAGCCCTCCACGTATATTGCGCTGAAAGGACGTGCGGGACAGAGATTCTCACAGGCGCCGCATCCGATGCACCGTGCCGTATTTACCACCGGCACCTTGACCGACGTGGGATCGTCCTTCTTCGACGGCACCATGATGATGGCACCGGCGGGACAGTGACGGGCGCAGTTGCCGCATTCCACGCCGTCGGTCAGCGGAATGCAGTTGTCGGCTATCCATACGGCATGGCCTATCTGTATGGCGGTTTTCTCCTCGCGTGTAATCGGCAGGATTGCTCCCGTGGGACATACATGCGAACATCTGGTGCATTCCGGGCGGCAATAACCACGCTCGTACGACGACTCGGGCTGCATCAGCGTCATGACGTTGCCCGACGGGCGCAACACGTTGTTCGGACAGTTGGACACGCACAGCTGACATGCCGTGCAATGCTGACTGAAATGTTTCAGACTGACGGCACCGGGAGGCACTATCGGCGTCTTGCGCTTCGGCACTTTCTTGTCCACAATCTCGGCTAGGCCCCCGTCCACCTTCTTGGCCTGTGCGTTCACCAGTGCCGAGGCGGCGACAATCGTTCCGGCGGTCAGCACGGCGCGGCGACTCTCGTCAATCTTCTCCGTTTTTATATTGGCACCGGTTTCCTGTTTCATTTCATCTTTCTTCCCGCCATCATCGGGAAACGTAGCCTTTTTGCCCCAACGCATTCCGTATGTTATGGCATTATGAGTGCAGGTGTCGATGCAGTCCATACATGCCACGCAGCGGCTGTAGTCCACCTTGCGGTTCTCACCGTCGATGCACGAAGCTTTGCACTTGCGCGAGCACAGGCCGCATTCCACGCATTTGTCCTTGTTGATGCGTATGCCCAACAGCGAGAAGCGCGAGAGCGCGCCCAATATGGTGCCCACCGGACAGATAGTGTTGCAGTACGTTCGTCCGTTGCGCCACGCCAGTATGAACAGGGCCACGAACGTGACGGCGGCGATAATGAACGTTGGAATGCTGCGTATCCACACCTCTTTCTCATAGAAGGCATAGCTGTTGAAATGCTCGGCTATCTTTGCTAACAGATTGTTGCCGGCGTCATACACCGGGCCGAGCAGGTTCCACACTATGCGGCCGTACGAGCTGTAAGGGGCCAGCAGGGCCACGAACGAGCCGATGCCCGCAATAATGGCGATTATGAACAAGCCGAGCACCGCGTAGCGCCACCAATTCTTGGCCGGTGAATACGAGAATCGGTATTTCTTCTTTTTACGGCGACCGCTCAGCCATGATATGCAGTCCTGCATCACGCCCAACGGGCATATCACCGAGCAGTAGACGCGACCCAACATCAGGGTCAGCGCCACAAGAACCGCCACTACGCCGACATTCAGGGCGAACAATGCCGGCAGAAACTGAATTTTGGCCATCCATCCGAACCACATGCGGAAGAATCCCGACAGGTCCAGAAACAGCATGGAGATGCACACTATGAAAACGGCCGCAAGTATGATTCGAATACGTCGCAACATTCTGATTTCGGTTAGTTTCCGCAAATTTAGCGAAAATTTCCCAAACTCACTTCCCATATTTACCTAATTTATAATCTTTTTTACAGATTCTCGCGAAAACCGGAGTGTCGGCGTTCCCACCGCCCGCACATAAACTTGACAGGAGAACAGTCGAACAGGAGCATCGGCGACTGGAGAGGCGGTGTCTCTACCGCCTACTTATTGCAGACGGGGACGCCGTCATTCCCGTAGTAGTGCAGGCTGTCCCCAGCCGCACATAAAATGTTGTTCCTTAAAAATTTTATATGGAAGGGATTCATAATACTGTTTTTTTTATTATTTTTGCAGAAAAATAGACGGAATAGAATATTTATATTCCGACAAAACAACTTACAATGAGCAAAAGAGAAGAAGACGACAAGACCTTGATGTCGCGCCGCAGTTTTTTCCGCAAGGCAGCCCGCACTATCTTGCCAATGGTCGCCATGGTTACAATCGGCCCGGGTCTGCTGAGTTCATGCGGAGACGGGGGTAATGATGAACCGGAAGGAGGATGTGTCGGCTGTTCCAAAAATTGCATGAACGAATGCAAGGGAATTGTTTACAAGGCCGATTCCAGCTGTAAATCTAATTGCTATCATTTCTGCATCAGCAATTGCAAGGGAAGTTGCATTGACAGCGCCAAGTCTTCATCCGGGTCGGGCTCAGGCTCGTCAGGATGCTCGGGATGTGGAAAATCCTGTTCGGCCCAATGCACGCAGTCATGTGTGACCGGATGCAAGGATTCCTGTAAGGATAAGTGCAAGAGCGGCTGCAAGGGATCCTGCAATACATCATGCCTGACACAGTGCACCAAGGGTTGTAAAAAGAGCTGTAAAGGACACGTTCGTTGATGTCGGATATTTCGGAAATCAAACAAAGCGACAAAGGCTGGGGCAAAGGGGAGGCGAAATGCATCACCTTTATCGTGACCAAGGATTGTCAGCTTGCCTGCAAGTATTGTTATCTTGTAGGCAAGAACAGTCATGAACGCATGTCGTTTGAAGTAGCGCAAAAGGCGATTGACTACATTCTGGACCATGAGGAGGAAATGCCTGAGGAGTCAGTGGAATGGGATTTCATCGGAGGCGAGCCGTTTCTGGAGATTGAACTGATCGACCGGATATGCGATTATATCAAGATCGAGACTTTCAGGCGCAACCATCACTGGTTCGACTCATACAGATTCTCGTTCTCGACCAATGGCATCAATTACGATTCGCCTGAGGTACAGAGATTCATAGCCAAGAACCGCGAGCATCTGAGCATTGGCATCACCATAGACGGCACCCGGTTCAAGCACGACCTGAACCGCGTTTATAAAGGATCCGGGCAGGGATCGTATGATGATGTGGTGCGCAACATACCGCTTTGGCTTGAACAATTTCCTGACGAAGCTACCAAAGTGACGGTGAGCAGCGCTGACATCCCGTATATTCGCGAAAGCGTAATGCACCTGTTTTCGCTGGGCATTCACGAGGTCAACATCAATGCCGTATTCGAAGATGTATGGAAGGAGGGCGATGACAGATTGTTCCAGGATCAATTGATGTCATTGGCCGACGACATGATCGACAATGATATGTACCTTGACTATGTGTGTTCATTTTTCAGCGAAGACATAGGCAAGCCCATGCCGGACATAGAAAAGGGGAACTGGTGCGGGGCCGGCCGCATGCTGTCCATAGACGCCGCCGGGAACTTCTATCCATGCACACGCTTTGCCCAGTATTCACTAAGGTCGAAAAAAGCCCGTATCATCGGCAATGTCAACGATGGCATAGACAAAAACAAACTCCGGCCATTCCTTACACTGACACGACAGATGCAAAGTCCACGGAAATGCATCGAATGTGAGGTAGCTTCCGGTTGCGCCTGGTGTCAGGGCGAGAACTATGACGCCGCTGAAACCGACACCATATACCAGCGCGCCACAGCTATATGCCTCTTGCACAAAGCCAGGGTACGCGCCAATAATTATTACTGGAACAAACTATACCGCAAACTGGAGAAGGAAGGCAAATCCCTGCCGAAAACAAACTGACAAGCCAATGCTTCAATACCTCATAATTCTGCTTGACGACAATGCTCCGTCGTTCTGTTATTACCCCGACAGGACTTCCCGTCGCCTGATGCCACTGGACGTGCTGAAGAAGGCCGTCCGCTATGCCATGGTGGAAAACCTGACCGTCCAGGTGATCATGCCGGACTACCCGCTGCCGGCGGAATATTCGGAAGTCCTTGACATGACTGACCATTCCGTCATAGGCTCCGCCCGACTTGAGAATGCGGATGTCAAAGTCGTATCGGGATGGGAAAGCATACCTTCGCTTGACATGAACGACGAATCGGTTTATATTTTGCGGACTTCCCTGGCCAAACTGCATGACAATCGGGATATTCTGATGAATAAACTGAAATCAGCGCGACGCATCAACGTGGTGCTGACAGATGCACATAAGGCGACTGACGCCGACATGGCCCTATACAAGGGAGATCTGGAATATATGGCCTGTCGTATGGCGGAGATGCATGCCTACGGAGGATCTTCGCAGCTCAATCTGTTGTCGGACCGCGTGATGTTGTCTTCCATGAACAACTGCGGTGCCGGCGATTCAAGTATCACAATTGCCCCTGACGGCAATTTCTACGCATGTCCGGCTTTTTACTACGACAATATCCTGCCGTGCGGAGACATTGACAACGGACTGAAAATCGGAAACAGGGAACTGTACGGCATTGACCGGGCTGCAATCTGTTCCGCCTGCGATGCATGGCACTGCAGACGGTGCGTATGGCTTAACAAAACAGACACGTGGGAGGTCAACACCCCCGGGCACGAGCAGTGCGTCATCTCGCATCTCGAACGAAATGCAAGCCGTAAATTCTTAGAGGCCACTCGCAAACTGAACCCAACGGTGTTTACGGGCCGAGACATCCCTGAAATCGACTATCTTGATCCTTTTGACATCTGCAAGCTTTGAAATTATAATTAATCATACCTTAAATATTATGGAAAAGAAAGTTGGTCAGGTAACCCCCGAAGAGAGCGCAACCATACAAAAACTTCATGAGCGTCGCAGCGGACTCGTGGAATTGGCCAAAATAATTGATCCCTCCAATGAAGCCCTCTACGAAAAACTCGTTACTGATATGGGCAGGACATCGGCAGACTTCCAGCAGTGGTGGTCGGATATGGCTGAAAAATATGAATGGGAATCCATTCCGGACCATTCATGGCGTATAGACTTCAATACCGGCGACATATTCCTGCAGCCCGACAACTGATGCCTTGACATGTCGAAGGCATCGGTCAAAAAAGCGCTGAAGGAGCTGGATCAGGAGGGACTCGTGAACCTGTTCCTTGATCTGTATGCATGTCGCAAGGATGCAAAGGATTTTCTTGAGTTCTGGGCCAATCCCGACGAGGATAAGGAACTGGAACGCGTCAAGGAACGCATCCATAAACTCTTTTTCCTGCCTCAGGGCAAGCCGCGCCGCAAGCCGGACATGACGGAAATCAAAACGCTGGTCAAGAATTTCCGCACTCTCGGCCCTGACCCGGAGAAAATCGCCGACCTGCTGATCTACGTTCCGGAGCAGATGTTGGAATGGCTTCAACGTCGCAACGGCACCGGCATGACCGCCGCGCGTCCCCGATTTGACTCCATGCTGGAGGAATCCCGGTCTTTCATCGAAAGCGCCGGCCTGGAACATGTATTCGGCATGCGCCACGACCGCATCTCCGAACTAATCAACGCATATTACGATGACTTCCCGGACGAAAAGAGGAGCCACTCGTCCCGCCGTTGGTTCCGCTTCCGCCATTAAACGTAAAACCGGCCACGGCGCTGAGGTCGTGGCCGGTAATGTGTTATGATATTAAGCTAAAAATTCTATCAGAAGGCGAGCGGGGTGTATTCGAGGTCGAAGGCTTCGGCCACGGCCTTGAATGTGATCTTGCCGTCCACCACGTTGACGCCCTGGGTCAGTCCGTAGCTGCGACGGCAGGCTTCCTTCCAGCCGAGGTCAGCCAATTTCAGCGCGTACGGCAGCGTGGCGTTGGTCAGTGCCATGGTCGAGGTGTAAGGCACGGCGCCTGGAATGTTGGCTACGGCATACTGCACCACTCCGTCTACCTCATAAATAGGATCGCTGTGCGTGGTGGGATGCGATGTCTCGAAACAGCCACCCTGATCGATGGCTACGTCCACCATCACCGATCCGTGACGCATCAGGCCCACCATGTCACGCGTCACCAGATGCGGCGTCTTGGCACCGGGCACCAATACGGAACCTACCACGAGGTCTGTGTCGGGCAGTTCCCGCTCGATGTTGTGGCGCGAAGAATACAGGGTCTTCACGTTCTTTGGCATCGTCTCGGCGCAATGACGCAGCACGTCGAGGTTGATGTCGGCGATTGTCACCTCGGCACCGAGACCTGCGGCCATCAGCGCGGCGTTACGTCCCACTACGCCGGCTCCCAATACCAGCACCTTGGCCGGTCTGACGCCCGGCACGCCTCCAAGCAGCACGCCGCGGCCTCCCTGGGGCTTCTCCAGGAAACGGGCACCCTCCTGTATCGACATACGGCCGGCAACCTCGCTCATGGGTATCAGCAACGGCAGTCGGCGGTCGGTCTCCGAATATGTCACGGTCTCGTATGCTATGCACACGGCGCCGCTCTTCAGCATGGCGTCCAGCAACGGACGGTCGCACGCGAAATGGAAATAGGTGAACAGCACCTGGTCCTTGCGGATCAGTCCATACTCGGGTTCTATCGGTTCCTTTACCTTGATTATCATATCGGCCGTGGCATACACATCCTCGATGGTCGGCAGTATCGTCGCGCCGGCATCCTCGTATTCATGGTTGCCGAATCCGCTCCCCTCGCCGGCATGGTCCTGCACATAGACCTCATGGCCGTGGTTTACGAGTTCCTTAACGCCCGCCGGTGTCGCACCCACGCGGTTCTCGTTGTTCTTGATCTCTTTTGGAATTCCGATTTTCATGGTCTGTCCTCCTTCTAAATTTTAAGGTTCCTAACAGTGTTTTTCTTCTCGATTTCCAGTCACGCGGCCTATATGCATACACCGCGTTTCTTCTCGGTAAAATTAGAATTTTATTTCATCTTTTGCAACACATCGCAACACTTTTTTTGCCCAATAGGGGAAAATAAATTAACTTTGTGGTTTAAAACTGCAATTATGGAAAACAACGATAAGAAAAAGATAGTGCTGAGTGGCATCCGCGCCACCGGCAACCTGCATTTAGGCAACTATTACGGTGCTCTGCGCAACTTCGTGCGCATGCAGAACGACTACGACTGCCGTTACTTCGTGGCCGACCTCCACGCCCTCACCACGCATCCCGATCCGAAGATGCTGCACGAGAACGTGAAGGACATCTTGGCGGAATACTTAGCCGCGGGCCTGGACCCCGACAAGAACACCATCTACGTCCAGAGCGACGTACCCGAGATATCGGAGATGTACCTGCTGATGAACATGCACGTGGGCATCGGCGAGCTGATGCGCACCGCCTCGTTCAAGGACAAGGCACGCAAGGCTCTTGGCATCCATTCCGAGGGCGACGAGATAGAGAAGGAAATCATCGGCAACCAGACCAACCAGCGCGTAAACGCCGGTCTGCTTACCTATCCCACCCTTATGGCCGTAGACATCCTGATCCATCACGCGGACCTCGTGCCCGTTGGCAAGGACCAGGAACAGCACCTGGAGCTGACACGCCGCTTCGCGCGCCGCTTCAACTCGTTCTATAAGACGGAATATTTCCACGAGCCTTTCAACTTCAACTTCGGCGCCGCAGCCGTCAAGGTCCCCGGACTGGACGGATCGGGCAAGATGGGCAAGAGCGAAGGCAACTGCATCTACCTTATCGATGATGAGAAAACCCTGCGCAAGAAGGTGATGCGCGCCGTCACCGACGAGGGTCCCAAGACTCCGAACAGCCCCGTCAGCGAGCCTATCGCCAACCTGTTCACACTCATGGATCTGGTGTCCGAGCCTGATGTGTGCGCCCACTTCCGTCAGGCTTACGCCGACTGCTCCATTCGCTACGGCGACCTCAAGAAGCAGCTGGCCGAGGACATACTGAAAGTCACCCTCCCCATCCGCGAACGCATCCTCGACATCCGTCAGAACGACGAATATCTATCCAAGGTAGTGCGCCAGGGAGCCGAACGCGCCCGCGAGACAGCGTCCAAAACACTGGCCGACGTGCGCGAGATAATGGGTATCAAACGTTTCTAAGCTACACTATCCCGTCCGCATAGATGGTTCTGAACTGGATCTGGATCGCCTTCTTCGCCCTGGCTTTCGTCATGGCGCTGGGACGCACATGCTTACTGGGCGACCTGGAAGTGTGGAGCCGGATCATGAACGCATCGTTCGACCAGGCGGCATTCGCTTTCGAGGTGTCGCTGGGCCTGACCGGAGTGCTCACCCTGTGGCTCGGTATAATGAAGATAGGGGAACGGGCCGGCGTAATCGAATTTTTCGGACGGCTCATCAGTCCCTTCTTCTCGCGCCTCTTTCCCGGCATACCGAAGGGACATCCGGCAATGGGAGCCATATTCATGAATATCTCGGCCAACATGCTGGGGCTTGACAACGCGGCCACGCCGATGGGTCTGCGCGCCATGCAGGAGATGCAGACGCTGAACGACCGAAAGGACACCGCCACCGACGCCATGATCATGTTCCTGGTGCTGAACAGCTCGGGACTATGTCTGGTGCCCATCAGCATCATGATGTACCGCGCGCAGGGAGGCGCGGCCAATCCGACGGATGTGTTCATACCCATACTTATAGCCACAGCCATAGCAACTTTGGTCGGCCTGGGAGCGTTGTGTCTTAAGCAGCGCATCCGCATGGACGGCGTGATATGGGCGTGGCTAGGCGGCATAGCGGCATTCGTGGCACTGGTCACCTGGTTCTTCGCCTCGCTGCCCGGCGACAAGGTGGGTACATACAGTACGTTCGGCGCCAACTTCATCCTGTTCTGCGTCATCATGGCCTTCATCGGGGCCGGCATCCGCAAGAAACTGCGCGTATATGACGTGTTCATCGAGGGCGCCAAGGAGGGCTTCAAGACGGCGGTGATGATCATTCCCTATCTTGTAGCCATTCTCGTGGCCATCGGAATGTTCCGGGCCTCGGGTGCGCTGGACATCATCACGGGGGGCGTCGAGAACTGCGTGGCCTGGATGGGCTTCGACACGCAATGGGTGGGCGCGCTGCCCACCATGCTGATGAAGCCGCTGAGCGGCAGCGGCAGCTGCGCCATGATGCTGGACGTGATGCAAGCCAACGGAGCCGATGCCTTCGTATCGAAACTCGCCGCGGCCGTGCGCGGTTCGACCGACACGACGTTCTATATATTGGCGGTGTACTTCGGTTCCGTAGGCGTGTCCAAGACCCGTTACGCAGCAGGCTACGCACTATTGGCCGATATCACCGGAGCGGTAGCCGCCGTTATCGTGGCCTATATATTCTGGGGGTAAAATATTTAAGATTATGTTAAAAAAAACGATATTCATAACTCTGTGTCTGGTGTCTTTGCTGACGGCTCCGGCCGTAGCGGCACAGACCGCAGGCAACCGACCCGACGAACCGACCGAAACCGAAAAGAAAAATGAGAAGGATACGGTCCGCAAGATACTGTTCATCGGCGATTCGATGACCGGCTGGCTTGCCGAGGCGCTGAACGGCTATGGCAAACAGAACGGCTTCGATGTCGCCACCGTGGTGTGGGACGGATCGACCATTCAGAAATGGGGCAAATCGCCCAGACTGACCCAGATCATCGAGCAACAGGATCCCGACGCCGTGTTTGTCAGCCTCGGAATGAACGAGCTGTTCGACACCAAGCCCGACCATCTTAAGGGCCCGCTCAACGACATAGTCAAGGCCGTGGGCGACCGGCACCTGCTCTGGGTCGGCCCTCCGTCATGGAACGGCAAGACACAAGGAGGGGTGCTGAACAAATGGTTAGACGAACAGCTTGGCGGAGACGTGTTCTTCCGCAGTTTCGACCTGAAGCTGCCGCGCCAGAGCGCCAGCAACGTCCATCCCTCGCGTCAGGGGATGATAGACTGGATGGATGCGATCATCGACTGGATTCCCGAACACGCCTCTTTCGGACTTCCGGGCTACGACAAGCCCGCCGGCCAGAAGATGGTGCGCCCCAAGACATTCATATACAAACGCATGAAGGAATCCCTCTGACCTCATCACTCATAACTCATAACTCATAACTCATCACTCTGACCTCGTACTTATGCCAAAGCCCAAATACAATTCACTGCTGGTCAACGGCAAGGATTATATGATGATAATCGTAGGCCTTCTGATCTATTCCGTAGGATTCACGGCCTGCATACTTCCACATAAGATAGTGATCGGCGGTCTGTCCGGTGTCGGCACCCTTGTGTATTTCGCCACCGACGGCATGATCCCTGTGGCCGTCACCAGCTACGCCTGCAACCTGTTGCTGCTGGCGTGCGCCTACAGGATAGTCGGCAAGAAATTCGTATTGCGCACTATTTTCGGCGTCACCGTAGTTGCCTTAGGCATAGGCTGCACCGAGAATTTCTTCATGTCCATCGGACATCCGTTGATTCCGGACCGCGTGGTCAGCGTCGTGTTGGGAGGCATCTGCTGCGGCATCGGCATCGGAACGGCGTTCATCCACAACGGTTCGTCGGGCGGCACGGATATCGTGGCCGCCATGGTGTCGAAGGTCAGCAATGTCAGCATCGGACGCACCATGATATACATGGACTTCTGCATCATCTGCTGCTCGATGTTCCTACCATTCGAAGGCACATTCGAACAGCGTGTGGAGGCCCGGATCCCCACAATAGTGTATGGCGTCATGGTCACTTTCATAGCCAGTTACGTCACCGACCAGATCATCAACGGCAACCGCAAGGCCACGCAATTCATGATATTCTCGCCGAAATGGAAGGAAATCGCCGACGAAATCCTCGTTGACGCCCATCGCGGGGTAACGGTTATCGACGGCCAGGGCTGGTACACGAAACACGACCAGAAAATCCTCATAGTATATTGCCGCAAGATCGAGTCCGTGACCATCTTCCGCATCGTGAAGCGCATCGACGAGAATGCCTTCGTGACTCAGGGCGCGGTCAACGGCGTCTACGGCAAAGGCTTCGACCACGTCAAGATCAAGATGAAGTCCCAGGCTCCGAAAGTCCCCGCCTCGGACGACGCCTCGGCCCAGTCCCCCACTCACCGCATCCGCCGCTCCTCCGCCGAAGAGTAAAGTTCGATGTCCGGATCGCGCTTCCACCAGGTCAGCTGTTTCTTGGCGTAGACACGGGTGTTCTTCTTGATGCGCTCTATGGCGGTGTGACGGTCCATCGTGCCGTCGAACATGGCGAACATTTCCTTGAGGCCGACGGTGTTGAGCGAGTTCAGATGCCGCAAGTGATAGACCTGCCGAGCTTCTTCCTCCAGCCCGGCCTCGACCATGGCGTCAACCCGCCGGTTGATGCGGTCGAACAGCTGCTCGCGCGGCATGGTCAGGCACATCTTGCGCACCTCAAACTCCCGCTCCTTCCTCTGCCCGGTGCGTAGCGACGTGTAGCTTTGTCCCGACGCCCTGATTATCTCCACGGCGTGAAACACCCGCTTCATGTTCTTGCGGTCCACCTCATTGTAATATTCCGGGTCGAGACGCGCCAACTCGCCAAGCAGCCATTCGTCTCCCCTCCCGTCATGCTCGGCCTTAAGTCCCTGCCGTATTTCGTCCGGCACCGTGGGCAGCTCGTCGATGCCGTGACAGAAGGCGTCGACATACATCATCGAGCCGCCGCACACCACCACCGAACCGCGTTCCGCTATAAGTCTTCGGGCAATACTCAGCGCGTCCTGCTCGAACATCGCGGCACTGTAATATTCCTCTAACGGCAGGAAGTCGATGAGGTGATGTCTCACGGCCGCGCGTTCCTCGTCGGTAGGCATTGCCGTGACTATCGGTATACCGGTGTATATCTGCCGGCTGTCGGCGCTGATTATCTCGGTGCCGAGCTGACGGGCCAGGCGTACGGCAAGGGCCGACTTGCCCGAGGCAGTCGGCCCTGTTATGACGTATGCGGTTCCTTTCACGCTTTCTCGGCCACTATCCTGCAGATGTTCACAATCACGTCCGCGGCCTTCTCCATGGACTGGACTGGCACGTACTCGAAACGGCCGTGGAAGTTCTCGCCGCCGGCGAAGATGTTGGGACACGGCAGACCCTTGAACGACAGCTGCGCGCCGTCCGTACCGCCGCGGATGGGCTGCACCTTGGGCGTTACGCCTGCCTCGAGCATGGCCTCCTTCACATAGTCTATGATGTGCATCACAGGCTCGATCTTCTCGCGCATGTTGTAGTACTGGTCCTTGATCTCGACCGTGCAGCAGCCGGGATACTCGGTGTTGGTCTTGCGCACCAGGTGCTCTATCTCGCGCTTGCGGCTCTCGAAGCGGTTGCGGTCGTGGTCGCGGATTATGTATGTCAGCGTGGTCTGCTCCACATTGCCCTCGATGCCGACCAAGTGATAGAAACCTTCGTAGCCCTCGGTGTGCTCCGGCGTTTCCCAGCGGGGCAGCATCTGGATGAAGTTGCCGGCCACGCGGATGGAATTCACCATCTTGTGCTTGGCGTATCCGGGATGCACGTTGCGCCCCTTGATGGTCACCTTGGCCTGTGCGGCGTTGAAGTTCTCGAACTCCAGCTCGCCCACGGCACCTCCGTCCATGGTGTAGGCGAAGTCGCAGCCGAATTTCTGAACGTCAAACTTATGCGCGCCCAGACCTATCTCCTCGTCGGGATTGAAGCCCACACGGATTTTTCCGTGCTTCACTTCGGGATGCTGCTGCAGCCATGCCACGGCGGTCAGTATCTCGGCGATGCCTGCCTTGTCGTCGGCGCCGAGCAGAGTGGTGCCGTCAGTTACAATCAGGTCCTGGCCCACATAGTTCTTCAGCTCGGGGAACTCGGCGGGATCAAGATTGTATTCCTCGTTCAGCTTGATTACGCCGCCGTCATAATCCTTGACGATGCGGGGCTTCACATGCTTGCCCGACATGTCGGGGCTTGTGTCCATGTGTGCTATGAAACCTATTGTCGGTATTTGCCTGTCGGTATTTGCGGGCAGCGTGGCCATCAGATAGCCGTTGTCGTCCAGGTCCACGTCCTGCAGACCCATGCCTTCAAGCACCGTCTTCAGGTACCCGGCAAATTCCATCTGACCCGGCGACGACGGCGTCATGTCCGTCAGCTCGTCGCTCTGGGTGTCGTACTTCACGAAATCTAAAAATCTTTCTGTTAATGTCATGGCTATCTAATTTGCGTTCTGTTTTGCCACAGCAAGCCGTAATGCCCGGCTGTACTTCTGTTTTTGTTGCACAAAATTACCTATTTATCGGCGCATTAACACATACTTAACAATTATTAACACCGCTATTGACATTAAGTATATTTTTTGTATTAATTTTGCAAACAATTTTACGTTAAACCATAACATTTTGTCAAGCCAGAAACGATAACCAAACACGAACAATTAGGATAACATAAACAACAAAATAAATACAGTATGAACAAAACGATTATCGCGATTGCGGCGGCTATAGCCGTCGGAAGCGTATCGGCGCAGGCGAAGGTTCCCCATGGCACTTCGGATGCGCTGTTCCCCTACATGCCCAAGGCCCGTGCCGAGGTGTGTCAGGATGGCTTCGGCAAACCCGACGCATTTCAGGCCAAAGCCCCCAAGGGCGCTGTCAAAGTGGGAGCGTTCAAGACGCTCAATCCCAACGTGCTCTCCAAGAGCAGCGAGTCCGGATATCTCAACGCGCCTGACGGTTCGACCTGGTTTTTCTCCATCGATTACAAGACAAGCGAGACCAACAGTATCCAGGGATTTAAGATCACCGTATTCGACAGCCAGCTCCAGGAAGTCGGATCAGTGGAGGATGAGATTCAGCTCGGTGAAAACGAGACCCGCGTGGCACAACTCAGTATCGGTCCCGATCTGACTCAGAAATTCTTCAACTACGACAACAGCTACGAAATCATGATCGGTGTTGCCACCAACACCACTGCGTATGTCAACAACTACCGTACGCGCGTATACTCCATCGGCAAGAACGAGCCTGTCACCACAATCGACGGATACTACTGCTCGGCTGTAAATGCTGCAAAAGACGCATGGTCGGAGGATTTCTACATCACTTTCTACACCTCCGTCGAAACAGAGACTCCCGAGGTGAACGGCATCGAGAATCATCTTGACAACCGTTTCGTCACATATAAGAAAGCAGGATACAGCGGAATGGGCGATCCGGTGATCGACGTCCGTTTCCCGGAGATATGCACCACCGGTGAGTATGCGATTCCGGTCCTGTCGGTCGTAAACGACGGGAAGCTCTGGATTTCCTTCAGCCATCTGAAGCATTGCTGGTTTGAGGATCCATACGATTACTCCAACGAGAATCCGGCCCCCGACAACGAGATGATCGTAGACGTGTACACCACGGGCAGCGGATGGAACGCCGCAATGGAAAAATACAGTACCACCACATTCCCCCTGGAAACCAGTGCCGACGATCTCTTTTTCCTGTATCACGGCAACTTCCAGTATGACAACGACCTGAACCTGACACTGAGCGGAGACGGCACTCCAAGTCTGTACATCACCAAGGCTCATTCCATCCAGGGCGGCGACACGTTCAGCTATGACTACACTGTATACAGTGCCGCACCCAAAGGAGAGACTGCAGCCGGAGTAAAGAAATTCGACTTGGCCCAAGGCGTAAGCGGCGGTACGTTCATGACGGACATACCCGGGTTCGCTCCTCAGGTCATGTTCATCATACCGGACGGTGACGGCGACGTATTCTTCCAGTTCGTAAACGTAAACAACGGCCAGGTGGAGCATGAACTGGACGCCAATTTATCGGACGAAGACCCGAACATATCGCTCACCGCCAACACCGACCGTGTGGCCGACAAGGATTCCTACCTTTACTACGCTCCGCAGACCAGAGGTATGTCGGACGAGAACGATGACGTACATACTCAGATCGTATTCGTCGATCCCGAAGAGGGAACCATAGTACGCACGGACGATATCAACCTGGGCCAGAATGTGGAATACGCACAGCTCTATACCGGTCCGGAAGCATTCGATCCCTACCTGTTCAACCTTGACTCAGACCGGGAATATATGGCACTGGTCAAGCGTAAGAAAGCAAGCGGCACCGGCATAGACGAACAGCTGATTATCCGCAGCACCGATTCCTCCAAGGCTCCCCTGCTTGAACTCGGCCCTGAAGAGGGCAAAGGCAACCTTGCCAATATATTCATAGCCAACTACGGCTCCAAGTCGCCCAAACTCATTGTGACATACATGGACATCAGCGACTGGAAATACACCCTCCAGAGCTATGACCTGCCGCTGCAACTGTTCGAAAACGGAGACGGAACGGCCGAGAATCCTTACCAGATCAGCACCGTAGGCGGTCTGAAGCAGCTCATATCCGCTCCCGAGGCCCATTACGCCATCGTCAGCGACATCGACGCTTCCGGTTATCCGCTGGACATCAAAGACTTCGAATTCACCGGCTCGCTCGACGGACGCAATCACGTAATCAGCAATCTGAGCCTGACCGGCCGCGCGCTGATTCCTCAGCTTAACCGCCCCGCAGACACGGCCGAAGGCGTATCAGCCAATTCAGATGACCTTGCGGGAACCGTGCGTAATATCAATTTCGTAAACGCGTCGCTCAAGAACGCGGCTTCGGGCCAGGGTCTGCTTGTAGGCACGATGTCCGGAGGCGTAATCGAGAACGTGCACGCATACGAATCGACAGTTCAAGGCGACGATGACTTCGGAGGTCTTGTCGGTAAAGCACGTGTATACGCCAGCATCAGCGGAAGCTCGTTCCAGGGCGACCTGATAGGCGGCGAGGAATCGTCGACCATAGGCGGTATCGCAAGCTCTACCATGACATCGGCCACCATACAGGCCTGCGCGTTCAAGGGCAGTATCACCGCTGGTTCCGGCATAGGCGGCATCGTTGGCGATCTGGGCAATAACGCCGGCAAAATCAGCGACTGCCACGTCAACGCCGCAATCAAGGGCAAGAACACCATCGGCGGCATCGCCGCCACCAGCGGCCGCTCGCTTATCGAGAAGTGCCATGTACAGGGCAGCATCGAGGCTACCGAGGCTCCGCGCTGGGGCGGAGGTCCCTGCGTGGGCGGTATCGTTGGCGATCTGCAGCCCGACTATGGCAGCCTGAACCCCGACGAGCCCGACGAGCCAACCGCTCCTTCGTTCGCCGTACAGGGTTGCTACGTCAATCTCTCGTCACTCGCATATACCGGAACTCCGGCCGAAAGCGAGGAATTCCCCGGCCAGAACGACACGATGCACCGCATCGTAGGTAAAAGCGTGGTCAATAACGAGCCCGAACCCATCGGCTACGATGAAACGACCTGGGAGCCCATCTACAGCGACGAACCCGTGGCTCCGGATGCAGGCCTGGCCAACAACTATGCCGTTGCCACTCTGACAGTTGGTAGCGACAAGATCGAGGCCGCAGCCACAAGCACCGAGGGTGCTTCCGTAGCCTCCGACGAGACCGGCATATCCTTCTTCCAGGAATTAGGCTGGAACTACGGCAACGACACCGAGAACCCCTGGAACATGACGGGCGACCAGTTCAACCCGGCACTGTACTTCGAGGGCGGTCTGCTGATCTTCACCCCCTCCGAGGTTACAATCGAGGCTGAAAAGGAAGTGACCCTCCATCTGCAGCTCGTAGGCGAAGGCATCACAGATGAGATGATAGAGGGCTTCACGTTCGAGATAAGCGACGAGTCCGTAGCCGAGGCCGGTGACATGGGCATCGAGAACGGTGAGATCTTCATCGTGATCAAAGGTCTGAAAGAAGGCACCGCCAACATCACCGCCGGCATCGCCGGCAAGCAGACACAGGCCAGGATAACCGTCAACGCCGCTCAGTCCGGCGTAGGTTCGATCGAGATCGAGTCCGCAGGCAACATCAGCTTCAACGGCAACGCAGTCTCCGCGCAGGGTTGCGCCATCAGCGTATTCTCCACCACCGGAACGCTTGTGGCCGCAGGCAGCGACACCGTATCCCTGGACAATGTGGCAGGCGGCATCTACATCGTGACCGCCACGGACGCCAAGGGCCACCGTTCCTCGCTCAAGATCCGCCTGTAATCAGAATTCGATCAGTCTTTAAGACAAATCGTACAAGGAGGCCGCGCGATGTGCGCGGCCTCTTTTTGTATGTTTGCTTTTTTTATATTTTATTCACCAAACTACTATTGACAGACGTGCCCGTTTATACTAATTTTGCACTCGGAAAATCAGGACCATTTACAACAAACAATGAGAAAACAATTCTATTTGACAGGCATCGCCCTGTTAGCCGCCGGCACGCTGCTGTCGTGCAGCAACGAGAACGAGCCTGCAGGCGGCAACACCGGGTCTGCCGGCTTCATCGCCATTAACATTCTGGCGCCCAACAGCAACGCCACACGCGCTACTGACGGTGGCTTCGTTAACGGCACCGAGGCCGAAGGCAAAGCCGACAAAGGGATATTCCTGCTGTTCGACGCCGCAGGCAATCAGGTAGGCCGCCCCCAGGAGCTGACTCTGACCCCCTGGACCGGTCCCGGCAGCCCCAATGTAGAGAATATGTCATCGGCCGTCCTCGTGGTGGAGAACCAGAAGGACATCGCCACCACCCACGTGCTGGCCATCCTCAACGCTCCTGCCGACGCAGACTTTGCCGGCAAGACCCTGACCCAGGTTATCGGCATAGCCGGCGACTACAGCTCGACTGCCAACGGTTTCGTAATGACCAACTCCGTATATAACGAGGGTGGCAATACCGTGACCGCCACACCCATAGCCGGACACATCGCCGCAAGCGCCGAGGCTGCGAAGAACAACCCCGTGGAAATCTACGTGGAGCGCGTTCTGTCCAAGGTCCAGACCTCCGTGCTCTCCAACGTTGAGAGTTCCACCATCACCGTCAGCGGCCAGACAGTGACCGTGAAGCCTGAAATCATAGGTATCGAGGTGGCGAACGTGGCACAGAACTCCAACCTGGTGAAGAACATCAGCGGCATCAACTTCAGCTGGAACTGGAACGACCCGGCCAACAAGCGTTCGTACTGGGCTACCACCTCCAACACCGAGTTCAGCAATCAGAGCTGGAACACCATCGGCGGCACTTCCGCAGCCAAGGCACAGAACTTCTATGTGCAGGAGAACACCGGCGACACCAAGACTTCGGTGCTCGTGACCGGCCGGCTGAAGGACGAGAACGGCGAGGCACTTAGCTTCGTGAAGTACGCAGGCCAGTTCTATACTCCCGCCGGAGCCATGAACATCATGGCCAACGTGCTGAAGAACGCCGGCTACCGCATCAACAACGGCACCGAGTCCGTGACCATCGCTCCCGAGCAGCTGAAGTGGGCCCAGCCCGCAGGCATCGAGTCATGGCAGACCGTGGCTCAGCTCAACACCGCGGAGGGCACCGTGTTCACCAAGAACGGCGAGACCGTTTCGGCTACTGAAATCAACACCTTCCTGACCGGCAACGCATATCGCGTGAAATTCTGGAACGACGGTATGGCATACTGGTACGTGAACATCGAGCACTTCGGCACCGACGCTGCCGGCAACGCGCTGAACGGCATCGTGCGCAACCACGTCTACGACCTGTCGCTGAACAGCCTGAAGGGCCTCGGAGTGCCTGTGTTCGATCCCGAGCGTGACATCATCCCCGACATCCCCGTGGACGAGGACGGTTTCTACATCGCCGCGCGCATCAACATCCTGAAGTGGAAGGTCGTAAGCCAGGACGTAAACTTTGAATAATATCCATCTGATCAAGGGATCCTGATTCTAATCCTTCGGGGCGCGTCCGTGCGGCCATTGCGTGCCGTGCCGGCGGGCCCCGATACTATCAAAAACGCACATTATACCTGACAGCCTCGGAACCGTCAGGACCATATTACCTACTTCTCACACATTATGCCCCCTTTTCTCAAACATACTCTGACAGGACTTGCCGCGGCGATGTCGGTCATGCTGTCAGGATGCGACGCCGGTATTCTGGAAGACGGCGTGCCTTGCGATCCCTCGCATTCGTTGACATTCCGTTACGACTACAACATGCTGTACACCGACATCTTCAACGATGCGGTCACCTCCATTCAGGTATGGGGGTTCGACACGGACGGGCGTCTGGCATGGACCCGCTCGAAAGAGGGCGCCGCCCTGGCCCGGCCCGACTTCTCGATAGGCCTTGACGACATCGAGCCGGGCACCTACACCGTAGTGGCTTGGGGCGGCATCGGCGCGGGACTCCGCGACCGCGACTTCATAGTGCCCGACTTGGAAATAGGCGACCATATCAGCGACCTTACATGCAGCCTCTACACCGAGGTGCCTAACGTCTCCGACACCGACCTTAAGCCTCTGTTCTTCGGACGGCTGGAGAATGTGGTGATCCATCCCAAGGCGTCGGAGCCGAGGCCCGGCACGCTGTATAATTACGAGGTGCCTCTGCTGAAGAACACCAACCACATATACATCATCCTGCGCGACGAGCGCGGCAAGGACATCACACTCGACAATTTCGTCTACGCCCTGTCCGAGAGCAACGGCGTGATGAGCCACCGCAACGAGCTGCTTGATTCGGAGACCATCTCCTACACGCCCTGGCAGCAGCAGATTGGCGTGCTGCAGACCCGCGACTCACAGCCGGGTCAGAAGGTGGCGCTGGCCGACATCACGACGGTGCGCCTGATGGACGAACGCGACAACCAGCTGGCTATCCGCGGCACCGACAATGTGTCGATAGCCGACTTCCCTCTCAACGACATCATACTCCGGTACAAGGAACTGCAGTATCCCGACATGTCGGACCAGGAATTTCTGGACCGTCAGGACGAATACGTGGTGGAACTGCCCGTAACCGACGGCCGATGGCTCGGAGCATACCTATACATCAACGGCTGGAAGATTGTGCTCCAGGACATAGACTTTGAACAATGAAACGACATATATACAACATCTTCGCACTCTGCGCCGCAGTCATGGCCTTAGCTTCGTGCGCGGGTCATGACTCGCCCTACCACAGCGGGGCCGGCGGTCTGTACTCCATGACGCTTACCCTCGATCCCGGCTCGCTCGGAACCCGGGGCGGCCGTGAGTTCATAACCGGCGAGGAAGATGGCGTAAGATTCGACCGCATGATTCTGACCGGGTCCGTCAACGCGGCCCTGTACACATATTCCGGCAACGGCCTTGAGCTTGCGGCACGCATAGAACCTTATTACGACGCTGCCACCGTCACTCCGGACGGACTCGTGCTGCTGTCGGGCAGAATAGCACCCGTCATCGACATCGACCGTCTGAAAAGCGAGTCCGTCAAACTGATGGTAACAGCCAATTCCGATTTTGATTTTGATTCGCCCGAGTCCGTGACATTCTCCAAGGGTGGCGCTTTTTCTGATTTCGACGCCATCCCGATGTGGGGAGCCAAGGACATAAGTCTTGGCTCCCTGACTCCGGGCACCGCATTCGATGCGGGCACCGTAGACATGCTACGCGCCATGGCCGCCATCGAGGTGCTGTGGCCCGAGGACATGCGCGGTTCCCGGCTCGTTTCGGTCCGGGTGGACAACGCCGCGGAGTCGGGGTGCGTGACGCCCTCGGGGTGGAACACGCATCTGAATACATCGGCCATAAACAACGCCGATCCTTTCCGGCACAAAGCCGACACAAGGCTGTCGACATTATATACTGAAGCCGCGGACGGAAAGGCTCGCATATATCTGCCCGAATCGCTTAACGTGGCCGAGACACCGGTAGCCGTCAATGTCCACTACGTCACCGCCGAAGGCGAGCCGATGTCCGGCCGGATACTCATAGCCCGATACATCGACGGCAAGCCCGACATGACGACCCTGTGGAACGTGCGCCGCAACCGCATATACCGCTTCAACATCGTGGGCATCCCGAGTCCCGATATTCCGGGAGCCGAGTTCGAATGGGAATTCCGTATCAACGACTGGATTCCCGGCGACGACATACTGATTGAAGAAGACTGAAGGATAGCTTAAAAAGAAAAGTTGAGAAAGTTGAGAAAATGCCAAAATATATCAGACATATACTTATAGGGCTTTGCGGTATGCTTGGGGGCGCTGTCATGATGTCGTGCGCCGACCGCATGCCCGAAATGCCCGGAGCCTCCGATCCGACCGAGGATTACTTCTTCGTGCTGGACACCGGCGACGGCCACGGCACCCGTGCGTCGGTCACTTCCGACTGGAGCACAGTGGCCGACGAGGGGGACATCGTCGGGGCGTTCAACCTCGGCAACGCTTCCGACCCGGAGAACGTGCGCTATGCCGTCAGGAACGTGGCCGACCGTCAGGTGCTCGTTCCCGCCGTGGAAGGCACCGAGCTTACCAAACAGACCACGGACTATCTGTTCTATTATCCTTACGATCCGGAAATGACCATGGAGAAGGCCCGCAATCTGGAACATTCCGTAATGGCGGACCAGCAGCAGGACGGCGCGTTCGAAAGCTCGGACCTGCTGTGGGATGTGGCGCATGCTTCCGACACTAAGTGCCTGGTGGCGCTGGACCATGCCATGGCGTCCATCACGGTCATCGCCCAGGCCGAGGGTAACGATTTCTTCAACAACGTTAAGATTCTCGGCCAGCCACTCTCGGCTTCGGGAATAGACCTGACCGCTGACGGCCCGGACGCGTTGAATTATGACACGGATGGGGGCGCGTCCGACATAACGGCGCTGTATGCTCCCTACTCCACCGATGCCGACCATTACCGGGCCGTTGTGCCGGCCAACCGAACCATACCGGCCGGGACCAGGATAATAAGTCATTACAGCCGCGACGGCGTGCACGAATACACGCTGCGCCGGGACCTGGAGCTGCTGCCGGGCCGCAACTACGTGTTCACGCTGCTGCGCAATAATTCGCCGTCGCCCGATGTGACCGACGACGATTCGTGGGTGCTCGACGTGTTTGATCCGCAGACGGGACAGCCCGTAGGCCTGCTGTGCCGCGAATATCTGCGCTGGAACCAGACGGACACAAAATGGGACGGCTTCGACGATCCTACATACCCCGGTGGTCCCGACGGCCCGATGCGCGTCAACTCACAGGCCTGGGTGTTCTATAACCTGCAGCCCGACGGCAGGACGCCCGACCTATCCGAAGGCACCGTGCTGCGCTTCGTGTACGACGTGCGCAAGAACACATTCAGAGGCATAGCCGATGACGAGGACGGCTACGCCTGGCCCAAACCTCACAACTATGCCGGACACGGCGCGGACAAGCATTTCGGAATGTTTCTGGCCGACCACGGTCATACATGGAAAAGCTATGGCACTTACGGCGCCAGCTCCGAGACCTGGACGGAATATTACATGCACGGCTCGCACATCACCTGGGACGGCATAGAGAACAGGCTGTCGTCGTTCACGCTGCCGGAAGGTCTCAGAATCACAAATCAGACTGCCCGCGAGCAGGGCCATGTGGCCATACCCGCCGATGGGTCAAGACCTTACGTGTCGTACGACCCCTATTCCGGAGCAACAGATGCTTCGGGAAATCGCGTGGGCTACACATTGCCACACTGCCTGGTCGACAAGCGAATCAACTCCGAAGGCAAGATGGAACGCCGGGCCTATCCCCTCGTCAAGATTGGCTTCAACCAGTTCTGGATGTCGAAGTCGTTCCGGGGCAAGACACTGACCGACGGCACTCCCCTCAGATGTTACAACATAAAGAACGAGCCCGGCAAAGTATACCTGCATCCCGATCTGTATGCCCGATGGGAAATGCCGGTCCCCGTATCGGGATACGTGTATCCCATGTTGCAGCAGACATATATGGGCAGTTATTCCGGTGCCGACGCCATGGCCGACCCCTACTCGGAATATCACGACGGCCTGCAGTATCCGGACCATATACTGGAAATGCCGTTGCTGTACAACTACCGCGCGCTGCTGGAACCGGGCCTCGTGCCGGAGTCGGACGAGAGTATCGCCCGCTACAGGATTCCTACCATGACCGACTACACCTATCTGCACCATTATCTGGGCAAGCAGTCTACGGTGAAGCTGATGTCCAACCAGATACAGACCCGCAACGACTACGGCCCGCTTGAGTCGCCGCACGACGCCTTCATGAAGGGTAAGTATCTGTTCTTCCACGACCTGAACATGTATCCCGGCAATGTGTCCGGGTTCAACCTGAAATCGCACGGCCGTATATTCGGATACAACGGTCTGGCCAGCGAGGGCGACGGCAACTTCTTCATCTACCCCGGCAACATCGACGGCTCGTTCAGCATGTCGGAGTATATGAAGGGCATGACCGTGGTGTCGCATCACGCATGGAACTGCTGGGACCAGGGCAACGACGGCCTGATATTCATGCATGGATTCGTTAACCATAAGCCGTACAATTATCCCATAGGAGAGAACGGCGACCACACCTGGGACAAGGACAATCCCGACCGCTTCTCGCAGAATGCCGTGATGCGCTTCGCCACATTCGCGCAGGTGCGGTTCTTCCTGGAATTCAAGAACCAGAAGTATGTAACCGGCTCCGGCCCGGACACCCGCCGCCAGGCCACGCGCTCCCCATCGCAGTCACGCACCGTATACGTGCCCGTCGACATGTAGTTTGCTTATCTCGCCGTTTCTCGCTAACTTTGCGGTGATGAAACAGTTTTTAGTCATAGCATTGGTTGCCGCCGCGGCTATAGTGATGGCCGTAGGAATGAACCGCCGCGAAAAAGCGGAGCAAAGCGAGGAAAAACAGGAAACAGTCGCAGAGGCCCGGTCCTCTGCAGCTCAGAATAATAACGCCGCGAACCGGGACTTGGACCTGGTGCGCGGTTCGTCGTCCAAGGCCATCCGCAAGGATTACACCGGATTCCGGCTGGCCTTCAATCCCGACAACCGCACGCCCGAATGGGTGGCGTGGGAACTGCTCGGATCGGAAACGGACGGCCCGGCGTCACGATCCAACAGTTTCTGGCAGGATGAGGATATCGAGAACTGCCCTACCACCGGCGACTATGCACGCTCCGGTTACGACCGCGGTCACCTCTGCCCTGCCGCCGACCAGAAATGGAGTCCCGAGGCCATGAACGACTGCTTCGTCATGGCCAACATGTGTCCGCAGGACCATTCGCTGAACAGCGGCGCCTGGAACACGCTGGAAAACAAGGAACGCAACTGGGCCAGGCGAGACTCGGCCATCGTGATCGTGGCCGGCCCCATCTACGATAAGACCGACACCAAGCGCATCGGCCAAGCCGGGGTGCGTGTGCCGGGCGCATTCTACAAAGTGCTGCTGGCTCCGTACGTTAAAGAGCCGCGCAGCATCGCCTTCGTCTATCCCAACATGTCGTCGCCCGGAAACATGGAGAACTACGTCACCACCGTCGACGAGGTGGAGAAACTGACGGGACTGGATTTCTTCTACAACCTCCCCGATTCCATCGAGAATAAGGTGGAGGCCGTATCATCATTCCGCGATTGGAACAGACGCAACTGATCATGCAGCATACAGATTCCGAACGCACCATAGCCGCCATAGCCACGCCCGCAGGACAAGGCGGCATAGCCGTGATCCGCGTTTCGGGTCGCGATGCCTTCGACATAGTGCAGAAGATGTGGCGCGGCAAACCATTAGCGCAATGCGCCTCGCATACCGCGCATCTGGGCAATATATTGCAGGAAGACGGTTCTGAGCTGGACCAGGCCGTCATCACACTGTTCCGTGGACCGAATTCTTTTACCGGCGAGGATACCGTGGAGATATCTGTGCATGGATCAAGATGGATCCAGCGCGAGGCGTTGAATCAGCTTATGCGCTGCGGTGCCAAACCCGCCGGACCAGGAGAGTTCTCGCAACGCGCATTCGCCAACGGCCGCATGGACCTGGCGCAGACCGAGGCCGTGGCCGATCTCATTGCCGCCGAATCGCGAGCCGCTCACCGTCTCGCGCTATCGCAGATGTCCGGAGCTTTCTCGCGTAAGCTCAACGAACTGCGCGAACAGCTGATTCATTTCGGATCATTGCTGGAACTCGAACTCGACTTCTCGGAAGAAGACGTAGAGTTTGCCGACCGCACGCAACTGATCAATTCCGCAAAGGAAACGCTGGCAGTTGTGCAACGTCTTGCACTTTCATACCAATCCGGGCGCGCGTTTAAGGAAGGCGTGCCCGTCGCCATAGCCGGCGCCCCGAACGTAGGCAAGTCCACGTTGCTGAACCGCCTGCTTGACAGCGACAAGGCCATAGTGAGCGACATCCCCGGCACCACGCGCGACATAATTGAAGACACGCGCGAGATCGGAGGCATACTGTTCCGGTTTATCGACACCGCCGGCCTCCGCGACACCGCCGACACCGTAGAACGCATCGGCATAGAGCGCGCCAAGGAGCACATCGACCGCGCCGCCGTCACCCTCTGGCTTGTGGACCCGACGCAGCCCCTCGAAGCACAACTCGCATCCATCACAGCCCCATCTGAAGGCAAACGGTTTGTAATTCTGACGAAATCGGACCTCAGCGACGATGCGGTCACAGATCAGATTCTCGCGACCTTACCCGGAGGCTGTCCCGTGATATCCATCAGTGCCAAGACTGGTTCCGGAATTGACGAACTGGAAGCCGCACTGGTGCGCATGGCCACAACCGAGCATGATCCCGAGAACGAGCTGATTGTAACCAATGCCCGTCATTATGAAGCCCTGAAGGCCGGCGCCGAAGCGTTGCAACGCGTTCTTACCGGCCTTCAGACCGGCATTCCCACCGACTTCGTAGCCCAGGACGTCCGCGAAGCCCTTTACCACCTCGGCCTCGTCACCGGCGCCGTCACCACCGCCGACCTCCTCACCTCCATCTTCTCCCACTTCTGCATCGGCAAATGACAGAATTGTCAGAACCTTTAGCTCGGCGAGGCTTGACCGAGCCAATCCGTCACAATCCATCACAACCTTTAGCTCGGCGAGGCTACGCTGAGGCAATCCGTTAGTACAGCGTGCTTTACAGCACGCTTTTTTAATGCCCTTACTGACGGATTCTAACGGATTCTGACGTCTTTTTCGCCCATTTATTTATCACGGTTGTATCTCCCCATCGACCGAAACTGAAAGCGCAGGATAAGCGATGAATGATTTACACTTCTATACATGTCAATACACGCCCATACACGCTTTTGGCATAATAATTGGCAGAATAACCACTTATGAGATGAATTGCCGTAAAAAGAGAAAAAGAGGCAGAAGTCTGTAACACTCAACACAGAAAAAAAATGAAACGAGAATTTGACAATTCCCCGGAGAATTTTCTCCAAAACATCGCTGACGACCTCAGCGCTATCAGCGGCACGTGTGCCGAAATCAAGGAGACGCAGCTCAACAGCGCCACTTTCATCTGGCAGGAGTCGCGTATCGAACAGACCCGCATCTCTGACATCAAGTATCACTACATACTAATGCACGGCGGCGTCAACTCCGAGGGCCTGGACAGCATCCAAAGCTGGTTCCGCGACCCGGAGCGCGTCAAGCAAATCGAATCGGAGGTGAAAGCGTACGAAGACCGTGTGCACGTCATCGCTTTAGCGCTTGCGAAGCAAGAAACCGCCCGCGCTCTCGACCAGAAACAACGCCTCGAAGAAATAATCAACGAACTCAATTCCCAAAACACCAACAAAAATTCCAGCCGATGAAATGCAAAGCATTCGCGAGTCAGCTTGAAGCGCATGTCGGGCATAGCCAGGTGCGCAGTGGCAAAGCCATCAAGACTGACCGCAAAACAGCCAACAATCTCAACCAACTCCTTTCCCGTGTGAAATCCATCTTCGGCCGCAAGGCTACACCGGCAACTGCTACAGCTCCCAACGCAGAGCCGCCCACCGACCTTTCGGTCGTAAGCGACCCTCGCATCAGCGCAGCCTTCGCCGACATCGAGAAGTATCTCGCCGAGAACTACGGCACCCCGACAGCCAAACTCAGCTATCAGGATTACGCCAACGGCGCAAGTTTCTTCTCGAAGGACGCGGTATTCGCCCCCTCGCTCGTCATCCTAACGGACTCTGACGGTCTCTACAACCTCCCCGACAACGTAATGATGCTCGTCTCCATCACCTCTACTAAAGATGAGAACTGGCTCATTGAAGAACTGGGTAAGTTCATCCTGTTCCTCAAAGAACTCTGCACAACACACCGCATCCAGCACTTCGCCATCGGCTTCTCCAAAGACAAGCCCGACCATCCCGCGACCGTCCACTCCGCCGATGTAACCTGTCTCCGTCTCTACTAATCCCTAACCTACCAGCGCCCCGACAAGCCTCACCCTCTTGCCGGGGCGTTTATTATGTTTCCCTCTTTTAACCATTCCTACATTCGGCCATTTTAACGCTTGCTAACGTGTGGATTAAAAATTTCTCAGCTACTTCACTTGGCATGTCAGAAAATATTTGTAAATTTGCATTTAATTGGATATATCATATACCCATACAAACAATACGATATGAATAACAGAAAATATACCGTAATAGACCTTTTCGCTGGATGTGGAGGTCTTTCCTTGGGGCTCTATCAGGCTGGATGGAGTGGTGTGTTTGCTGTTGAAAAAAATAAGTGTGCCTTTGAGACGTTAAAGCATAATCTCATAGATAAAAAACATCATTTTAACTGGCCAAAATGGCTGCCTCAGGAGCCGACAGATATAATCGAGTTGCTGAAAAATCATAAGGATGAACTTAAATCCCTAAGAGGGAAAATAGACTTAGTCGCTGGTGGCCCTCCTTGTCAAGGATTCTCAATGGCCGGTAAAAGAATGGAAGATGATGAAAGAAATCAATTGGTCTTCTCATACATTTCTTTCATAAGGTTAGTACGCCCCAAATTACTGTTGTTTGAGAATGTTAAGGGTTTTACATACTCATTTGATAAAGCTAAGAATCCAGATGCTATTCCCTACTCTAAAATTGTAGTAGAGCAATTGGAAGGACTTGGCTATGATGTTACGCCTTATATTATAAACTTTGCGGAATTCGGGGTACCTCAAAGGAGAAAACGGTTTATTCTTGTAGGAGTAAGAAAATCTAAGAAAATTCATTCAAATGAATTTATGGGGAAACTCAAAGAACAGTTCCCGGAATTTATAGCGCAGCATGGATTAACAAAAGAGCCAACTTTATCCGATGCCATATCCGATCTTCTAAGATCAAATGGCACCACACAAACACCTGATCGCACTGGATTCCAATCCGGACGATATGGAAAACCAGCAACTCCGTATCAGATTTTTTTAAGATCAGGTATATCGGAGACTCAAAATATCCCTAATAGCCATAGCTTTGCAAGGCATACTGTAGAAAAAACTTCTTGTTTTGAGAAACTTTTGTCAGAAAAGGAGATTGTCATGGGTAAAAGAATAGATGGCGATGACCGTACAAAATGGGGTATCCGACAACGTGGCATTACCGTTTTAGATCCTAATGCGGTTTCCCCCACAATCACTGGTGCACCAGATGATTATCTTCATTACTCAGAACCACGAATTATGACTGTTCGTGAATGCGCCCGCATACAGACTTTCCCTGATTGGTTTGAGTTCAAAAGCAAATACACAACTGGAGGTAAGATGCGAAAAAAAGAGGTTCCTCGTTATAGCCAAGTTGGAAATGCCATTCCTCCTCTTTTCGCTCAACAAGCTGGATTAGTCTTGAAATCTTTATTGTCATAGTTTCGCTTATGGATAATCTGAAGTTTAGAATTAGCTCTGCACTAAAAGATCTCGTAGGAAAAGAGTTGATTACAAGTGACAATGTGGCTATATTTGAATTAGTCAAAAATGCATATGACGCATATGCGACTAAGGTCGTTATATCTTTTTTAGACGACAAAATCATCATCGCTGATAATGGACGAGGAATGACATTTGATGAAATTCAGAAGAAATGGCTCTTTGTCGGTTTTTCAGAAAAGAAGAAAAGAATTGACAATATAAGCAAGCAACAATCCTATCGAGACAAAATTAAAAGATATTACGCAGGAGCCAAAGGAATTGGTCGTTTCTCTTGCGATCGCCTTGGTAGAATGCTCACCATCACCACTACTTCGCAGAATAGTAGCATCACAGACCAAATATCACTGGATTGGAAAGACTTTGAAAAAGATCAGTCTATTGAATTTTCTGATATCAATGTTTCCCATTCCATTTTATCAGATCATATATCCTATCCGGAAGATTCAAGCCATGGAACTGTTATTGAAATTACACATCTTCATGACGATGAAACTCCGTGGACAAGGAAACATTTATTGGAACTGAAAAGGTCTTTGGAAAAATTGATCAATCCCCTTTCAGAGGTGAATGATTTTTCTATCGAAATTGCCTGCGAAAGAGAACTAGAAGAGGATAATAAACTTATTGAATCTGGCAAAGGTTATGATCGTGATATTGTAAACGGGATCTTAAAAAATAGCATCTCAACTATCCTTAAACTAAAAACAACCCAAATAGATGTGACTGTTAATTCGGATTACGTTACTACGACTCTATCCGATCGAGGAATTGAAATATACAAAATTAGAGAAACAAATGTAGACTATAGTTTAATATCCGATGCTACTGTTTCTTTGTCTTTTTTGAATCGAGCGGCGAAGTATAACTTTTCGCGGCTAATGGGTGTAGAAGCAGTTAATTATGGGTCTGTTTTCCTTTTTAGAAATGGATTTAGAATTCTTCCTTTCGGCAACACTGGAGATGACAGTTGGAGAATGGATTTTAGGGCACAACAAGGTTATAACCGCTATCTAGGCAGTCGCGACTTACTAGGCCGTGTCGATATTCACACTGATAATGTTTCGGAGCTAAAGGAAGTATCAAGTCGTGATGGTGGATTAGTGGACACTCAAATGTCTAGACAAGTAATGAAACTTTTTGAGACCACCCATCGAAGACTGGAACGATACGTGGTAGGAGTTTTATGGGGAGAAGGATTCTTAAAAAATGAGTATTTCGCATCCAAAGAAGAAGGAGAGGAAGAGAGACGCAAACTTCATGCCAAAGATAAGGATTCAGAATCGCCCAATTATGTAATTGATAATAGTATTGGCAGTAAGATAGATTTTATAAAGATCATAAAATCCTTATCCACAGACCCCAATGTAGAGATTCTATATTACAATAGTGAATTCGCCAACCTTCTGAATGAACAGTCAAGGGCGGAGTCCATTAAACCTCAGTTTATTAAGGATCTTGAGACAATCGCAACACGCACCGGCAACGAGACTCTTTTGAAAACCATTGAAGACGCAAAAAGACGCATCGACCAACTTAGCAAAGAAAAAATAGATGCTCAAAGAAAAGCAGAAGAAGCAGAGAGAAAAGCGGCCGAAGCCATTGCGCAACAGATTAAAGCAGAACAGAAAGCTAAGGAGGAAGAGGAGAAAAGAAAGATTGCAGAACTGGACAAACTTAAGGCTGAAAATGAAAAGGTCAAAGCCGAAAATGCCCGTTTGATTGCGATTCAAAAAGCTGCTGAAGAAGAAAAGAGACGACAAAAAGCGGAAAAAGAGAAAAAAATAGAATCATTAAAAGCCGAATTCTATAAAAAAGCATCAACTCCAGATACCGATGCTCTGATTCACCATGTAAAAAATAATAATAGCAGGATTAATGATGCAATTACAGATCTTTTGAACACTATACCTGAAGAGATCAAAAAATTGCCGTTTTGCTATACACTTATAGAATCCCTTACAAAAATTCGCAATCTGTCGCTTAAATCACTTAAAGCAACAGACTTAATTCTTTCATGTGATTTAGCACCATCCGATTCTCAGAAAATCAATCTACCTTTATTTATTGATGGATATCTAAAAAGTGAAGTGCACAAGAAAATCAATTGCCACTTTAGCAGTAATACAGAATGTTTTTACGTATTGGGGAGCAAGCTTGATTTGGGACTTGTGTTAGATAACTTCATAAATAATTCTTTAGATTGGAGTGCTAAAAACCTATGGATTAATTGCGATCTATCTAACAATAAACTGTATGTACACATCATTGACGACGGTCTTGGATTATCTCAGAAGTTCTGCAATGACCCTGAAGAGATATTCAATTTTGCGACCTCAGGCAAAAAAAATGGTACAGGTTTTGGTATGTATCTGATTAAAGAAACATTAAAAAACTTTCATGCCACGATACACATAGAAAACCCGTCTGACCATAAAGGTATTCATTTCCTGATAATTTTTGAGTGATGGATAATCGATATATAGTAGTCGTTGATGAACAATCTCAAGAAGATCGGCTAGATCGCATAGCTACAAATCTTAGCAAAGAAGGAGTTATACTGCATTATCGTGAGTTAAATCCAAATAACTATTCTAAAAGGCTCAATAATGGCGATATCGGCTTCGATGAAGAAAAATTCATTGAGGCCCTAAACAATATACCATTTATAAATCAAGTTGATGTCTTTGCCTCAGACTATAATCTGATTGATGAAACATTGAAAGGAATACATGTAATTAATTTATTCTTAAAGGTAAGACCTAGATATAAAAGAAAGATTGTAATATATTCAGCACAAATAGAGACAGTCCTTCATGATGTACTTGCAAAAGCAGGAAATTCAATTGAAGATCAGATATTGTCAATAAAACAAATTGCAGGTAAAAACAATCATTTCTTTAAAAGCGATGGTGAGTTTGAGGATAAGTTTAAACAACTTATTCTCTCATCACCAAATATCTCAATTGAGAAAAGATTAATAGATGAACTGCATTCTTTAGATAACAATAAGGTTACTTGCAACCTTCCATCTTTCGAGGCAATGTCAACTCATGAATTGGCAGATGCAATAGAAAGCGAGACAGATGTTTCCCAGACAATAAAGAAAGAATTAGTTGATCATATAATCGCACTATTGTTTGATATAGATGAATATGTGTAAAGTATTTGCTATTTATCCTACGGACAAGAGTCATACAACTGGATTTTTGAACAGAATTAACACCTTTGAAAAAAGACATCTTGGAGATTCATGGAGATGTTTTAAAATACATTTTCAAGACTCTGATCATCTGAATTCTATCACCGCAGCAAAAGATTATAGATTCATCTTTTTTATGGGTCATGGCGGCGAATCTCATTTGTGTGGAGCATGCGGCGTGTATGGAGAAGAGTCTGTATCCGAAATTGCTCGTTCGGAAAATCCAAATTATTACAACAATCATAATTTTATAAACACCGCTAATATACAAGAGTTTAAAGACAAAATTTTCTGTGCTTTCTCATGCAATTCAAATCGAAATACCGCTAAAAGCTTGGGGCGAGCTGCCATTCAATCTGGCGTGAGATCTTTTATTGGATTTGGCGATATTCCAACCGATTATGTGGATGGTAAAACGATGTCAAAAAGATGTATTGCCGTATATAAGGGCGTAATTATCCGCATAATGAAGTATGCCTTGTTATTTGGAATAAAAGAAAATCTTACAGTTCGGGCGTTTGTTAAAACCATAAAACTCTTGACAACTAAGGAAATACAGATCTTGATGAAGTCAAAATCCAAGATTAGGCATAAAGAGCTTATCCTAAAACAGCTAGTTGACTTCAAAAATGAGATCCGAGTTATGGGAGATGTCCACGCTCGGCTATGTTATGATTTCGTTGATGCTATTAAATAGCCGTAAATAATATTGGCGGATATAATGACTCCAGAGCAGCGTAGCCGGAATATGGCGGCTATAAAGGGAAAGGATACGAAGCCGGAGATGATTGTGCGGAAGTATCTTTTCTCTCGTGGTCTGCGCTTCCGTGTACAGGTCAGGAAATTGCCGGGTACTCCGGATATTGTCTTGCCAAAGTATAGGACGGCAATTTTTGTGAATGGTTGCTTCTGGCATGGGCATGAGGGCTGCAAGTATTTCCGGTTGCCAAAGTCCAATGTCGAGTTTTGGAAAGAGAAGATTGAACGCAATATTGAACGTGATAAAGAATCAATGCAGGCGTTATTTGATTTGGGATGGAAAGTAATACGCGTATGGGAATGTGAACTGCGCAACAAGGCAGACCGCGAGGACACACTCAATAAAATTTATAATAGCATTACATCGGCTGATAGAAGCGGTTATAGCATTGAAGAGGCCGATATATCAATGGCCGCAGAACCAGAAGCTGACTATTCCTGATATTATTTTCATTGCACGAAACGCAATTTCTTGAATCCACTTTTCAATTTTATGGCATGACATAACTGATATCTCGGTAAAATTCGTTAACTTTGCATCATTGAACAAGAAAAACATCATGGGCAAAGATATAAACCGAATCAAAGTCATGCTTGTGGAGAAGAAGCGGACCAACAAATGGCTTGCCGAACAGCTCGGTAAAGACCCCGCCACAGTTTCCAAATGGTGCACTAACACAATTCAACCGAGTCTCGACACACTTCTCAGGATAGCCGAGCTCCTTGATGTGCAGATTCAAGAACTTGTAAGAATGCCCGAATAATCGCTCTAATCAATTCTAATGGCTACTGTCACTAAAGATATACAGGAAGAGTCTGAAAAAATCACTAAGGTAAAACGTATAATTAAGAAACGTACGGAAAACCTTGAAAAAAAAGACATTCAGCCTACTCCTCTGTCAAAAGGTAATTCATGGAAGGAATTGCCGTTCTCTCATCCGGAAAATACAGTCCGCATCGGAACAGTATTTTCAGGTATTGGGGCTTTTGAACATGCCTTCCAGCGGCTTGGTCTAAAGCATAGAATAATGTTTGCCGGGGATATTGATGCCAAATGCAAACAGAGCTATTTCGCTAATTATGAAATCAGCGAGGATGATTGGTTTACTGATATTCGCGATTTCGATGCAAAGAAGTATGCTGGGAAAGTTGACATCGTTGTTGGGGGTGCTCCTTGCCAAGCTTTCTCTATGGTGGGGCATCGTTTAGGATTCGAAGATGCTAGAGGCACCCTATTTTATGAATTTGCCCGCGTGGTAAAAGAAACCCAGCCTAAAGTTTTCTTGTTTGAAAATGTAAGAGGTCTGCTTAATCACGATAAGGGCAGGACATGGCATGTTATACATGACATTTTTGAAGAACTGGGCTATGATGTAAAATTCAGAGTCCTCAACAGTTGTGACTACGGTATTCCTCAGCATCGGGAGAGAATTTACTGCCTCGGATTCAAAAAGAAAACAGATTTTGAATATCCAGCTCCTATAGACTTGGAGTATCGCATGTACGATTTCCTCGAAGACTTCATTGACACAAAGTATTTTCTTAGAGAAAAGGGAGTTAAATTCGTCACCAGTCACAAAAATCGGATGAAGAGTTATACTCAAATCAATGGAGACATTCAGTTGTGTCAAAAAAGGAACCAACAATTCAATTGGCATGGTGATTTTGTATTTCATCCAGATTCTGAATTAACGGAACATAATACAGATTTCGACGAATTCATTTTCGATGTTAGAGATGTTGAGGAGAAGTATTATCTTTCCGAGAAAGTTGCCAAATACGTATTGGCAGGAGGCACTAAGAACTTCAAGACTTCGACCGAGACAGATTTGGATGTAGCGCGTCCTTTACTTCAGTCAATGCATAAAATGCACAGAGCAGGCGTTGATAACTATGTAACTCACAAAGGGCGCATAAGGAAATTAACTCCTCGTGAATGTCTGCGGTTGATGGGTTTCAAAGACTCTTTTAAGATAGTCGTGTCTGACACATCCGCCTATCAACAGGCTGGCAATAGTATTGTTGTAGATGTACTGATAGCCATTCTTAAGCAAATGGATATCACTCAATATGGTGTAATCGAATAACGACAATCTTATGGCTGATATAATTTGTCGATGGAGAAATGGCACTCCTAAAACTGTGGTGGAGTTAGTGAACTCAATGCCACATGAAGTAATGTCTTCAGATCGTTTTAGAGACATTATGTCAACACAATGGGATGGCGACTTTTTTAGGACGCCCTACCAACTGGCGTGTCAACTGGGGTTGTATTATGAATCCGATGATGGGTATTTCCATCCACGGTTTGATCATAATATAACAACGGAAGAAGCTGAAGAATATCTGTACCATTGGCTTCCACGCTACTATATACCGAATCCGTATATCAGTAAAAAAGGATTTAACGACATTGAGTGCCCCACTTTCTTCTTGAAATCGCTATATGAATATGTGAAGGCACATCCAAATTGCAATTATCATGATGCTTGTCTCGCCTGTTTCAAAGAAGAAGCAAAGAATAATGATGATATAATCCGCAATTACATCAATAATTATTCTCGTATTTTGACATTTTCTTCCGAAGGCAAACTAAATATAACAGACATAGACCCAACTCCAATAATATATCGAATGGACAGATCTGATAAACAAAGTTTTTTCGACAATTTCAACAACGATAATATAAATTCCTTAAAACCCATAGCCGAATCACTCCAACAGATATACTATGGGGCGCCTGGAACCGGCAAATCATTTGCCATAAACAAAGTCTGTACTCAGTTTGAGAATTACAGGACCACTTTTCACCCGGATACCGACTACGCTTCGTTTGTCGGGTCATATAAGCCCATCACTATCAAGACTGATGTACGCGATATGGCCGGGCACATTGTCTATGAAAAAGGGGAAGCCGTCAAGGAAAGCCGCATCGTTTACCGCTATGTGATGCAAGCGTTTCTTAAGGCTTACGTCGCCGCCTGGCGTGAGCAGCAGAACGATGAGCCTAAGCCGGTGTTCCTCATTGTCGAGGAGATCAATCGCGGCAACTGCGCCCAAATCTTCGGCGACATCTTCCAGTTGCTTGACCGTAACGCAGCCGGATTCTCCGACTATCCCATTGTGGCCGACGATGATCTCGCCCAGGAACTTAAAGGGATTCTTGGCGAGTTCAGCATCGCAAAACACGATGCAATCAATGCACTTTACAGTGGCGGCAAGGATGTTGTCGGCATGGTAAAGAAGGGCGAGTGTCTGCTGTTACCGAACAACATGTATATCTGGGCGACAATGAACACAAGCGACCAGTCGCTCTTCCCCATTGACTCCGCTTTCAAACGTCGTTGGGACTGGAATTATATCAAAATCAAAGATGCCGGAGAAAACTTCAAAATCGTTTTCTCAAACGGCAACACATACGACTGGTGGGGCTTCGTTTCAGCCATCAATGAGCGCATTGAGGGCGGCGAGATTCAACAGGAAGATAAGAAACTCGGCTACTTCTTTGCAAAAGCAAAGGACAAAGTCATAACCCCGAAAGTGCTTCTATCGAAGGTTCTGTTCTATCTCTACAATGACGTATTCAAGGACTTCGGCCTTGATGAGGATTTCTTCAAAGACGAGAACGGGGAAACTATGTCGTTTGCCTCATATTTCGACGAAGCTGGAGACGCTGATGAAGACAGAATAGAACGTTTCGTTTCAAATCTCGGTCTAACTCCATTACCTTCAACGAGTAACAATTCCGACTCAAGTTTCGATTTGACAATCAACGGCAAGAAGATGAGTACCATTACAGATACTGTCTGTGAAATCCTCAGTAATGCCGCAGAAACAAGTCCATTCCCTGATATACAAGATGCTGTAACAGACATCTTCCCAGACCGAGACGATGTTATCAAGCCGATTGACAATCCCGACTCATACGAGAAGGAAAACCGATGGAACAAAACGCCGATAGTTGCTAACGACGACACTGCTTTTGTCGTAAGCAATCAATGGCATAAGAACGAAATTCGGCAAGTTCAAGAGCTTGCCGAACACTTCAATATCCCTTTTGATGGAGACGTTGACGAGTACGAAGATGAAGACCTTTCGCAGAAAGGGAAACGTCTTAAATATTCGGTCAACGGTGAAGGAAATTATGGCATAGGCGAGGCATTTCTCAAAATGAGTAAAGTCATTGCAGAACAACCCGGCATGACACTTCAAAAGATGATAGAGGCTGCAATGATTATTCGCGGAAAGGCTGTGTTCCTCCCATTGGCATCGCTTCCTAAATGGAAAGAAGACCACATCAACGACAGCAAGCGCGATCGTCGTTTCTTTGAAAACGATGTCCTGACTACTGATGGAGACAAGGTAAAGTTTATTGTATCAACGCAATGGGGCAAACAGCGACTTGATAAAATCCAAGAGTTTGCTGCTACCTTTGGTATGAAATTTGAGCAACTTCCCTGATGAAACTGTTGATTGAGGGGTATCCATACCCGATAGGACTGTTACAAGAGCTGTTCCCTAATGTCGATGAACTCGACGTGGTGGACGGTGTAGCCTCCGTGAACTACGTCGGCTACTACTATTTTGCGTCCAAGGGTACGGCGGTGTTCATTCTACCGAAGGTCGTTCTCAATCAACAAGACAAAGTATTTAATCATTACAAGCCCGAAGAGATAATCGATCTCACAGATATTGGCAACCCGCTGTCACAGGGCGAGCGTCAGTTTATCTACGGGCTGTCGGTATGGATTTACCGTGCTATAGCCGTCTACTACGATTATTGCCGCAGCCATAACATCGACCATACGATAGTCCGCAGACAAAGCGCTATCAAAGTCGGCAAGAGCAAGCGTCGCACAAGCAACACTTTCTTAGACATCATTCTCTCACTCATTGAGTTTAATAAAGAGAACCGCGACTGGTTCCTCTTTATCCTCAAGAACGTGCATCGCGGCTTCAACAAAATCAACTGGAGCCGGACAATCAACAAGTCGCAGGTTGTGATTCAGGACAATCAGCCTGTCTACATCAACCCTGTCACCAAACGGCGCGAGGTGAACTTTGACGAGGAACTGCTTATCATATTCTTCTCGATACTCCACTACATCAAAAAAGAATATGGTTTCCCGGTTGAGATAAACTTCAATTACGACCTCATCACCGGCAAGCGTTTTGAAATGTACCTGAACAAGGGATTCGGCGTGCGTCGTCTCCGTCAGATCAAGTACAAATATTTCTCCGACAAGGCTCTGCGCTTATGGGCTGTCTCTTATACACATCTGACGCTGCCGACGACTTAATAGGT
>ERZ1026968.68-NODE-68-length-64755-cov-7.574312_pt1 | contig 64755 bp, 50 predicted proteins | sample MGYA00519295_ERZ1026968 | MGnify/ENA primary metagenome ERZ1026968 (study PRJEB26926, sample SAMN06164480) | human gut metagenome | biome: ENVO:00009003; feature: ENVO:2100002; material: ENVO:00002003 | host: Homo sapiens | place: USA | collected 2012 ...
ACGAGATTCGCCTTAGTCTCGTGGGCTCGGAGATGTGTATAAGAGACAGATGGAGTGGAATCTGCCCATGCGCTGTCTCTAAAACGGCCTCGCACTTTCCCCCTACTCACTTATTTCTAATTATTTTCTTTTATTCTCAAATTCTTCTACCCTTCTCCCCCGGGCCATTATTTAGAGGAGATGCCAAGCATTGTTATTATAACAGGCAGGTATTTCGGATCCATACCCGATCGTAACGACGCGAGCGCCCGCGACACAAGATTCATCGACGATTGCTGGTTGATATGCAACACTTCCGCAATCTCCTGATATGACAATCCCTTCACGTAACGCAGATAGATTGCCATACGGCGCTTGCCACGCAAACCGCGGTAGGCTTTCACAAATTGACGGCTCATGCGGAGCGCCTCATCATTGTCTTTAAAAAGAAACTGCAGTCCGGAGTCCTCGATTTGCAACTCGAATAAATGTTCGTCCAGTTCATAAGAGGGATGCGTTAAGGCGAGTTTATCATAGATCATATTTTTCAAGGAGGTCAGGAAATAGGAACGGACGTATTCTGTGTGCGAAAGACGCTTGCTCGTGCAGATTTTTACGAACACATCCTGAATGCAGTCCTTCACAAATTCTTCGCTGTTACAATATTTAAGCCCGAAATTCAACAAAAGCTCATAGTGGCGTTCATACAACACAGCAAGAGCCTTCATTTCGCCATGCAGCACATGACTCCACAAAGACTTGTCATCCATTTCCGTATAAAAAGAACTGCTCTGCATTGTTTTAAAACGGAAACAGTCATTTTATATACTCACCTTTTAGAGCTTGTTTAAAAATAAATGTTAATGACAGGGATGACAGAGTTGCACGATGACATGGTCGTGAATCCTGTCATGTATTGTCCGGCAGTGGCGCGGGCATAGTGGCGCGCACAGGTACACAAAAAGGCCTTATCTACATAGAATAGAGAATTAACATCCGAGCTGCTCCATTACCACAGAATATATAAAAAAAGCAACCTGCGAAAAGGTTGCTTTTTAATATTGACGGTGGTCCCACTTGGGAAACCACACTTTGAATATCTCCTGTAAATCAATGATTTGAATTGGTCTGTTCCGGCAACTCCAACATTTGCTCCCGAGACGCATTGCATCGCTTTTCATCGCTCTGCTCCGCCGAAGCCATCGGAATCAGTTTACCATTGCTCGCAAGTTTTCACACTTGTCAACTGCAAATATAACGTATTTTCTCAAAAGATATTACAATTAGCAACAGTTATTCAGAGTATTATCTCTATTTTTAGAAGCGGAGTTGTTAACAAATGCTTGATATATAGGTAACATGAAGATTTGTGGATTGATTAGCTTCATTGTGTCATTAATTGTTTTTAAAACATACTCCCGAGATTCTATTTTAGATTCTTCAAAATGATATGAATAGCAGTTCAAATCAGCATCAATCATATGAGCTGCAAATATAGAAATTGGATTTTCTGTAGCTACTCGTTCTTCATAGTTCTTATAAAATATTTCTGGTTTATTGGGATATGCCCAGCATTCATGGATAAGGAATATTGCTATAATATCCTCGCTTTCTATTCTTTTTGCCGTTTCATTAATCTTGCGGTATACTGTTGATCTTATGGAAGAGTCAAAGGACTGCATTCGTAGTTTCATATCAGAATACACAGTAAAAATAGTCGGCATTATATGATGGTGTTGCTGAATGTATATAAAGATGTGGAGATTTAGTATTTTTAGAAATGCTTCGTGCAATTTTGTTGTTGAAATATTTATCCCATATTGTTGCAAAGTCTTATCCATACCTAACATTTTTGTTAAGGATATTTTTGTATCAGGCAAACGTAATTCTATTCTTGAACCATGTTCAATTTCATCTGTACTCCTATAATATACCAAATCTTCGACAAATAAATCAGTGGTATTTACTTTGTAAATATTCAAATCTTTTATTTTCTTCATCAAGCCTCTGAAGACTTTACTTTCATCTTTGATTTCTTCACTGAGAGCAGTAAAAAAGTTAAGCATCATCTCGATGCCCACAAACAACTTATCAAATAGATTTTCTTTTGACTCTTTTTCTTTATAAATGTATTCTATCGAAAATGATATTTCTCCTATTGGCAATACCTTTAGGAATTTATGGATGCTATCTAATATGGTTGCATAATCTTCGTCATCTTCTGCTGAAAATATTTTGGTAACTATTTTTGTTGGCGTACTGCTGTCATAAATGGTAACTTCTACCACTTTTACCAACTCAAAGGGATGCTCTTTGAGAACCTCATTCCTTTTATGAATAAACCATTTCCCAATCTCACCTGAAAGATATTTATCACGTAGCTTTTGGTATGTCTCAATATGTTCCGTATGAGCAAGAGACTTCTGAATAACAAAAGTCACATTACGATATTCTGATAAGAAGCCATCTAAGGAAGCGACGTTATCAAAGAAATCATTATGTCTGCTAAATTTTTCGAGATTTACTAGTGCACTATATAGTTTCTGAGCAGCTGGGATTAATATATTATTGTTTGTACTCATTCTTTTTTATATTTTCCAATGTCCAGTTTTTGAATGACCTTCCCACTTGATGCCGAGATCCTTCAGATGTCTCTCTACTGTTTTCTTATTAACAGAGAGTTGAGTCGCGATATCTTCACGCCTGATAGATAGGTTAGAGTTTATGATTTGGAGAATTTTGTCATCAAGGCTTTGAGCGACATCCTCTTTGTTTTGAGCGACATTTAGAGCGACATCATCTGTGCTTTGAACGACATTTTGAGCGACATTATCCCCTGAATTGTCATTAGACGTGTTCCCTTTCTGAAGAGGCTTATAGGCCGGTCGCTTGAAGGTGACGTATACGAATGCGCCGTCCCAGCGCCATGTGGGTTCCTCGACGCCTTGCTCCTGGCAGGCTTCGATGATGCGGTGGATGCCGCTGCCCCAGTTTTCAAGGAAGGTCGAGCGGTAGAGGGCATGAGCCATGTTGCGGTTGTAGGGGAATGACTCATGCGATTCTTTGATGTTCTCAGGAGTAATCTTGGGTGGAAGGATGCCGGGGTTGGCAATCTCCACGCGATCATCGTAGACCGCGATACTTATTGTCAGATTTGCCTTCTCCCACTGGCGATGACACAGGGCGTTGATAAGGGCCTCTCTCAATGCGCTCACCGGCACTTCAAGACGCTCCTCCCTCATAAGGCTTCTGTTGGTGATTTTTCCGCTGAGATTAAGGTGCTTGAAAAGGAATGCCATGCCCGCATCGAGAAGGTCGAAGAAATTCCCTTCGGCACGTTGATTGTCGATGAATTCAAGTTTGTCATTGCCACGAAAACGGGCTAACCTCAACAGGAAGTTATCGTATGGGTAGATGTTATTTGAGAAAAGCATGGCGGCGCCGTTGGTCGGAACACCATTGACTGTCAGTTTCCACTTTGCCAATGTGTCCTCAATCGGGGCTGTCAACGCCGATTCCGGGATTCGTCCTCCCTCTACTCCAAGTCGGATGCAACCCAATATTCTGTCCTTATTCAAATCTGAGAAGCTTACACCCTTTGCCGGGAACGATTCCCATGAGAACGAATGCGGCTCATGTACGCGAATCCGCTCGTCATACATTTCACGGGGCATAATCTTGGTAGTACTCTCAATCTTGTAGTAAGGTCTTCCGCGGAAAGTATATGGTTTCTTGCCCCATTCCCAGCCATCAAAATGAAATGCGATGACCTTATTGCCTGGATATTCCGGAACATCTACATATATTGGTTGAATGTCGTAAGCCGGCTCAATCCCTGCCAAAGCCTGTGAAATCTCGCGCTTTGTGTCATCAGTCACTTGCTGGCCGACAATCTTCAGCGACTTCGGCGCGATACCAAAAATCAGCCAGCCTCCATCGGTATTGAGAAACGCGCACGCCGCATGCATACCGTCCTTCAGTTCGCCGGTAGTCTTCTTCAGCTCCAGAGTCCGCGACTCGTCCGAAGCAATCAAAGCCTTTATATCGTCAATCGTCATAATAGAATCATTTTAAGAAGCCGTATTGATATATTTTGGGCTCTATGCACTTAGCCAATTCTCTTAATGAATCTCGTAGATTTTTCATTAGAGCGGTATACTGCTCATCATCACTATCCGGATTCATATGAATCTTGCCACTCTTCAAAGTTTTGGTTCCTTGAAAATACATTTTTATATCATACAAAGAAGCATCCGGATTTGAATCTTCCTGTAAATGATAATATTTCCATAATTCTCTACCAGCGTTGAAAACCTCTAAGGCTTCAGTAGAAAAACACAATGGTTTTGTATTATCCTTTGGTTCTGTAAAAAAAGCGGCTTCAATTTTAGGCCTGTTTTTTCCTGATATGTAATCTGAAATGACATGACTCTTAAAAGCGTCTCTTGCACCCACCTCTGCCTCAGTGAATGGAATCCAATGATTTTCATTGCCAGATGAATTCACTCGTAACTGACCACTGAACAAAGTGTACGCTAAGCAATCGTTTTGGAAATCAGTATCATCTATCCATTCATTGGACGGGAAGTTATACTGATCCCGATCGTTTAACCACGTAGCTTCAATTACATGGCGCACTGCGAAATATACAGCTATACCATATAGATTCTTTATAGTAATATCACAAGTTTTACGTTGCTTTAAATCGCTTGGTGATGGAGTGTTAGTAATGAAGACCCCATTATTGTTTTGTATATCTGAGCCAAGCATTCTCAGATAAGCTATTCGTTTACCTGCTTTGTCATGAAGTTTCTTTAGCCAATCCATAAGAAGTTGATTGGGAATAGGAGCATAAATGTCTTTATTGCCTATTAACTCCCCCTTTCGTCCATACACGTCTGCCCTTATATTAACAAACGGAGTTTCTTGAGAATACCTCCAGATAAAGAATCCTATCGGGAAATTACCTGTAACATTATCAAACGTATCCGCAGGGACTAAAAAAATCTTTTTCAACTGGGATTGGAAATATTTCCTAAATGTCTGGAAATTCGGAGCTGCAAGATTCTTAATTTTTGAAAAATGAGCAAGAACGGCTCCTGGTATCTCTCGATATACACGTAACATGAACTGTGCATACAATTCATTTGCTGCTGCACCAAGCAATGTGCTATATTTAGCGGCCATAAGAGTGTCTTTTGCCACATTGGCCTTATTCTCTCCGGTACCAGTTTTCTGCTTTGCAGTAGCAGCTTCTGCATAGGGCGGATTAATATATATCAAGAGCTTCTTGCGTTTTTCCGGATCATGGATTATCTCACGTAAACCAGAGGGAAGATTGTCAAATGAATCGTTCAGGAAATCAAACTGAAAAACATGGGAAGGGAGGAGATTTGCACCGTTCTTTATTGTCTCCTGCATTACATCCACATCTGCTTTATCAAGTGTCGATGCCCATATTTTATATTTATCCAATAAGCCATTAAGGAGATTGCCTGTGCCAGCAGCGCAATCCCAGATATAATACTCATCTTGCCAATTCTCACCTAATTCTTTAGCAAGGTATTGTTGTGAAAGCTCAACCCAAATTTGAGGTGTAAAGAAAGAACCTTTGCGTTCTCTCACATCCGATGGCACCAGCAAGTCCCTTCGTCCTACAATATAGTCCCAATATTCTCGCTTTGGAGGCCGGTCATACCTATTCCAGAATTGGGTATGTGCCTTTTGTTCATCAGTGAAAAAAGCCCTTGTAGAATTGAATGCTCCATAATCATTGCGTTTACGGTCAAGCTCGTAGTATGTATCACGCAGTAGCACAAATAATTTCTCTCTTAATGAAACGTTATGTTCGGAAAGAATATCCGCAAGATAGAAGTCAGCATCAATTACCCCCATTGTTTTTGCGTCTTCCCACTTGACATCAATAGTCGGCATCACTTCTTTGCGCCATTTTTGATAAATGGACACAAAATTATTCTTACTAATCCGAATTTTCGACAATTTGGATTTGCCGATAATGAAATTCTTCTTTATGAATTTTTCAAGTTCCTTGCCATCCTGATCAAATTTAAACATGAGCACTTCTCGCTCAAGATTATCTTTGACTGCTTCAAAAACAAGGGAGAACTCTTTAGTGTTGTGGTCAGAAGGTGTGATATTCCAATTGAAGTCGTTTTGATAAAAGAGTTCAAGCAGATGGTTATATTGAATAAAGGCTATCTTCTCTGAATCAAAGGCTCCCAGGAATTTTGGTGGAAGATTGTTTTCAAAAGTACGTGCTTTGCCTATGGTTATAATAAGTTGTACAAAAGATTCCTCAATCGAGGACTTAATGCCTTTTTTAGCTTCTGCCCATAGTAAATACTCCGTTTCAAAAAGACTGGGATTGGAAGGTACTGCAACAGCAAAATCTACGTTGCCAAGTATATGCGTGGTATCATAGGCGGAGAACCAATCCTTGGCAATAAGATTCTTCAATTCTTCTTCCCGTATGTTGTGTGGATAAGCCATGGTTTCTTACTTATTACTATTAATAAGAGATTTAACATCAATGTCGAGTAATTCCGCAATACGATTAAGTGTCTGCAAGTCTGGTTGGCTTACATTAGTACACCACTTGGAAACAGTAGAGGGATTCTTGCCGAGTTCTTCGGCAAGCCATTTGCTTGTCTTTTTCTGTTCCACAAGAACTATTTTGAGTCGATTTAAATCTTCCATAATTCAAGAACTGTGATTTAAACGCAAAGTTAATGAATTCTTTCGATATTAGAACTATGCAAATATATGTTATATAGCATCTGATGATTCAAATTTTTATCCATCTGAAAAGAAAGCTTTGGTGATTACGACTTTGGAGTAATCGCAACTAACACATGCAAGGGTTTTGAGGCACAATCTTAATTTCGTGTGCCTCAAAACATACCTTGTCGTTACTCATAATGGTTATAATGCTGATATTTAGGAATATAATTATATTACTTTGTACGAAATATGTACGATTAGAATAAAATGGAGATAACGGACGAAAGAGATTTGGGAATTTTTAGCAGTTGTTAGGAATTATTATTTGCGGTTGATTTCGTCTTTTGATAGTCTGAATGGGTCGATTGATGTGCCATATTATAACATGGACTGGGGAAAAGAAACCGAATTGTGAGATTTGGTTGCGGATTTTTCTTTTGCCCCACCATTCTATGTATGTGCGTTGGAATATGAGTATAGTTAGGTATGGATATATATACATAGACCTATATTATAATCAAACATTGGGTTTAAGATATTCACCGGGCAATAAATGTGAGATTACAAATTTACGGTCATATTCTGTGGCAAGTCCTCAGAAATACAGTTCTGTATGGCAGTATTCTCAAAGATTTTTTGTAACTTTGCATCGCAATACCTGTACGCGGAAGCCCGATAAGGTTGGCTCAGGTGCAAGTCTGAGCTACTGAAGGGTAATGCGGGCGGGGTTGCTGACATATTTTAATAGAGCGTCTTTGTGCGCTTTGTTCTTGACTCTGAGAAACTTTCCACAATCTCAATTCCAGTCAAAGGCAAAGGCAACTAAGTCGCTCACGGATGGTAATAGTCCGCCATGTATCATTTTGATACATGGTATTGCTATATACCTATACGTGGGCTTCTGCGTTGCTCGTCTCGACTGGATAGGCACGTGGAAAGGCCGCTCGGAGTGGGACGAGCAAGGAAAGTGGATCCCACGTTTCTGTTTCTATATGCCATAACATTGTAAACCAATCAACCGAATAGGGATTCTTCGGGCGGACGATACACCGAAGATGAAATTAAAAAACAAGATAATATCTTATAGCGCAATCTCATGTTTGATGTTTTGCGTTGGAGTGTTTATGCAAAGTTGCGACTCCAATGTGAACACCAATATGAATGAGCATTTCACTGAAGATGGATTCTTAATTACAGATAGTCTTGACACAAGTTTCAACCGGGCGATGCCTTCGTCCGTTAAATTCTATGTTGAGGTTTCTGGGAGCATGAATGGATTTTTCAGAGCAAATAAAGCAACGCAGTTCAAATCCGATGTTTGGAATGTGTTGAATTCTTTTTCATCTCTTGCTCCTGATGTTTCGATTCTAACAAATGATGGCTCTCAAGGCGCAACGCTTCCATTAGGAGATTTCAGAACTAAGATGAACACAGGCGCTTTTGTATCATCGGCCTCTACAAAAGTTCCCCTAATGCTTCAAACCATTATTGAAAATCTGAACACAGATGCGGGCGAGGTCGCTGTACTTATTTCAGATATGAAATATAGCCCGGTTGGAGCAGCTGCGCCTTCTGTCTTAATGTCTCAATACACAACGGACATAAATGGTATCATTGGTAGATTTGGCAAGGCAATAAGCGTTATTGGTGCCACTTCTGATTATTTAGATAAAGGCGGCAACGAGGTTTGCAAGAGATCTCCATATTATTTCGTTATACTCGGAGAACAAGAAAATGTTGCGGAGATAAGAAACTATATATCGTTGTTGCTTAAGAAAAAGGGGCATTTGGTTGATAATATTGAGAGTGGTTTTAATTATGGGCACCCGGAATATTCATTTGGAATTTCCAACAAATGTTACCAATTTGAGAACGAACCTACATTTATCGGTTATGAAGAAGCCGATGATGTTGACACTTGCACAATTAAACTGAAAGTTCCTCTTGAAAATTACCGTTGGCTAATGGCTGATGAAAATATTTTTCGGGATGCGCTTAAAGTAAGTTCTCTTTACGGCACCACCGTAAATATTGGTAACATAGATATTGATGTCAAAGATGTAACCGGCTCTGACAAACAACTTAACCGGGATGCAACTGCTACTGTTGATTTGAAGATTTTCAACATGCCAACCGATTCCGAAGTAATTGAATGGAATCTCGAGTTACCCATTACAAATTACGCGTTATTTAATGAATTCTTTGATGGAGCTGATGACGAGAATGACCCTAATAAATCATACTCTGTATTAGACTTTCTAACAGGAGTTTTTCAAGGAGGCGTTGTGACACACGATATGAAACCGAACTATATACTTGTATCTAAAAACGATTAAAGTATGAAACTACTACCATTATATAAGTGGATTGCCGGCTCGCAAAACGATTTCACAAGACAGTTCCAAAATAATGACCAACTATTCAATCAAGCAAGGTCCTTTTGGAATAAGCTTGATGGATCAATGTGGATTGTGATTATTTGTATGCTTGTGTTAGGTATTGGTGTTGCAGCCTATTACTATACTTCATACAACAATGCTCCGGGACGACATTATAAACCTATAAAGTGGATTTATTTCTTAATAGCTACTTTCCTTTTAACATTGCTTTTCACATATGGCATTGAGTACCTTGTGTGTGAACCCAAATTAAACGGTTCATCCACATTAGAATTTATGGTTGCCATCGGAAATGCACTATATGCCTGTATAGTTTATTTCATAACTTCTGTGATATGGTGTAATGCATTGCCAACTAACGCATATCGACTCTTCAAATTCTAAATGACATGAAAAAGGTATTTGTTTTCTGCATAGGCGGAACAGGAATAAGGGTGATGAAAAGTATCACTATGCTTATGGCCGGAGGCATGGACACAAACGGATACGTCGTGGTTCCTATTATTCTTGATCCTCATCTTGATTTGGAAGAGAAGAAGAATCTTCATTCTTTAATTGCCGAATACCAAGAGATATATCGTCGTTCAATAAATAATGGCAATCAGACATTAAATCCTTTGTCTGGATTCTTTGGCTCTGACATTCGCACAATAGACGATTTGAACAACCAGACTAATGACACGCAGGAAACTGCCGGTAGTAAAGAGAAATTCAGATCATATATTGAACTTGCCAATCTTGGGACAACCGACATCAATAATTTTTTAGTTGAGACCTTGTTTTCAACTAAAAATCTAAACAATCCCTTATCAGTCGGATTTAAAGGCAATCCCAATGTTGGAACTGTTGTCCTCGGCGAGATGATTGAGGGTGCTGAATGGTTCAAGTCGTTCAAACAACATTGTGAAAAAGATGACCGTGTGTTCATTATCAGTTCAATCTTTGGAGGAACTGGAGCTTCCGGTTACCCCCTCCTTGAAAAGAAAATCCGTCTTACTGAAAATGAACCAGCAGTTAAAAACGCTCTTATGGGGGCCGTTACAGTCCTGCCTTATTATGGGCTTAAGGATCCAGCAACTACTGGCAGTGACATTGATTCTGCGAACTTCTATACCAAGACCAAAGCGGCATTGGCATACTATCATGGGACAGTAAAAGCAGACTATCTATATTATGTAGGAGAAACGAGCCTTAAGCAAGTGTACGAAAATGATGAGAAGAAGCAAGATGACAAGGCAAATTTCATTGAACTTGTAGCAGCATCCGCTCTTTTCGATTTCCTGAAAAGAGGTGAGCCAACACGCCAACAGTTTCTTTCAAGAGCAATTGACGATGATAAAGAATCTTTGGATTTAGTCTCAATGGGGGCTGGTTATAAGGAACTAATCAAAAGTGTGGCTGATTTTATGCTCCTCAGATTACTTGTAGAGGAACTTCCGGAAGAAAATTTCTTCCCATTGAGTAAGAACAGAGGATTCAACTCATCATTCTATGGAGATTCAGCTTTCCAATCATTATGTCGTTTTTGCAACGGTTACTATAATTGGTATTTAGAACTTGCTCAAAACAAAAGAGCTTTTGCTCCTATCAATTTTGACAACCCAAAGAAAATGAGCGGATGGATAAAAACAATAGAGCTTGATGCCATAGATGATTCTTATTATTTGCTTGAGATGATAAAAGTTAGTAATAAGAACAAGTCCAAGGATCATGAGAACAAATTCAGATTCTTTCTGCAATTTGCCTATGATGCCATCAATAAATACACCAAGAAGATTTACAAATAGAATATGTCAAGAATAGACCTAAACATAATAGACCGAGGAATCAAAGGCACGGAATGGATTGCCGAAGATGTTAGTCTTACTCCCGAACATCTTGATGAAGTGATGGAGCAAAAGACTGACAATAGCGGTGCTCTTAATTCTTTGCCAACACCTTTCGCCCGTTTCTTTGTAGCCCGCGAGGCATTTCGTCGTGCGATGGAGGAACATACGAATCCGAAAAAAGAAGCTGGTTTTGCATATCGTCAAATGGTTTCGGACATTCTTGATGTGTACGAATTGCTGTTTAATCTGAAGTATCATAAGAACACTTGGACTGCTGGACAAAAACTTGAGCTTCGAGAGTGGAACAGTGCCGAAAATCTCAAGAAGATAAAGAAGCTCATGCCAGTCTTATATAGTTCGATAAACGAATATTACAAGACGGACATCGGCGAGGACAAATTGTATTTTCTTGTCTTTACAGAGAATGGTAAAGATTTGCTTTTGGCAAGCACATCGCCGATGACAGGTTTCATCACTCCTCCTGATATGGACAAAGCCATCATAAAGGAGAATGGAGCAAATGTTGTCCATATTGCAGGAGAACAATATGCTGATCTGCACATACATCGCAAATCAGGAGGTGAATACTTTCGTGACATTAAGATGTTTGAAGAACGTGATGAAGACTTCAAGAACTACATATATAATGAGGTCTTCGGATCAGAGACCGTAGATGACAAGTTCAAAGCAATTAAAGAATATATCAGAAGTTTCAAGAATGATACAGAAATTCGTAATGACTATCAATTACGACTAACAGGTGTAACGACAGATCAGAACGATGAACTTGTCATAAATGGGCTAAGAATCATGACATCTGACGAAATTGATGTCAATAGTTTCTTTACTCCAACGCTAATCAAGGTTCCTTACAGAATTTCCAGAGATCACTTCGTTGCCGTAACTTATCAAAATGACAGTAGTGATCGTGATTATGATTATTTGCTTCCATTTAAGCCCGAAGTCCTATCTCTTTTCCCTGAGAATAAGATAGATTCTGATGTTCATATAAACAGGAACTCTGTAACTGTATATCTTAGATACAATGGAAAAGAATACAAAAAGGAATATGGGAAAGAGGCATTAAATCAGGCATGGGGAACCATAATAGACTATAAAGCAGACTCAATCTCGTTTGATTTAGGAATATTCCCCAATATTCTCTCATCTAAGGCCAGCGAGAATAACTACTTTAAAGTAATGGTAATTGGTGCGGACACAGATCCCGAACCCCCATATTTCAATATAGATGAGATTTCTCTTCAGTTCTATAAGGATGGAGAACTTGTGAGAGAACAAGACAATCTTTCATCTGGTGTTAGATTTGGAGTTCGTCCCGCAGTAGTGCGTTCCCGGCAAAAAACAGACAATACTGAGGGAGGCACAAAATTCTATGAAGTATTCAACACCGATTTTGATGCCATAGAGATAGAAGTGCTGGGTAATACAGGGCTTGTTTTACCTATATTCAGGCGTAGTACGGAGACAAACGACACGTTTACATATGCTATTGACCTTGGCACATCTAATACGTTCATCTCCAGATGTAAGAATGGCGAAAATAACATGCCTGAATTGTTTAAGATGGAGCGCCCCATGGTTAACTATCTCCATGAAGTCCCATCAGACAAGCAGGTCTCATTGAACAATAGAATAGAGGGAACAATCTTTGATTTGGCTAAAAACCGCATCAAAACGGAGTTTATGCCTGCATATATTGATGGCGTTGATTACAAGTTCCCGATTAGAACTGCATTATGCGGTCTCTTGAAGAAGACTGATGACCCTGAGTTGTTTGACAATCATAACATAGCTTTCTTCTATGAGAGGGTTATGCCCGATGAGGATCAGAGAATTCTCACTGACATCAAGTGGGTTGAAAATGATGCAATGCTTCGTGTTTTCATTCGCGAGTTGTTACTCATAATAAAGGCTGACGTCCTTCAGCGCAACGGTGATTTAGACCGCACAAAGTTGGTGTGGTTTAGACCATTGAGCTTTATGGGGAATATGAGAGAAACATATAACGACGTATGGAATAGCGAGGCTGAGAAGATTTTAGGAATTCAGGCTAATCAAATATCTTGTTTCTCGGAATCAGAGGCTCCCTACTATTTCTTTAAGAAGAAAGACTATATAAAGGACTCCGAAGCTGTAACAGTAATAGATATCGGCGGCGGCTCAACCGACTTTGTGTATTTCCGCAACAATCAACCCTTGATGGCTAATTCAGTACATTTTGGGTGTGATGTACTTTGGGAAAATGGATTCATGGAATTTGATAATGAGAGGAAGAACGGAATCTATCGAAAATACGCTGATACTCTCAGGTTCAAGCGACAAGATCTTGAAGAACTGAACATCAATTTCAAAGATATCGAAGCAACTAAAACAAAGGATATTATAAATTTCTGGTTAAGTAATTCAGAATTTTGTGATATTAAGAAGTTGTTAAGCCGTGATTTCAAGGCGGTATTCATATACCATCTTACATCCATATTGTTCTATATGGCATCAATGTATAAGGACTATGGATATGCCGCTCCACGTTCCGTGATTTTCAGTGGCAATGGTAGTAAATATATCGACAGCTTCATTAGTTCAGACAAGAAAATACTCAAGAAGATTCTTGACCTGACTTTTGCAACTGTGTTTGGTGGAGACCATGATGTTAAGTTGGAATTACCGGCAGAACGTAAGGAGGCAACTTGCTATGGAGGCTTGTATCGCGATTCAAATGCTCTTGATGTACCGAGTAAGACATATCAAGGCGATTTGTCGCAAAACTACAATACAGTAGGAGACATCAATAAGAACATGCAAGAATTGCGCAAGGAGTTATTGCATAAGTATGATGTCATGAACTCACTCTACAAAAGGGTCTTGGATTTATTAAAACAAGAACATATAATCGACAATACAGCCAATACAAAGGCATATGTGGATGCTGCCATGAAAGATTTAGGTACTCCATTTAAGACCTATTATCAATCACAAGTAAAGGAAGTCTATCAAGAAGAAGGAGTGCCTTTATTCGATACAGTATTCTTCTTGCCTATTATTGACAGGATATTTGATTTAACTAATTTGAAAGCATAAATGAGCTTCATTTTCACCATACTCATTTCGATACTGGTATCGCTGATATTTGTCGGCCTTCAGATTCGATTCTTCAATGAGACCCGAAAGTATCGTATTCTTTTTGAAAACTTTTTCAAGAAGAAAGAACCTTACGGCACGTTCTCTAAGAAGGTTGGGGATGAATACATTCCACAACTGACGGAGGTCGGGGAGCCAAATTCTGACCTTAATAATCTCATTATGGAAATAAACCATTATATTGAGAAGACTAAAGGCACGACTGACTTTTCCGTAATACAAAATAAGGTTGAAAGAAAGCTGACCATGAGGTATGACCAATCTACCGCAAGGCTGTCATTTCCAACTTATCTTGGCCTCATGGGAACATTCCTCGGAGTATTCATGGGAATATTGATGTTTATCGGTGGCTTTGATGGAGCCGGGAATATATCAGATGATTCCATAAAGAATCTTTTGATTGGAGTCTTGGTTTCTATGTTTACAAGTCTAATTGGCTTGGCTCTAACTACGTACAATACCGCGGAATCCGGTGGAGCAAGAAAGAAAATAGAAGAAGATAAGAACGAATTCTTTGATTTTGTACAAACCGAACTCATGCCTTCGATTGACGTAAGTATGGTAGTTGCAATAACAAAACTTCATGAGACCGTAGATAAATTTGAACCGGCATTTGATAAAGTGATCAATCGTTTTCAAAATACGTTCGATAGATGCACAAAAGCATTTGGTGAAGATTTTGAAAAACACGTCAATGCTGTATCCAATGCTGTTGAAGTTATGGGTAAGAACATGGATAAAATCAATCAGAACATACGATTGCAGGAGATGCTTTTATCCACTCTGAAAAGCGACGAGATTGTACGTGGCTTAGATAGATATGTCGAAGCGGCCAACCATTTCATTGGAATTACTAAATCACTTGATAAGTTTGAGGAAGCAAGACGCATGATGCTCGCAGCGGCACAAGAGGCGATTGTTATTCAAAATAAATACAATGACTCACTGCGAGTGCCAAGAGAAATAGCACTAAAAGTCAACTCAATACTTGACCGAATTACAAAATTTGAACAGTCTATAAATGATGTTGGTGAATCATTGGCTAATCGAAATGTGTTAGGGAATCAGGTTATTGAGGCGATACAGCGTCAAGTTCAAGGTATTTCGAAGAAAGGAAAAATTGCCGACAAGTTCCTTGAAATGGCAGATGGTAAACTTGAGGACTTATTCAGAAGACAAACGGAAGTTCTGGAAAGTATGAACGATCGATATAAAGATGCAATCGAAGGTCATATAGAAGGATTCGAGAATATGATTAAGGCTCAAACTTCACAACTTGAATCGCAACATGAAGAATTCATAACCGCTATTAAAGAAAAATTCAATATTGAAGATATTCGTGAGGAATTTACCAACCTAAGGAAATTAGAGATTATAGAGAAGCGATTGTCTGAAATTATAGGAGGAATCGTGAGTCCCAATAATGTCGAGGACATTCAAAAAGAGATTAAATCAGTGGAAACACAACTCCAAGATTTGAAAGTAGAGCTTGAAGCCATCAACAAGAATACCAGAGATAAAGAGAGTAATGGAGGTGGTGGTTTCTTCGGATTTGGACGCCGTTAAAAATTGACTAAATATGGACGGTAAGAATAACGGTTCATTCTGGCCAAGTTACGTTGATGTTATGACGACATTGTTCGCCATAACATTGGTATTGTTCGTTGTGTCATTCGCCCGATTTAAGATAAAGGAAACGGAACTCAAAGAAAGCAACGAGATATTACAGACTCTCGTTGATGAATACGAAAATATCATTACTGTCTATTCTACAGTAAGTAAAATTGACTCAACGGAATATTTTGGGTACAATGAACAATATCTAAAACACTTGTTTACTGTTGATGTTGAGTATCAGACAAAAGAGTTCCATATTGACAGATTGAAGTTAGATAAGACGGATACTGTTGCTGCTAATAAGGTCAGAAGAGATATTCTTATAGCCGGTAATCTCGTAAAGTCAACAATTCAAAGTATTGAAAAATCAGATTCTGTAGATAGTAATATCAAATTTCTTGTTGTTATTGAAGGTCAATCGTCAAGAATTAGATTTGATGAAGGCCCATGGATGAATAATTACACATTGTCGTATCTAAGAGCACAGTATCTTAATAAATTTTGGAAAGAAAACGGAATAGATATAGATGCGATACCACGATGTGAGTTGATTATATCTGGCAGTGGAGAACAAGGCGTTCCTCGAAATATCCCAAATGAATCTCAACTACGTAATTCTTTCCCAAATCAAGCAGACTATCAGAAAGCATGGAATGAAATTGAAATGGGGAATCAAAGATTTTTGATTCACATTGTTCCGGTTATCGGCAATATTGATGTTTCAAAAGAAAAAATAGACCATCTAAAAGGGAAAAGACTGTAATGGAACAACAAGATTTAAATGCTGAATATGGACGGATATTTGGCGTTGTCCATTATCCAACCCTTTTTGATAAGGATGATTCGGCATACAGCGAACTTCGTAAAGAAATCATTGATACACCTCGGTTGTTTACCTCGACAAATAAGTTGCCATTTGAAAGCATCTACGATTTTTCTATTGAACAAGGAATTGATTGTAATAGAGATTATCTTGAACAAAAACCGGGTAATACTGACCTATATGATGTCATTGTTGGGATTAGGAATCATGTCACAACAATTATTACCGGCATCTTATCTGTTTTAGGAGGGTACAAGCAAGCTACTGAAACATCTCAGTTCACGAATCCTTCAAAAAACAATCATGTATTTTGGATAACGAAAGCTGGTAGATGTAGAGCCTATGGATACTTTGAAAAAGAGACTAAAAACTTTTATATTGGAGTAGGTAGCTTAATTTCAATAATTGATGATTCTGATTATATTGCATCTTCATCTTATAGGAATAGACACAGACTCATTGATAAATATGGCGTGAATATCGGAAACTATGTCAAAATTAAGAAGGATGTTAAATGCCGAACAGCGGTTGCCGCAGCAAGATATACTTTAGGAGCAATGGTTAATCTTGACTTATGGAAAGATTCGCAAGGCAAAACGTTATATGAAGTATATCCAGACTATTTCTTTCGTTAAAATGAAGACCGAACCACAGAATATAATTCCATTCTGCGGTTCGGTCTTGTTCTATTCAGATATTTGTGCTTGCTCTTGTTTGATGATTACGTTTCTGAGGCTATCTTGCTTATGGGTGTTGTCACCGAACATTATCTTTTCACGTGGGAGGATATAGTCATTCATATATTCCTCTGACATGATGGAGCGGTAGTTTCGGTAGAGCCATTCCACTTTTTCAAGCCGGGTGTTGTTGAGATACTGGCGGCGGTTGAAGTGTAAGGACACAACAGAAATAACCATGAATGCCACCATTGCCAGTATCCATACTTTCGGACGAAGACCCCATACGGGCATATTGATATGATACTTTCCGTAATTGCGGAGGTCATGGGCCGCCTCCTTCAGAAACTGCACCTCTTTTGTCAGTGCGGTGTTTGCTAGATTCGCCGAGCCTTTCGCGAGAGCCTCGTCAATCTCCTTGCCAACTTTTATGTTGATTGCCGGACTGATTTGATTTGCGATTTCCCCTGCCGGAACTGACACGCTTATGTTGGTCTTGCGGAAACTGAGGTCAATCGCTTTCATCTGATTTATCAGAACCTCCTTTATATCCTCATAAGAAGGAATTTGGCTGACAGTCTCGCCGATTTCGGCGACTTTCTCGCATAGCGGGACTATGTCGGATATGCGTGGCAGGTCTGTGGGCAATTCAACGTGTGCGGAGGTGTTTTGCGACTGCACATATTGGACTGAGCGTATCTGCCTGACAGCATCATCCATTATCTCACGGAGCGATTCGGGAAGATTCTCAAACTGCGCTATTGAAGCTGCAAGTTTCTCATACTTGCGCCTGAGGATGGCGTAATCCTCTTCAAGATTCTGTTTAGCCATAATTTTATCTTCTCATTGATTTGCCATTTTTTCTTTTGCGCTTCGCTTCCTGCCGATCCATTTCGTTCTTGAATGCCATTTCCTCGGCATTTACTGACGGGCCAAGTGTAAACAGGTCTGACAACAAGCATCCTCCGACATTGACAGTTGTTTCCGCAACACTTCCAAGAGCGTCAACAATAGATGATGAAGGAGCATCACGTCTTGTCGATGCCTGATGATGACCAATACCTGAAAGATTGTTCCGTAGCCGTTCAAACCGAGCATTGAGCCTGCCGTAACTGTAATCACGGGAAATATCGGAGGCCTTGAAGCGATAGTCACCCATTCGGAAAGACACCCCCTCAATGACATCTGAATTTCTGCGCTGCTTGAACTCCACCGAGATATTTCTCACAGCAAGGTTTCTTATCAGGTCATTCCAACTTCGGGATGAGGAAAGTGCATCTGATACCGCCATGCGAATTTCAGCCTTGGCGAGTTCCTTACCATGAAGATTTTCGGTCGACTGATGTTGGTTCTCACCGCCAAATGTCAGACCATATTTCAATTTCAGTGACTTGCACACGGCTATATTTCTACGGTAGTTATGCCCCGATGTTATACGCTTGCCGTCCTTGCCAATCATATTATAGATGATATGGAAATGTGGCGAGCCTGTTTCAAGATGCCGCACGATGATGTGCTGTGTCTTACCAAGCCCCATGCCTTTGAGATAATCTCGAGCAATTTTCATCATCAGTTCATCGGTCAGCCTGTCTTTGTCGGCGGAATGAAAACTCACCGAGATGTGTCCGGCAGGAGACTTCACTCTCGGATTCAGCGAAGCCCCGGCTTCCATGCTCGCTATGATCTGTTCACGTGTCTCACCGATTATACCCTGCGAACCGATGATGCGCCATGTGTCGGAAGTGTAGATATTATGGTCATGGTTAACACGCATGACGTAGTCGACACATCCGGCAAAAGAGCGGCTTTTGAGATTTTTCGCTATCATTGGATATGTTGTTTCAGAATTTGATTTTGTTGAGAAGCCGTGAAAGCTGCCCGATTATACTCTCAATTTTCGGAGCCATTGACACCAATCCGACCGTATGGGCGAGCTTCAAAAGTTGGTTGAAGTTCACTCCGATTTTTAGAATCTGACGGATGTATTCCTGCTCATCGGGCGACAGCCTCGGAGAAATTTTAGCGTTTAATGTCGCTTCGCGGATGTACTCCGTCACCGTCATTCCTGCGAGTTCGGCACGGAATATCAGACGCTCGTCCTGTTCCTCGTCAAACCTCACCATGTGTGGCTTGCTCTTCTTCTTTTCGCCAAGAGAGGGACGGCCTGTTGTCTTCGGCTTCTTAATCTTTATGCTTGTATTATTTCTCATCTTCAATAAAAAATTGTTGATAAAATATCGACCACCGGGAGCGGAGTGGCAAGCCGTTCGGATAGTTGCTCCGAACCCTTTTTGATTTCAAAAAGGTTACCTTGCCACTCCCTTAAAACTTATCGTTTCAGTGAGTGTCGGCTACACCGTGCACTGACGGTTTTGCTCCCTGCGGTCGCTATAGTGGTACGCCAGTTTGATTGGCTGATCAGTCAGGACTTCAACTGATTGAGACTTCAGTTATCTGCCTAATCAGGCAATCAGCATTGTGCCTGATTGGGGTCGTGATTGGTTGACTAATCAGTCAGGCAATTCTCCAATCACAGACGCAATCCGTTCTTATAGTTGTGCCGGATGAGATAGTCATTGAAGTCACTATACTGGCTATACTCAGTAGAGCGGTCAATCACTCGCTCGCCGAATGCTTCTGACAATACTGATAGCACTCGATGCCCTGCATCATCGTTGTCAAGATAGCAGTTGATAACTTCGTACCGACTGAGATGCGACATCGCCTTGTTGACATTGGCAACCGAGTTCAACACGATAGCATCTGTATCTGGAATTGCCGATATTGTCAAAGCAGAGAGGTAATCCATGAATCCCTCAAACACGGCACATTCGATTGACACGGTGTTGCAATAATCAGGATTGTTCGGAATGCTGATGTTTTTGGGTGAGATACAACCTTTGAAGTATCGGTTGCGCAACTCAACTCCGTCGGATATATTCGGGAATGCCACAGCAAAATACGGTCTGCCATTGAGGGTGTAATGAGCCTCCTTGCAATTCGCCTTGGCGATGTGTGCCGGGATACCCCGCTCTTTGAGGTAAGCGAGAAGTGCGGGATTTCCCAATGGCACGATTTTTATGTTCTCAAAACTCGGAGCAGAGTGTTGCGGGGCATAAGAGGAAGCGATTGTCTGCGCCGATGGTACTGGGCAACACTTGACAATGCAGTCCATGAGATAGCGGATATCTTCGGAATGGTAGAGTTCCGCTGCAAGGTCGATTATGGTGCCTCCTTTTGCGATTCCGAAATCATACCAAGTGTTCTTGTCAAGCTGCACTTTGAACGATGGTGTGTTTTCCTGTCGCAAAGGTGAGCGATACCACAATCCGTTGCCTCGTCTGTAAGCCGGTTCATAGCCGAGTTGGGACAAGAAGGTGGCTAAAGGGATTTTCTTAATCTCTTCTATCATGAGGGGTAAAATATTTTAGGTGGGATGGATATTGTGTGCTTCCGCAGTATAGGCCTTATATATACGCTTCTGAACTATACTGTACTAATTCAATAGTAATATTGTGGGTTGAAGCGATAGGCCTTCGTTGCCTCGTCAATCTCAATCATCCGCTTGTTTGTAAGGAACCTTTTCAACCGTGAGATGATTGAATAACTGCGCTTGTAGCCGATTGAGGCATATCCATCGGTAAGTGCTGCTATCACTGCCTTGTATCCTTTGATGTCGCCATTGGCAAAGGTCGCCTCCAATGCCTGACGGTGTTGCGCATCCGACAGTTCTGCATAGTTGAAGCCACGTTTGACCGTCTTTTTCCCGAATTCATGATCGTGTTCCTGTTTTGGCAGTCCTTCGTCATCAACCGAGAACGCCATAGGCTCCATGTCTATTGAGCGTATAAGAGGTGCGGTTACTTCGCTGATGGAGTTGTCATCAATGCTCTTGGCTATCTGGAGCACAGTCTCAGCCTTGTTGTTGAGTTCCGTGCCGATATGACCTCGCACATTATCGTCCGCCTTGTTCTGGTGAAGCACCGTGTGGATGTGTATCTGATAGCGGTCAGTCCATGACATGAGGCGAGTTATCACGTTGGTGGCTTCGGTGGCATTGTTGATGTCATACATCAGATCCCGGATACCGTCAATTATTACCAATCCTATGCCGGGAGTTGTGGATATTGCATATTCAATCATCGCCAATCTTTGCTCCGGAGAGTAAGGGCGCAGGGAAGCAAACTTGAAATTTTTAGGGTGGCTGTCAACCGGAAGTCCGGCAAGCCGCAAAATGCGCCATATCACACGCTGGCAATGGTACGGACTCTGCTCAGTGTCAATGTAGAGGATTGTTTGCTTGTTCTCCGGCAATTCCCCGATGTATGCCATCACTTCGCCGTTCTTCAATGCTGCAGCGGTCAGTGCGGTCACGTTGAAAGTCTTTCGGCTCTTGGCTTTCCCGGTGGACGCGCTGAAATTGCCGAGAGTGCCGATTACCGCTCCATTGCAGTACAATACCTCCGTATCAGCCTTGCAGTTGTCGGTTATTTGCAACAGCGAGTTCTTCCACATCTCCGCCGTGGTCGGCGGCTGTGGCTGTTGTGTAGTGACAGGTTTCATCGGCGGGCGGCTTTGGACGTTGATACTGGCTCAAGTATGCCAATGGTGTTGCCATTAAGCAGTTTGCTCTGCGCCCAATCAGCGAGTTCGGCAATACGGAAGTGGAGCTTAGTCCCGAACTTATAGAACGGCATGGAACCGGATGAAGTCAGCTTATAGACCTGACTTTTCTTGATTTTGTAGCCGTTGGCATTGAGGTATTCCACCGCTCCGTCTATGTCAACGGAGTCGGCATCGTTGTAGGGCTTGGCGAGTGACATTATTTCGGTCATGCACTCCTTGACCGCCGATTGAATCATGTCCTTGACCTGATGAATCGGGATGACGATAATCTCGTTCATTTCGCAGATATTTAAATTTGAATTTTCTTAATTTTGTTAATACCTGCCGCGATTCACGGCCTCGGAACTATTCCGACGACCATATAACAACATAACTCATGTCGTTGGTTTTCTCCTTTTTGCGAATGGCAGAAGATTGGCAAATGAATGTCAGTATTCTGTCAGCAATCGGGAAAATTGGGGCAAATATTGGAATTTATACGTCAACCTCTGTTGACTTTGCAAAGTTGGCGATTTCAATCTTTGCGGATTGTAGAGTATATGTAGAGTCTATAATTGATTTTGTAGATTATCTGTTATGGCTCAGTATTTTCTCTACCGCCTTGACCTCTGTCGATGTTGCAAAGTTCGTGATGAAAATATCCACGGATGGGGTACTACCCCAAAATATCCCAAAATTGTATGGTTCATGATATGAAAAATATCGGTACGACCTCGTAATTTGTTGAGGTTGTACCGATTAACTATTGGTGCAATTTTTGTCAGTCTCTCAATTTTGGGATACTAAATTACTTAAAGATCTGACAATCATAATGAAAAGGTGCGTTTAAACGCTGATTTTAGTGCATCACAACGTTATTTCCCCAAGGCTGTCTATCGCCTGTTGCTTTCTTGAATCAACCACATGGAGATATTTCTCCGTCATTTTCAGACTCGCGTGTCCCATCAGCGATGACACGGTCTTGATGTCAGCTCCATTGTCAAGGATATTCACTGCGAAACTGTGACGGGAGCAGTGCCACGTGATATGTTTGTTGATTCCTGCGGCTCTCGTCCATTTATAAAGATGACGGTATATGGTGCGCCCCTCCGATGTTAGAGGGAAAATCAATGTACTGCGGTCTTCAGGCAAGTCTCCGATAAGTTTCATCAGATGTTCGTTCAGCGGCATTGTCACTCCACTATGTGCGCTCCTCCATTCGATTTTCTTCTGATTGAAGCGCAGTGTCATGGTCGTGAAGTCTATATTGGAGTAAGTTAACCGCTCGATGTCGCACTTCCTTATGCCTGTGAAGCAACTGAACAGGAATGCACGTCTTATCATCAGATTCTCTCCGGGATAATGCGTTATCATCATTCGCCGTATCTCGTCCATCGTCAGAATGTCCTTGGTCAAAATATTGACATCAAACTTGATGGACACGCCCTTGCATGGATCTTTCTTCATATATCCGGCATCAATGGCGTTAAGTACGACTCGATGAAACCAATGAAGGGATTTTTTCGGGCCCTCGCCTGTGCCTACTTTCTTGCAATACTCAGCAAATGCCATCACCATTTCGGTGTCTATCAAGCCCATTCTCAGAAATGTTGAGAATTTCTTGTATTTCGGGGTCGATTCCAAGAAACCTATGAGGCGGCTGTATGATGTCTTGTATCCCGACTTGACGCCTTTGGTGAATGTTGTCGAGTTGCAATGCTGCTCACGGAAATATTTGAGGAAGTCAATCTCAGTTTCACCTTTCAGGCGGTAGCCTTCTCTTGATTCAAGAAACTCCTGCTCTTTCTCAAAACGGATTTTCTCGGCAAGCTGGAGAGTGTTCTTGTTTTGCAACCGTTCCTGGGCGTTGCGTGGTTTCATCCAGATGTAGAGATTCAGTTTCTCCCGGCGGCGCACATGTTTGATGGAATATTTCACACGACCTTTTGACGGGCCTGACTCGTAGATTACCTGCTCGCCGTTCTCATCAAGAACGGGTGTTTCGGAGCGACCGAGATAATATTCGAGAGAGAGACTTGCCCTGCCGTCCTGAAGTTCCAGTTGGACAAGTTTCGGATTTTGTCTGTTTTTATTTTCAACTTTCGCCATAAATCATTAATTTTGTGGTGTTAAGCAAAGATAGCGACAACTTGCCGAACGCAAAAATCGCCCTCAATATCTATTAACACTTGAATTGTACGAAATGTGTACGATTGGCGAAAAATAATCAAAAACAACGAAATTCACGACAACGTCCAATCAACCTAACTATTTAATAATCATTGCTGTTATCTTCCTGTCGTTTTCTCGACTTTCCTCCTGCACTAACATACCTTGCAATGTTCAGCGCGTTCATTTCTCAGAACAGTATTGAGCACTACATCGCCGATTTCAAGCCTTTGCCGATATTTGAGGTTGTCTTCTTTAAAGGCTTCGCAGAGCATCTTCGGTTTCACTACTCTTCCCGCCCATTCATCAAGAATCGTTTTTGGATTGATAACTTTCTTTTCATCGATAAACCGCTGATGAATCTTCAATAGCTTCGCCAAGGTATCGGCAAGATAATCGTTGAGTTCAAGCGACAGGCGGTCTCGGCCAGTAGAACGTTGCTTTTTCTCGTTCCACATCTTTGGATTCACTCCTCTTTTGAGGGACGCTTCAAGGAAACGGCCATCAACGGTGACACGCATATACACCGGCGCGTCACCGTTTTTCAGCAGCTTCTTCCTCTTTATGTAAAAGAGGATGCTGAATGTCGATCTTCTTTGTTGCATGTCTGATAAACATTAATGGTTTAACAATAGTTTTTGTGACAAGATGAGAAAACCAACAGCAAACAAAAGACTCTCAATGATTTGTCGGCTATTCGTTGGACATTTTCAAAGTAGAAATCAACTCCAACGGCTTCTCCAACGCGTGATGCCTCATTTTGTATGAAACTGCGCTGGCGGCTAAAACGACAGAATCCCGAAAATCATTGATTTTCAGGATTCTTCTGCGAATTACTTTCGTATGTTGTGGTCCCACTTGGAGTCAAAATAGTGAATCTTGTTGAATCTGGATGAATTTAAGCGTTCAATTGTTAATCTATTGTATATATTGAATATCAATCTATTAAATAGATTGGCTGCTATGAAGGCATTGCACATCAATATCAAACGGACGCAAGTAGGCGCAAAAGATGTGGACAATCCGTGGACAGAAATTTGTGTGCGTGGACAAAATTTTGTAATTTTGTACCAAAACTTAAATACTCTCCCAATATGGCAACAATCACAAGGTCCTTATCCTCGAAAGTCAATGGCAACGGCGAGTCGGAAATAATGCTCCGTCTTACAGTGTCGCGTGAATTGCGTCTTCGTCTCAGAAGTGGCGTATTCATCGAACCCTCCCGATTCCGAGATGGCAAATTCGTAATGCCGCGAGCCGACCGCAAGACGCTTGCAAAGTTACAAACTATCAGCGACAATCTGTCATCTCTGGAGAACAGGTTAATCTCGCTCTGCGTCAATACGCCTCAGAATCTACTCAGCAAGGAATTCTTTGAGGATGCAATAATGCGTCACAATCATCCGGAATTGTTTGAGACAGTTCCCGTCTGCCGCAATTTTTTCGATACCTTCAACGAGTATCTTGACACTACACAGGATGGCACAAAACTGTCAAGCCACTATAAGGTTTTGGCCCGTCTGCTGGATAGATATGAGAAATATAAGAGAAAATCAACTCGGCAGAAATTCACCCTGACACTTGAAGACTTCAATGGCGCGATGGTTGACGATTTCAAGCAATTCGTCATTGATGAGCCAAAAATTTATGAGAAATATCCATCAATATATAAGGAGGCCTCAAATGTGGTGGAGACGACACGCAAACCACGCAAGCCGGAGCAGCGAGGTCACAATGCAGTCATTGCCATCATGAAGCGTCTTCGTGCTTTCTTCAACTGGTGTGTGAAGCGTGGATATATCACACGAACTCCATTCGCCACCTGCACAAGCATAGGCGCGGAGAAGTATGGTGTGCCGTATTATATTACGTTGGAGGAACGCGACAAGATTGCCGACCGAGACCTGTCTTTCAAGAAATCGCTGGAGGTGCAGCGAGATATTTTTATTTTTCAGTGCCTTATCGGTTGCAGAGTGTCTGACTTGATGGAAATGACTCCCGAGAACATTATTGAGAGTGCCGTTGAGTATATGCCCAACAAGACAAAAGGTGAACGGCCGGAAGTGGTGCGTGTGCCACTGAATAGCCGGGCAAAGGCTCTTGTCAAGAAATATAAGGGAATTGATGAGAAAGGACGTCTGTTCCCTTTCATCAGCACACAGAAATACAATCAGGCTATCAAGGATATTTTTACGCTTTGCGGTATCACACGTGTTGTCACTGTCCTCAATCCCAAGACTGGCGAAGAAGAACGTAAACCGCTGAATGAGATTGCGAGCAGCCACATGGCACGGCGCACATTCGTAGGCAACCTCTACAAGAAAGTGAAAGACCCCAGCCTCGTGGGTGCCTTGTCCGGCCACAAGGAGGGGAGCAAGGCCTTCGCCCGCTACCGGGAGATCGACGAAGACATCAAGAAAGAGTTGGTTAATCTCCTCGATTGATGGAGTTTAGTTTCTGAATATCAGAAAAAATTATTAATTTTGCATATGGATAAGAAAAAAGACACCCCACATATTGTAAGAGTCAAGGATTTTAGAATTGACTCTGATTACTCATCATGGCTTTCCGATATAATAAAGCGATATAGGGCGGCTCAGATAAAAGCGGCTCTAAAGGTTAATTATGAAAAATTGCAATTCAACTGGAGCATTGGACGTGACCTTGTAATACGGAAAGCAGAGGAACGTTGGGGCTCAGGAGTTGTCGAGCAACTTAGTTTTGACTTGCAAGATGCTTTCCCCAATGAAAAAGGATTCAGTAGCCGCAATATGTGGAGGATGAAACAATGGTATTCGTTTTTCTCCACATCTGAAGCATCCGAAAAACTGCCCCAACTTGGGGCAGAATTGCAAAATGCTGAAATACAATCATTAATAAAACTGCCACAGGTTGGGGCAGAATTGAACGAAGATAGTTTGCCAATGATTCTCGGACTTGTGCCATGGCGTCATCAGACAGACATTGTAACCGGATGCGAATCGTTAGACGAAGCCATTTTCTATCTAAAAGGGTGCGTAACAAGAGGATGGAGTCGTCAAACGTTGGCAAATTCAATGAAGGCCAAATTGTATGAGAAGCAAGGCAAAGCCATCTCAAACTTCCCAAAATACCTGCCGGAAGCTCAAAGCCGACTTGCACAGGAAATTACGAAAGACAACTACGATTTCAGTTTTGTGACAGTCCCTGAGAATTATCAGGAAGAACAGTTGGAAACAGCTCTTGAGCAGAACATCACCCGTTTTCTTCTCGAACTTGGAACCGGATTTGCTTTTGTTGGTAGGCAAAAAGAATTTATCGTCAATGGCCGTAGCCGGCGCATTGATATGCTGTTCTACCATATCAAACTAAAAGCATATGTGGTTGTCGAACTCAAAGTAAGGCCATTTGAACCGGAATTTGCAGGAAAACTCAACTATTATGTGAGTGCAGTTGATGAATTATTGAAAGGTCCAGATGATAATCCCACCATCGGGTTACTGATATGCAGTGACAAGGATGAAACGGAGGTGCGTTGGGCATTCAGAGGCGTGCATACACCGATGGGAGTGGCTTCTTATGACAATGTCAATACCATTGATGAAACGAATCTATTGCCTTCTGCAGAGGAGCTTCAGGCTCGGATAAAACTTCTGGAGCAAGAAATGAACAATCAGGGGATGAACAATTGCTTAACTTCTGATGAAACTGTATAATCCTAAAATGGCCCATCTTGTGAAAAGAGTTGGCCCTAAGAAAGGCGGTCATTGGGAGATAATATAATTGTAAAGTCTCCTGCATTTTCTGCATTATCTGCATTTTTGTGATTAAATCAGCCCAAATTAGATGCCTAACTGTTTCGGAATTTGTTATTAAGATAGAATAGTTCTAACTTTGCAGGACAAAAAAGAAGATTATCGGTACTACCGAGTCAAAGATAACTGAACCCGTTGGCATCCCGTAGAACTGCTTTCGGGTCACTTTTTTATTATGAGAAATTTAACATATATATTATTGACAATCATAGTCGTGGGCGTTGTTTCATGCTCACGCTCTAATTCGCGTTACAATAAATCAATCGATGATGCGGAGCGATTGATGCAATCACACACCGACAGTGCAATGTCGATATTGGATGCTATCGAACCGAGCGAACTGACTATTGACTCGATTCGCGCCAAATACCATTATCTGAAGGCATGGGGTCACCTGCGCCAGAACCGTTCCATGGTTGGCGACTCCCTGATTGGATTCTCACACAATTTCTATAAGGGCAAGGATTTAGTCAGGGAGATGCGCAGCGGAACGGCGTTTGCGTGGTATAAGTTTTGGGTTGGCGATATGCCGGGGGCCATCCACCTGCTCGACTCGCTTTCCTCTCTGACAAATGTACCTGACTCACTGTTTGTTCAGGCGTTGAGAATCCGTGTATTGCTAGGTGCTTCTGAATATCAAGGACGAGAACTTGTCCCTTTTGCAAGTAAATTGGAGGCCATAGAAACAGATACCCTCCGCAAGATGGAAGCTAAGTTTATGCTTGTCAGCGCATACGAATATGCCGGAGAGTTGGATTCCGCTCTGCTTCTTACCGACAAACTGATTGACTATGCCCGCAACAGCAAGTGGGGCGACAAACAATTCATATTTGAGATTGAGCGTGCGCAGATTTTGGGAGAAATGGGACGCACCCGAGAAAGCGACGCTGTGGTTGACGACATATTTGCCAAATCATCACCAGATAATGGAGCCGCCGATTATCTGCATATACAACATGCTATGAATGCGTTGAATATGGGTGATATTCAACGAGCTTCAAGGGAACTTGCTCTGGCTGACAGTTTTGCCGTCAAACTCAGACATAAAGATGACACCTATTATCGCAGCTACAGCAATCTTCTTCGCACGATGATTGAGTTTAAGCAGACCGGCAAGATGAAGATAACCCATGTCTCAGGACTTAACAATCGTCAACAGGAACGTTACAACCGTGTCAAAGCGTCCCAATGGGAGTCGGAGCGCGGAGCATTGCAGCAACAGAGCCGCGCCATGTCGCTGAGAGTAGAGAGCGAACATAAGACGGTAGTAATCCTTGTTGTCTCTTTGGTCAGTGTCCTGCTTCTCGCCGGAGCCGGATTGATAATCCGCCACCGCCGACAGCGTGAGCTTGAAAATGAGGAGCGGGCCGAAGCATTGCAGAAGATGGTAGAGGAATTGAAAGCAGCTCCGGCGACAACCCAATCTTCGGATAAAGCTACATCATCGGCTCTGCGACGCGCTATGCTACAGCAGCTCGGCATCATCAAGATGGTGGCAGAGACACCAACCGAGCAAAACCGTGAGATGCTGCGTAAAATCTCATCCATTGAAAGTGACACTGACGGCGAACTTGTAAACTGGACGAATGTTTTTGAACTCATCAACAACCTGTATTCCGGATTTTACGACAATCTCCACAACAAGTATGGAGAAATCCTTACACCGAAAGAGGAGCAGATAATCGTCCTTATGATGGCCGGATTCTCAACCAAGGAGATCGGTGTGATTACCGCACAGACCACCTCCACCATATATGTCAGGAAATCCTCAATACGCAAGAAACTCGGAGTGCCCGAAAAGGAGGATATTGTGGAATTCCTCCGGCAGAACCTGAGCCGTTAAGGTATCATTAAGACCGGCAACAGACATATTAAGACTTTTAAGAAACGCAACCGTTGATTATCAGCGTGTTGCATTTCTTGTATTAAGACTTTTAGATTTGGCGTTAAGATGCCTTTAGGTGTAATTTTGCATCAGAAAAAATAAAAAAACTTGATGCAAATGACTAAGAAAATCTTATCGCTCGCCATAGCAGTAATAATGGCACATGTCGTACTGACATCATGCGGCTGGGGTATCGGAAAAGGCGATGCTCGCGACCGTAATATAGGAGAGGCTACCCTCGCTCGCCTTGATTCAATCTCAGGAGTGGAATATATAGGATTGGCAGACACCCACGAACTTGAGGACGGGACCTTTCAAGCTGTGGTCATTTATAATGTCTCCGACTCCATCGGCAACAAGACTGAGCGTAATGCCCGGGTGATAACCACAGGCAACGGCTCTGAAATCCTTGCTTGGGAGGATTTGGAATGCGAGGTTCTGACCGAGGTAAAGCAAAAGGTAAGCGAGAAAATGGAAGAGAAAGGCATACCTGTTGACGGCAGTCTTATAGATGCACTAATGGAACTCAAAAAGCAGATACGATGAAACAGATAATTTCTTTGGCCTTTGCCCTTGTGGCAATGATCCCGGCATTTGGCCGTGACATAACCGGTACTGTTATTGGAGAGGACAAAGCTCCTCTTGACTTTGTCAACGTAGTGTTGTACAAAGACTCCACTTATGTGACCGGAGCGATAACTGACGTAAATGGTAACTTTCTACTCTCGACCGATGCCACTGGAAGTCTTACGGCAAAATTATCATTTGTCGGTTATCAGACATATACTGCTTCTGTACCGGCTTCTGGAAATCTTGGCATAATAAGTCTTACCCCTTCTGCCGTGGAACTTGGTGAAGTTGTGGTAAGCGCCACGCGTCCTTCAACCACTATGAAAGGCAATGCTCTCGTAACAAATGTGGAGGGAAGCTCCCTCGCAATAGCAGGTACCGCCAACGACGTGCTTGTGCGTGTACCTATGGTTGTTGACAATGGTGGCACCTTGGAAGTATTCGGCAAGGGCTCACCGGCCATCTATATCAACGGCAGACAGGTGAATGACCTGCAGGAACTTTCGCAGCTCAATTCCGGCGACATCAAGAATGTGGAAGTAATAACCAATCCCGGGGCGGCATACGCTGCAAATGTCAAATCAGTGATACGTATCCGCACGAAACCTCCGAAGGGTGACGGATGGAGTGGTACATTACGCACTGACAACGGATTTCAACATTATTTCCGCACCGGAAACTCCATTGATCTGAAATTCCGCACACGAGGCCTTGAATTGTTTGTCAATTACGGATGGTGGTATGGGCATAACCGTTTTGACCGACTCAATGATATGACGACAACCACGGCTCACGGCACTTACCAACAATCCGTGGGCACCATCGGCAAGGAGAAATACAACGACATGACTGGTAAAATCGGTTTCTCATGGATGATAAACGACCGGCACAGCATAGGCGCTTATTATCAGAACAGCTGGAACCGCCACAGCACAGTCGGATCTATTCCCAGTGAGATTTGGCAGGACGGCACATTGCTTGACCGTTATAACTCAGATGCCAACAATCGCTCGACGGCATTGCCACGTCACTATGCCAACCTGTATTATAACGGAACCGTTGGCAAACTCAACATTGATTTCAATGCCGATTACATCTGGTACAAGAACCGCGAAGTGGCCATCAGTGATGAAAACAGCGAGATGAACGATAATCGTGTCGTAAACACCACCTCCACCAATCACAACCGGATGTTTGCCGAGAAACTTGTCATGACCCATCCCTTATGGAAAGGTCAGATTAAGGTTGGGGAGGAATATACAAACACTCGCACTACAAACCTCTTCACAGCCAATATACCAGAAGTTGGCGACGCAGACAACAAGGTGGACGAAAGCAATGTAGCAGTATTTGCTGAATTAGAACAACAGTTCGGTCGTTTTATGGTGGGTGTCGGTCTGCGTTATGAGCATGTGAAGTTTGACTATTATGAGATGGGAGTGCTTCAAGATGGACAAAGCAAGACCTATAACAATGTTTTTCCGTCGCTAAATATCGCTACACAAGTTGGCAAGGTCAGAATGGGACTTAACTATTCCGGCAAAACCGTTCGCCCCGGCTACGGGCAACTTGATGGTGCGGTGAGCTATATCAACCGTCTCACCTACGAAACCGGAAATCCTTATCTGAAGCCTACAAAGATGCAGACAGTGGAATATATGGCTCAATGGAGACAGTTCTTCGCGCAGTTGTCCTACACATATTTCAAAGACGGCGTTTACCATATCACGGAACCGTACGGAGTTGATGGCGAGGCAACTATTATCCGCACCGCCAATCTTGACCACCGCCATTATTTTCAGGCTTTCGTTGGCGGTCAGTTCAAGGTTGGAGTGTGGCAACCCAAAGTGAATGTCGGCGTTATGAAGCAATGGCTGACCCTGCCTGTCAATGGAGAACCGATGAAGATGAATACTCCCGGGTTTATGTTCCAATGGCAGAACGCCATTCATCTGCCCTTCGACATTTGGCTCAACGTTGACGGACAGTTGATGACCCATACATGGGACAACAATATGAAGCTTACCAATACTCCATGGTATGTGAATGCCAAAATATACAAAGGCTTTTTCAACAATTCCTTCAGCGTAACCATCGAAGCCAAGGACCTCTTTGACTCAACAAAAAGAAATGTCCTGCTAATGAGCGACGCAGTTCAGATAAATCAGAAAGATTTTTCTCCCGGTCGCTCGGTGATGCTCACACTGCAATACCGCTTTAATACGACACGCGACCGCTACCGTGGCACCGGTGCCGGCAACAGCGAAAAATCACGCTTCTAACTCCTATTCGAATATGAAAGATAAGGTAAATATTTATATTATCAAGACACTTGGAGTTGCATCCATGTTATTCTGCTTGATTTCTTGTTCAATCTCCAAGAAATTATCACAAATTCCAGTTCCAACACCCGGCATTGATATCAAGTTTAGTGGTGAACAGCTTGCAGATACTATTTTTGTAACCATAGCTCCGATTCCTACTGATACCTCAATGTTTGTCTTGGATTACATTGAATCTTTCGGACGAGGTGATAAAATCGCTATTCCCTTAATTGACAAAAGCGTTCATATTCCTGCTGATTCTCTGCCAAGTGTGTATAGTATCACGTTGGATAACTATTCTTTCCCATCCATTTATCTTAGGAATAACGAGTATGCTGATGTTACGGTATCCAATCTAAGTCCCCTCAATTATGAGATAGTTGGGTTACAATACCTTACTCCGTTCCCTGAATCAAAAGAATTTTACCACCTTAAGAGTAAGTTATGGAAAGTAGGACGCCACAAATACTCAGAGGATGAGTTCTTTTCAAATGTTGCTCGAATGTCTTCACTATTGGACACAATCATTCCCGAGGTTAATCCGGAGGTTGCAACCTATATCATGTCACAACTTGATGATGATATTGTTGTGAAAATGTTTGATAAATTCCCATTAAGCGCCAAGAACACTTTATATTATACCTATGCTTGCGCCCTCCGTAACACCGGAAAGCGCGATGCAACCAACCAATTGAATTTAGAAGATAATTTAGCAAATAGTGCAACAGTAGATTTCAAACTTGAAGGACTTGATGGCACCACATTTGATTTATCTTCACAACGTGGCAAGTGGGTCATTCTTGATTTTTGGGTTTCATGGTGTGGCCCATGTAGACGCGGTTTCAATGGAATGAAAAAAATCTATGCAGACAATTCAGACAAACTTGAAGTTGTCGCAATTGCCTGTGGCGATCAAACTGAAGTATGGCAGAAACTTGTAAACGACCTTGAACTTCCGTGGATAAATATTCTCGCTCCTTCCCCAGAATCCCGCGGTGGTACGGTAGGAGGTTTCCCTGTTCCTGCCTACCCAACAAAGATAGTCATAGATCCTGAGGGTAGAATGAGAGATTTTATTGTAGGTGAGGATGAAGCATTTTATGATAAACTCATGAAAATGATTAAATAGATACTATTTTGTTTAAAAGTAAGGCGAATATTGATGATATGTTAATTCAAGGAATGCCAATATTCATAACATAAAACAAATACTTCATGCAAGAGGAAATCGCCCGGCAGCGATGTCGGACGTTTCAAAATTAAAATCGCCAAGAAGATGCGTTGTGTCTCCTTGGCGATTTTTCTACTAATGGCCTAATTTTGGACCTTGGTGGACTCGGTGTTTGGCTTTCTGCTCTTCCTTGAATTTGCGCTTGGCTTCATAGAAGTCCATGTCGGGATGGTTTTCAAGAAACTGCTTGAAGTCGCCGGATACAGGTTCTCCATGGGCGATGCAGATGTCATCGTTAGGAGCATTGCTCAGTGAAATATGACCCATTCCGAATCCCGGCGTATAGTTGTGAGAAGGAGATGTTTTTCCTGATGATACCACTTGCTTCAGGAATGCCGGAGGTATATCACGGTTCTTCGGAGGGTCAAAGCTATATTGCGGCTTTCCGGTCTTGAAGTCGTGCCATATCCAGTAGTGGGATTTATACATATCGCCCGGCCTTCGTGCAAATGTATAGACCGTCTCTCCTCTGCGATATGCTGCTTCGTCGCTTTGAGGAACGTCCCACAGAAACTCAAATGGCAGCGGCGGTATGATATATGGCTTCGGGGAAGCCTGAGCTTGCTGTCTTGATGCAACTTTCGGAGTGGCTGCGGACGGTGCCGCAGATTGCTGCGTGACTCTGACATTGCCGACCTTTGCTTTCTGTGCCAATCTCTGCGCCTCGGCTTTCTGCCGCTTGACGGTGAAATAGCATTCCAGCGGATAACGGGCGAAATTCTTATGCAGTTTCTGACTCCAGAATTCAAACTTGCCTTTGCAATAATACAGATTCACATTCCCTTTCTTGCTTACTTTTTCTCTGGTCGTGATTCCATATTTCCTCAATTCTGCTTCAAAAGAATTCCAGTCCGTGGCAACCGGGAAGCACCGGGATATATCTTGAGTCACCTGATAGAGCACCTTCTCCTTGCCCCTAAGTTTGGAGATGTCGGTGGTCAGTTTGGTCTTACCCATCGTCAGACCGTACTTCTCCGTCAATGCCTTGCAGACTCGCTCGTTTCTCTTGAAATTGGTGGTCTGCGACAGGATTTTGCCTTTGTTGTCGACTCGGCTGAACACAAGGTGGCAATGGGGATGCGCCTTGTCATAGTGTCGCACCACTATGTATGGTGTATTCACAAACCCCATCTGCTTCATATAGTCGAAGGCGACATCGGTCATCAGTTTGTCGGTCATCTTTGGCGCATCGTCCGGATGGAAGTCAAGTGAGATATGACCCACCGGATTCGTTATGGGCTTCCTCGTCCTTGTCGGACGCATGATGTCATCGGCCATTGCCTTACGACCCTCAAAGAGTCTGATGTCGGTAGATGCACCTATCAGTTTCCAATCCTTTGACAGGTGATCGATGATGTCCTCGCCCTTGTTGGCCTCATACTTCTTCTCATCGGCTTTCTGCTTCTTCGCGGCTTCCGCTCCGAGCTTTTCCTCAAGAGTCCTGCGCGTCACATAGTCCACGCAGTTGCCGAAACTCTTGCCGTTAATTATGTATGCAATCATAGAAATTAAGGGCTTAATCGTTATTGAATTTTCCGAAGAGTTTGCGGAACTCGCCGAGATATAACTCCGCCTCCACAGCCATGGCATCTGGGCCATGTATATGGCACAGTCTCACAAACTGATTGAAGTTGTTGCTGAGTCCCGAAAGGATCCGGGCAATCCTCAGTTCCTCCTCTGTCAGCCGTGGAACAATCTTTGGATTGAGTGCCACACTACGGATATATTCACTCACACATGAGAAGCCGCTGCGGCGTACGTTCTCCAGCAGTACGGAATCCTGAGCCGCATTGAATTTGGTAGGATGAGTTATCGACTGCTTCTCATTTTTGGGCAGAGCCGGACGACCGTTGCGGTTCGGGCTCTTGAGATTTGACTTTACGGTTGTTTTCGGTTTCATAGGGAAATAGTGGTTAAAAGTTTTGTAAATGGAGGGGTTAAATCACGGTTGGTACACTGGTGTACCACTGCACCGAGTGCAATGGAGGGGAACGAGTTGGGAGCGATGACGCGACCGTTTTCGGTGTCACCGAAAACTAAACTCGCTAACCCCCTCCATTTACATTTCGGGGTGCAGCACCGCATGGGTTGTTGATTTCTCAATTAGATGCTTGTTTTCTGATTTGAAAACATTCTATTGAACAGGCCACGGTTCTCGTCAATCCATGCCTCGATGACGTGGTTGGCGATGTGTGAGGGCGACACCTTGCCGCCGGGAACAAGCCCGGCAATCTTTCTCAATGCCTCGCGTGTCTTCTCCGGGAAGAACAGCGGTTTCTTCTCAGCGAGTTCGGCAGGGCAGATAAACTGAGCGGCCAACGTATCGAAGTCAGACTCCACCATCTTCGCGCTTCGCCGTGTCTTCCTCGATTGTTCCACGGCTTCGGGTTGAGGCTCGGCTGTTGGGTCAGTCTGTTCCGGAGATGGTCTCGGCTCAAGTTCGGATTTTGCCTCTTGGGGTTGTGGCATGTCTGACTTCTGTGACTCAAGATATGGAATTACAGACTCAGTCTTCAGTTCAGACTCTACCTCTATTGCAGATGTCTCTTTTGGTACACCGACTACACCATTGTACTGCTGCTCCGGTTGCTTTGGTATTGCCAACCTTTCGACAGGATGAGTCGTAGAGGACGATACACCGTCCTCTGCTTGGACGTCAGAAGAAAGCAACTTTCCCGACAGGGAAAATCCGGGGTTGTTTGGATTGGGAGTAATGTCGAGGAGCCTCTGATATTCTGCCTCAATGACCGCTGCTTTTTCTTTGTCGAAGGCTGCTCTGTCGAATGATTTTGGTACCCATGCCATGACATAATACTCAAAATACATATTTTCTTTTGGCGGATTATGCAAATCCATGGGCCCATCGATAGCATCCTTGGGCTTATAATTCCAGTATTTGTCTTTGGCTTGCTTGCGCAGGCTTCTTTTCAGCACACCGATATTGGCATTCGATTTGTTGGTGGCAGCGTTGTTGCCGCTGACTGCTTTAGAAATATTATCACTTTTCATAATTGTAATTTTTTGCTTGCATTATCTCCATTTTCCGCATTTTGGCGAGAGAAAATGCAGAAAACGCAGAAAATGCAGATGGTTTTACTAAATTTTCGCATAGACTCCGTGACGCACCTTTTGAAAGAGAGTGCCGTTGAACCGCTTGACAAAATCATTGAAAGTTCGTGTCGCCATTGTGTTGGCAACGGCAATCTCGATTCCTTCCTCAGTGGTGAACTCATCCGGCAATGCCGCCAAGACTACCCTTTGCAGCTCGGACAACGACAAATCCTTGATGATGCCCTGCACACGTGTGGCGGTCGCCTTGAAGTAATCAACCAGTCTCACGGCACTCTCAACTGTCAGGAGGTCTATCTCCGTCTTGTCGGCCTCGCTGCAAGCCCATCGTGCCATCTGGATTATCAGACAGAAGCGTATGGCATGGAAATCGAATTTGCTGAACACTCCTTTCAGCGCGTCATTTTCCTCCCGGTTACAGTCCTCGGTGTTCTCCCGCTGCCACTGATAGAGCCGTGCCTTTGCCTCCGGCGAGAAGCCGAGAATTGTCGGGATAACCTTGTCGTCTTCATCCGTTTCGTATGGCATATCCACAAGTCGGCCGATAATCTCAGCCCATGAAACCTCGATGTCGAAAGAGGGTTCCTTGTCGCTCCACGGTTGCTTGTCCTGATTGTTGGCGATGACGAATAGAAGGCGGTCAATGAAGCCGTTGGAGCTGCGGCTGCCTTGTGCGAGTTCGTTGAGGATGCCGTTCTGGATTGTGCCTACCACCGACACAAAAGGTCTGCCGATATAGACGGAGTCTTTCGCGCCCTTTCGGTCGGAGAATATCGGGTTGGCGTTGTAGAGTTTCAACCAATATTCCTCATCAGAGCCTTTGTTGTAGCGGTTGAAATTCTTGAACCATCCGGCAAGCTCGTCATTCCACATGCAGATGCCGCGCAGATTGTGGGAGTGTATAAGCATCATGGCCTCCGGAGTTGCGTCAGAAATCAGGAACCGTTTGTTAACAGGCATTACCGGATGCGCAACAGTCCTTTCTTTCATCGGCAACTCGCATTGGCGGTTGTACTCTGCAAGTTCTTTCTTATAGATGCCGTTGTTACTATCATCAATATCGGAGAATGGACGGATGGCGAAATTCAACGGATGCGACTTGCACGCTCCGGGTTTGCCGACAAGAGCCATGAACAGAATGGCACACTCATCCCATTTACCTTTCAGTCGGGCGAAATGGGTGTTACCGATGCCAAGGCCGAGAGCAACGAGCATAGCTCCGGCAAGATAATCCACCGGAAAGCCGTAGCAATCATTCGCCTCGCGGATAATTCTCTGAATCTTCATCGGCATAGCACCGAGAGGAAAATCACCGCCTCGCATACTGACGCTCATATCCACAGCCTTGCCGAGTATGAGCATAGGGTCAATACCTTTGGAGTTAGATGTGTTCTTTTCCATACTTTTCAAGAATTGTGTTTACAGCAGATGTCTTGTAATAGACTTTGCCTCCAAGTAGAGTTGCTTCCAAATATTGGCTCTTGCGCCAGTTGCGGAGTGTGTTTGCACATACTCCAAGAATTCTCATTACCTCCTTGCGGGGAATGAGCGGATCCTTGTCTGCCGAAAGCATAGCCGGCAGAACCTCCTCCTTAAATTTTTCGATAGCACGTTCAGCAGTGTGCTCGACCACTTCAAGGAGGTGACCCAGAGGGAGCGTGATTGAAAGTCCGGTCAGCTCCTCCGGTGTGAATTTTGAAAAATCAAGATTCATTGTTAAAATTCCTCGCGTCATCTGGATTAATCAATGGACACCGACAACATGAAATGTCCAAGGGTCGCATCGCTATGAATTGGCTTCTCTCTATCAGCTTTTATTGCATGAGGTGACCGGTCTTTACCTCAGCAATGATTGCGGACTTTCGCCTCGTCGTTGCGATTTGACGGTGCAAAGAAAACACATGATTTATGTTTCTCCAAATTTACAACACTGATACACAGTGGTTTATATTCGCATTGATTCGTAACGAAGTAAAACGAAGAATTTTTCTTTTCAGCGACCCTCAAAATTGCGCAGAAGGACGTACGGATATGAAAAACGGGAGCCACCCACATCACAGTCAGATGGCTCCCGTCAATAATATTTTTATATGTCAGCAGGAGTATGCGTAATCCTGCACTCCCAATTTCTCAACAAGGTCATTGTAGGCGAACATGTATTCCGGTCTCTCAAATGTCATGCAAGGAACTTCCACTCCGCTTTTCTTTGTGATTGTGGTAGGCGTGAGAAGCATTTTCAAATTATCCTGTATGCCTCTATGTCCGGGGATGCGGATGTTTGGCTTTTTCTCGTAACGCTGTTCAAGAGCCGCATGAAATTCGACAACGGAGGTATTGGTAAGGGAACGGCTCTTTTCAAGGACAAGATAAAGGAGAGCCAAATCCTTTCCACTTTGTTTGATATTGATATGCTCATCTATAGACCCCAATAGATATTCATCACTATTGGGCAACAGTTCTTTCAGACTACGGCGTTTCTTTTCTTTGCCGGGAATAGGTTTCTTTTCTGAAGTGGTCTTCATTTCAACCTTTGTCTCTGTCGGTATTGATTTGAATTTGGCAACAACTCCGGCAGTAACAACCGGAGTAATCCCCATGTCTTTCATTTCAGACACGAACTTCACCCAATCCTCCTCTTTACGAGCGCCAATAGTCAGGCTGCGGTTGATGATGGTTTTTATATTGAACGAAGCAAGTCGGCGCAGAAGAAAATTTAGTTTACCATCCTGAATCAACTCCTCGCCATATTCAACCATACACTCGAAGCTGCGGCCAAAAAACAACCAACTCATCATTGCCGGAACAATGCAATCAGGCATCTGAGCCTTGAAGTGCAGGGCAAGTTGGTCTTTAAGTCCTCCATCGGTAAGAATCTTTTCCAGATCTTCAATGTCTTCCGAGCGGTCATTTTTCAGATAGAGCAGAAGTGCCTTCTCATATTTCGGAACAAGCATAATGGCAGTTTTGAAAACTTGGTCGAACCCGATACCTCTGCGGTCGTGCATAAGGTCGGTGAAGTTACAGTAATCCTCCTGATGATTTTCATACCAGTGGCGGAGGGCATCACGGGTAAGTTTGTTCTTTTCCTCTTTAGTCATATAGTGGGCTTGGGTGAGTGAATGAGCCAAAATAAGCATCGACATTCAAAACACCTACCTCACATCTATTGTTCGTTGCCAATCCAATTCTGCCCATTTTTTAGGAGGCATCAATTATTTTCAGAATTTTTAAGGAAAATTTTTGTCCACGCCGTTGTCAGAAATCAATTTGGTGGACAATTCGTGGACAAATCCGATAAAGCAAAATCTCCAATCATTTGTTATTCAAATGATTGGAGATTTATCGAGGTGGTCCCACTTGGGCTTGAACCAAGGACCCACTGATTATGAGTCAGTTGCTCTGACCAACTGAGCTATGGGACCGGCCAGATCAGAGGGCGTACCCTCGTTTTCCGTCTGCAAAGTTAATACTAATTTTTTAATTCTGCAAATCAAGTTATTTCATTCGATCGAATTTCTTGCCGTTCCAGCTGTATTTCACCTCCTGGCGCAGATAGGGCTGGAGACGGTGCAGATCTTCGGCGCCCATATAGTCGGCCACGGTCAGACGCGCCGTCAGGCCGTCATTGTCGGGACTGGCCACATACTCTACCGTCGGGAAAGGTATCAGACCCAGCAGTTCTTTCTTCAGCATGGCGCCGTCGCGGTCATGAGGCGTGTCGATAAAGTCGTCGATGGACGCGAGCCTTATATATTTCTCCTGCCGCAGTTCCTTCATCTCCGGGTCGAAAAACATCAGCTGCGAATCAGCGGCCTGTCCTTCGCCGGCAATGGTGTATATCAGCATCGCCACATCTTCCTTACCGCAAGGCAACACCTTGACGGTCGCCTTCGACACCGGCGTGATGATACAGTTCAGATAAGTATCGGTCAACGGCTGTTCCAACGACGACATGCCTCCCATCGCATTGACCACCTCCCGCGCAGCGCCGGCATCGTGATATGCCAGCAGGTCGCCGCGCATGGTCGGCGTGAGCAAATCAAGCGCCGGCACGTCCACATCCTCGAAAGCCTGACGGGCCGTCAGCCGTGTCGACTCAACAACTATGACCGTGTCGGCTTTCTCCTTGTTGCTGTTCGTCTGCGCCATACATCCCGAAGCGGCCGTAAGCACCGCCGCCAGCAGCGTAATTATCCTTCTCATTTCTTGAACTTATCGTAGTTGCCGTTATACTTGGGTTTCTTCTCTTTGTCAGCCTTGGCTTTCTTTTTTTTCTTAGGCTTGCCGGGATTCAGGGCCTGGTCGCTGTCCAGAAAATAGTCGGTGTTCAGCCCCTTGTCCTTGCGCTTGCCGCTTTTCCCTTTTTTACGGCCACGCACATAATCCGCCGTTTCGGCGGCATAATCGCGGCCATCGGCACGCTCGCACACCACTTTCTGTCCGAAGAATTCCGTATGCTTCAGGGCCGACAGCACTCTGTGGGCGTCACACTTGCGCACATCGAACAGCGTATATCCGGGCATCAGGTCTATGCGTCCTATCACGGGCTTCTGCCCCACACTGTTCCGGTTTATCAGGTCCATAAGATTGCCCGGGAAGAATCCCGAACCCTTGCCGATGTTCACCACAAGGCGTTCGTAGCCGTCGCGCGCGTCCCGACGGTCCTTGTCGCGTCCCTTTCCGCCACGCTCCTTCTTCGGCCTGTCGGCCTCGTCCAGATCGATGTTGGGCATATCCTTGTAATAGGCCAGCAGACGGTTGAACTCCAGCGACAACACACGCTTAAGCAGGTCCGATTCCGACAGCCATTCCAGTTTCTTGCTTACGCCGGGCAGATACTTGCCTATCTCCTTCTCGTCCACCTCCACGCGCTCCAGGCGGTCGGCTAAGTTGTACAGCTGCTTCTCAATGATATGCTCCGGAGTAGGCACCTTGCGGTATTCGAACTCCTTGCCTATTATCTTCTCTATCTGCCTGATCTTGTTTTTCTCGCGGCTGTGGATTATGGCCACCGAGACGCCAGTCTTGTTGGCGCGTCCCGTACGGCCGCTGCGGTGCGTATAGACGGCCACATCCTCGGGCAGCCCATAGTTGATGACATGCGTCAGGTCGTCCACATCCAGACCGCGCGCCGCCACATCGGTGGCCACCAACAGCTGGGTGACGTGGTCGCGGAACTTCTTCATCGCCAGGTCGCGCTGCTGCTGCGACAGATCGCCGTGCAGACAGTCGGCGTTGTAGCCGTCGGCTATCAGTTTGTCGGCTATCTCCTGCGTGTCCTTCTTGGTGCGGCAGAACACGATGCCGTATATGTTCGGGCTGTTGTCCACCACCCGCTTCAGCGCCAGATACTTGTCGTGAGCCTTGACCATGTAGTATATGTGGCGCACGTTCTTTGCGCCCTCGTTGCGGTTGCCGGCCACGAACTCCACCGGGTCGTGCATGAACCGTCGCGATATGTCGGCTATCTCCTTGGGCATCGTGGCCGAGAACATCAGCATCTTGCGCTGCTCCGGCACATGAGTCAGTATCTCGTTGATATCGTCCACAAAACCCATGTTCAGCATCTCGTCGGCCTCGTCCAGCACCACGGTGTGTACGTTCTGCAGCTTCACCACGCCACGCTTGATCAGGTCGATCAGGCGTCCGGGAGTGGCCACTATCACCTGCACGCCGTTGCGCAGCGAGCGTATCTGGCTCTCGATGCTGCTGCCTCCATAGACGGGCAGAATCTTCAGCCCGTCTATGTATTTGGAAAAGTCGGCAAGGTCGCCGGCTATCTGTAGACAAAGTTCGCGCGTGGGTGCTATTATCAGCGCCTGAGGTGTATTGTCGCCGGCATCGATGCGCTGCAGCAGCGGCAGTCCGAAAGCCGCCGTCTTGCCGGTACCGGTCTGGGCCAGTCCCACGGCATCGCTGTCCTCGTTCAGCAGATGGGGTATCACCATCTCCTGGATGGGCATGGGGTGTTCGAAGCCAAGTTCTTCTATGGCCTTGAGCAGCCGAGGCTCCACGCCAAGCGTCGCGAACGTCTTGATCTCGTTGTTGCGCTGGGCTATTATCTCCTCCACGTTTTCGGGCAATACGCCGATTATATCCGAAAAATCGTCTATCGGATTCTCGGGTGTCACGGTATTTTCGTCTATGGTCTCGACCTCGCAGCCGGCCTTATCTTCGTAATCTTCCTTCATATCATAATTTCTATCTTAGAAGTTGTTTAAGCTAATTTATGTTTAATAAAAATCTAAAGAAGTGTAAACTTTATGGCAATCTTTATTAATCTTTTGGGCATCTTTGCCCGCTTTCGTCAGGACCAACCATTAGGTTGCTCCTTCCTCAATCGAACAAATTTGCTCCAAAATCTTAATAAACCTTGCCATAAAAATTAGTTTAAACAACTTCTAATGATAGAACGTTGATAATAACGTATTGTTGAAAAACGAGGGTCCCGAAAATTCGGAACCCTCGTCAAAATAGCTGTCAATGCGCTTTACTTAGCGGCTTTTGGATCGGAGAAATTAGGTATTATGCACTTCCATGCCAGAGCGGCGAGAACGGCGCCGATGACGGGACCTACCACCATTACCCAGAAATCGCCCCATGCGTTGATGGAATAAAGGGCGGGACCGAAGGAACGGGCCGGGTTGACCGAGCAGTTGTCAACAGGGATACCGACAATGTTCACCAGGCCTAAGGTCAGACCTATGGCCGCGCCAGCCATCATGCCGTTACCCCATTTGGACGTAGAGCCAAGCACGACGAATACGAATACGAACGTCAGCAGACCCTCGGTCAGCAGCGCGAAGCCTTTGCTTACACCCGGCTGGCATACGTTGGTGGCCAGGTACGACATATTGTCGGTGAAGCCGATGTTGTTGGTGATACCGCCGAACTCGAACGTTCCGCCGTTGAAATAGCCGCCGGCCGACATAAGCCACAGCAGCAGCGCGCCACCCACGGCGGCACCGGCCAACTGTGCCACGATATATCCGCACAGGTCCTTCAACGTGAAGTTACGGTCGGTCAGGTACACGCCCAACGACACGGCCGGATTGACATGGCATCCCGACACTCCGCCTATGGCATAACACAATGCAAACAATATCAGACCGAAACAGAGTCCGATTCCCAGTGTCCCGATTTTCGGGCCGGCCAATACGGCGCTTCCGCATGCCAGCAGCACCAGAAACATCGTGCCGAAAAATTCAGCTACATACTTTTTCATAATTATTCCAATTAAGGTTTATAGTAAATTCTATCTGTCCGCTCTGATACCAAGCGTGTGTTAAAAACGTTTATAAAAATATAACACAAGTTATTCCGAATTGTTTTAGAATCAGAAAAATAGAGTATGGACTACTGTAACGACAATATAATTCTGCGTGACGCGCGGCCTGAAGACGCGCGTTTTATCGCATGGGTGGTGCTGACGGCCCTTGACATGGACACCGAGCATCTGGACCTGGTCACAGCGTCGGTAGCCGACCCCGAATCGATGTATTCGTGGACCAACACCGTCATGGCCGAAGCCGACGGCAAACCCGTGGGATGTCTGGTATCGTACGACGGCGCACGCTACGAGGCGCTGCGCACGCGCACATGGCCCACCCTGTGGGGTGGCCTTGACCCCGAACAGGTCAGACTGACCCCGGCCGAGACCGGACCCGGCGAATATTACCTCGATTCAATGGCGGTGATTCCCGAATACCGCGGACGCGGCTCGGTGGGCAAACGCCTGATGCAACACGTCATGCGCAAGGCGACCGCGCAAGGACATAAGAATTTCGCCTTGTTGGTGGACGTTGACAAGCCCCGGCTGGAACAATATTATGCCGGTCTTGGATTCGCGACACAGGGCACAGTTGACTTTTTCGGTCACGATTTCCACAAAATGACATGCGCCGCGGATTGACCGCAGCGCATGACATCTATTTTGTAAGCCTTTACAATCTTACAACCGTGAGAGAATAGGGAGGCAGTTCCGCCTCGGGCCAGTTCACGTCCACCTCGACCGGCACGGCGTCAGGCGCCTTGTCCTTAGGCGTGCCGGAAAGCCGCGTACCCTTCACCGTACCCGCTTTTGTCACGGCCTGCAGACCCGACACATCCATCCTGACCGGAACGGGCAGCATGTTGACCATCTTGACTATATACTGTCCCGTGGCCTTGTCCCTTACCACCGACAGGCCGGTGCGGTTGCACACGTCGCGCGCGGTGTCGCCGTCACCGATACCGCCTAATGTCAGCGTCGACGGCACATATTCGTCGCCTGAATTGCGGCCGAACAGCTGCTGCACATAGTAGTCGGTGGTGGGATGCACGCCGGTGTTGTCGAAATATATCAGGTCGGGAGTCCACTGCGTGTGGTCTTTCTTCGCCAGCAGCGGCGCATACGACGTCATGGCCACCACGTCGCCGTTACGCTCCACGTCGGTCAGATACAATGCCTCGGCCAACGCCGTCTCCATGTTGCTGGGACGTCCGGGCAGATGCGCCGCCCATTCGCCGAGGTAGACTTTGGTCTTGCCCTCGCCACGCTCGTAACGGTCGTAATAGTCGCGGTTGTTGATCAGCCAGCCCGGAGCCACATAGTAGTGCTCATCCACCATCGGTATGCTAAGTTCGCGCGCCAGTTCCCAGCCTCGGTCATAGTCCGTGCCTTCATAGAACGGTCCCACTGTGCCGACCACCGTAATGTCGGGATACCGCTCGCGCACCGCATTGTATATCATCTTGAAACGGGGTTCGAACACTTCGGTTATCATGTCCTCGTTGCCGATGCCTATGTATTTCAGATTGAAGGGCGCGGGATGTCCGGCCTCGGCACGCTTGGCGCCCCACTCGGAAGTGACGGGGCCGTTGGCATATTCTATCAGGTCGAGTACGTCCTGCACGTAGCGGTCCATATCCTCCATCGGAATGCCGTTCTGCTGGCCGTATGTAGTCACGGCGTCGACCGAATGGTACGCCTTACGGCCTGAATTCTGACACGGCACGCCGGCGGCCACTACCGGCAGCGGCGAGGCGCCTATGTCCTCGCAGAACTGGAAATATTCATGGTATCCCAGTCCGCGGGTCTGATGGTATCCCCACAGGTTGGACAGCGGTTTGCGGCTTTCCAATGGGCCTATCGAGCCCTTCCAGTCATATATGTTGTCCACGCCGTTGCCGTGTGCCACACAACCGCCCGGGAAACGCACGAACTTAGGCTTAAGGTCGGCCAGTGTCTGTGCCAGGTCGGGGCGCAGTCCGTTGTCGCGACCCTTGAAGGTCTTGGCGGGAAACAGCGACACCATGTCAATGTTCATCCGCGTTCCGCGCTCGGGTGTCAGTACAAGTTCGGCGTTGTCGCATGTCGCGTTGGCCTTAAGACGCAACGCATATTTGTGCCAGCCTCCCTGCTTGACATTAATCCTGCCACGAGCAATCTCCTTGCCATCCTTACCTTTCAGCGCAACGGCAAGTTTGCCGTTGGACGGCGCCGATACGAATATAGAGAACTTGTATTGCTCCCCTTTCTTCACGGGGATACCGTCATAGCCGCCGTTGACAATAACAGGAGCTGACTTCGTGGCATCCACATGCAGATAATGCGGATTGTTGGGATGCAACGGCGTATCGGTCTGCACTTTCACGGCATTATCATCGTTCCTGACAGTCCATGCCGTCATGGAATCCCAGCCTCCACGGTCGGCCGGACTGTATTCAAAATCACGGTTCTGCACTAACTCCGCATACAGCCCCCCGTCGGCGCCATAATTGATGTCCTCAAAGAATATACCTATCAGCTCGGGCGATATGGCATAGCTCCGGTCGGGCTTCACCTCGGCCTTGACACGGACAGTGCCCAATGCGCCGAATTCCTTCGCGTCGTCGGCCGTGGTTCGGTCGTACAGCTTCTGCTTCGCTCCGCGTTCGGCCACATATTTCTGCAGTGTCTCTATCACACTCATTTCCACCGGCTGGCGGAATCCATACTCCGTCTTGCCGTCAATGGTTATTGAATCCCGTATCAGTTTGTTTAGCGGGCATATATCGCGCGGCACGTCGGTCGGCGATGCGAAGTATTGCTGTGGCGTCCATTTCATCAGGTCTTTGGAGCGGACCACACCAGTTACGCCACCACCGAGATTGGCGTCCCATATCAGCACCCACCCGTTCTGTCCGGCATTGCGGACCAGACGGGGCGAATACATCTTCTTATGGCTGCCCCAGGGTCCGAAATCGGAGTTTACGAAATTATAACCCTTGCCTATCGGGGTCCAGGCCTGCGTGCTGTCGGCACGCCACGCCAACCGCAGGCCCGAAGCGCCGTCCTGCCTTGAATATGACAGCAGTTCCTGACCCTGCGTCACATTCACACCGCCACACGCGGCCAACAATGTCAATAAATATGCTATTCGTCTCATGGGTTAGATTATGTTCATTATCTGATACGCACTTATTCGCTTAATCACTCATCACCTGTCACTCTGACTTATGACTTCGTCACTCTGACCTCTGACTTATTCACAGTTCCGACGGATCGCCTAAGAAGGCTCCCTGAGGTTTGTGCGGACGGCAGGGATGTACTATGCTTTTGCGGCGGTCCCAGGCGCGGTCCGACTTCAACTTGATCTTAAGTCCCAGCTCCGCCCTATCAGCCGGCCAGCCACGCTGCTCCACATACTCGCCCAACATATAGCGGAACCCGGCAGTAGGATAACAGAACTTGGTCATGTTCTCGAAGCATTCATCCTCGCTCATATCCTTGAACCGCATCCGATTGATGTCTATCAGCTCGAATTCTATTCCGTCCGGAGTGCGCACATACCGTATGTTGGTATTGTTGGAATCGCGGAAATAGATTCCCTTCCGGTGCAATGTCACGAACATCCCGGCCAAAGCCTTCATGAATTCCGGATCATACTTCCGCTCGTCTATCACCTGACCGGCAATAGGGCGTGCATCGGTGTATTCGCACACATAATATTGGTCGGTGCGGAATCCGGCGCCGTTCCTCACCTCCAGCCATCCGACGGGATGCGGAGTGCTTATGCCGCATTCGATAAGCCGACACGCGTTGCGGAAACTTTTCTCGGCCTTCCCTTTCACGAACCGGCGCACTAATTTCTGAATCAGGCTGTCGCGTTTGAAGCGTTTCACCACCAGCCGCCGGCCGTCTGTCTGCATCTCGCGCAGCTCGTTGCGACCTTTGTATATGACGCGGCCTTCGCCCGCAAACCGTTCGGGCAGCCCTTCCAGCCACCCTTGCATCGATTCCTCGCCCTGATATGTCTCCGCACGCTTACTCATTACTTTTAAAACACAGACAATCTGAATTTATTATTTTTCATAAGGAACTCGGGCACTGATGCCGGTGTTAATTCTATAAAAAGCATATTATTATGACACGACTGATACTGCTCCGGCACGGCCAGAGCGAATGGAATCTTAAGAACCTGTTTACGGGCTGGACCGACGTGGACCTCAGCGACCAAGGCTGCGAGGAGGCCCGTCAGGCCGGTCTGAAAATAAAGCAGGCGGGAATCGAGCCTCAATATTATTTCACATCCTACCTGAAACGTGCCATCCACACCCTGCACATCGCCGCCTCGGCCATGGACCGCGACTGGGTGCCCGAAGTGAAGGACTGGCACCTTAACGAGCGGCATTACGGCGCGCTCCAGGGTCTTAACAAAGCCGACACGGCCAAGAAATACGGCGACGAACAGGTGCACATCTGGCGCCGCAGCTATGACGTGGTGCCACCGGCTCTGACCCGTGACGATCCGCGCCATCCCGCCAACGATCCGAGATACCGCGACCTCACGCCCGACGAGTTGCCGGACGCCGAATCGCTTGAGCTTACCATCCGTCGCGTGCAGTGCGTATGGGAGGAGAAGATAATTCCCGCCCTGCGCCATTACGGCGACGTCCTGGTGGCAGCCCACGGCAATTCGCTCCGCAGCCTGGCAATGATGCTCAAAAAACTGTCCCCTCAGGAAGTAGTCGGCCTTGAAATCCCCACCGGCCAGCCATGGGTGTTCGAACTCGACGACAATCTCGCCCCCATCCGCGAATACTACCTGTGAGCGACTGCCCGCAAGAATCTGTTTTGACATTTGTTAACATATTATTTTGCCGTCCCATCGGAATTTGCTAATTTTGCAGTTGTTGAGACCTATTGAATTATCTGATGGAGACTGAAGCGAAACCTGTAATCGGAGCTGTGATGGTTCTTTATAGACCGGACCTTGACGTCACAGCCAAGGCCATAGAGACATTGTTGCCTCAGGTCGATATTCTCTGTCTGGTAGACAATACCCCCGGCGCCGACCTCTCCGCGCGATTTGCCGGACGTCCTCGGATCCATTACATCGCCATGAGCGGCAACTCAGGCATCGCCGCCGCCCAGAACCGTGGCACCCGCTGGCTGCTGGACAGGGGTGTCGACTTCCTGGTATATACCGACCAGGATTCAGAGGCCAGGCCCGACACCATCGCCCGACTGCTGAACGGATACGACATCCTTACGGATGCCGGCATCAAGGTGGGGCTCGTGGGTACTCGGCCCATAAACCGGGAAACCGGCGAGCCTTACAGACTGTCGGCACGCAGAATCGACACACCCGACGACCTGCGCCGCATCCCCGGCGCCGAAGGCATCTCCGAGTATTATTCCGCAATTTCCTCCATCTCCCTGATACCGCGACCGGCCATGCTCGACAACGGGGGTTTCGACGAAAGCCTGTTTATCGACGGCGTAGACCACGAATGGTGCTGGCGCGCATGGCATACGCACGCCTACCGCACCTTCATAGTTGAAGACGCCGTAATCGACCATAGTCTTGGTCAGGGCGACCGCCATCTTGCCGCCCGGCAGGTACACATAGCCTCGGCCGACAGGGTATATTACCAGTTCCGCAACTTCCTGTGGCTGAAACGGCTGGAATACACGCCGTCATACTGGATCAAAAAAAACGGCTTGAAGTATGCCGTCAAGTTCTTCTATTTCCCCATCATGGTCAGCCCCCGGGGCAAATATCTGAAAAACATCCTGCGGGGCATCCGCGACGGACTACGCCGGCGCCATCCCGACGGTTCTTTCCCTCGTTTCTGACGCTTTTTCGCTGCGCGAGGCGCGAATTCACATTTTTTCACGTTATCCATAATGGATATAGTGTGAATGAACGTTTAAAATGGCGCAGTTTTCAGCTAAAGAACGATTAGTTGCTTCCTTGTTATCATCCATGCCCGGTGTCAAGGCACTGGTCAAATCGGCATATATCCGCGCCAACGCCATCATCCATAAAAAGAGCAAACCGTTCTATATCCATTCCTCCCTTATCACAGGCATTGAACTGATCACGCCCGACAACGCGGCCCATGAGTCATTCTTCGGCTACTACGACAAGCGACCCGACAACGGCCGCGGACTCCTGATATACAACGAGACCGAAACGCCTACAAGCAGGAAACCTGATCCGTCACATCCGCTGACCGTCAACATCCTCGACCTCGACACCCGACGCACAGTATGCTCGACCCGGTCCGGAACCTACAACTGGCAGCAGGGATGCCGCGCGCAGTGGATTGACAATGACCGTGTCATATTCAACGTGTTACGCAACGACGCATACCGCGCGGCCATATTGTCGGTCCGGGATGGCAGGATAACCGATGAATTCCGGCAGCCCGTCCAGGACGCCTGGAAAGACCGGTATTATCTGTCTATCGACTATCGCCGCATCCAGCGCATGACGCCCGATTACGGCTACCGCAATCTGCCGCCCCTCTCCGATGCCGAAATGGCCGATATGGAACACGACGGCATCCGGCGGGTCGACATAGCCACAGGACAGGACGAACTGATACTCTCCCTGCGCCGCATAGCCGACACCGAACCCGACCCGCTTTCCGCACAGTCCATGCACCAGGCCAACCACGTCATGATCTCGCCCGACGGCTCGAGGTTCATCTTCATTCACCGCCGCTACCACAAGGGACGCCGTTTCGACCGGCTGATGATGTGCTCCTGCGACGGCTCGCGCCTTCGCGTCGTAAGCGACGGCAGCATGGTGAGCCACCTGTGCTGGATCGACGACTCCACCCTGTTCGGCTACTTGCGGCACGAGGGACGCGACAGCTTCTGGTTCATCGACCTCGACGTCAACCGGTTCACTCCATGCGAAGCCCTGAACAGCCTCGGCAGCGGCGACGGCCATCCGTCGGTGTTCGGCGACTGGATTGTGGTGGACTCGTACCCCGACAAGAGCCGTATGCAGCATCTGTACCTCTACAATATCCGCACCCGGCAGATAACGCACCTGCTGGAAGTGTTCCAGTCCGTGCGATACGCGGGCCAGACCCGCTGCGACCTGCATCCGCGGTTCTCATGCCAAGGCGATTACATTTACTTCGACACCGTATATGCCGGACGCCGGGTCCTGGCACGCGTCAATGTCGCAGATATCACTGTTAACACCCATCCCTGACAATGGCCACGATTTCCGTACTGATGTCCGTATATAAATCCGAGAAGCCCGAGTATTTCGACCGGGCCCTGCGCAGCGTATGGACCGACCAGACAATGATGCCGAACCAGATAGTGCTGATCAAAGACGGCCCCCTCGGTGCGGAGCTTGACGCCGTGGTAAACAAATGGCATGCGGAATTAGGCAACAGGATGCATATCGTATGCAATCCGGAAAACCTCGGTCTGACCAAATCGCTGAACGAGGCCATACATGTAGCCACAGGCGATTACTTCGCACGTATGGACAGCGATGACGTGTCGCTGCCAAACCGTTTCGCCGACCAGCTGCGATATATGGAGCAGCATCCGGAGGTGGTCGTATTGGGAGGCGCCGTCCAGGAAATAGACGAGAACGACAAGCCCGGCGAAATCCGCATCTATCCCGCCGACATGGAACAAATCAGGAAATACATTGTCAAGGCCAACCCGATCAACCATCCCACGGCTTTCCTGCGGGCTTCCATTTTCAAGGAGGGATTCGGTTACGACGAGAATTACCACAAAAACCAGGACCTGAAGCTATGGTACGACATCCTTGCCGCGGGACGTGTCATCAACAACATCCCTGAAACGGTGCTGAACTTCCGGCGCACCTCCGAGACTTACCGCAAACGCAGCACCAAAATCACGCTCCGAAACGAATACGACATCTATTCCAAAGGTATCCGCCGCCTTTACGGTCCCTGCAACTGGCGCCAGATCTACCCTCTAGTGCGCATGCTGGTCAAATCAACATCCCCTAAGATCACCGAATTCATATACCGCAACCTTTTCCGTAAGCGCGCGCGATAAAGTTCAATTACGCGATTTTCTTTTATTCGCTAATGTCAAAAATATAAAAGGGGCTGCCGAGCAATGCATTTGCAAACTTGTGTTAATATTAAATCAAACATGAGATCAATTTGTTAATTTATATTAAATACAGCAAATTTTATTATGTTATATAACATTGTTTTTGAAATATTTTGTAACTTTGCATCGAGTTTTTCATGGTATTAGATTTTTAAGGTTAACGCAAGATTGGTTGTCGTGATGACAATCAATTTTTTTATGTCCATATCCCAACTCTTTTTCCTAACCAAAACAGACTCATATTCAAACCGATATACTATTTTATTTGCTTTAATAGCCGTTTCTTATTAACTTAGCGGAGCAAAACGATTTTTCAGACGAAACAACGATACAATATGAATATTAAGAACAGCCTTACAGCGAAAGCACTCGCGGCCGTGGCGCTCCTCGCCGCCGCAGTCACCACCGACTCGTCGGCATGTACCAACCTTATAGCCGGCAAGGGAGCCACCACCGACGGTTCGGTGATGATGTCATATTCCGCCGACTCCCACAACCTGTTCGGCTTCCTGCACCATTCGCCGGCAGCCAGGCACCCCAAGGGAGCCATGCGCAAGATAACAGACTGGGATACCGGCAAGCCCCTTGGCGAGATTCCCCAGGCACCCGAGACCTACAACGTGTTGGGCAACATGAACGAGCATCAGTTGGCCATCGGCGAGAGCACATGGGGAGGCCGCGAGGAACTGGCCGACACCACGGGACAGTCCGTAATGGACTATGGCTCGCTGATATACGTGGCCCTGGAACGCGCCAGGAACGCCCGCGAGGCCATTGACGTGATGACCGACCTTGTCGAGAAATACGGCTATGCCAGCGAGGGCGAATCGTTCACCATCGCCGACAAGAACGAGGTATGGGTTATGGAAATGATAGGCAAGGGAGCCGAGAAAGGCGCCGTGTGGATTGCCGTACGCATTCCCGACAACGCCATCTCCGGCCACGCCAACGAGCCACGTATCCGTAAGGTGGACCTGAAGGACAAGGAGAACGTGCGCTATTTCAAGGACATGATCAAGTTCGCGCGCAAGCGCGGCTATTTCACCGGCAAGGACCAGGACTTCTCGTTTGCCGATGCCTTCGCCGAGCATGATCCGGCCACGCGCCGTGGCTGCGATGCTCGCGTATGGTCATACTTCCGTCGCTTCAACGACGGCGCCGACCAATACTTCGCATGGGTAAACGCCGACAGCAACGAGCCGATGCCCCTCTACATCATACCCGACCGCAAGGTCAGCCCCGCAGCGATGCAGGACGCCATGCGCGACCAATTCCAGGGCACGCCCTACGACATGACGCAGGACGTAGGCGCGGGTCCGTACCACGTGCCTTACCGCTGGCGTCCCATGGAGTATGAGGTAGACGGCAAGAAATACCTGATGGAGCGCGCCATAGCCACGCAGCAGACCGGCTGGAGCTTCGTGTCGCAGAGCCGCGACTGGCTCCCCGACCCCGTGGGCGGACTCTTCTGGTTCGGCACCGACGACACCAACACCTCGGTATATATCCCCTTGTACTGCGGCATGACCAAGGTGCCGGCCGAACTCGCTCAGGGCGACATCAACACATTCGACCTTAACTCCAACTTCTGGGTCAACAACATTGTGGCCAATCAGGCCTACAACCGCTACGACATGATGATTCCCGACATCCGCAAGGTTCAGAACAGACTGGAAGAGGGATTCTTCAACGATGTCAAGAACAGCGACTCGAAGTTGCAGAAAATAGTGGAGACCGGCAATATGCCCAAATACCGCGACACGGTCAACGCGCTCGGCGCCAAGGCCGCCAAGGAGGCCACAGACCGGTACCGGGACCTGGCCGCATATCTGTTCGTCAAGTTCATGGACGGCAACCGTAAGAAGACCGATGCGCAGGGCAACTTCATCAAGTCGCAGTACGGCGTGCCCGTCTACCCCGAATTCCCCGGCTACGACAAGAAATACTACGAAAACATCGTCAAGGAATCGGGCGACCACTTCCTCATCAAGTCCGCCCCCGACAAATAATTCAACATTTCAAAACCAACATTATAATAAAAGCCAGCGCCCGGTTGCGAGCGCTGACTTTTTTATTCCACGCAGTATAATTTTTATCTTTACAAACTCTACTTTCGCATGTATTGAATTGATTAAAAACCTCAGGACATTGTAATTTGACATTTACAATTCCAACGAGTTTTCTTTCAGCAAGAAGTCATATATTCCGATTATTGTTATCCCTGATTCGTTATGAAGAACAGGCGTGTATTCTCCCAGTATTATTATCTTTTTGAAAGAATCGCCAATATTTATCAACGACGCTTCTTCTTGTTTTACCTTGCCTTCATCATTCATACGATATGCAGACTGTATGTAATAACGCCGGCTGCCCTTGTTGCATACAAAATCAACTTCAAGATATTGTCTGCTTCGCTGGCCGCTATCATCTCTCATCTGCTTTGACACCACGCCTACATCTACGCTGAAACCTCTTACTATTAATTCGTTATAAATAACATTCTCCATGAGATGCGTGTATTCCACTTGCCTGAAGTTCAAGCGTATGTTCCGCAGTCCACAATCTGTGAAATAATATTTATAGGGGCTGTCAATGTATCTTTTACCTTTGATGTCATACCTGCTCGCCCTTTCCATAAGAAAAGAATCACAGAGATATTCAAGATAATTGACTATTGTGTTTCTGCTTACGTTTTCGTGTTTGACACTGCCAAAAGTGTTAGCAAGTTTTGTTGCATTGGTCAGTCCTCCGATTGAAGAGGCAAGTATATTGAGTAATTCATCAAGGACCTCTGTGTTACGAATTTTGTAGCGTTCGACAATATCACTGATATAGGTATTTTCAAACAATGCTTGCAGCATTTCAACCTTTTCTTCATGAGTCTCTTTCTCCACCACTTGCGGCAACCCTCCGTAAATCATATAATCCCGAAACGCATCTGACTGACTTGCCTGAGTGGTGGTAATGTATTCCCGGAATGTCAGCGGATGCAGTTTGATTTCCTCTCCGCGACCCGCGAACTCCGTTCTTACTTGTTTGGAAAGGAATCGTGCATTGCTCCCGGTAACATAGACATCCGCATTTTTCTTGTTAAGATAGCTGTTCAACACATCCTCAAATTCCGGAACGAGTTGAATCTCATCTATCATGACGTAATGCATCATATCGTCAGATAGCTTGGAATCTATGTAGGCAAGCAATACATCAGGATCTCGTAGCGACTTATTGCGCCTATCTTCAAGATTGATATTAATGATGTGTTCTTCGTCAACACCTTGTTCGCGAAGCCAATTCGCATATATTGTGGATAACAGGAACGATTTGCCACATCGGCGTATGCCTGTTACAATTTTAATTTTGCCGTTGTGACGCTTGGCTATGAGCTTTTTAAGATATGTATTACGTTCTATTATCATATTTACTGACAAAAACAGTGTCTTGTCACACTTTTTATCAGCGCAAAGATAGTCCTTTATATTGAATCCTCCAAATCCAAGTCACTTCGAATTTGTTAACGGTATTCTCAAGAAGAAAATGGGCAATCCGTCCAATCTCCACCCCAACTCTTTTGGGGTTCATTAGCTATCAAAACAACATCCTCTTGGGATGATTTGTATTCTTTTGACTTCTTCATTCTTATTTTCTATTCAAAAATTGTCTTTCAAATATTTATCCAGAATCGCTTGCTTGAGTTTTGCACTCTCCTTAATAATCGCCTTTGATTTCGCGATTTCTGTTTCTTGAACTGATATTTCATCTACTATTTGCTTTTGAACTGAAAGTTCAGGTACAGGGATTGAATACCGAATGATATTATCTTTTTTCCCACGCGGCATCTTCATTCCTTTAACGTCACTCATGACATAATCTACGAATGACTGAGTACGAATCATATAGAATATGAACTCTGGCAGGACATCGGAGGTAGGCCGGAATACCATTACATCAGGATTGCATCCACCATCACGATCTGCGAGCCATATCTTTTTCAGATAGGGACGAATATTCGACATAAGAATATCACCACGCTTATACTCAATAACGCTCCCTTTTTGAGGTTCACCACTATACTGTACTATACCCTCAAAATCCTGAAGCATATTATCAGTAGTAATGTAATTGGATGCTGTAATTTTATCAAAATTTGTTCTGCTCGTTGTAAACGGTGCTACCTCTCGTAAGGGTTTATAAAATCCGTCAACCTCCAAAAGCAAATGCTCTACAAATCTCATAGATTCCGAAATTTGAGTTCTTGCCTTATCCACTCTCAGATCAATCGCTTCGCACTCTGCAACAATGTTCTTTTGTACGTCAAGTGGAGGAAGTGGAATGCTGAAAGATGAATATTGCTTGGCATTAATATTCGGTTGTGCAGTTCCTCCTCTGGTAGCAGAAACCCAATTTCTATATTCCTTTCCAAGACAAAATTGGAAAACAAATTCCGACATTATCTTCTCTGTAAACCTAAACCGAATAAGATATCCGGCAAATACTGCCTTGCCCATTTTTTCGCGGTACAAGAAGGGCTTACCTGCTGTTGCGCCAGAGCGCGCAAACAATAAATCTTTATCTTCTAATATATATTGTGCATCAGTTACATCTGTAGTTTTCCAATCATTATTCAATTCTCCGGTATCGGAAATATCGGTTATTCTAATATATCGATAATCCGATAATGGATTCCCTTCTTTTGCCGGAGCATTAGCTCCATATTGAGGAGCAACAGATGTCAATCTCCCGAGCGGAACTACTGGCCATTTATAATTTACGCTATCAGATATCTGAGATATACTTGTTTTTATTGCCTTATCAAAGGCCGTTTGTTTAAATTCTATCATATCCACAAGTCTAACTTGTGAAACGAATTCAGCCAGTTCTTCAGGAATTACAACGTCCTCACCTAAGAAATTTTTACGAATTAGAGTATTGATCTTTTCTGGATCTTCTAAATCCACAGGATTGAATAATGGCGTGACTATCCCATTGATTCCACGTATCTGCTGCACCGTGTCGTCATCATCACCTTCATCATCGTTTTCTGATTTTGTTTTCGACAAGTGTAGATATTCAATACCTTCGTTCCCTTTGCTATCACTCCATTGGTATCCGAGGAATTTCTTTACAGCAGCTGTCTTTATCGGAGACTTAACAATCAGTACCGGTGTGTTTAGAGTATATGCAAGTAAGAATATATATACTTTTTCCTGTTCTATGGCAATTATAAAGTCCCGCAGAGCTATTCTCTTATACGCCTTTCTCTCTGCCTCATTGAGTCTGCGGAAAGATTGCGTTTTACTTTTTGATCGGAACCGATTTCGAATATCTTTGGCTGTATCACATACCCCTTTCATTGCATTTCGATCGGTGCTGTCAAATGATTCTCTATAAGTCTTGAAAATCTCGGTTCCGGCCAATGATTCGGTTATGACCCCCTCCTTAAGGAAAGTCCTGTAGTCATTAAGCTCATATCCACAATGTTCACAATATGCCTGCAACAGGCATTCATCCTGATAGATATCTTCTGCATTGTCTCCGGTAGCGAACCATTTTTTAACTCGGTTCCAATAATGTTCTGCTGCCGGCGTACTTGTTTCTTTACGCCGCAAGAACAACACGACTGTATTTGTCCCTGTCTTTCCAAATGTACCACTGCCAAACTCCACGAGAGACACAATGTCGAAGTTTTCAAGAACTATTTCCCGTGCCCGGGCATAGATTCCTCCCTTATTCAGTATAGAAACGGGCAACACTATACCGGTCACACCGCCTGTACGCATCAACTGTGCCGACCGTTCTATAAAGAAAGTTTCTATGGCGTTATTTTTCGAAGCATTGATACCGTTATTAAACAACGAAAATTTGTTTCGATCATTTTCATCAAGTGTTTCAAGGAAGCCGGTGACTGCATACGGGGGATTTGCTACAAGCACATCATAACTGTTGGGTTGTAACACAGCATGTGGCTTGAGTGCATCGGCATATACTATGTTTGTTTCATCATGTCCATACATAAATGCAGAGACTTTTGAAACTTTAGACAATCGGTATTCTTTTTCTATTCCGGTAATCTGCTTATAATACTCATGGATGTCTATATCAGGCCTATGTTTCTTTACAAATTCCTTGATTCGAGTGGCATATTCTGTTAGAAAGTGTCCTGCGCCACAGGCATAATCTATGCATGATGGAACCCTTTCACTTTGGCTTACAATATGTTCCAACGGAAGTGAAGAAACAATAAAGCGCACTATGGGCATTGGCGTAAAATATTGACCTTCGCTCTGCTTCACACCCTTTGTAAGGAAACCTTCAAAAAGGTCTCCCAAGAACTGGTTTGTTTCTGTATTACTGCCTTCTTCCGACGTAGATTTCAGTTTTATATTTTGAAGCATCTGAAGTACTTCCAGAAGAATTTTTGCATTCTCTTTGAATAGCCGTTCATTATGGACACTGATGAACGAAAAGTCATTGTCGGAATAGAACTTAAGGGCTCGGAAGTATTCCAATACGGTTTTCATTGTGGCATCGGGATCCTTCTTATACCAGCGGAAAGCCTTTTCTATCTGCTCATTTTCAATATATGTGACAGTCTCGTTTAGGAACTTTTCCATTCCGTCACGATAAAGTCTTTGCAATCGATCCTGTAATGAATAATCGTCATCGTATGCCGAACCTTTCCAATAAAAATGCAAGTCATTGGGATTGTTGGTCTCATCAACGACTTTAGCAAGAAACAGATTGACAAGCTTGTCGAATGCATTCTCTCTTGCACCTACATTATGTCGTCGGAGAATGGTCGCAAACTCATTATATTTCTTTTTTATTTCTTCATTGCTTATTGGAACTAAATCCTGGACAGAAAATTTATTCTTTCCGATATGATAAGCTTGCATGTCGTCCTCAAACAAGCCTCGTGTTGCTACGTCGCATTGATATGTATCATGCCACACGCGAAACAGTTGCTTGTTATTTTTCGCATCCTTATATGCAAGTAACCCCGGATTATTCTTAAGTTTCTCCTCGTTATCCTGAACATTTATAAGATAATATGACGGTTTGACCCCTTCTTCAGAGATATCGGATGTATAAAGACAAAGGAACTTGGTTGCCTGTTCCTGTTGAAAATAGCTGAATAATTGAGCCCCATCTTCAAGCGTGTCTTTCCAAGCACCATCGAATTCATCAGCTCTCTTACATTCAATGATTATAAGTGATTCCTTATCTTCCGCTATTTCACTATTAAAACTATTATGCGTCCGAACCCAAATATCTGCAAAGCCCCCTTTTGTAGTTCGCCCCAGTTTCCAAGAAGGTTCCAGTTCTATATCATCGGGCTTATATCCCATTGTAAGAAGACGGTCAACACATTCAAACACGACAAAGTTCTCAGGTTCAGAAAAATTGCTTGTTGTCTCGCGACCAACGGTAATTCCTATTTCTTTATAGTAGAAATGCTCTTTACTTACATCCACTTTTAAAGGAACGCTGACACCTTCATACATCTTTGTAAATACGCCATCAATTTCTTTAAACTTCAATGCAGAGAGCAATTCCTTTATATCGTCTTTCGTTATCATAATCAATAGGAAGATGTTAGGGCATTCACAATAATTTAGTCCGTATTAAGAATAAATTTTCAAAAGCTTAATGACATCAACGAATGGGATGATATCGACACTTATTAAACAATAGCACTTCGATGATTCCGGATTCCGCTGCAATCCATTCTATTTACTTAACCAAATTATATTATGAGTTTTATGTTCTTGTTTAGAATAGTCAGAATGACTGATGAAATCTGTCTGACTATTCCTTGGTCTATTTGCAAAGATAATCATTTTTCTTAATATGACCATAAAATATGTCTAAATATTCATTACGAAAAATCAGAATATATAGCAGAATATATAGCACCCGTATTGACCAATTTCTTCCGCCGTCCTGGTTAAATAACATTCACGTTGAATTTCATCAATCGGCAGGACCTCCTGACAATGAGTCCATGATAATTGTGTCGCCAGTGGCGACATAATCTACTGGTCGGCCATCATCTTTGCGAACTGCATTAAATTCCTTAAATTGACAATATGAATTTATCTGTAAACAAAAATCAGCGCCTCGAAACAAGGCACTGACTTTCTATTTGTCTGTTCTCGTTGGGGTTTATTCGTCCTTCTCGACGCGGTGCTCCTTGATCTTGACCTTGACGGTGCCGTTCCTGGACTCGTACATCTATGCCAAGATACGCCGCAAGTTAGTCGATGCTTTCGGCGGCAATTTCGAGCAGCTTCAGTCCAGCCGACTGCGCCGACAGACGCGCTTTCTCCACGCCCAGCTCGGCTCGGCGCGCATCCATGTCACTCGAATTCCTCGTAGTCAAATCCGTATTTTCCATAACCTTTCTTTTTTGTTATGGAAACGTTTTTACATTGTAGATGGTTCTGACGTGCGGATCCGACCGGCTAAAACGCGAGAACCTATCGGGTGTAGAGGAATCGCTTGATGCTACGCTTCGGAGTCTTCTGGAACTCGTTGGGCATCAAGATTATCTTCGATATCCTTTCGTATGGCGCCACCAGACCGTTCAGTTCCTTGCGGATATTCTCCATGGTATTGTCCATGTCGGTCACAGGCACCTCAAGACGGTCAAGCGCGTCGAAATCGGGATACACCAAGGCCACAAGCTTGCCGTCGCGCTCCACCACAAGACTCTCGGCCACGAACGGCATGTTGTTCAGCTTGGCCTCGATCTCCTCCGGATATATGTTCTGGCCGGAGGCGGACAGAATCATGGTCTTGCTGCGGCCTCGCAGGAACAGCGTGCCGTCGGGAGTCATTGTACCCATGTCACCGGTCTTCAGCCATCCCTTGTCGTCCAGCACAAGTTCCGTGGCCTGCGGATTCTTGTAATAACCCTTCATAACGTTCGGGCCTTTGACGCATATCTCGCCCGGAGTGTTCTCCGGGTCGTCCGACAGTATCATGGCCTGCATGTCGGGCAGCAGACGGCCCGACGAACCGGGCACGAACTTTTTCCAATGCGTGTAGCTGATCAGCGGGCCGCATTCGGTCATGCCGTAGCCCACGGTGAACGGGAACTTGATCTTGTGCAGGAATTCCTCCACCTCATGGTTCAGCGGCGCACCGCCCACTATCACCTGCTCGAAATTGCCGCCGAAAGCATCGACTAACTTGCGGCGTATCTTGGCATAGATGTACGAGTCCAGGAACGGCACCGCCAAGGTCCAGCGCACCGCGCCCTTAGAGATCATGGGAAGTATCTGGTTCTTGTATATTTTTTCCAATATCAGCGGCACGCATATCACCAGATTGGGACGCACCTGGTTCATCGCCTGTATCAGAATACGCGGCGACGGAGTCTTGCCCAGGATGGTGACGTGAGATCCAACGGCCATAGGGGTCAGCATATCGAAAGCGCAGCCGTAGGCATGAGCCATGGGCAGGAACGCCAGGGCGCGGCTGCTGCGGAAATGCAGTTGCGTATCGATGCCGAAACATACGTTACCCGCCAGGTTCTCGCCCGTCAGCATCACGCCCTTCGAGAATCCCGTGGTACCCGATGTATAGTTTATCTCCACCACCTCCGAATTGTCGCGGTCTATGTAGCACACGTTTTCGGGCCGGTAGCCATGGGGATACATCGACCGGAAGCGGCGGGTCAGCAGCCGCAGCGTACGGTTCATCTCGAATCCCGGACGCTCCTCCAGGCACTTGAAGTCCTCGATGCTCAGCACACCCTTCAGGTTAAGCAGCATATCGGGCTCCATCGGCTCCCACACCGATTTGGACACGAACAGCAGCTCCGCCTCCGAATGGTTCACGATGTGCGTCACGTCGTGAGGATTGAATTCAGCCAGAATGGGGACTATCACCGCACCGTAGGTCACCGTGGCCAGATACACCATCACCCAATTCATCGAGTCGCGGCCACATATCGCCACCTTCGCGCCCGGCTTGATTCCCATATTGTTGAAAAACAGATGAATCTTGGCTATATTCATAGCCAGTTCGCTGTAAGTAATGGTCTTGCCCGTCACATAGTCGCTGAGGGCCGGCAGTTCCCAGTTCTCCCGAAAGCTCTTTTCGTACAGCTTGATGAAATTCGTTATTTCCATTGGTCTCAGAGTTTTACCCCTCCAGGGCCAGTCTATAAATATCGCGGCAATCGTCCATCGACAGCGGCACGTACGCGCCTAATGTGTCGCCTACGTTGCGCTGCAGCGAAGCAACCATTTTCTCGATGTCGGGTTCCTCACCGACAAGTTCGCGCAGGTTGGTGGTAAGGCCCATGTCGTGATAGAAATGCTTCAGCTCGTCGATACCCTCGGCAATGATGTCGTCGGTGGACTTGCCGGCGGGGTTGACGCTCATCACGTTGATGGCGAAACGCCATAGCTTGTCCGGATTACGCTTGGCGCAGAACTGCATCCATGCGGGTATGATGACTGCCAGGCCGGCTCCGTGCGCCACATGATAGAACGCCGATATTTCGTGCTCCATGCGGTGCGAGGCCCAGTCCTCGGTCTTGCCAACGCCACAGAGGCCGTTGTGCGCCAATGTCCCGGCCCACATCACGTCGGCGCGCGCATCATAGTTCTCGCCGTCCATGCGAAGTGTCACAGCCTGGTCCATAACGTCACGCAGTATCGCCTCCGAATATGCGTCCACTAACTGTGTGCCCTCCGTGGGCGAGAAATAACGCTCGTATATGTGCGCCATCATGTCCACGATGCCGCAGGCCGTCTGGAACCACGGCAGCGAATAGGTCAGCTCCGGATTCATCACCGCGAAGCGGGGACGGAGCAGGAACGGATAACGCACAGATATCTTCTGATGCGTTTTCTCGTTGGTGATTACCGAATTGCCGCTACCCTCGCTGCCGGCGGCCGGGATGGTCAGCACAACCCCGACAGGCAGAGCCGCCACGGGCTGGGAAGTGCCGTTGTAGAAATCCCAGAAATCCTCGGTCGTCACTGCGCCGAGGGCTATCCCCTTGGCCGCGTCGATGGGGCTGCCGCCGCCGATGGCAAGAAGGAAGTCCACACCCTCGGCCACAGCCTTGGCTATGCCGGCGTAAACGCTCTCGGCAGTAGGATTCGGGCTGATGCCCCCGAACTCCGTCCAGGCAATCCCTTCGGCGTCAAGCGACTTGGTCACCTCGTCAAACAGACCGTCCTTCTTGATGCGGTCGCTGCCATAGACTATCATCACCTTCTGCGCGCCATAGCGCTTCAGCGCCACGCCTGTTTCCGACTGAACGCCGCGTCCGAAGATAAACTCCGTGGGCGAGCAATATCTGAAATTTTCCATAATATTTTCTTTTGGGTTGCTACATTCCCGGACACACCGGCCGACACGGCACAGTATATCCCTATATACTAACAACGAAAATCCGCCCCTTTTCGCTCATAGGGCCGACAAGTTTCTCACGCATCGTCCGCTGCGACGGTCCAGGCGTCGATGGTGCGCGTGTCGGGCGATATGTTGACGCCCACTTTCACCACAGGCTTGGGATTCAGAGAGTTCTCGAACTGAAGGGCATACTTTTTGTCGTCGATCTGCGCAAGCGCTTCTTCGGGAGTACCGCCATACTTGAACTCGATGATGTATATCTTTTTCGGGCTTTCCAGCACCATGTCCATGCGGCCGTCGGACGTGCGCCGCTCCACGTCGACGCTGATACCCACCAGACGGCCTATTATCAGTATGTCCTTCTGCCACTGAGGCTCCTTGTTGGTATGGTTCATGTACGGTATGCCCGCCAAGAACGACTGCAGCTCATGCAGGAACCCGTCGATGTCGTCGTCTCTGACAAATCTTTTCAACGATCGCACGAAATTGTTGGTCTCCATCGCATCACGCCGACGCACGGCCAACAGCAGGTTGTTGAAGAATCCACGGCGGACCTCGACGTTGGGATAACCCAACGTGTACTCGATCTCGTCGTCATCCTGATAATAATCCTTAATGGTCAGATATCCGGTATAATAGCAGGTCAGCGCAAGGTTATTGCCCAACACATCACCGCTGTCCAGTTCGGATTGCGACACGACGGTGCCTTCCAGGTCTGGCGTGCCCCAGTCGTTCTCCAGGAACTGATTCAGCAGACGCGTCGGAGTGCCCGATTGAAACCAGTAGTCTCCGATGCTACGGTCGAACAACGCGTTGACGACACTGAATGGATTGTACACATCTGTCAGGTCCCTGGAAAAATGGTAACCGTCATATTGCTTTTTCAAACGCTCCAGAGTCTCCTCGACAGTCCAGCCGTTCGACTGAGCCATATCCCGAATCCCTTCGCCGAAATCATCGGCAAGTTCCTGCTTGGTGATACCGCATATCGCCGAATATGCAGGATTCAGAGAAATATCCTTCAGATTGTTCAGTCCGCTGAAAATATTGATCTGTCCCAGTTTCCCCACGCCGGTCAGGAACACAAACTTGATGTAGTCCGTATTGGCCTTCATCACGCGATAGAAATCATGCAGAACCC